>Ga0099364_10001301_pt1 | contig 26900 bp, 23 predicted proteins | sample TergutTh196P3_FD_73070 | JGI IMG/M metagenome (GOLD analysis project Ga0099364, IMG submission 73070) | Microcerotermes parvus P3 segment gut microbial communities from Pointe-Noire, Republic of the Congo - Th196 P3 | ecosystem: Host-associated > Arthropoda: Insects > Digestive system > Gut ... | reverse complement strand
GCGAAGAGTTCGACCAAAGAAAGAAAGAGCAGGACGAACATTTGAAGGCGTTGCGCGAAGAGTTCTATCAAGAAATGAAGGCATCAAGCGAAGTGTTCGACCAAAGAATGGAAGAATCACGCAAAGAGTTTGACCGTAAATTTGGTTCGTGGGGGAATAATTTTGGCGCATTTGCAGAAGAATATTTTTTCAATTCGTTTGAGAAAGGACAACAAAATTTTTTCGGCGAAGATTTTTACGAAATAAGAAAAAAAATAAAAGGCATCGAAAAAGACGACGAATACGATATTCTATTAATTAACGGACAATCAATAGGAATCGTAGAAGTGAAGTTTAAGGCGCACGAGAACGACATCACAAAAGTTCTCAAAAAAGCCGATACTTTTAGAATAAATTTTCCAAAGTATAAAAACCACCGTGTATATCTGGGGCTGGCTACAATGGCGTTTTACCCCGAATTAGAGCAAGAATGTGAAAAACAGGGTATTGCCATAGTAAAACAAGTGGGCGATTCGGTAGTAATTAACGATAAACATCTGAAAGTATTCTAAATAGTTGAAATATAAGCAAATAATCATAAATTTTAAAATTTTAATCATGAAATATACAAAATTTTTTACATTTCTCTGCGGCATAATTTTTGCTGCCACGCTGAACTCTCAAACTCAGAGTAACAGCATAGACCTTGGCGATGGCATGTTTTTGCTTAGCGGCGACACAGACCCTACAAGTTCGCTGCTCGAAGTTAAAGTTAGCGCAGCGCAATGGGCAAATCTTACTTCCCAGAATGAATTTTACGACGAACTACAAAGTATTTCCAATAATGTAACCAACGAATCTTTGACCGTTGGCGAAAACGAGTTCTCCATCACTGTAACCGCTGAAGACGGCACAACGAAAATATATACTTTAACGGTTATTCACGAAGAGCAAATTACAAACGTTGAGGAATTGTTTATTACCAATCTGAAAATTTATCCTAATCCGTTTAAGGGCGAAGTGCGTATTGTCGGCGCAGACGCAATGATAGAGACGCGGAATGCCACGTCTGTACAAATACATTTACAAATCATCAACGCCGCAGGAGCGATAGTACACACACGGCTAATAACCGGCAACGATGAAACAGTTAATCTGGAACATCTGCCCGCTGGAGTGTATATTTTCAGGCTTGAAAAGGATGTAAATGTAAGGACGGAAATGGTAGTGAGGGAATGATGGACACATTTTTAACCATATCGGCAGCTTCAGAAGGCTTTTATAGAGACAGGGGCAGTAATTTTTTTGCTTTTGCCTATCCTGTTTGCAACGAGGCGGAAGCAAAGGAAAGGCTTAATTACCTGCGCAAAAAATACTTTGACGCTAACCATCATTGCTATGCTTGGCGATTTGGCATTGATGGCGAACAGTATCGCGCCAACGATGACGGCGAACCGACAAACACTGCCGGAAAACCTATACTCGGGCAATTAAGAGCGTACAATCTAACTAATGTATTGTTGGTTGTGGTTCGCTATTTTGGCGGAACATTGCTTGGCACGGGCGGTTTGACGCAAGCCTACAAACGAGCGGCAGCGGCAGTTTTAGAAAATGCACAAATAGTGCAGGACGTAATTACCGAAACCTACAGGCTAACGTTCGATTATGCTGATTTGAATAAGGCGCTAAAGATAGTGAAGGATATGAATTTAGAGTGCATCGAACAGGATTTCAATCTTGATTGTACGATGACAATAAAAGTCAGGAAAAGCAAAGTAGAAGAAATGAAAAAACGGCTCGAAGCAACAATTTCACAGGCTACATTGTTTATTACCAGCACAACAATATGAACAAAAAGACGAAAATAAAAAGATAATATAATGGAAAAAAAAATAAAAATATCTTTAATTGCAGCGCTTTTAGCGGTAGCGGGATTAGCGGCGGCACAGCAGGCGGATGCAACTGTTTCGGGAAAATATTTTCACGACAATAGTTATCATATTACCTTTTCTGAAAACTCGTTTACCGGACTTTGGGGCGGGGCTGCCATATCGGGTACATTTACGGTTTCGGGAACCAGTTTGACCATATCCACAACCACAGGCAACTTAAGCCCCAGATCGCCAAGTTCGGAAACATTTACTATCATTGGCTCTGATGCAGGCTCTATTCGCGATACGTTTGGCGATGTTTGGCACAAACAGGCAAGTGAAAACAACGCCGAAAATGTTTTAAATCCCGAACTTTTGCTATCTTTGGACAACGTATTGGGAATAATTATCCAAACGTATCAGGAAAGAAATTATTCGGAAACTGCCAGATTAATAGAGAGCATAAAACATCACCTTACATATAATCCCGTCAATTATGCTGTCGTATTGAATCTATTAGCAAGTTCTTATTACAATATTGCCAATTACCCTCGAGCAATAGAATATTATTTGGAAACAAAAGATATACGCGAAAAAGTTTTGGGCAAAGGGCATCCCGATTATGCTACTACTTTGAATAATTTAGGCGTCTTATACAGCGCCACAGGCAATTATGCTGAAGCAGAAAAATACTATTTGGAAGCGACTGCAATCCGCGAACGGTTATTTGGCAAACAACATCTTCATTATGCTGTTTCTTTAGACAATTTAGGACGGTTGTATTTTCTTTTGGGCGATTATGAAAAATCGAAGTCATTTCATTATGAAGCAAAAGAAATTTTTGAGGAACTTTTTGGAAAAGAGAATACTTACTACTCGCAATCGTTAGGAAATTTGGGGGTTTTACATTACTCTACAGGCAATTTTTATATTGCAGAAAAATATTATTTGGAGGCAAAAGAAATTGAAGAAAGAATTTTAGGAAGCGAACATCCTTCTAATGCCTTTTCTTTAAACAATTTGGGCGCTTTATACATTGAAATTGGAGAATTGGAAAAAGCCGAAAAATATTATTTGGAAGCAAAAATGATTAGGGAAAAAATTTTAGGCAATGAACATCCTGATTATGCAAATTCTCTTTCTAACTTGGGCGTTTTGTACGTTAGAATGGGCGATTATGAAAAGGCTGAAACATATTCATTGGAAGCAAAAACAGTTTTTGAGATGGCTTATGGGAAGGAACATCCGTTTTACATAATGTCTTTGAATAATTTAGGACATATATATTTTGCAAAAAAAGACTTTTTACAGGCTAATGAAGCGAAAACGGAGGCTGATCTATTATTGAAAGCGCAAGTTGAAAATACTTTTTCATTTCTATCCGAGCGGCAGAGAGGACTTTTTTGGGATTCAAACAAAAATAATTTTGAGGCGGGCTATTCCTTTGTTCACGCCCATCCGGTCAATTCCATGACTGCCCACGCTTTCGACAACACGCTTTTCACCAAAGGCTTGCTGTTGCGCACCACAAACGGCGTTCGCGATGCTGTCTATTCATCAGGCGATGATGATTTGATAGGAAAATACGAACAATTAGGCAATATACGTCGAAATATCAGCGCATTGCAGACGGGCGAAGCGCCCGACCATCGAATGATAGGCATATTGGAAACCCGCGCCGACAGTTTGGACAGGGCGCTGACCATTGCATCTGCCGCATACAGAGATTTTAATGAAGATGTATCAATTAGGTGGCAAAACATTCGCGAGGCATTGCAACCCGACGAAGCGGCTATTGAGTTCGTACATTTCAGGCGTTATGAAAGGGGATTGCTTGACGATGTTCTATACTGCGCCTTGTTGTTAAAAAAAGATTCAGAAGCGCCTGTGTGGATACCATTGTTTTACCAAAAACAACTGCAAGCGTTAACCCAACGTGAAAGAGGTATGTCGGACGAGCAATTTACACTTCTATTGTATTCGGAAAAAGGCGACAGTCTGTATCGCCTAATTTGGCAACCGTTGGAGAAAGAGTTGCAGGGGATTGGCAAGGTTTTTTATTCGCCATCGGGAATGTTGCATCAGATTTCGTTTGCGGCGATACCGGCGGGTAGAGACGCGTCATGCTACGACTGTACAACAGAATTGCTGTCAGACCAATACGATATGCAATTAGTATCCAGTACACGCGAAATTGCGCGTTTGAAAAATGAAACACGCGGTGCGTTGCCGCAGGGCAGCGCCGCCATCTACGGCGGTCTATTGTACGATGTTCGCGAAGACAGAATGATTGCAGAGGCGCAGGGAGTACAAGGAAATAACCTCTCTCCTACCCTACCCCAAGTTGAAAACATCAACAATGAAATATTGATTGCCGCAGTACTGCGTGGAAGCGCCAATCGAGGTATTCCATGGATGTTTCTCGAAGGAACGGAAACAGAGGCAGAACAAATCAATAAATATTTAGACGAACGTCAGATACCCAATCATTTGTACATGTACGCGGCAGGTAATGAAGAATCATTTAAACGCTTGAGCGGTACATCAGCAAGCATCATACATTTAGCCACTCATGGTTTCTTTTTAGACGATGTTGAAAACGAAAATCAGAGCGATATTTTGCAGCAAATTGGCGACAGTCGCGGTCAAAGGGCGTTTGAAAATCCCCTGTTGCGTTCGGGTTTACTGATGGCTGGAGGTAACCGCGCATGGACTGGCGTTGATGTAATTGATGGTATCGAAGATGGTATTCTCACTGCCGAAGAAATTGCACAGATGAACCTTGTCAATACGCAGTTAATAGTACTTTCGGCTTGCGAAACTGGTCTGGGCGAGGCAAACAGCGCCGAGGGCGTATTCGGACTGCAACGCGCATTTAAACTCGCAGGCGTCGAAACGCTCATCATGAGCCTTTGGCAAGTCCCCGACGACGCCACAGCCGAACTAATGAGCGCCTTCTATCAACTTTGGCTTTCGGGCAAAACTAAAAGCGAAGCCTTCGCAGAAGCACAGCGACAAGTACGCGAAAAATATGAAAAATCGTTTTATTGGGCGGGATTTGTGATGATGGATTAGTTAATTGAAAATATTTTTTGTTTTTTTTTGATATGTTAAAAAAAACATGTAAATTTGCCCGCAAGTATTAAAAACAGTTTTTCAATGAGTAAAATAACAGTAATTGGCGCCGGAAATGTTGGCGCAACCTGTGTAAACGCGATTGCACAGAAGGAATTGGCAAGCGAATTAGTTGTGCTTGACATAAAAGAAGGCGTTGCCGAGGGCAAGGCATTGGATATGATGCAGACAGCGTCTCTGCTGGAGTTCGACACCCGCATTACGGGCGTCACAAACGATTACAGCGCAACCGCAGGGTCGGACGTTGTTTTGATTACTTCGGGAGTGCCGCGTAAACCGGGCATGACCCGCGAAGAATTGGTAGGCGTAAACGCAGGCATAGTGAAGGACGTAGTTGAAAACGTCCTGAAATATTCGCCTAACGCTATAATAGTGGTCATCAGCAACCCGATGGACACGATGACCTATTTGGCTCTGAAATTGAGCGGATTGCCCAAAAACAGAATAATTGGAATGGGCGGCATATTAGACAGCGCCCGCTTCAAATGTTATCTCAGTCAGGCGCTCAAATGTCCCGCTACCGATTTGGCAGCAACCGTTATAGGCGGACACGGCGATACAACGATGATACCGTTGAAACGTTTTGCAAATTATCAGGGTGTTCCCGTAACGGAACTGCTTGGCGCAGAAGCGTTGGATAAAGTTGTTGCCGACACAAAAGTTGGCGGCGCCACGCTTACAAAATTGCTCGGCACTTCGGCATGGTACGCACCCGGCGCTGCGAGCGCTATGTTGGCAGAATCTATCGTTCGCGACCAGAAAAAAGTATTCCCTTGCAGCGTACTGTTAGAAGGCGAATACGGACAAAAGGACGTGTGCATCGGAGTTCCCGTAGTGGTTGGAAAATCAGGTTGGGAAAAAGTTGTTGATTACAAACTTAACAGCGATGAGCAAGCGTTGTTCAACAAAAGCGCCGATGATGTTCGTAACGTAAATCAGGATTTAGTAACTTTAAAGTTGCTATAAACATGTTAAAATGAGGCTATCAATGAATGGTAGCCTCATTTATTTTATAGACCGCTGTCTTTTAGGCGTTCTGCATTTTCTTCAACTTGCAGTTTGTCTATAAGTTCTTGAATGTCGCCATCTACGACCGTTTGCAGGTTGTACAGAGTAAAGTTGATGCGATGGTCGGTGATGCGGCTTTGCGGAAAATTGTAGGTGCGTATCTTCGCAGAACGGTCGCCTGTGGATACCATTGTCTTGCGTTTTGACGATATTTCGTCCAAATGTTTTTGGTATTCAAGGTTATAAAGACGTGTACGAAGTTCTTTAAGAGCGCTTTCAAAGTTTTTAATTTGCGATTTTTCGTCCTGACACTGCACAACGATACCCGTCGGAGTATGCGTCAGACGAATAGCGGAATACGTAGTGTTTACCGACTGTCCGCCGGGACCTGATGAACAGAACGTATCTTTTCGTATGTCGTTCATGTTCAATTCGACGTCAAATTCATCGGCTTCGGGCAATACTGCAACCGTTGCCGCCGAAGTATGAACGCGCCCCTGCGTTTCGGTTTTGGGTACGCGCTGCACCCTGTGTACGCCGCTCTCGTACTTCATTGTGCCGTATACCTTGTTGCCTGTAATGCTCATCACAATTTCCTTGAAACCGCCCGATGTTCCGGGCGACGTGCTTGTAACTTCCACTTTCCAGCCTTTGGTTTCGCAATATCGCGAATACATTCTGTACAAGTCGCCGGCAAAAATACTTGCCTCGTCGCCGCCTGTACCTGCGCGGATTTCCACAACGGCGTTCTTGTCGTCTTCCGGGTCGGAAGGCAGCAGCAACAGTTTTATCTGTTCCTCAAGCGGCTCAACCTTTTGATTTAGAGTCTCTGCCTCTTCCTTAGCCATTTCGCGCAGTTCATCGTCTTTTTCGTTTTGAAGAATCAGACGCGCTTCATTCAAGTTGCTCAAAACATTGCGATATTCGCCATAGACTTCGATTAGAGGTCCCATATCGCTGTACTCCTTGTTCAATTTTATGTAGCGCTTCATGTCGGACATAACCTCAGGGTCAATGATCTGTTGTCCGATTTCATCGTAACGCAATTTTACTTCTTCTAATTTTTTTAGAATTATATTGTTTTCCATTATCTACAATCTTACCTGCGTTGCGCCTGCGTAATATATGCTGTTGAATAAAAATTTGAACGAGGCGTGCGGTTGCGCTCTGAAAGTTATTTCGTTTCCGAAAAGCAAAACTTTTCCATTACCAACAGGCGCTTCTATCGCTATTGTTCCGTTGTTTAGATAATGTTGCCCCCAAGCCCAGCCACTGCGCAGATGATCGCCATCGGCAAACCATGAAACGGGCTTTAATCCTTGCAACTTAGCCTCCGGCAACAAACGGAAAACAGGATTGTTTCTTAAAAAAATTATATCAAGTTCTTCCGGAATACCGTAGGCAACAGGATTGGTATTGTCTACTTTAGCCCTTAGTACCGAGCCGGGTACAAAATATTTATCCTGTGCGAACGGTCTTTCCGAGCCGTCAGGCATAATATCCGCAAGGGCATTAGCGATAGGTAGTCCCAGATATCGTCCAAATTCAGCAGACGTTCCTATTGCTATTACCGTACCGCCTTGTTCAACAAATTGACGTAATAGCGGCGCAGTTCTATCAAGGGTAATTCTTCCCAGCATGTGATGAAATTGAGCAGGAATATTTTCAGACATTAGGGCAGTTGCGCCGCCACCGCCGGTCCCTCTTGTCGGGAATGCGCCTGTGGGCAAAATAATGACGTCGTATTTGGCGCGCAGGTTGCCTGCGTCTAATGCTTGCGAGTATACCACCTCGAAAGACGGAAACGGAAATGCTACTTCTAATATCCAACGCATCCAACCCGAAGGCATCGAGCCACCGTAAGTGTCCCATAACGCTACTCTTACAGGGCTAAGTTTCAGAGCGTCGCCACGCGGTTGGGCAGAAATGGCTTCAAAATCCAAACCCAGATCACTTGCCAATCTTTGTACATTAGCGGCAGTCGAGTTTTTAGCCGGAATATATACAGTTCCTGCCGGATATGTTTTTCTGTTTACCGTAAGCGGCTCCTGCAAACGAAAAACCTCTTCGCCGGCAGTCAATAAGCGAGTTATCGCTACGAAAGCGTCATTAACTTGGGAGCTAATTATATATCCTGCCGGTCTTGATGCGCCCGATACAGTTCCTACGGGTATTTGAGCCATTTCTTGAATTTTTTCAAATGGACCATCGAAGTTGTCTAAAATACGGTCAAATACAATACCCATTTGTAAAGCAGGAGTATAACCTGCCATATCGTAGGGCGGAATAGGAGGACCTCCCGGATATTGAAATTCGTTAGGGTGGTCTTGAGGTTCAAACATATCGCGTATATGTGGACGGAAGGCTTGTGCCGCCTTTACTACGTATGAGCCTGCGGGATAGGTTTTGCCTGCAACCGTGAATGTGGTTGTTGCACGGTGTACGTCTACGCCGGCTTTCTGCAAAATATTTATAAATCGCGTTGCCGTAATAAAATCAGGCTGGTCGGAAGGTACGATATATCCGCGTGGGTCGCGGTTTTCAGCCGTTTGTAGATTATAAAATAGTTCGGGCGGAATATATTGACCACGTCCACGAAAATCAGCAGGAGGTCTAAAATTGGGGTTTTCCACTCTGAATTTTGCTATTTCGGCGTTCAGTCTGTCCACCCATTGCGGCGTTATAGTCCAATGGTCTGTACTGCCGCGTTCTATGGAATTTTTTCCTGCACGATATATTCTGAAAAGAAAATCTTCTTTTTTCTTTGCGGCAATATCAAGAATAGCGCGATTTGCAGTGATTACATAATCTATGCTTTGATGCAAATGCCATGTCTGTCTGGGACCTAAAGGCATTGGGTTGTTTCCGTGAGCCACCAATCTTTCGGGAACGAGCGTAATAGTGATAGGCGTTGGTCCACCGTTTATTTCGTGCATCAATCCTATTTGATTGTGGAAGCCTACCGTGGTGCGCACTCCCCCGTTAAACCATGTAGAATATGGCGCCTCATCGTGTTTTACTGCGCCGCCTTTTCCTTCTTCAAGAAAGCGGTGATGTACTGCCGAGCCTACCAAATCAATACCAATATGTACAAGCGGATCGTTGTTATGGTTAAATGGACCGCGAAAAGGCGGAAAATATAATACTGTGCCGGTTGGTCCGTGTTGGTGCTGGTTGTAAGTAATTTGAGGTATCCAGTCAATGAACAACAAACGGTTAAGGATTTGTGTTTCAATCTGATTTGCCATGTAGGAATCGCGATTGTTATCATGACCTATATATTTTTGATAAAGGCGCGGTATGTTCATATTTCGCCTTTCAGGGTCGCTTTCCTGCATATACCAGTCTGACAGCAAATCCATACCATCAGGATTTGCAATCGCTAACAACAGAATTACGTTGTCGAGAATCCGAAGCGTTTCCTGATCGTTGCGAGCCAAAAGGTCATAAACTTGCGTGAATAGCGCCTGCGCATTCACAGATTCTACGGAATGAAGTCCGGCGTCAATCCATACGATTGCCTTGCCTTTAGCGGCGAGTTCACGTGCTTGTTCATCGGTTAAACCTTCGGCTTTACCGAGCCTCACCGAAATCTGACGATATTCCTCCAAATTCGCCAAATTTTCAGGCGAAGAAATGACAATCAGTTTAAAAGGGCGTCCCTCGGTTGTTGTGCCAACGTTCTGCACATTGATGCGGTCGGATACTTTGACTACCTCGTCCAAATATTGCAGTAATTGCTGATAATTTGCGAGAAAATAATCATCGCCTACCGTGTACTGACCGAAAGTAGGCTTGGGAATAGAAGGCAAACCTCCGTCATAGAGCCTGTTTACCGGCGGCTCTTGTGCGTTTATTCCTGCGAATATGCTTAGGAAAAACAAAGTAAACAAAAATTTCTTGATAGTATTCATCTTTTAATTAAAATTACATTAAAAACTGTTTTTTGATATTTTTTTCGCAAAGATACAAAAAAAATAGAAGAAAAACCTATTTTTGCAAAAAAAATCAAAAATTGACAAATATGCTATATTTATTCATGTTCTTTATTTTCGGGAATGTGTTTGCTGAAACAGATGTTGAACTTGACGTTGTTTTTAGCGATACAACATTTCAATGCAAGTATTTGTACGTGCTTGGCGCCAATACTGGAGATACGTTGGCTGTTTTCGACACACTGTCATTCAACAGGCAAAACAGGGTAAGCTTGTTTTATACTGCAAATAAAGGCGATAAAAATAGACTTTTAATGGTTGATTCAGAAGGAGCGCTTTCAGAAAGCAAACCCTATAACATAATGTATAGCAATGTCTTTTCTGTTGCCGTTGGCAAAGAGCAAATATCTGTAAATAAGCGTGATTTCCTTTATTTTCGTAAAAATTCAGATAATAAATCGTATTTTGTATTCCTGTTGTTCTTCTTTACGGTAAAATCCCTGATTACATTCTTTTTCGTTTTTCTTTCTGCGTTGCACAGACGCGTAGCCGCCTTTGCTTCAGGGGCTTTTTTGTTAAGCGCATTAATTGATTGGTTTTTTCCGCTTCACTATTTTTACAGACTTTTTGTAACATTGCTGGCTGAATATTTGTTCATAGCAATTTTAGGAAGAAAATCAATCTCGTGGCTATGGACTGCGATTTTGGTTATGGTTGTTAATTTTGTGAGTTTCGGAATTATTGCGTTTCTGTTTATTTTACACGCGCTTTGGTGAAAATAATCCAAATCACTTGATGTCTATTATCCTCCAGTCAATGAGTTTGAAAACAAAACTGATAAGTACGGTATAAAAAATAAACCATATTATCGGTATGTATTCTTTTGGTGAAATTCCCAACTTGCGGTAGTTGTACCATACAAGAATAAATTTTTCGAGAATACGAATAAAGCACGAACTAAGCGCAATACCTACAACCGTATATCTTAGACTTGCCAAGAAAAGCGCCAGAGGCAAATTCAGCGCTATTTGAAAAATGGCAGCCCACATCAGTATGTGAGTTTTTTTCATGCCTATGAGTATAGTTTGCGGATACAAAACTCGACTAACTATCATCAACTGATAAACCATGAAAACATCGGCGGCTCGGTAAAATTCAGGATTAAAAAACCATCGTCCGAAAATTGCGCGGCTGAAAATCATTACTATTATTGACAAAGGAAAAAGTACGTGCATCTGTCTTAGCGAGCGCCTTTTTATTTCCGCCAAAATATCGGGAATGTTTTTCTTTACTGAAAAAGCGGGAATAAGCGCATTATGCAATCCCGAAGTCATCATCACTACAAAAGGCAATTCCTTGCAGCCATATCGGAAAACGGCAAAAAGTTCTGCATCGAACGCTATGGTTGCCACAAGGCTGTCCACATACTGAGTAGAGCCGCTGAGCAAGGCGCTGAACATGATAGGATAGCCGACATATAAATTGTTGAGAATGAACGGCATGGAAAATTTAAACTCTGCGTAACACTTTAACAAATACAGAAGGTACATGAAACGCAAGACACTTACAAATATTAATCCCCAAATAGCCGATACAAGCCCCATTCCCAGCATAATCGGCAAGCATACTGCAACTATCTGCAAAATTGTTGAAATAATGCCGTACCAAAAAATGTGTAGTGGTCTGTTCTTTATAAGGAAAATATGCTCGATTAGCGACGAACTGTTGCTCAACACAAAGTAAAGAATCAACAGTCCCGGAAATGGCAGCATGGGCGTTGCATCACGCGTGTATGAGAAACCGTACATCAGTAAAATCAAGAATGCAAAGGCAATGCTGAAAACCATCAGCAAAATAAACGCATTGAATATCTCCGGCGATTTGCCTTCTGTTCGCTCGTGTTGCGCAAAAGCCATGCTGCGCTGCGACAGTGGCAAAAAAGATTGCAGTATGCCCGTTACCCAAAAATAACTAAGCCCTCCACTAATAAACAGCAACATTTCCCAGCTTGCAATTTCTTCGCGTGAAAGAGGCAATTTCGTAAAGTATATGCTGATAACAAAAAAGCACATAAAGCGCATCAACTGAAACGTTTGAAGCGCAGTAACATTATTTATTTTGAAGGGCAATTTCATTGACACGTAAAAAATGGCTGCAAAGGTAAGCAAGTTTTTTTATAATTATGTTTGCATTATTAAATTTTTTTTTTTTATCTTTGCGGCGTCAAAAATGGTGGGTGTAGCTCAGCAGGTTAGAGTGGCAGATTGTGGTTCTGTAGGTCGTGGGTTCGAATCCCATCATCCACCCCATATAGTTTTCAGTAATAAAAGTATTGTGTATGAAGGTAATTGCTATAAATGGAAGCCCTAATAAAAATGGGAACACGTGGTTTGCTTTAAAAACCGTTGGCGATGTAATAATCGGTGAAGGTATTGATTTTGAGATTATTCACGCAGGACTGCAACCGCTATATGGCTGTATAGCCTGCAAGAAATGTAAAGAAAGCCTTAACAATAAATGCTCTATAAACAGCGATGGTCTTAATAATTACATAAACGCCATACGGGAAGCTGATGGTATCATACTTGGCTCGCCGGTGTTTTATTCGGGCATTGCCGGTACGATGAAATGTTTGTTAGACCGGCTGTTTTACGTAGCGGGCGCAAACGGCAACTGGATGCGCCATAAGATAGGCGCTTCGGTAGTGGCGGTGCGTCGTTCAGGAGGCTCGGCAACGTGGAGCGCGTTGAACTACTATTTGACAATTTCTGAAATGACCGTTGTTTCGTCCAATTATTGGAATATTATTCACGGAGCAAAACCGGGTGAAGCCGAGCAAGACGCCGAAGGAGTGCAAATAATGCAAGTATTGGGCGCAAATATGGCTTGGACATTGAAAACAAAACAAACCAACGAAATTTATGCGCCTAAGCAAACTCAGAAAATTTTTATGAACTTTGTAAGGTAAAAAGGTTAAGCGATAAACCGCTTAAATCAGAATACAAAAAGATGAGACAAATTCCTTCTAATGAAGGGAAAAGTCCTAGAACTTCATATACACATCATGAACATAGAATAGTGGCTACGAGGCTCATCATCATTGCAGCATTATTCATCATTCAATTCTTTTTCATACATTGGCAACAGTTCGCGAAATTGCTGAATCAGATCATTTATTGGTATTTTTGAATCGCCGCCTGCCGCGTTCACGTGTCCGCCGCCATCGTAGTGTTTTCTTGAGAAATCGTTTACCGAAAATTCGCCCTTTGAACGGAATGACATTTTTGTTTTGTCTTCTTTTTCAAGAAAAAACGCCGAAAAACGTATACCCTTGATAGAAAGCGGTAAATTGACAAAACCTTCGGTATCGCCTATCACAAAACCATAACGCTTCTGTTCTTCCAAATTCAAACTTACTAATCCTGTGCGATATTCCGGAAATATTTCCATTTTTTCGTTCAAACAGTAGCCCATAAGCCTCATACGGTTTTCCGAATAGTTGTCGTATATTCTGTCATAAATGCCTTCGCGGTCAATACCGTATCGCATCAATTCGGCGGCAACCACAAACGTTTGCGCGCTTGCGCTTCGGTAACAGAAACTTCCGGTATCAGCCATAACGCCCGTGTACAGACAAGTTGCTATGTCGAGGTCAATCAACTGAAAGTCCCAACGTTTCATTATACAATATAAAAGTTCGCAGGTAGAACTGACATTAGTATCGGAAAATCTGAAATGTGAGAGCATATCAGGGTTTGGGTGATGGTCAATAAGTATTCGCGTTGCCTTGCACTTGTAAATAAAACGCGTCATATCGGCGCTACGTCCAAGCACGTTATAATCCATTTGGAAAATAAACTCTGCCTTTTCGACAAGTTCTTCGCCCAACTGTCTTTGTCGCATAAAATTTATCACATCAGCATTAGACGGCAACCAATGCAAAAATTCAGGATAATCGTTAGGAACAACCACTTTGACATCGTGTCCTCGCTTTTTCAAAAACAGATACAATGCCAACGAAGACCCCATTGCATCGCCATCGGGTCCCTGATGCGTTGTTATTAATATCCGTCGTGGCTTGGATAATTTGCTTTTGAGCCTGTAAATTAGTTGTATGAACTCTTGACTTAACATGTATTTTATGCGAATAAAAAAATAAAAGCAGGGGATGTCATAGTTGCGTCCCCTGCCCGAAATTAGATAATTTTTTCCAACTGATTAATATTTTTGGCAATATCATCATTAGACAATGAATGATTGGTCAAATCGCCTGCGAAATACTGGTCGTATGCAGCCATATCAACTAATCCGTGTCCTGACAGATTGAACAGAATTGTTTTTTGAACTCCTTCTTCTTTTGCTTTCAGCGCTTCGTTAATGGTAGCGGCTATGGCGTGCGATGATTCGGGAGCGGGAACAATTCCTTCTGTTTGCGCAAAAAGTACGCCCGCTTTGAACGAATCTAACTGTTCAATATCAACGGCTTCCATAAAACCGTCTTTCATCAGTTGGCTTACAATAGTTCCGGCTCCGTGATAGCGCAATCCTCCGGCATGTATGTTAGCCGGCGCAAAACTACGTCCGAGCGTAAACATCGGCAATAGCGGAGTATATCCGGTTTCGTCGCCAAAATCGTATTGAAAAACGCCGCGCGTCAGTTTTGGACACGAAGTTGGCTCGGCAGCAATAAATCGCGTTTTGCGACCCGCTTTGATATTGTGTCGCATAAAAGGATAGGAAATACCCGAAAAATTTGACCCGCCGCCAAAACAGCCAATCACTATATCAGGATATTCGCCTACAATTTCCATTTGTTTTTCGGCTTCCAGCCCTATAACAGTCTGGTGCAACGACACATGATTCAAAACGCTTCCAAGCGTATATTTGCAGCCGGGGGTCTGCATCGCCAATTCAATGGCTTCTGAAATTGCAGTGCCGAGGCTTCCCTGATAGGTTGGGTGGTCGGTAAGGATTTTACGCCCTGCCTTTGTGGACATACTTGGCGAAGCAATCACTTGAGCGCCCCACGTCTGCATCAGCGAACGGCGATACGGCTTTTGCTCGTAACTGATTTTCACCATATAAACCGCCAATTCCAATCCGAAAAATTTTGCTGCTAACGCCATTGCCGTACCCCACTGACCTGCGCCTGTTTCGGTAGTGATATTGGTTACGCCTTCTTTTTTGCAGTAATACGCCTGCGCCAGCGCCGAGTTAAGCTTGTGCGAGCCGACGGGACTTACGCTCTCGTTCTTGAAATAGATACGGGCAGGAGTATCCAACGCTTTCTCCAAGCCTGTGGCGCGTACCAAAGGCGACGGTCTGTATATCATGTACTTTTCACGTACTTCCTCCGGAATATCAATCCATGCATCGGTTTGATTCATCTCTTGCTTCGCTAATTCTTCGGCAAAGAGCGGAAACCAGTCTTCTGTTTTCAATGGCTGTTTTGTTCCCGGGTGCAGAACAGGCATCGGTTTGTTGGGCATATCTGCCACTATGTTATACCATTGCGCGGGTATCTCCGCTTCGTTAAGTACTATTTTCTTTTGTTTTGTCATCTTTATTTGAAATATATATTGATTAATGAAAAATACTGATTTTTATAATTTTAACTCCCAATATCTCTACGAATAAAGTAGTTGAAATTTTTTGCAAAGTAAATCATTTTTTGGGGAAAAAGAAAATAAAAATATAAGATGAAAAAAGTAGTGTGATAATATTTTTTTTATCTGTCTGTGTGTAATTCAAAAATTTCATATATATTTGCACCGAAAATTTATAATAACGAATAAAATATGACGCTTACATTAGATTTGACAAGGCGATATACCTACGCCGATTATCTTACATGGGCAGACGATGTCAGGCGCGAGTTGATAGAAGGCTTTATTAAGCTGTTTCCTGCGCCACGCCGTGTTCATGCAGAGATCAGTAAGAATATATATCGGCTTTTAGACTTTATTGTTTCAAAGAAAAAAGGCGGGTGCAACGTATATTATGCTCCGTTTGACGTTCGTTTCCCTAAAAACGGCGAGACTTCGGACAATAAAATTTACACGGTTGTACAGCCTGATATTTGCGTGGTTTGCGACCCATCGAAACTTGACGACCGCGGATGCTGTGGAGCGCCTGATATGATTATCGAAATTTTCTCGCCATCAACAGGTAAAAGAGATTTGCACGAAAAATTTTTACTGTACGAAGAACACGGAGTAAAGGAATATTGGATTGTTTACCCGTCAGACAAGGCAATACATACTTTTCTTTTGCAGGATGACGGAAAATATAACGCGGGCATTATTTACGAACAGGAAGGGAAAGCGCCCGTTCGCGTGTTTGACGACTATTTGTTAGATTTGAAAGATATTTTTAGATAAACAATAAACATTCATAATATGAATACAGAAGAAGTTGAATTATATACAGATGACGCTGTTGAAAAAATGGAAAAGGCGTTGACGCATTTATCGTCTGAATTGACGAAACTTCGCGCCGGAAAAGCCGTTCCGTCCATGCTTGACGGTATAATGGTCAATTATTACGGTACGCCTACTCCTTTGCAACAGGTGGCAAGTATCAATACTCCCGACGCCCGCAGTTTTGTTATTCAGCCGTGGGAAAAAAAGATGGTTGATGCTATTGAGAAAGCCATTTTTGCCGCCAATATAGGAATGACGCCTACCAACAACGGCGAATTGGTGCGTCTTAGTGTTCCTCCCCTAACGGAAGAACGCCGCAAAGCGTTAGTAAAACAGGTTAAATCGGAAGGCGAGAACACCAAAATCAGTATCCGCAATGCCCGTCGCGAAGCTATAGAAGAGTATAAAAAACTCGAAAAACAGGGCTTGCCGGAAGACATGAGAAAGGACGCAGAAGAAAATATCCAAAAATTGACCGACAAGTATTATAAAAAGGTTGACGAAGTATTGGTTAAGAAAGAGGCGGAAATAATGACGGTGTAAGTCCGCAGCGACGCGGGGAAGCGATTATATTTTAATACCTACCATTAGAATATCATCTACTTGCGGCATGTCGCCTTTCCAATCGTCTAATGTCTGTTCAATAATTTTCTTTTGTTCGGTCATGCTCAGTGTGTGAATTTCCGAGAGCAGTTTTGTGAGGTTTTTCTTTTTGAATTTTTTGAGGTCGGGACCGCCAAACTGGTCGCAATATCCGTCAGAGTACATGTAGAAAGAGTCGCCCGGTATAATGGGAATAAAATGGCGCGTGAACGGTCTTAGTTCGGCTCCGAATATTCCTATGGGCATTCTATCGGCGCGATATTCAATATATTCGTGCTGCGAATCGGAAGTGCTGCGAAGCAAAATCAAAGATATGTTCGCTCCGGCGTACTCAATTCTCTCGTTTTCCCAATCAATAATACACATAGCCATATCCATTCCGTCTTTGTTTTCAAGTTCTTTGCCTGTTTGTTTCAAAGAACTGATTACTTTGTCGCGCAATATATTTAAAATTGTATCGGCTTCTAATTCACTTTCTTCAATAACAGCGTTCAAAAACGTTATTCCCAAAAGGCTCATAAATCCACCGGGAACGCCGTGTCCTGTACAGTCGGCGGCAACTATGATTGATTTATTCGCTTTTGCGTTTACCCAGTAAAAATCGCCGCTAACTATGTCGCGCGGTCGAAACAGTACAAAGTAGTCATTTAAAATTTCGTTGATGAAACTTGACTCGGGCAGCAATGCCGACTGTATCTTTTTAGCATACTCTATGCTGTCCGTAATTTCTCTCTTTTGAGATTCCACCTCGTCAAACAGTCGCAGTGCGTTTTCAGTTTGCCATTTCAACTCGGTACTTGTTTCGGCAAGTTCGCGCGCCTGCTCTTCGGTTTCTAACATCTTATCAGCCAACATTTGCGAAATTTCGTAGTTCGCCCGTTGGTTTTCTTCTACCTCACTGTTTCTATTTTTTTGCTCTTTTCTGCCTTTACTGTACAAATATAGAGCAAGTCCAACAACAACGCTCATCAGCGCTAACGCTACAATCAAAACTATAACCCACACTTTCAGCGTTTTTACCTCGTTGGAGATAACTAATAATTGCGATAAAAAAACCATAGTATATAAAAATATTATATCATTCACATATTATACGTAAAAAAAGCAAAAAAGTTTGGTATATTTGCAAAATTTTTTTCTGAAATGTTAAAAAAATATTGAATTGTACAAAAAGACAACATATTACGTTTTTATTTTATTTTTTCTGTGCGAAATAAATTTTGCTCAGACAAGAGAAATAGAAGGCATAGTTAATGATTATGCGCGAGTTAGCGCCATATCAGGAAACACGGTGACACTTTTGCCGGGAGCTTCTTCAATGTTTTCCGCTAACGATACTGTGTTGTTGATGCAAATGACGGGCGTTTCTCAAAACGGAGTTGATTTCAACAACGCAGGCAGGTATGAATTTAACATCATTGATTATACCGATGGCGATAATATTTTTCTTAAATCGGTTTCCGGCGCTTTTGACGCCGGTAGCGAAATAGTACAGTTGATACGTGTTCCGTCATACAAAAATGCCACTGTTGTAGGCGGCGGACTGACATGTTTGGAATGGGATAGAAGCGTTGGCACGGGCGGAGTTGTTGTGTTGATGGTGGACAATACGCTTACCCTCAACGCCGATATTGACGTTTCAGGTCGTGGCTTCGCAGGCGCCACAGCCGATGAATTTGTATATACCGGAACACAATGTTTGATCACGGGTATCTATGGTTCACCGAATTATCCGTCCGATCCTTCTAATAATTTGGCAGGAAAAAAAGGCGAGGGCGCTATAACTTTATCGTTATTCAATCCGGGTTTTTCTAATGCAAATTTACGCGGTTTTGCACCTGCGGCAAATGGCGGCGGCGGCGGCAATGGTCAATGGTCGGGTGGCGGCGGCGGCGGCAATGGCGGCGTAGGCGGTCCAGGCGGCAAACAGTTTTGTGACGCTCCGGGTTCTACTGTTGGAAATAGCGGAAGTCAAATAGATTATGTAAATTCCGAACATATATTTATGGGCGGCGGCGGCGGCACAGGTACGCGTTCCAATGTTGGAATTGGCAGTAAAGGCGGGAATGGCGGCGGTATAGTTATTATTGTTGCCAATAGATTGCAGTTTACGCCGGGCGCGGCAATCAAGGCAAACGGCGAATCGGTAAATACACTCGCTTTCAGGGCAGGAGCAGGCGGCGGCGGAGCAGGTGGCAGCGTGTTGTTGTCAGTCAATGAATATGATGAAATCAACATGAAAATAGAAATAATGGGCGGAAATGGCGGCAACGTTGACGTTGAAAGACATTGCGGCGCTGATGGTCCGGGCAGTGATATAAGTTCGGGCAGTACGCGAGGCATAGGCGGCGGCGGCGGCGGTGGAATGTTGTTTACATCCAAAAATTTAAGCAATCTCAACAGTTTTTTATTAAGAAACGGCGGCGAAGCGGGAAAATTTGAAAATATGCCCCCGCAAACAGGACTATGCACCGATCTCTTGATTCCTTCAAACAGCGTACAAGGAATGTATTTAGACGATTTCTTGTTACAGTTAAATGGTTTTCTTCATAATTATTTTTTCACCTTCGATATGTTTGTATGTTACGGCGATGAACCGGTCATCATTGCTTCTGTACCCAAAAGTATCGGTGACAATAATATTTTCAGATGGGAAAAATCTGCAACGGGTTTCGATAATTGGACGAACGTAGTTGGCGCTACTGCCGCCGATTTATCACAGTTTGTGTTTGACGATGATATTTATTTGCGCAGGGTGGTTACGTCAGGTACTATCGTAGATTATAGTTCACCGTTAAAGGTTTTTGTTTACGACCAAGTAATTAATGTTATTGATCCACTTCCCGTCGAAGGTAATGTTTTTTGCGGCGGACAAACAATTATGTTTGCAGGCAACACCCCAACGGGCGGCGGCGATGAAGAGGGAAGCCACATTCTAAAATGGCAAATATTTGATGGCGTTTGGAGAGACATTTCTTCTACGCTGTTGCCCGACAATGACGTTGTCAGCGCCTATCAGTTTAGACGGGTAGCAACTTCATCGAAAGGCTGTTATTCCGATTCTAATGAATCTGTTGAAATTACCGTTCAACCTTCTATAAGAAACAATATAATTACAGCCAACATGGACGAATTATGTGAAGGCGACTCCGTAGAATTGACCGGATCTATACCAAGCGGCGGCGATGGAATAACGATGAACTATCAATGGCAGGTAAAGAACGACAACGGTGATTGGGAAAATATTGACTATGTAATAGCCGATGAACGGGACTACCACCCTCGTCCCTATCTGCATCAGGGTTATGTCGAAAATATATATCAACGATACACAACGTCAGGCAAATGCGAAGGCGCAAGTAATCCTGTAACAATTCGCATTTATAAGAAACCGCCGCCACCCCAAATTAATACCCCTCACAGAATAGGCGATGACGCCTTGACTTTTAAGTTCGTTACGGAAATTGAGGCTCATCATCTTTTTTTCGGAAGCGGGTTATGGTCGTCTGACAATGAAAATACGACTTTTGAACCCGATGATGAAACATCAACAACTGTTAATAACCTTCAATTAGGCGAAAATACGATTACTTGGACTGTTTTCAACGGTGTTTGCGAAGCACAGACTACCTTGATAAAGATTTTTGTTAAAGATGTTTGGATACCTACTGCATTTTCACCCAAAAGCGAGGCGCACAACGATTGTTTCAGAATAGTGGGAGGCGAAAATGCTATTACCAGCGAATTGAAAGTTTTCGACAGATATAATGACTTGGTGTATGAAAATAAATCTTTCATAGGCGATGGCGATCTCTACAGTTGTGATGGCTGGTGGGACGGGCGCAGTTCTTCGGGAAGAGAATTGCCAACGGGCGTTTATTATTATCATATAGTTATTAACGGTGATAAAATATATAATGGTTATGTACTACTCAAAAATGATTAACAGGCTTATTTTGACCATTCTATGCCTGTTAGCATCAGGTTTTGGAAGCAATGCGCAATACAATCCGCAGTACAGTCAATACATGTTCAACGGCTTGGCTATCAATCCTGCTTTTGCAGGCAGCATGGAAGCGTTGAATGTTTCGGCGTTATATCGCGGAAGCCAGTTGGGTAATAGCGTAAAAGGCGCTCCCGTTACACAAACATTAGCCGGCGATTTTCAATTACGGAACCCGCAATTAGCAATAGGGATGATGATATTCAACGATCAAATTCACACGTTGAGAAATACGGGCGCGTATTTTGCCTACGTTTTCCGTGTCAGAGTTGGCGAAGGAAAATTGTCATTCGGCTTGCAGGCAGGCGTAGAACAACAACGCGAAGCAAATAAAAATCTAATTCTTGTTCACTCGGACGATCCCCTATTCCGCTCCGATGTTAATAAAATATTTATGCTAAACGTGGGCGCAGGTACATATTATTATACGCCAAAATTTTTTGCAGGCTTGTCGTTTCCTCAAATATCCGAAATAAACAGCGGTAAACTTATATTTAGCCCAAAACTATACGGCGGAACAATATTTTCTACTGACAAGGATCTAAAAATCAAGCCGTCAACGTTGGTGCAATATTCCGGAACAGGCGTTTTATGGGACTTGAACTGCAATTTTTTACTAATGCAGGAACGATTGGAATTGGGTGCATCTTGGCGTAATGCAGGAGTTTTTGTCGCAATGGTTCAATTCAAATATAATAATTTTACTATCGGCTATGCACACGATTATGCCATCGGCAAACCAAACGCTATAAACACAACGCATGAAATAATGCTGCGATACGACTTGAATATAAGAGTAAACGCAATGAGTACGTTATTTTTGTGAGAGCGTTTGGAATTATAAAAGATTTCAACTATCTTTGTCGAAAAATTATTTGACAAGTGAAAAGAGTTTTAGTAACCGGAAGCGCCGGTTTTATTGGGATGCATACAGTACTGCACCTAGCGCGGCAGAATTACAAACTGACCGGCTTGGACAGTATCAACGATTATTATGACCAATCGTTGAAATATTCTCGACTTTCGGACACCGGAATTGATAGCAACGCGATACACTATGGACAGATGCTCAATAGCGCTACGCTTACTTCGTATCAGTTCGTTCAACTTGATTTGACTGACAAAACAGGCATGAGCCAATTGTTTGAAAATGAACAGTTTGACATTGTCTGCCATCTTGCAGCGCAGGCAGGCGTTAGATATTCTCTTGAAAACCCTGATAGTTACATTGATAGCAACATTGTCGGGTTTATGAATATTTTGGAGTGTTGCCGCAAGCACTGTGTAAAACACTTGGTTTATGCGAGCTCGAGTAGCGTGTACGGATTGATTGACGAGATGCCCTTGACGCCTCAAATGGCGGCAAACCACCCTGTTTCATTGTATGCTGCAACCAAAAAATCAAACGAAATGATGGCACACGCTTATAGTCATTTATACGGTTTACCCACTACTGGATTGAGGTTTTTTACGGTTTATGGACCATTTGGACGTCCGGATATGTCGCCATTTATTTTCGCAAAAGCAATTTTGAAAGGCGAACCACTCAAAGTTTTCAATAGTGGCGACATGATGCGCGATTTTACCTATATTGACGATATAGTAGCCGGAATTTCAAATGCCTTGCAAACTATCCCCATAGGCAACAATAGCTGGAAAAACGATGCCGCCACCTCATCAGCTCCTTTCAGAATTTACAATGTTGGTGCATCAAATCCCGTAAAACTTATAGATTTTATCACAACTCTCGAATCTGCTATAGGCAAAAAAGCGATAAAAGAGATGATGCCCATGCAGGCTGGCGATGTAAAAGCTACTTATGCCGATGTGAGCGACACCCAAACAGATTTGAATTACTTGCCACAAGTGTCGCTAAAAGATGGCATAGCTCGCTTTGTCGAGTGGTATTTGCATTATTATCAAGGCGATACACATTAATTACAAATAAGATGCATAATATTATTTTTTCTAAAATCATGTTACAATTGAGGTTTTTTTGGCACAAAATCCGTAAAACTTTCCGGAATTTGCTTACCAAACGTGTAAGAATGTACCTGCAAAATGCAAGTATCAACAACATGCTTATTTTCGATGAAAAACCCAAACATTAGTTAGTCGAGCCTCTCAATTTTCGAAAGGGACTAATTTATGCCTCATGAAACAATAAAATCCTTCCAAAAATTTATATTTTTGTGATATGTCCATGCGTGACAACCGAACGGAAGAGCCTTGTTGTTCATTTTCAAGCATACGTGCGGATATATATCGAATGAAAAACGAAGAGCTTCCATGTGTGGAGGATACATAAAATCAGGGTTTTCGACAGCCCAAAAAAAGTCTTCGTTAAAAATAGTCTTTCCCTTTATTCTTGGTTGCTCAAGAAAATACTCGATTTTGTCGGTTCGCTCAAGCGTTGCCCGATAAAATGATTGTATCTTCCTCAGTGAAAAACCTCCGTTACCTACTTTGTTTTTGCGCATCTCTTGCACGAAAATTTTTCCTGTCAATTTGTAATATTTGGTTTTCAGCCAGGCGAATATGCGCATGGGCAGTAAATTATATTTTGGTTTTACTATCCAAGGCGCGCCAATGTAGTCATAACCCTTATCGCACCAGTACTCCAACTCATCTCTAAAAACCCATGCATCTAATTGATATATAAGAACATAATCGTATTGGAGAAATCTTTCATAGAAAACAGTTGAAAGCATCAAACTATTGTATCCGCTAATTCCTTGAAAATATTTGTCGTCAAAGTTTTCAAAAGTTACTTGAGGATATATATTTTGTATAAACGAGAGGTCGAGGCTTTGTGGTTTGACTATAACTATCGGGTATCTTGACAATATTTTTATTGCCTGCGCTAACGATAAATTTTCGTTTTCACTCCATCTGTTTTGATATATCGGAATTACAACGCTAACTTTGTTTTTCATGTATTTTTTTCTTTTATATCGTTAAGGTCGTATTTTTTAAAATATTTATCAAAGAACTCACTACTAAGCTGTTTGCTTTTTCTAACTCTGCCGCGAGTGCGTTTAGACAAAAACTCTTCATAAGATTTTACGGGATAGTGATTTATACGAATTACATCGTGCTGTGGTTCTCTGTCTCGAAAATTCGTTTTTATAGGTTCTCCGTGCGAATCGGCAGTGTGTCCGGATATTCTTGCCGCTTCATGAGCCCCTATAAACGAAAATACGCGTCGTGGGTTTACAATACTTTTTACGTGCCGGTTAGAATTATAATTTGGAATTGAATGATATTTGAATCTTTCCATCACCGTACCTGCCTCTTTTTCTTTAGCTCCGCCGCTTCCGTAAATAAGCCAGTTTATTTCTACTGCTGAAAATTTTTCAAATCTTCGCAAAAATTCGGGTATGGTCTTATCTTTTATCGGCACAATAAATTCATCTAAATCAATGACAGCAATCCAACGCGCCTCTAATCTGTGTTTGTCCAAACAGTCATCGTAGACGTGTAATTGCTGCTTCTTACCAGCCCAATAAATATATTCAACCAGCCCTGTTTCTACGTATGGAGCAAGTATTTCCTTTGTATTGTCCTCGCTTTCATTGTCATAGATATAAAATTTTTCTATGCCCATTTTTTGATGCCATTCTATCCATTCTTGAAAATACTCTCCCTCGTTCTTTGCTATAGCGCAAACAGTTAAATAAAAGCGTGGCTCTATTGTCTTATTACAGCGCAAAAACCGAATGAGTTTTATGACGCGTATGGGTCCGTATCTCAAAATTCCACGCCAGCGGTTTCGCGCCATTTTGAAGGGAATGAAGGCGGCCAAAAATTCGGCAACTTTTTTGTTCATATTTATTTTATTTGAATATCGTTTAAATCAAATTTTTTAAAATAATCTAAATCATATTTTTTGTTTAACGTATTTCTATTTTCTGTTTTATTATCGGATATTTTTCAATAATACACTCAAGCGCCGCACGATTCAAGTCATCGCCCGATTTAAAATTCGCTGTTTTAAGACTTAATTTTTTGGGTTTTCCAAGTCCTTGCGGTTTATTGTGGCGTCCAAAAGGAACCGGCGCTATCTTTGTTCCGTTTGCCACAGCTGCAGCCCAAAACCAAATATCATCAACAGTAGGAGCCAATTTCATAAATATTTCTGAATCCAACATCTCGGCTTTCAACGAATCAGGCGGATACAAAACGCCGCCAACGCCAGTTTGGAGGTTAGCGAACTCAAAATGCAGTTTTTTCATTAGAAAGTGATACCATCTATATTTACTCCAACTTCGATACGGAGAATTGAGTTTCACCCGTTTGGCGCGATGTGCAAATATTACGTCAGGAAACTGCGAGTGCCAATATAATAAGCTGTGTAACATGTCTTTATGGTAAAAAATATCGTCATCAACAGTAACAATTATGTCGTTGGGAAAATCTTCCAACGCTGGTATCAATTTGGTGTACGACCGGATATTTTCTTTATAAAATCTCACTTCAAACACAGGGTCTTCATTTGCTAACGATTCAAGTTCAATCGGTATATTGCCATCTGGAAATTGCGAAGCGGTTAGATATAAAACCATCTTATCCGGTTTAACCGAACCATGTAAAACCGAGCGAATAGCGGATACAGCGTAGGGAATCGCTTCCGGAAAAGATGTTAAAGATACTATAATTCTTTTGTTATGGAAAGTTTTCATTTTTGGGGTCTACTTACTTAAAATTTTCTATGAATAACGGTACTGTTAGCGCTAACTTTCTGTATGCTAGCGTATCTGGGTTGTTATTTATTCTCTTGTGCTTATGCCATGGTTTTTTCCCTCCGGTTAGGTGAGTTATTTTAACATCGGGGCTTGACGGACGGTAGCTCACTCCGTCTATAGGCAGGTTCCAGCAGTAGTTCCACTGTGGCGGCAATGCAAAATAATCATCTTTTACGAGCAGGGCTAAAACGTCTTGGTCGTTAAAACGTTTGTAATAACGGTTGGTATAGTAAATTGTGAATTTTATCAATTCTTGATAAGGAAACTTTTGGCAAAATTTTTTCGGATTAATAACCAGCACACCACTGTTTATATAGTACTCCCAGTTGTCAAGGTACATAAACGCTGCTGTTCGTTTCATAAAATGTCCGTACTTGCACTGTTTTAAGTACATGTTTGTCTTTGCGCACGGGGTCATCCCAACACAATAATTCCCTATATCAATATCGTAAAGCTCAGCAATATCAGAGCGCGCTAACATATCGCTGTCCAAGTATATAACTTTTTCGTATTTGTCAAGCCAATAAGGTATGAATAGTCGCGCAAAAGCATCAACACTCAAGCCCTTTGTGCCTGTAATAGGAAGGGCGTCAAGTATTGATTGCGTATTTACTATATCCAATGTACAATTCGGGATTTTTTCTGCCTGAAAAGTAAGTAGTTTAATTGTTTTTTCTGAAAAATCGCGTCCAAAAATAAAAAAATGGTATGACCTTTGGGGATTTGAATTTTCCATAAGCGATTGCAGCATCACTGCCGAATAAGGGGCGTATTTTTCATTGGCGCACAAAACCACAGGCACGGCATTTTCAAAATAACGAATATTGTTCGGTTTTTGTACTGAATCATTCCAATTGTCTGCCATTTTTCGTGCCTCTACCTCATCACGCAGATAAATGTAACGAAGCGAACATATCACGTTTTTAATGTCGTTCTGGACTTCTTTAAGAGGTTTGCCGTTAAATTTTCTCTCTGCCCATTTGATTCTCAACAAGAACCCGAGTCGTCCAAAACCTTTCTTAATCAACTTACTTATTTTTTTCGATGACTCCGCTTCAACATATCTTCTGACTACCGGATATTTTTCGAGTATTTTTTCTAATACCTCTCGATTAACGTCTGTGCCTGACATTAGGTTTATTTTATGCAGGCTTATCTCGCTTGGTTTGTCTATGTGATTGAGCTTCCAATCACCAAAC
>Ga0099364_10002939_pt1 | contig 26905 bp, 27 predicted proteins | sample TergutTh196P3_FD_73070 | JGI IMG/M metagenome (GOLD analysis project Ga0099364, IMG submission 73070) | Microcerotermes parvus P3 segment gut microbial communities from Pointe-Noire, Republic of the Congo - Th196 P3 | ecosystem: Host-associated > Arthropoda: Insects > Digestive system > Gut ... | reverse complement strand
GGATAAGTGAAAAAATTTACTTCTGTATCTCTCTATTTTTCAATATTATATCTGCAACTCTCTTTCCCCTCCTGTATGCTTCCCCTATCGCTCTCATGTAATATCTTGAAAATAAAAGAGTTATTATAAGTCATTTTTTCATAAAGTGGTCTTTTGACAAGAAAAAAATGATTTAAAGATTATGTAAAATTATTTTTGAAAAGACTCTTGACAAAACGATAGATATTTATAGAGGAACAAATTAGAAAATGACTTGAATTTTAGTCGGCCAGTAGTGATTTTTAATTATATATTTTTCAGACAGTTATAAATATTTTAAGAGTAAATTATTAATTAAGTTGATTAATAGTGTTAAAATAAAAAAAAAATATTTATAACGAAATTTATAAATATCCTTGACAAATCAACTACATCATAAATTTCTTACCATAGAGGTGTTTTTATGTTAAAAAAGATGAATATCAATGCAAAAGTTATTTGTTATGTTATTGTTCAATTTGTGTTGCTTACCTTGGTTTTGCTTACTTTTTCTGTTGTTCGCATGAATACAATGACAAAAAATATCACCAATGATATGTTTTTAGAAAAACTAGATGGTGATTTGAACTCCTTACACAAATATGTCAGATCTTATTATGGAAATTTAAGTTGGCAAGATTATACTCTAGTTGATAGTTCTGGAAAATCTATTGAAGGTGATTTTTCCATGGTTGACGCTATATTCGATGATAAAAATGTGTCATCTACAATCTTTGTCAAGCAAGGTGTTGAGTTCAAGAGAATTTCTACAACAGTCCGAAACAATAGAAATGAAAGAATTATTGGCACCATTCTTGAACCTGGAGATCCTACTCATTCAGCAAAAGCTAGCTTACTACGAGGGGAAAGATTTATTGGTAAAATTTCTGTTTTTGGTGAAATGTATTTAACCGGATACTTACCTATGCTTGACGAGAACAATGAGGTATATGGGGCTTTTTTTGTGGGTTTACCTATCGATACAGTTAATGAAAAAATTGGTAATGAAACATATAAAACATTTATTTATGTATCACTTGTTTCTGCTTTTTTGATTTTATTGTTTATCATTATTATGTATAATGTAATAAATCATTTACATGAACCCATTAAAAAAACAATCAATTTGTTAAAAGGATTTACAGAAGCTGACACAAATCTAAAGAAAAGATTGGAAATTGATAGTCATGACGAAATGGGAGAACTTGCTTTCTATTTCAATAAAATTCTTGATGAGATTTATACTATTGTGGTCTTGATAATCACAAACGCAAATAATGTCCAAAAAAAGAGTATAGAATTGTCCTCCACCGCAAGACAACTATTGAAAAAAGCTATGAATATGAATGATCAGTATCTCAAAATCTCTGCTTCTACAGAAGAAATTAATCTAAATACTATCAAAATTATCAACTTTGCTGAAAATTCAAGCAGTTCTGTTGCCGCGGTTGCCTCTTCTTCAGAAGAATTAACTTCCATCATCAACAACCTTGCTGTTACTACTGAACAGACCAATGCAAATGTAAACAACATCATGGATATAGTCCATATGTTTGAGACTACCATAGAAGAAACAGGTGAAGATATACTGACTCTAGTTAAGGATATTCACTCCATGTCAGACACTATTGAAATGATTAACAATACCTTTGGTGTTGTTGTCCATAATTCACAACTTGCCCACGACAAATCGAATTATGTCAACAATGAAACAGAATCAATGGTGAAAGAAATACAAGCAATGAAAGATTTAACTAGTAATTTTGCCAAGACTGCAAAAAATATGAATAGTCTCTGGGAACAAGGCAATTTTCTTGTTTTCAATCTATCCCTAGAAGCAGGCAGAATGGGAGACTCTGGAAGAGGTTTTATCGCTGCTATTTCAGAATTGAAAGAGATCAGAAAAGAATTTGCTGACTATCTAGATGATATTATTAAAACTATGGAAAACATTCAATCTATTGCTAGTTCTACAAATTTATTTGTCAACAACATCGTTGAAAATTTAGGCTATATGAATAAAGCTATTATTTCAAGCATTTCTGAACAAAATTTTACTATTGAGGAAATAACTAAATCACAGCAAGCTTTATCTATAGATGCTAACAATGCGGATATAAAAATCACAAATTTGGTAGAGTATGCCAAAAACATAATTACTTATGTAAATCAAGCTGTTTTAGCTTTTGGAGACATAACGCAAAATTCATATAATTCTGCAAAATCTTCAAATGAAATTACTAATAAAAGTGTTATGGCAAATCAAGGAGTTTCAGAAATATCAAAAGTTTCTGATGAAAACACAAATATCTTGAAGGATATATCAAAGAATATGAATCTTATGCAATTTGAGATTCATGCAACTACATTACAGGCAGAAAATACTAAAAAAGTTTCTGAAGATTTGAATCGGATAGCTAAAGAATTGAAACAACTATCAAATAAATTTTTAGTATAGGTATTTTACAAAATGTCTTGACAAAAAAGCAAGTTTATTTTTTCTTGTTCTTAATTAATAAAAGGAGGATGCAATGGGTAAAGGTAAATCATTTGCAGCAAAGGTTGCTCACCAAAGTAGCACCGAAGGTAAAATCATTTGTCCGGGATGCAATTCAGAAATCAAAAAGATTAAATTGATAATGGCAAGAGACTCAAAAGCAAGCACATGGGCACCAAAATACGAAATGAAAGATATTTGTAAATGCAATGAGCAAGATATCTTAAATGGTGCTATCTAAATAATGTTGAAAGGGTGATTTCATGCTCCCTCCCAATAATCATGGCTGATTTCACCCTTTCTTCTGATTTTCTTCATGGGGGATTCAATTAATTAAGTCTTGTATGATAAATCTCCCCCCCCTATTTGTTTATTATACTCCTTACTGTACTATAACAAATCTCCTCGTTTCAGATTTACTTCCACTGAAATAATTTCCGTCATGATCAGGATTTCCTCTTGAATCTACTCTCCATAAATATGAACCTTCGGATAAAGCTTCGCCATCATATTTTTTTACATACTCAGTATCATTGATAAAAATATATTCGTCGTAGTGCCATAATAATTTCCTTGTGTTTTCACAAATTAATAATAATCTCAATCTAGTGGTATCTCCAATATTTCTCCAACGGAAAAAAATATCAGAACAGCTCTCAAAGACAACATCATCCAAAGGAAATAATAAAAAAGGTTTTTGAATTAAATTAAAATTTACTATATCAGAATCAATAAAATTGTTAGATAAATTCACTACTCTGATAAAATAATACCAATTTGTATCCAATCTTGAAATATCTCCAATACTTATTGATGTCAGTTGGTCAATATATTGATTATTACTCCAAAGTGTAGAATCTATCAACACTGGAGACTGATTCAATTCTCCTGCAAATCTGTATATCCTGATTGTTCTCAAATCATTGTCCAACAATCTTTCCCACTGAAGTCTTATTCTATCGCCTTCTGAAATTGAATCAATTCCATTATTTATGTCTGTGAGCCAATCATTATCTCCGATTGCTCCAAGGTTTGGTATTAAAAATGGTTTTGACGGAATTTTATCTCCATTGGGCAATTTGTCATCTCCAGAGCAAGAAACAAGAAGAATGAACATAAAAAAATAACCAAAATAAAAAAATATTTTTTTCATCATATTATCCTAATTCTATTTTATTGCTATATAGCTATAAAACAAGTCTTTATATTATATATAATCATAATTATTAAGCTAAAAATATTTATCAAAAAAATCAAAAAATTTAAATTAGTGACTACTATTTCAACTTTTTGCTTGACATAAATGCCCTCGCTTTTTTATTGGCAAAAAAACTTGCTAAAGGAGCAAAAAATGACTAAAGATCAATTTGTCAAAAAGATCGCAGAGGATGTAGGTCTCACTCAGAAAAAAGCGAAAATCGCTTTGGAATCCATTATCGAAGCTATTACTGAAGCTTTGGTAAAACAGGAAAAAGTTACTTTTACTGGTTTTGGTACTTTCTGTGTTATCCAAAAAGCAGCTAGAAAAGGAAAGAATCCAAGAACAAAAGAAGTAATTAACATTCCAGCAAAGAAATCACCTGTTTTTAGAGCTGGGAAATCTCTTAAAGAGCAGATTAAATAATCTGAGTGTAAAGCAAACTTTTGGTGAAAGCTGCCCGCTATGATGTGGGCAGTTTTTTTATGGTTGCCTTATTTAATCTCTTCTCCTTTGGTAAAGTCTCTTCGAGGTTCAAATGATTTCAAGGTCCTCAAATCATCTTCAGTCAAATTATTATTTACAATTCTATTTAATAATTCTCCAAGTCCTGGTCCCATCATAAATCCTTGTCCACACATTCCTACAGCTTGAATAAATTTTTTATTCTCATCATAATGACCTATTATTGGAGAGGCATCAGGGGTCATAGGATATTGTCCACGCCATTGTCTTCTTATTTTTAAAGCTGTTAATCGTGGGTAAACTTTTAGCAATCTTTTTGCACACAAAGGTAAAAACTCTGAAGTAGCGTCGCTATCTACTCCATAGATTAATGGTTCTGGTGTGAGACAAAATATGACTTGTCCTTCATTGTTTTGATAAAAATAGAAGTTTTTTGAATCCATGTCTTCTCTTAAGTCTACCACCATTGGACCAAAAAATCTTTTAACTGGCTCTGTTATAGCAGCTTCATGACTATCGGGAACTACAGGGCATTCAAAACCGAGCATTTCACTGATAGTTTTGGCATTGTTTCCAGAAGCATTAATTAAATACTCAGAAGAATATTTATTTTTATTTGTTTGGACTACAAAGACAGAATTATCATATTTTACATCAAGAACTATTTCGTTGAAAGCGTATTTTGCTCCATATTCTATGCTCTTAAAAAACATTGCATTGCAAGTTAAAAGTGGAGAGCAACTACCATCTTCAGGCGAATATGTAGCACCTCTCAAACCTTCCATCAATATGCCCGGGACAAGCTTCTGATATTCATCAGGCTTGACATAAGAAATATTTAACCCTAAGGTACTACGCTCGTTGACTAAACTCAACAAAAACTTTTCTATAACTTCTGTATAAGCAGGAAAGCTATATCCATTGGAAAGCCAACCTATGTCATCGCCATATAATTCTTTCCAAGTAGATAAAATCTCTATACTTCTTTGACAAACTTTGAATTTTCCAAAGATTGAATGCGTTGCTCGAACGCCACCAATTGCCCGCTTATTATTAACTTGTCCAGCTGAAGACATATTATCAATACATAATATTTTTTTCTTGTCTTTTGATAGACTCATTACTGCAGGAACTCCAACAGAGCCTGCCCCTATCACTATCACATCAAAATTGCTACTCATATTTATTCCTTAGATTTTGTGTGTTAAGAAAATTTTATTTATTCTTTACAATAAAGTTTTCTAAAGGCACTTCAACAAACAAAGGGCGCCTTGTGTTACCTACTATTTTTTCTATTGAAATACCTTCTTGTTTGAGTACTTGTCTCAGTAATACATCACATGTTTTTGCCCCGCAAGGTCCCATACACATACGGGTAATAGCTTTTATTTGATTGATATCTGTGATTCCCTTTTTTATCAGTTCTTTGACAGTATCAATATCAACCCTTTCACACAAACAAATTATTGTTTTTTTATCTATTGCTGATTTATCTTCTTTATTCTCATTATTACTAAAAATTATGGATTCCAAAGGTTTGCTGACCTCATCAGATTGGATTTTAAAAGAAATTGCTTTAAAAGATTTATCTACAGGCATTTGAATTTTAACAATCTGAGTTTTGAAGGCTTTATTGGTCACTACTTCTTTGACTTTGTATTTACCTAAAGAAATGCCTTCTATATCAACCACATCTATTTCATCATCTTTTTCAACTTTGAAGTTATAAATTTCATAAGGTAATGAAACAATTGGCTGGGCTTCAGTAAAACTGTCTACACACTGTCGAAAATCCACAATTGAAATAGCTAATCCAGGGCATATTAATAAACATTTACCGCAACCAATGCATTTCCCTTCGTATATTGGTAAACCCATGATAGTATTATCTTTGATTTTAATAGCGCCAGTTGGGCATACTGTCGTGCATGGGTTGCAGGGAATTTCTTGATAACAATGAATGACAGGGAAAACCATGTTTTTCATAGTATTATTATTTTGAGATATTTTTTCTATATATCTGTCAATCTGAGTATCAATTTTGATTGAACCGGGATGAGATTTTAAAATTTCAGCTTTTTTAAACCATTCATCTGGTATTTCTGATACTTCTGCTCCAAGTTCTTTGGATATTGTTAGTCCCATTATTTTTCCATTAAACATAGCTGATGAAGCCTCAGCTATTTCTAATGCGTCACCTGTAGAAAAAACTTTGATATTTGCCGCTTTTGCTTCTTCAGTGAACTCACTCAAAGATTCCAATCCCACAGCTATCAATATTGTGTCGCAAGAAAAAGTTTTTTCTGTTCCTTTGATTATCTGAAAATCTTTATTTATTTCAGCGATGGTGATTGATTCTACTTTTTCTATACCATTCGCTGATTGTATTGTGTGAGAGGTATAGATTGGCACTCCCAGTCTTTTCAATTTGTCAGCATGGACCTTATAACCTCCACAAACAGGCATTGCTTCTGCAAGACCAACAACATCGATGCCTGCCTGTAAAGCGTGATAACCAGCTATTAGTCCAACATTCCCCCCTCCGATGATAAAAAGACGCTTTGATGATTTTATCAGATCTCTATTTACCAGAGTTTGAAAAGCACCAGCTCCATATATACCAACTAAATCATTACCAGAAAATCTTAAATATTTCTCTCTTGCGCCTGCTGCATTGAGTATTATCTTTGGTTTAACAAGAACATATTCTGTTTCTTTTAATACTCCAACTTTTTTATCTTTAAAAACATAAAGAACAGTAGAATTCAACCATACTTTAATATTTTTACTTTGAAACACTTCTTGAGCTAACTGTTTACAAATGTCAATTCCACGAGTTCCAGCAAAAGAATCTTCAACTGACCCAAAAAATTTATGAGTTTGAAGAACAAGCTTGCCTCCCAACTGGTTTTTATCGTCTATAAGTATTGTATTAATATTGTTTTTATTCAATTCCAACGCCGCTGAAAGTCCGGATGGTCCTCCTCCTATTATCATCACATCAATTTCATATTCTTTAATAGATACATTTTCTTTGTCAGTGATTGTTTCAGGCATTTCAGGTAATCCTTCAGAACTATTAATTATCATATTCTCTAAGACTACTGTCATGCAAGCTTTGACAGGATTACCATTTGCTATTACTAAACATTTTGCACATTGACCATTTGCACAAAAAATCCCTTGTGCCATATCATCCTTGTGATGATGTCCAAAAATACTTATTCCGTTAGCTATCAATGCTGAGGAAATCATTTCACCGGAGTAAGCATTGTATTTTGTCCCATTCCAAAAAAAAGCCACCTCATCTCGTGGAGTTATATCCAATATAGGATGTTCAATCAATCTTTCACTCATTTTAATCTCCATGAATTGTTATGTCAGATAAAGATAGAACGAAATTATTTAAATAGTTAAATTTTGTCAAGCATTTCTTTAAAATAGGGTTATAAATAAAAAAATAAGTTAATAATTTTGTGTTTTCAGATAGGGATAGATGTTGTTATTAATATTTTAATTGACAAAAAAACTATGTAAATTATTTTTGTTCTATAATCCGAATGTCATGCAATTTGGTGGATCTAATTTGCAATGGGATGATGCCATATAAGGAGGAAATTATTATGGAATCAAATTTCACAGGTGGCTTATTAGGCTTGATAGGCATAAACATTTTATGTTTTTTGCTAACATTATTTACCTTAGGTCTTGCAACTCCGTGGGCGATTTGCATATCTATTGAGTGGTATACAAAACATACGACTCTAGATGGTCGAAAAGTTAAGTTTGTAGGAACCGGAGGTTCATTGTTTGGACAATTCATCAAATGGTGGTTTTTAACAATCATCACATTGGGAATTTATGGATTTTGGGTTGGACTAAAAATGACAAAATGGGTGGTTCAAAATTGCCATCTTGAGTAAATAATTTTAAAGAAGCTATAGTAAGCAATTTTAATACGATGAGAGAATTTAGTCCAGAGAGGATACAGGGAACATCCCTGAAATGCTTGTGGAGGGAATTTGTGAGCAATATTGGATAGAAAATAGGATGATTATCGAAAAAAATCATTTTTTATTAAAATCATATGCAAAAATAAATTTATATCTTGATGTTTTGCATAGGCTAGATAGTGGTTATCATAGTCTTTTGACATTATTTTCGGAAATAAATTTAAATGACATTTTAAAGTTTTCGTTGACAAAAAACCTTGAAATAAAAATATTGTCCACAAGTAGAAAACTTGCTAATCAAAATAACTTGATTTACAAGGTAGGGATCTTTATACAGAAACGATATAGTGTTGGAAGTGGAGCTATAATAGAGCTTGAAAAAAATATACCAATATCATCCGGATTGGGAGGCGGTAGTAGTAATGCAGCGTCAACTATCATCGGATTGTCGAGATTGTGGGGATTAAATTTATCACAGTCAGAAATGCACGAAATAGCAGCAGAATTTGGCAGCGATATAAATTTTTTTTTAGAAGGATATCAGGCTATAGGTCGCAATAGAGGCGAGCAAATAGAACCGATACAAGAAGAAATAGAATTTGAGAATATATTGCTGGTAAATCCGAAATTTGGAATTTCGAGTAAAGAGGCATACGAATTGTTGGAGGATGGCGAAGATCCCTCCCTTCACCCCCTTACGAAGGGTGTTGAAGGCTTAGAGAAGTTATTGGAGAAAAAAAGAGCAGAATATTGTTTTAATAGATTGGAAGCGGGAATAAGACAAAAATATCCAATCATTGAGGAAACAATAGAGTTATTAGAGAAAAACGGAGCAAAAAAAGCAATGTTATCTGGTAGTGGTCCTACCATGATAGGCTTTTTTGAAAGCCCAGAAACAATGAAAGAAGCCCAGAAGATCGTAAAATCGATGAATTTTTGGAGCTATACAACAACAACAAGAAGGAGACCAAAAAAATGATTATCACAGATGTAAAAGTATTTCTTCGTCCAGCGGAGCCCTTGAAAGCATTTGCAAACATCGTAATCGATGATGTATTCATCATCAAAAACATCAAAATAATTGAGGGAAAAAATGGATTATTTGTTGCGATGCCGAGTCAAAAGAACAAAAATGGAGAATATCGTGATATAGCGCATCCATTGAACACAGACACAAGAAATGAAATTGAAAAACTCATTCTTGACAAGTATAATGAAACAGTAAAATCCGAAGCAGAATAGTCTGTCATTATAAGGAAAAATATTGAGTAATATGTTTTCGAAACTAAAAATAATGACAGGAAACGCCAATCCGTTGCTGGCAAAGGAAATAGCTTCCTTTGCCGGTATACCTTTGTGCGAAACTGAAGTATTCAAGTTTAGTAATGATGAATCCTTTGTAAAGATCAATGATAATGTAAGAGGATCGGATGTATTCATTGTACAACCTACATGTTATCCAGTGAACGACAACACAATGGAATTGTTAATCATGATCGATGCCCTCAAAAGGGCATCAGCATTGCGTGTAAATTGTGTAATCCCATATTATGGATATGGCCGGTCAGACAAAAAAGATCAGCCGAGAGTGCCAATTACAGCAAAATTATTAGCGGATTTGATAACTGTCGCTGGAGCCAATAGAGTTATAACTTTAGATTTACATGCGGATCAAATCCAGGGATTTTTTGACATACCAGTCGATCATTTATACTCTATGCCTATATTTATTCGATATTTCAAAGGATTAGGCATCGAAACAGATGAAATAGTGATAGTTTCCCCAGACTCTGGTGGAGCGAATAGGGCGCGGGCTTTTGCGAAAAGGTTAGAATGTTCGCTGGCAATCGGCGATAAAAGGAGAGTAGCCAATGATAGCAATGCAGAAGTATTGAATGTCATAGGCGAAGTAAAAGATAAGATAGCAATACTTTATGACGACATGATAGATACAGGCGGAACATTAATACGAATATCTGAAAAACTGCATGAACTTGGGGCAAAACAGGTTTATGCATGCTGCGTTCATGGAATTTTATCAAATAATGCTGTAGAAAATCTTGAAAATTCGACAATCGATAAGCTTTTTATAACCAATTCTGTTCCTTTGCCAGAAGAAAAGAGAGCTAAAAGTAGCAAGATAGTGCAATTATCTATAGCAGAATTACTTGCCTCAGCGATAAAAAAAATACATCTTGAAGAGTCAATAAGCTTGTTGTTTCGATAGATGATAAGGGTGAAGTAGAGGCAAGGTGACTGGAGTGTTGAAGGGGTCGATGAAGTCCCCCCCCCATAAATGTGGGGGGAGTGTTTTGCCTCATAAATATGTGATCTCCAAAAAGTCATTTCGTAGAGATTGTTAGCTCTGTAGAAAGGAATATAAGCACCATTTTGCATCCTGTAGAAATGCTACAAAATATGCCAATCGATTGGTTGCATCCCTACGGGATGCGGATTTGTGTTTATACATCATTTTCTACCGAGCTTCACATACCTAAGAGGCATGTGTAAGGTAAAGTTTTGGATTGGGAAATCGGAGATTTCTGCTACGGGATGGAAATCGGAGATTTCTGCTACGGGGTGGAAATCGGAGATTTCTGCTACGGGGTGGGAAATCGGAGATTTCTGCTACGGGGTGGGAAATCGGAGATTTCTGCTACGGGGTGGGAAATCGGAGATTTCTGCTACGGTGTGGAAATCGGAGATTTCTGCTACGTTGTGGAAATCGGAGATTTCTGCTACATTGTGGAAATCGGAGATTTCTGCTACGGGGAGGAAATCGGAGATTTCTGCTACGGGGAGGAAATCGGAGATTTCTGCTACGGGGACTCAAATACCTAAGAGGCTTATGAAAGGTATGTTAATTATTAATTAAATCCGACTTTTCGGAGTAGGCACCTACGGAGAATGAATGTGGTGGAGGATGTATCTTCTACCAAGCCATGTCTCCTACGGAGAATGAATGTGTGGGACGATGCGTTTTCTACCAAGCCATGTCTCCTCTGGAGAATGAATGTGGAGGAGGATGTGTTTTCTAGCAAGCCATGTCTCCTACGGAGAATGAATGTGGGGGAGGATGCGTTTTCTATCAAAAATGTGGGGGGAGAATAGGTGTCTCCCCCTGCCTACTTCATAAATGTTGGGGTAAAGGTTTTGAATATTACAAAAAACTAATTCTTAATTCTCCTAAATAATTCATCCATAATTGATTTTGCTGCTTTGGGTAGGACAGTACCTGGGCCAAAGATAGCAAAAGCTCCATTATCATAGAGGAAATCATAATCCTGTGGAGGAATAACCCCTCCGATGATGACCATAATATCTTCTCTTCCATGCTTTTTCAATTCTTCTTTTAATTGTGGTAAAAGCACTTTGTGGCCTGCAGCGAGAGAACTCATCCCGATGATATGAACATCGTTTTCAACTGCTTGTTTTGCAGTTTCAGCAGGAGTTTGGAATAGCGGACCAATGTCCACATCAAACCCCATATCAGCATAAGCAGTCGAAACCACTTTTGCTCCTCTATCATGTCCGTCTTGCCCCATTTTGGCTATCAAAATACGGGGTCTTCTACCTTCTTCTTCAGCGAATTTATCAGTGAGCTGTCTTACTTCTTCAACTTCATTTGATTTTGCATATTCTGAGCTATAAACCCCAGAAATAGAGCGTATAACAGCCTTGTGTCTTCCAAAAACTTTTTCCATAGCGTCTGATATTTCTCCTAAACTTGCTCTAGCTCTAGCTGCTTCAATAGAAAGCTCTAAAAGATTTCCTTTTCCTGTCTCAGCAGCTTTGGTGATTTTATCAAGGACATTTTTCACATTTTCATTGTCTCTATTGGCTTTGAGTTTTGCAAGTCTCTTTAATTGAGCAGCTCTGACAGCAGTATTATCAACTTCGAGAATTTCTATCGGGTCTTCTTTTTCGAGACGATATTTATTTACACCGACAATAGTTTCAGCTCCAGAGTCTATTCTTGCTTGTCTTCTGGCAGCTGCTTCTTCTATCCTCATTTTAGGAAGCCCAGTTTCAATAGCTTTTGCCATACCACCGAGATTTTCAACTTCGAGGATATTTTCCCAACCTTTCCTAATCAATGCACCAGTTAAAGCTTCAACATAAAAAGACCCTGCCCAAGGGTCAATAACTCTAGTGATACCAGTTTCATGTTCAAGATAAAGTTGTGTTTCTCGAGCTATTCTTGCTGAAAAATCAGTAGGTAATGCTATAGCTTCATCGAGAGAATTTGTATGTAAAGACTGTGTGTGTCCAAGAGTAGCCGCGAGAGCCTCAATACAAGTTCTAGTAATATTATTAAACGGATCTTGTTCAGTCAAACTCCAACCTGAAGTTTGTGAATGTGTCCTGAGAGCCATAGATTTAGGATCTTTGGGATTGAAATCTTTTATCAGTTTTGCCCAAATAACTCTAGCTGCTCTAAGTTTTGCTACTTCCATAAAATAGTTCATCCCCTCAGCCCAGAAAAATGAAAGACGAGGCGCAAATGTGTCTATATCAATGCCTGCTTTTATACCAGCGCGGACATATTCTATACCATCAGCGATAGTATAAGCCATTTCTAGATCAGCCGTAGCTCCTGCTTCTTGCATATGATAGCCAGAAATAGAAATAGAATTAAATTTTGGCATATATTTAGAAGTAAACTCAAAAATATCAGCGATAATCCTCATAGAAGGTTCCGGTGGGTAGATATAAGTATTTCTGACCATGTATTCTTTGAGAATATCGTTTTGGATGGTGCCTTGTAGTTGTTCCCATTTTACCCCTTGCTCTTCCGCAGCAACAATATAAAAAGCCATAATAGGCAAAACTGCTCCGTTCATAGTCATCGAAACAGACATCTCATCAAGAGGTATTTTGTCAAAAAGTATCTTCATATCCAGGATAGAATCCACAGCGACACCTGCCTTTCCTACATCACCGACGACTCTTTCATGATCGGAGTCATAACCTCTATGGGTAGCAAGGTCAAAGGCAATGGAAAGTCCTTTCTGTCCAGCAGCGAGATTTCTCCGATAAAAAGCATTGCTTTCTTCTGCAGTAGAAAAGCCTGCATATTGCCTCAATGTCCAAGGTCTCATAATATACATCGTAGCATAGGGACCGCGTAAAAAAGGTGGTATTCCAGCAGTATAATTTACATGCTCAAGCTTGGTGATGTCATCTTTAGTATAAAGTGGTTTGACAGGTATTTTTTCGTTTGTGTCCCATATCAAGTCTTCTAATCCCTCTTTCAGCGTGCCTTGCAAAGAGGGGCAATTTGTTTCTTGTGAGACAGATTTTAACCAGTCCTCATAAGTCATATTCTGAGGTTTTAGGTTTAATTCTATGTTTTTAAAATCAGGTCTACTCAATGTTTTCCTCCATATTTTTATAAGTGTCTACTTCATCAAAAACTGCTTTCATATCGATAACACAATCTTTCAGCACTGAGACAGGTATTTTATCATTAATGCTAAAAATGCTGTGCATATATCTATCATTTTCTAATATAAATACACTTACAGATTTGCTAATTGGGTCAACTATCCAATATTCTTTAACCTTTGCTTCTAAATATTTTTGATATTTTTTTATTCTGTCTTTCTGAGCTGTGCTTGGTGATATTATCTCGATTATGAGTTCAGGTGCTCCAATGTAAGATAATTTATTAAACTTTGATTTATCGCATATTACAAATAAGTCTGGTTGAAAGACATCATCATTTAATCCTTTTACATTCAATCTAACATCAGACGGAGCCATAAATGGTTTACAATCTTTGTTTTTCAATATAGTATTGAATTGTGTATGTAATTCACCTAGTATTACTTGATGATCTCTTGAAGGGGCAGCCAAAGCATAAGCCACCCCATCAATCAATTCATATCGAACATCATCGTCCCATGTCAAGTAATCTGCGTAAGTGTAGTGAACTTCTAATTTTTCTTGTGGTTTTGACATAACGAATCATCCTTTAGGTTCTTCTGGTTTATATTATAATTTCCTTATCTGGCATTATGAGTGCCGCTATGATATAAATCCAAAAGCCAAACGAACCACAAATAAGAAGTCCGAGAAAAATAAGTCTCACAATAATAGGGTCACAATCAAAATATTCGGCAAGTCCTGCGCAGACACCAAAAATTTTCTTTTCTTTTTTGTTTTTGTAAAGTCTTTTCATTTTTTTACTCCTTTTTTTATAAAGAAGATATCTTTGTTGGAGATTCTTCCTTTATTTCCTCAAACTCTGAAACAGGTCTAAATACTTCAGATAAATCAATTATGCATCCTGGAAGCCTTGAAGGCATTATTGTGTCATATTTGTTGTAAACATTGGTAATATACCTATCATCATCCAATATTAAAACATTTACAGTTTTACTATCAGGCTCTACTATCCAATATTCTGGTATTTTTGCTCGAAGATATTTATGAAATTTATCAAATTTATCTCTTTCGCTGGTTGATGGTGAGATTATCTCTACCACAAGTTCTGGAATGCCTGTATAAGCTTGTTTTTTAAATTTACTCTTATCACAGAACACATATAAATCTGGTTGGACCACAGTATCTTTTTCATTGTTATCAAACAATCTGACATCCGAAGGAGCTTGAATCACCATACATGGTTTTCCTTTTAAATAATTTTTAAATTGATGATGTAATTCGCCCAAAATGAGCTGATGAACAGGAAGTGGTGAAGCCAAAGCATAAGGCACACCATCAATCAGCTCATATCTCACATCATCGTCCCAAGTCAGATAGTCTTCATAAGTATATAGTTCTTTCATTTTTTCTTGAGGTCTTGCCATTTTTTTTCTCCTTTTTTTCAAAAATATCAACTGAAGCAAATACTTCAGCTATATCTATTTCACAACTTTCGTAAAAAGATGGTGAAAGCTTGTCCTTTTCTCCAAAAATATGGTGAATATACCTATTGTAATCAAGTATAAAGACGCTCACATTCTTGTTTTCTGGTTCAATTATCCAATATTCAGGAACCTTTGCTATTAGATATTTATTATATTTTTTTATTTTGTCCTTTTCTATAGTCGAAGGAGATAAAATTTCAATAATAAAATCTGGTGTTCCTTTGTATGATTTTTCATCTAATTTTGTTTTATCACAAATTACAAACAAATCTGGTTGAAAAACATCATGATCTTTATTGTTTTCATCAGCAAACAATCGAACTTCTGTAGGTGCAAAAAACATCTCGCAGGTTTTATCCTCTAAGTGATTACCTATTATTAAAATTAATTTTCTAAGGATTCTTTGATGAATTGTATTAGGCGCAGCTAAAGCATAAGGAACTCCATCAATTAATTCATAACGAATTTCATCGTCCCATGTCAAGTAATCAGCATAAGTGTAGCTTTCTTTCAATTTTTCCTGAGGTCTTGCCATTTTTAATCCTTATCTTCGTAAATGTCTATTGAAGCAAATACTTCAGCTAAATCTATTTCACACCCATCTAAAACAGAAGAAATTAATTTTTCTGTACCACCAAATATACTGTGCATATATCTACCATTTTCGAGTATAAAGACGCTCACTGTCCTGTTATCTGGGTCTATTATCCAATATTCTGGAACTTTTGCTTGTAGATATTTATGATATTTCACAAACCTGTCTCTTCTATTTGTCGATGGTGATGTGATTTCAATGATAAAATCAGGTGTTCCATTATATGATTGTTTATCAAACTTAGTTTTATCACAAATCACTACTATATCAGGTTGGAATACATCAGAATCATCTGTATCAGCATTCAACCTGATGTCAATAGGAGCAAAATACATCTTGCATGATTTTCCTTTTAAAAAATTCCCTATAATCAATGACAATTCTCTACAAATATCTTGATGTATAGGTGATGGAGCAGCCAAAGCATAAGGAACACCGTCAATCAGCTCGTATCTCACATCATCGTCCCAAGTCAGATAGTCTTCATAAGTATAAAGTTCTTTCAATTTTTCCTGAGGTCTTGCCATTTTTAATCCTTATCTTCGTATCTGCCTATTGAAGCAAATACTTCAGCTAAATCAATTACACACCCATCTAAAACAGCAGGTTTTAATTTTTCTGTACCACCAAATATACTGTGCATATATCTACCATTATCGAGTATAAAGACGCTCACTGTCCTATTTTCTGGGTCTATTATCCAGTATTCTGGAACTCTTGCTTGTAGATATTTATGATATTTCACAAACTTGTCTTTTCTATCTGTCGATGGTGACGTTATTTCAATGATAAAATCAGGTGTTCCTTTAAAAGATTGATTATCCCATTTCGATTCATCACAAACAACAAATAAATCAGGCTGATAAACATCAAAATCATCATTTTCTTCCTTAGGGAAAAGCCTAATATCAGTAGGTGCAAAATACATCTCGCAGGTTTTTCCTTTTAGATAGTTGCCTATAATTAAAGATATCTCTCTAAGGATTCTTTGATGATTTCTATTTGGTGCAGCCAAAGCACAAGGAACACCATCAATCAGCTCATATCTAACTTCATCGTCCCAAGTCAAGTAATCAGCATAAGTGTAGTGTTCTTTCATTTCAAACTTTTTATCATTTGTTGATATTTGTTCTACTTGTCTTTTCGGATCTTCTCCATACTTGTTTTTTCCTTTATCCCCAGATTTCACTATCAATATAATTAAATATGTTAAACTAATGATTGAGAAAATTGCTAAAAAACCAAGTAAAACATCCCAGTTTGATATATCAATATCATCTATGTCTGTTCCCCAAACGGCACAAATAACAAGCATCAATATAACAAAGAAATGGGAGAAAAAAAACCAAATAATTTTCCAACCGCTCTTCCCTAAATCGGAAAATCTCCTACTTGCAATTGAAAAGAATGGGTAAATACCAAACAGAAAATATCCGGTTGCTAAAAAAATTCCTGACTTAACTAATTCCTCTGTAATACCATAGATGATTGAATAAATTATATCTACAATTAAATATAAAATCAATGGTATCAATGAATAAAACAGTAAAAATCCGCAAAACTCTTTTCTTCTAGCTCTACCCTGAATATTCCCATATTTCAATATATTTCTGTAGTGATATTCCCATAATGTAAGATTTTCATGATACAATGTGGATGTACTGTAATTAACACAGGTATCATTTATCTTTTTATTAGATTTACCACTACTACTAAAAAAAGGCATTTATTTACCCTCTACCCTCTTCAATATCTCTCTGATAGTCAGCACCACATTTGCTCTCATATAGACATAAAAATCGACACCCGCTTGGGTAAATGTCTCGATATGATCTTTGGGGTATCCAGCAAGCACCAATATTTTTTCAGGCGCTTTATCTTTGAGTGCTTTGGCAAATTCTGGGACTATAGTAGGGTATTGGTCGTCTGTGGAGGAGAGGATTATAATTTGTCCCCCCCCTGCCCCCCCCATGAATGTGGGGGGAAACAGGAATTCTATCGCTTCTTGGACGGTAGCAAAACCATCATTCGTAGAACATCTAAAACCAGCAGGTTCGAAGAAACCGAGAGCAAAATCCACTCTTGGTTTATTTTTTACTGTTGAGCCGATATTTACAACAAAGACTTCGGGACGGGGACTCATATTTTCTATAGTCTGTCTTAAATCTTCAAAGGTTTCAGAAAGTCTTCTTTTGGGCAAGGGTTCTATCTTTGTATGTCCTAATGAATTTTTATCAGATATAGCCTGCTTTGTTCTTCCTGCAAATGGTGGAATAGACTTTTCAGCTAGGCTTTTTTTATTTTCTTTTTCAATTTTCTTTTCATTCAAATTGGCAAAAACAGAAGTTCCTACTATATTATCTTTCCTTGTCTCAGCATTTTTCAATCGATAAGAATGTGATTGATCGATTTTGACCTGAATAAAACCACGAATAGTGGCAGAATTTATTGTTCCTTTTTCCATATCAGCTACTTCAGCGACAGTGATACTGCCTAATGAGTTTAAAAAACCACCGTTATCATCAATAGCTAGGAAAAAATCCCAACCTTTTTTTATGAGTTCATTTGTCAGAGCTTCGACATAGTATGAGCCACCGGCAGGGTCGTTGACAGCGTTTAAATGAGCTTCTTCTAATAAAACTAATTGTTGATTTCGGGCTATACGGTTTGCAAACTCATCTGCTTCTCCATGAACACAATCAAAAGGGGTAACATGCAAGCTATCACAACCTCCAATAATAGCTGAAAACGCTTCTGTAGTAGTCCTCAGGATATTCACCCATGGATCAAAATAGGTTTTTGTATAGTTGGATGTTTTTACATGTATTCTCATTTTGGAGTTTTCATTTGAAACCCCATAAGCAGAAGCTAATTTAGCAAAGATATAGCGAGCCGCTCTGAGTTTTGAGATTTCCATGAACATGTTGTTACTAACTGCAAAGACAAAAGTCATTTGATTGAAAATATCATTGATATCAAGACCCCTTTTTTGCAATTCATCTGCATAAAGAGTAACAATAGAAGCCATTATACCTAAATCATCTACAGCGGATGAACCACTATCATTGTAAATAGAGAGGTCTATTAATATACTTTTTAAAGGAGATTTTAGCTCTATAGCATTTTTAATAGCCTCAGCAACAAAGTTAAATAAATTATCATGGTTATATGGTAAATATCCATTTTTTACAAGATATTTCAAAGGATCAGAAGCAAAAGAACCTTTTAAGGACATCATGTCTATCTTGTTGTCTGAACAGTATTTAAGAAATTCAGGTAGATAGGAATTACAAATCTCTATATCAATTTTGGGTAAACAGTCATTTGCTCTGTCTGATAAAATACCTTTAAAAGCAAGCTGAAAAAACTCATAAGCATTTTGCATAAGATATTCATTCGCGTTCAATTTAAGAGAATTCTGTCCTCTTTTTAAACTCTCTAAGACTCGACAATTCCATTCTATTATATTATCAACCTCGATCTCTTGCTGGACATCCCAACCTTTTGCAACTCTCTTTACACCAGAATTCCCTCTTACAAAAGGAAATTCACCGGGTAGGGTATCAACATAAGGCAGTTCATTTATGTCATCTTTATTGTAAATCCCATTTAGCGTGATGCCCTCACAAGTATCCGTTTTCATAATTTTGTCAAAAGGTGCACCTTTTAAAAGTTTTACAGCTTCAATTTTCCAATCTTCATAGCTTGGATAAGGAAATACGCTATTTAAAAGCATTTCTTTCTCAAGATTTTTATTCTTTGATACCGTCATAAATACTCCTTGATAACAATAATTTAATCATCTGGTAAAAGATTTATATTATGGATTTTTTGTCAACAGTTTTTTACGACACAAAATACAGAGAAATTTTAACACAGATGGTTAGAGCGTAATTCTGCGAGCAAACTCTTGAAGCGACAGAGAACACGGGGATATGGGAAATGTTATTTTCATGTATGGCTGGTGTAAGTGAAGGCATCATGGATTGATTAAACGGCTCCCACCTTCGGTGTGGACAGAAACCGCCAAAGACGACATATTTATCTCATTTTCTTTATTCTCTTGACAAAAAACCTGCATTTAAATAATGGATTGTCAATACTACGAAAACGAATGTTCGCACCTAGAGAAAATGAGAGCAAACATTCAGTAATACTATATGGAGACCACTATGAATAATGACGAATTAACAAAAAAACTTTTGGAAATTCAAGAGCAAATGCAAGCGGCAGCTGCAAAAGCCGATTTTGTAACCGTTATGCGACTTTCACAAGAAATAGGGCAATTACAACATCAGGCAACAATGCAATCTATTCAGGCGTTTGTACCCGTTAAACCTACAACGGCTATGCAATCTGCGCCCAATACTCAGGATATGGTTAAAGAATTCCAGCAATTAATTGGCGGTAGGTCAAAGGAAGAACTTGTAAGAGATGGGTTAGAAATCCAGAAAAAAGCAAATAAGTCAAGTGTGAGGGCTAAACATCCAACGGAGGCAGACAAAAACTCAGAAGGTATTCGACTCCCACAAACAGGTGTGACTCCAGCGGTGGATTTTGCACCACTTAGCGGCGGTCTTAAAATAATTGACAATAAATTTGTAGAGTTCGGCAGTTTCCCACAAGGTAAAAACGGCGAAGTGAAAAAAATTTTGTGGCGAGTTTTGGAAAACAAAAGCGGTGAAATGTTACTCGTAAGCGAACATATTTTGGCATGTAAAATGTGGCATGATACAATGACAAAGTCAACAATTTCGTGGGAGGTTAGCGACCTGCGAAAATGGTTAAACGGTTATTTCTATAACTCTGCTTTCAACAGTCAAGAAAAAAGCCAAATCGTAGAGCGATTGAACACAAAAAACGGTGTTTTTTATCATAAGGACAACCTTAATAAAGTGAAAACCCAATATGCAAAACATAATGTATTATATGACGATACTTTTGAGAAATACGGGGAGCAAGGCGGGGACACAAAAGACAAGGTTTTTTTGTTGAATGTAGGGGAAGCCATTGATTTTTTCAAAGAGAAAAGTTTCATCGTGCCTCAGACAGTTTGGATAGCAAACAAAGAAAGAGCTGCAACGGCAACGGATTATGCAATTCAGAGCAGTACTTATGTGCAAACTGGTATTACTCATGTAGCACTTCTTCCATTTGATGGCGAAACATGGTTAAAAGCAGAAGGCAAAGGCAACAAAAAAATCAAAGTTGCCCCGGAGTTTATAGGATGCGTAGATTACTGGTTGCGTAACGCGGGAATCAAACTTCCGTCGGGCTATTCGACCACTGCATCTGTTTGCCGCATGGGTTCACTTAAGGCAGGCGGAATAAGTGGTGGTACATCTGGTGTTCGCCCTGCGATACTTATAAATCAATAGAGAAGTAAATGGATTTAAATATGTAGGAAAATACAAATAACACGAAAACGATCATAAATTGTAGGGGTAACTCTAGTGCATAAGCGTCAACTTTCGGTAGAATGTGATTGTGGTGGCAGAGCTCGCCTCCGTCCAATTTTCCATTATACAATATGTTTGGACGGAGGCAAGCTCCGCCACTACAGACAGCATCACGAAAAGTTGACGCTTATGGGGTTACCCCTACGGTTTTCATGCATGGTTGGCGGCGAGAAAAGCTCGACATGGATTGATTAAAAGCCACACACCTTTGGTGTGTGCAAAGAGTATTAATAATCATAATACAAAATATTTGCATCTCTCAAGCTTTATACAACCTCCTTTATCAATCTGTTATAACCTTAATCAAAAAATGAAATTTTAAATAATAGTTGACAAAATAAGTTCAAGGAGATTTTTTGATTTTTGAAAAAAATTATCACTAAAGTAAATGGAGAGATATTTGAAAAATCAAAATGGAATAAAGGGGCTCATCTAAGGTAGTTTTTATGTTAAATAACAGCAATGTATTTGAGTTTTTAATAGTTTTTATGGTGAGTTTTTTGTTTGTTTACAATCTGACGCCTTTGATAATAAAATTAGCCTATAAAACAAATTTCTTAGACAATCCCGAAGCTCGTAAACTGCATAAAAAAGCAACACCTCTTTTAGGAGGCTTGAGTGTATTTATCGGTTTTTTTATACTTGTAGCAATAGATTCAATCTTAAATTCAGTACCTAGAACAAATTTTGCAACATTTGGTTATCTTTTGGGAGCTTTGCTGATAATGTCAGTAGGTCTTTTTGATGATAGATTTGGTATGTCGCCTTTTGTAAAGCTGTTTTTTCAATTATTAGTATGCTTTATATTTATACATACAAACGAATTGTATTATCTCTTTGGAAGTTCATGGTTATCAGTTTTAGTAATCATGTTTTGGATGACCGGTCTGATGAATGCATTCAATTTTTTGGACAATATGGATGGCATAATAGCAGGTATGTCTGGGATCTTAGCATTGGGATTTTATGCCATCTGTATATTAACCAAAACCCCATCAGTTCCGGACTTAAATAATTATGTAGGTCTATTGTCCTTGACTTTTGCTGGTGCAGTGTTTGGATTTTTACCGTATAATTTCAATCCAGCGAAGCTATTTCTTGGTGATGCTGGCAGTATGTTTATCGGATATTTTTTGTCAACAATGGGAATATTAACAGGTAAATTGGCAGTTAACAGTATGCAAAGCAATGTTTTTTATTTGTTGCCCATAATGATGCTGTCATTTGCGATATTTGATATAAGCCTGGTCAGTTTTACGAGAAAGAGAGATGGTAGACGAATATCTCAGGGTGGTAAGGATCATTCAACACATAGGATAGGAACCGCAATGGGATCAATAAAAATAACCGCTCTAATAGTTTACCTGATAAACTCAATCATTGCCTTAATAGCAATAGCAGTATTACAGATGAAATCTGTAGAACTATTAGTGCTTTCAACAGCAATTTTTATCGTGAGTTTCTTGTTTTTTGGAAGGAAATTAGATAAAGTACCAATAGTAGTGCCTGAAAATCAATTGAGAATTAAGAATGGGGAATTGAGAATTAAGAATTGAGAATTAAGAATTGAGAATTAAGAATTAAGAATTGAGAATTAAGAATTAAGAATTAAGAATTGAGAATTAAGAATTGAGAATTAAGAATTAAGAATTAAGAATTGAGAATTAAGAATTAAGAATTGAGAATTAAGAATTAAGAATTAAGAATTAAGAATTAAGAATTAAGAATTAAGAATTGAGAATTAAGAATTAAGAATTGAGAATTGAGAATAAGGTAACAAGCTGGTTGTGTTGTTATCGAAGAATAAAGACCTTTCACTGCTTTCAAGGTGACAAATGGTGTGGTAATATCGAAGAATAAAGACCTTTCACTGTTTTCAAGGTGACAATTGGGGTATGTGACAAGGAGATAAGAATAATTCGCGGTATCGCAATATCCACCTAACCATAAATAATTTAGTAAATTTTTATTATGGCATTAGACAATGTAAAACAGAATAAAAAGAAAAAAAATAAGTGAAAAAATAGATTTTAATTGACAAAATAAGGTCGATAAAAATCTTTGTAGTTTACTATACAATTTAGATAATAAAATGCATTTTTATTGAAAGTTTAGAAGAAGATAAGTCATTTTAGTTCAAAGCAGTTAGCAACAGAAATCAAGCTAATTTGAATTAAAACCAACTTTATTAAGAAATATGAAATAAGGAGTAGAGATGGTCAGACTAAGACTAACTAGAATGGGAAGTATCAATAAACCGTTCTACAGAGTAGTCGCTGTGGATTCACGCGCAAGGCGTGATGGTAAATACCTAGATAATGTTGGGTATTATGATCCTAAGCACAATCCATCAGTGATCAAGATTGATGCTGAAAAGGCAATCAAATGGCTTAAAGTAGGAGCTCAACCTTCTGAGACAGTGAAATCACTTTTTCGGAAAGCAGGCATACTTAAGCAGTGGCATGAACTTCGATATGTAAAGAAAGAGAAAGATTCTGAACTCGTAGTAAAGGAAGCGATTCCTGAGGTATTAGAAGTTCAAGAACCGTCAAAACCCAAAAAAACGAGGGCTAAAAAAGAAAAGATAACAGATCCAGAACCAGAATTGAAAGCAGTTCAAGAAAAACACGAAAAAGTCAAAGAAACAGAAGAAGTCGTTCTTTTAGCAGATGAAGCAGCCATCGAAGCGATAGTAGAAACAACAATCGAACAACCTGAGTTGATAGTTGAAAATGTAGAAGAAACAGAAACGCAGCAATCAAATGAGGAAGTTACAGAAGAAATCGCACCCATCGCGGAATCAGCCGAACCAATAGTCGATGAAGGCAAAGACCCAGAAACTGGACAATCACAAGACGAACCAGAAACTGAAGAAAAAAATTAAGAGGATGACATGAAAGAACTAGTAGAATTTATTGTTAAAGCATTAGTAGATGATCCATCTGATGTCCAAATCCATGAAATAACGGGAGACAAGATAACCTTGTATGAGTTAAAAGTATCAAAGAAGGATATCGGAAAAATCATCGGGAAAAAAGGAAGAACAGCTGTAGCTATCCGGACTATTCTCAATGCTGTATCTACAAAACAAGGTAAAAGAGCTGAATTAGAAATTGTTGAATAGACCATAAAAGGGCTAATATCTCACTTTTTTAGAACGAAGCTTTCCCATACTGGACGAAATAACGGATCTGATTTATGTCGTTCCTCAAGGTGACAAGAAAAGTATCCTACTAGAATTTGGTGTTTTTTTAACGATTTTAGGAAAAGGTGAATAGTGTTAACGAATTCAGATTTCCAAGGCGAAGTCGCAAATTTAGTAACAATAGGGAAAATAAGATTCACCGCCCCTCACAAGAATAAAATTTTTGTGTCAATTAATAAGGTGAGGATAGAATTAATCCTTACCTCAGCATATCAGCACTTGCTTGAAAAAATCAGTAAAGTGTATTTGATCTATACAGACCATAGAGTGCGTTACGGAAAAATAGATATTTTGAAAGTAATAAACGAGAAACAAGCAGTAATCAACATACTTGACAAGGATTTAAAAGACGAGGCAATCAACGAAAAGAGTATAAAAATCGCAATAGATGAAGAAGAAATCAATAAAATAGATGAGACAGCAATATACTTTGATCCAATCGGAATGCGAGTATTCTGGGAATCGAAGGACATAGGGCAGATCAAAGATTTTTTCTACAATGGAGCACATTATGTCTACGAAATAAAGCTGGAAGACGCTAGACTAGTTTTAGTTCCAGATGTTGATGCCTTTATAGAGGAAACAAATATCGAAAACCGTTTTATCAAGCTAAAAGAATTTGAGCAGTTTTTAGAAGACTAAGAGAAGACATACTGTTCAAGACATTAAGCAAATCATCACAACAGATGATAAATAAAACATTTTATCTCCTAATAAGTATGTAAAATAAAATCGACAAATGATAAAAATCCATATACTGACCTTGTTTCCAGCCATGTTTCATGGCTTTTTGTCTGAGAGTATACCTTTTATAGCGCAAGAAAAAGGTAAACTATCAGTAAATCTGATAAATATAAGAGATTTCTCAGAAGATAAACATCGAAAAGTAGATGACTATCCATATGGAGGCGGAGCTGGATTGGTGATGAAACCAGAACCTATAGCAGGAGCTATAGAATCAGTTTTGAAAAATATACAACCAGATAATGAATGTAGTGAGAAAACGACTGAATCAATAATTAAGAGTTCAGAAGCAAAAATCCCTATAATTTATTTTACTCCTCAAGGAAGACTTCTCAACCAACAGACAATACGAAATTATCTCATAACTCCCGAGATAATAATAGTTTGTGGTCATTATAAAGAAATCGACCAGCGAATCAGAGACAAATATATTACAGACGAAATATCAATAGGCGATTATGTTCTTTCAGGAGGCGAGCTTCCAGCGATGGTGTTTACAGATGCTATCGCACGACTACTTGACGATGTTATAAGTGATTTAGAGTCAGCCTTAACAGATTCTCACGAAAACGGATTGTTAGGTTATCCTTGTTATACACGGCCATACGAATTTCAAGGTATGAAAGTGCCTGATGTATTGGTATCTGGTCATCACAAGGAGATAGAAAAATGGTGCAAAGAGAAGTCAATGGAGCTAACAGCAAAGATAAGGCCTGAATTATTAGGGAAGAAAATGGAGAATGGATAATGGAGAAAATTTGTGTGAAATCAGACGAATTAAAGTCAAAAATATACATAGGTTTGGTGCACTATCCTGTATACAATAAAGCAGGAGAGACCATAACCTCAGGAATCACAAATTTGGATGTGCATGACTTATCAAGGTCGGCATTGACATTTGAAGTTCACAAATTTTATATAATCCACCCTAATGATAGACAAAAGGAGATCTTTGAGCAAATCTTGGGTTTTTGGAAAACAGAAATGGCGTCATTTTACAATCAACATCGCGTTGAAGCATTATCAGTCATTAGTTTTTCAAAATCGATAGAAGACACAATCGAAGAAATAAGAAATCAGGAAAAAATAGATCCTATCATCGTAACAACGACAGCAAGGCATCGCGATAATCAAATCAGTTTTCGTGAAACACGAAAATTGGCAGAAAACTCTGAGAGACCAATCCTTCTCCTCTTTGGAACAGGAAATGGCTTGCATGAAATAACCCATGAGCAAGCGGACTTTGTTTTGACCCCTATTCAAAACAAAGCGAAATACAATCATCTCTCGGTCAGAAGTGCGGTAGCAATTGTATTGGATCGATTATTTTCCGAAGAATATAAGGAGGAATAAATGGATGTAATCCAGATGGTAACGAAAGAAAATTTGAGAACAGATCTCCCAGAATTTAATGTAGGAGATACAATCAAGGTGCACTACAAAATAAAAGAAGGCGTCAAAGAAAGAATCCAAATCTTTCAAGGCATAGTTCTGCAAAAAAAAGGGGAAGGTCTCTCAAAAACTTTCACAGTCAGAAAAGTTAGCAACGGTGTAGGTGTAGAAAGGATATTTCCTTCTCATTCTCCACTAATTGATAAACTTGAGATTGTTCGTTATGGACAGGTTCGTCGAGCGAAACTGTTCTATTTACGTACTGCAAAAGGCAAAGCAAGTCGTATTAAAGAAAGACGAAATGTAACTAAAGCGTCATAAAAAGCGAAATCAATCGTAAATTATGTAGAATAGGGACATAGAAAATCTATGTCCCTTTATTTGTGTGCCCGACATGAACATCAGCTTGATGGTGTAAGTCCATTACAGGCTTGGTAGTAGGAACTGTTAGCTTAAGACAAGGGTGTCCATCGTGAGATGGAATCTGAAGGAAGTCGGCGGCAA
>Ga0099364_10002938_pt1 | contig 26912 bp, 29 predicted proteins | sample TergutTh196P3_FD_73070 | JGI IMG/M metagenome (GOLD analysis project Ga0099364, IMG submission 73070) | Microcerotermes parvus P3 segment gut microbial communities from Pointe-Noire, Republic of the Congo - Th196 P3 | ecosystem: Host-associated > Arthropoda: Insects > Digestive system > Gut ... | reverse complement strand
GGGGGCTGTGCCCCCAAACCCCCACGGGGGGGAAGGTTCCCCCCCAGACCCCCGCCGATGTTTTGGGATATGACAAACGTGCGGAATCTAAATGTGTACATTAAACGCGGATTTGGCGGATTTACGCGGATTACGCGGATTGGCTCGTGGGGAAATCTGCGTGAATCCGCCCCCTACAATAACCGCTACAACAACCGCACGAACGACAAAACCTGCATATCTTTTGTAGGGGACGAATTTTAGTAGTCTTTTTGTAGGGGACGGATTTATCCATCCCGAGGTTGCCTCGCTCTGCGTTAATGGACGTTATCCGTCCCGAATTGACGAACGTGCCTACCTCGGGGCGGATAAATCCGCCCCCTACAATAAATTACCATATTATCCCTAAAATCAAATCGCTGTGGGAGGTAAGTCTTTAGCTTGTAAAAAAGATTTACGTGTGCTAGAATGATATTATTGTCAAGGAAATGAAAATATTACCGATGCCGACTATAAATAAGTAGCGAGTGGAGAAAGTACACTCCATGCTCGGCACGACCGAAAGGAACACACCCATGGACGAAAACACGAACAAAACACCCGAAACGTCTGAATTTTCAGTGGTAAAAGAGGAAATACTTTCAAGAGTAATAGGCTCTATGGCTATAAAATCAATTATCGCTGGTGCAATATTATATTTTATGTACGGCTCGGATAACGAATTGATACAGCGACCATCTATTTTCGGACTTGCTGCTATGTTTTTAATTCTATACTGGGTACTCACGATTTTTGCTTTTGCAATTAAACTCACGAGAAATTATATAATTGGGTTCGTGGTAGGTATCGCAATGCTCTTAGGCATAGGATATGTATTCGACAAGGTAAACATATTTGCTTTTGATTCTCTCGGTACGGATATTTTGCTTTTTATCTTAATGGCAACGCCCCTATTCTTTGAAATCCGCAAGGTAGTGCGGTTGGTTAAAATGCGATAAATTTTAGCAAAGGAAAAAGGAGTTGCTTACATGCTTACCATAAAATCTAGCACCGATTTACGAAACAGCGACCAAGCCCAAGCGGCTCGCCTTGAAAATTCGAGGGAAGAACTATATCACCTGCTTGCAGAGGGCAGAGCGGCGGTAGAAGCTGGACATACCCAACCTTTTAGGGAATTTATGGACGATTTTGAGCAGAGGATTGCCGATGGTTTGACAATCGCACGAAACCAAAATATGTAAATTAAACGCGGATTTAGCAGATTTTCACGGATTGCGCGGATTGGCTCGTGGGGAAATCTGCGTGAATCCGCTAAATCCGCGAGCCGCTACGACAGCCGCACGAACGACAAAACCTACATATCTTTTGTAGGGGACGGATTTATCCGTCCCGAGGTTGCCTCGCTCTGCGTTAATGGACGTTGCTCGTCCCAAATTGACGAACGTGCATACCTCGGGGCGGATAAATCCGCCCCCTACAATAACCACTACGACAAACGCACGAACGACAAAACCTACATATCTTTTGTAGGGGACGGGTAAACCCGCCCCCTATAATACCCCACAATCTCCCCACCCTCCGCCAAAAACTCCCGCCCGCTCTCCGTCAAGCCATACACGCCTTTCTCCAGCTTCACAAACCAGCCGTAATTATTGTTACTTAAAATGCTCCACGCGTCGTGCTCACAGCCCATATTGCGTAGCTGCTTCGCGCTTAGTCCGTCCTTGTGCTGTTCGAGGAAGCAGGCGATTTTGATACAGCGTTCGCGGTATGCGGTGTTTATTTTTGTCTTGGTTGTACCGCCGAGGGTATCGAAGCTCCTGCCGTGGATTTCTTTTTTCACGGCGGCGGCTTTTTTGTTTTCCTTTTTTGACGTGCTTGGGCTTGGCAGGGCTATAATTTCGGCGTGCAAAACAGGGCTGTCTAACGCAACCGTAATTAGCCCTATTTCTAGCTTTTTTAGCAATTTTTTTAACGCCATAAAGTTTTTTGAACGCGAATTACGCGGGCGCGGAATAGCGATAAAAACGGTGCTTGTTATTTTCTTGCGTTCCATGGCTTGGTAAATCAATGTCAAATTAGCCGACAGCTTCATTTCCACCAGCCACAGCTCACCGCCGCGTACCGCCGCTATGTCACAATAATTAACCTCCCCTCGCACAGTAAAGCCCTGCGCGGTAAGGAGGTTTTTTATTGGCTCGTACAATGTAGCTTCCCTTTTGTCCACTGCTCACCCACCCTTTACGAACAAATCCGCTTAATCCTCGAATTTGTTCCAACAAAAAGGTTGTGTCAAGCCCTGTTTAAAAAATCCATTACGTTTTGATATATGTCCTCGATTTTTTCACGAGCTTGTAGTTCACCTTTTGCGGCGTTTAACATTCTCCTAAGCATTTCAACCACTTGTTGTTGACCGTTCGCTTCAAGAAATTCTATACCTGTTTTATTATCCACAGCTTTTTGCAGAAGCCACACGCTCAACCTTTGCCATTCGGGTATCCTGTAACCATTAGAATCCTTAACAGCTGTAAGCACCATGCCTATTTCAAAGCAATGCCCAAAAGATACTTCATCTTTTAAGCCCGCAAGCCCTTCTTTAATCAATGCGAGTCCCTCATTCTGTTTGCCGCTTTCAATATAGCTTTTGCCCTGTTCCAATAAACCTTCAAATTTTTCTTTCATTTTGACATGCCCCTTTAGTCATATTTTTTAGTATGATTTTTTTTCAACAAAAAGCCTAGCGATAATTTCTGTCACGGAGTTTAAAACACCCATTAACTAATTCAAATTACCATTTTTTGCCGTCACCACGCATGTCTGACCCAAGTTTGTCTGCCATGTCGTATGCTTCACGCCCACCTTGAGTGCTACCGTACGGAACATCTTTATATCTGTCTGCTTGGCTACTGTATTTGTTTGTTCCCGAGGATATATCGCTTAATCTTCCCCCGATTTCAGGGTCGTTCATAAGATTGTCTAATAAGCCCATGTCTTTCCTCCTTGATATTTTTTTGATTGCTTCGTGACAAAAATCATTGCTAGACTGGAAAATTATACCCCCCCCCCCAGCATTTTTTGTCAACTATTATTTTTTCTTGTTTCATGCTAGGTTGCTCAGTTCCCGAGGGGGTCTAGGATAAGCTCCCTACACGCCAACCACGAGCTGTTGAAAAGCCTATACCCCGAAATGTATCATATGCTTGTCCGTATCAATGGCTTCCTGTATCTTAGCCGCTAAATTCAAAAGATTATTATCGGTATTTGTCCGCTCGTCTGTAGCCACAATGTCTTGAAACAGCGGCAATGCCTCGGGCGGTATGATTGTTACTCCAGAACGCGCGAGTGCAAATGACGGTCGGCTCATATTGTGGAAATATGTTTTCATTAAACGCAACCGCTCCCACCAATCGTTTATGTATTCATCATCAATATAAATACAGTTATACCTTTCGGGTTCGTATGCCCCATAATCCTTTGAGTAGTCTATTTCGTCAATTATGCCAAGCTCTGTTTTTATCAAGGTTGTTTCCTCCCGAAAATGTAAACGCTTATTAGCTCGTTAAACAAATAAATACCCAACGAGCGGACTTACAAAAATAGCCAAATAAATTAAAGTAATCCACGGCTGATAATCTACATAAAAACCCTTGAAACTCAAGCTCCATGGGTGTTTTATTATTACCCAGCCAACTACATCAAAAACAATACAAATCCCTGCCCATATCGCCCCTGTTCTCAGTGCTTCCCCAATAGTAGGCACTTCAAGCCCGTGCATATAAAGCCAACCGAACAGCGAGAACAGAATTATATTGTAAAGCGGGTGCCACGGTTTTGTTTTTTCGTACCCTTCGCCCATTCCGTCCTTGTCCATAGGCTTCATGTGCAAAACATAGATGTTAAAAGCAGTATGCCCAATCCCGACGATAGTTACGATAATGTAGCAGACCCAAAACCATAACATAGACATTCCGAAATTTTCCATAATTCATTCTCCCTACAAATGTAAATTACGCTCAATGTAGAAAATGCTTAGCTGAACGCCATGCCAACAAGTAACAAAATTTGCCATAGTACGACTAATAAAGGTATTGCCGATATAACCATAACCCACTTCTTTTTCCTTTTTATGCCTACACCTAAAACAATAAGCCCAACAATTAACAAAGCTCCTGTTTGAAAAATGCTCATCTTCAATCAACTCATCTACCCAAAAGGGACATTTATAGAGAATTTAACACGGATTTTTACGGATTTACGCAGATTTACACGGATTTTCCCTCGCACGAATCCGCATAATCTGCGTAAATCCGTTAAATCCGTGTTTAATCCCTTTAACTAAAGAAGCTACACGCTTTTGCCGTTCATGCGTTTGTCATCGTAGGGGACGGATTTATCCGTCCCGAGATACGCACTCTCGTCAATTCAAAGACGGACAACGTCCATTAACGCAGAGCAAGCTAACCTCGGGACGGATAAATCCGTCCCCTACAAAAACCTGCAAAGCTCCTTAACAAACGCAATATTTTAATTTCTTCCGTGCCACGCTCCCTCTGTGCCTCTGTGCCTCTGTGTGAAAAAATCTTTTAACTAAAAATTCGCACAGAGGAAGCGTAGCATAGCAGACAAAACCCCTCAAAACCTAGCCTTCTCATAATTAAACGGCACACTCGTCCCCACCACTACGTCCTCTATTTTTTCTATAATCAACCAATCGTCCATATTCCCTTGACGGTCAAAATCTAGTGGCTCAATTTGTTTAACAGCTCTAAAGCCCACAAGGCAAAGACATTTTTTATGCCATCTATCCTTTTGCTTGGCGGACAAGTTTAATCTGTCTTGGTTGTCGTCAAGCGTGCTTATTATTTCGCCGTCCGATAGCTTTACAAAATTTTGAACACTGTCAACCGTTGCGGTAACGGTGATTTTTGATGTGCCTTTTTTCATAAAGTAGAGCGTTTCGCCCTCAAACACTCGGCTATGGGGAATTTTCCGCCCAGCGGCTCCCCTCACTATCATTGTTTTTTCGCCTGCCAATATTTTTTCAAGAACCTTTTCCTTATCGTCACAATAGACTAAATGCACCATTTTTATTACCTCCCATTACACATCAAGATTCTTAACCTGCGTAGCATACTCCTGTATAAACTCCCTGCGCGGCTCTACCTTGTCGCCCATAAGCTGTGTAAACACCAAGTCCGCCGCAATCGCGTCATCTAAAGAAACACGCAACAAAATACGCTTTTCGGGGTCCATGGTTGTTTCCCATAGCTGGTCTGCGTCCATTTCGCCTAAGCCCTTGTAGCGTTGGATTGGCTTTATTCCGTCGCGCCCTATTTCGTCCAAAATGCCCTTTAGCTCGTCGTCACTGTAGGCATAAAATTCCTTTTTGCCCTTTTCTACCTTGTAAAGCGGCGGCTGCGCGATATACACAAAGCCCTCCATAATCAAATCTGGCATAAAACGGTACATAAACGTGAGCAACAGCGTACGGATATGCGAGCCGTCCACGTCCGCGTCAGTCATAATTACTATTTTGTGGTAACGTAGCTTTTCTAGGTCAAAATCCTCGTGTATTCCTGTGCCAAAAGCCGTAATCATGGCCAAAATCTCTTTGTTGTCCAGGATTTTGTCGAGCCGCGCCTTTTCTACGTTCATTATTTTACCGCGTAGCGGCAAAATCGCTTGCGTTTGCGGCGTTCTTGCGTTTTTCGCGCTGCCGCCCGCCGAGTCGCCCTCTACGATAAATATTTCGCACAGCGCGGGGTCTTTTTCGGAGCAATCGGACAGCTTGCCAGGCAAACGCCCTACTTCCAATACCGATTTACGGCGTACAAGCTCGCGCGCCTTTTTTGCGGCCTCTCTCGCGCGCGCCGCCATTAGCCCCTTTTCGATAATCGCCTTGCCCACATTGGGGTTTTCTTCCAAGAAATACATCAAATGCTCGTTCAAAACGCTCTCTACGGCAGTTCTGGCCTCGCTGTTATTTAGCTTAGCCTTGGTCTGGCTCTCGAACTGCGGTTCTTCTATTTTTATGCTAATTACCGCCGTAATTCCCTCGCGAACGTCCTCGCTAGACAAATTCTTGTCGTTTTCCTTAATTAAATTAAACTTGCGCGCGTAGTCGTTAATCGTTTTGGTAAGCCCTGCGCGGAAGCCCGTGACATGCGTGCCGCCGTCCGTGGTGTTTATATTATTTACAAAGGAGTATGTCGTTTCCAAGAAGCCGTCATTATGCTGTAAGGAAATTTCTACTAGCACATTTTCGTGCTTTATTTCGCAGTAAAAAACCTCCTCGACTATGGGCGTTTTGTTTTTGTTGATATGCGCGACAAATTCCTTTATTCCACCGTCAAATTTATATGAACGCAAACGGTTAGGCTCGCGCCGTTCGTCAATCAAATCTATTTTTAGACCCTTGGTGAGGAACGCCGTTTCCTGTAGCCTTTGTTTAAGCGTATCGAAGTTGTATTCCAGCTCCTCGAAAATCTCCGCGTCAGGCTTAAAATGCACTAGCGTGCCTGTTTCGCTCGTTTCGCCTATTACCTTCAAATCCGTTTCCTTCGGCCCGCGCGCAAATTTCTGTTCGTGTATTTGTTTTCCGTCAAAAACACGCACTACGAGCCATTCCGAAAGCGCGTTTACCGCGGAAGCGCCCACGCCGTGCAAGCCGCCCGACACCTTATAGCCGCCAGTACCGAATTTGCCGCCTGCGTGTAGCACGGTAAAAATAACCTCGACCGCAGGCAAGCCCGTCTGCGCCTGTATTCCCACAGGTATTCCGCGCCCGTTATCCCTTACGGAAATAGAGTTATCGCTGTGGATTTTTACTATTATTTCGTTACATACGTTCATCAAAGCCTCGTCCACGGCGTTGTCTACTATTTCGTATACTAAGTGGTGCAAGCCCTTTGCCGCCGTAGAGCCAATGTACATGCCAGGGCGTTTCCTTACCGCCTCTAGCCCTTCCAGTACCTGTATATTATCTGCTGAATACTCATTTGACATTGAGCTGTCCGCCTTCCATTTTTAACAAATTGTGGTTTTTGAAGCCTAATTCTTCTATTCCTGTGCAAGTAATAATTGTTTGCTGTCCCTTTATATATTCTAACAGAAACCCTTGCCGTTTTTTATCTAATTCCGAAAAAACATCGTCCAACAATAAAATAGGCGTTTCGTTTTTGCTTTGCTTTATTAGCTCTATTTCCGCCAGCTTGGCGGACAGCGCGGCGGTACGCTGCTGTCCCTGCGAACCGAAGCCCCTGACCGACATGCCATTGAGCGTAATATCTATATCGTCCCTGTGTACGCCCTCGCCAGTAGTACCGCGGAAAATATCCCGCTCCCACGTCCTAGACAAATCCTCGGGTATTATGCTCGGCTTATATTCCAGTACAAGTGTTTCATCTTTCGCTATATTTTTATGAATTTCGGCGGCTATTCCGCTTATTTTTTTCATAAAAGCCGCGCGGGTCTTTGTTATTTTCGCGCCGTATTTAATTAACTGCTCGTCCCAAATGGAAAGGCTTTCTATTTCCTTCCTATCCTTTTGTAACATTTTTAGTAACGCGTTCCTTTGCTTTAACGCGCGGTGATATTCGCGTAAATCGCTGTAATAAACAGGGAACAGCTGACAAATTTCCATATCCATAAATCGGCGGCGTTCCAATGGGCCGGACTTGACTAGGCGTAAATCCTCTGGCGAGAATACTACTATTAGTAGGTTGCCGAATAGGTCTTTGATGTGTTTGACTGTTAAGCAGTCTATTGAGATGCTCTTAATGAATTTTTGTCTGCTTTTCGTGACGATATTCCCACTACCGTCCGCCGAGGTTACAAGGGGCGAAGCCCCTAAGGACGCATCTATGGTAGACGAAACGCCCAGCCGCTCCGTTTCCAAGCGGATAAATGCCTCTGTACTACCCCACGCGACAAGCTCCGAGTCCGATTTAGCGCGTAACGAACGCCCAAACGCACAAAAGTATATTACTTCTATTAAATTTGTTTTGCCCTGCGCGTTGTCGCCGTAGATTACGTTTATTTCGCGTGATAGCTGTTGTTTTTTTATTTCTAGGTTACGGAAGCCAGTAGCGGATATATTTTTAATGTGCATAAAGGGCAGCCCTACGCAGGCGGCCGCAACGGCACTATTAAATATCTGTATTTGTTATCTTGCTCCATGCCATGTATTGTACATGGGCTAAGCGGCGTATTCAGCTTCAAAACAATACGCTCATCGTCCAAGGCGCGCAACATTTCGATAAAATATTTTGGGTTAAAATAAATCACTAGCTCCTTGCCGTCCGTTTCGCATGGAATACCGTCGTCTACCGTGCCGCGCTCTGTTTCCGCCCATATGGTTATATCGTCCTCTTTTATGTCCATTTTTATGGGCAACATGCGGCTGTCGGAGGCTATTAAAATAGCACGCTCCATGGCGTTTAACAGCGGCAGACGTTCCACTACCGCCATAGTGGAAAAATCCTCGTTGTAAATCTGGTCGTATCTAACAAACTCCCCAGAAAGCAAATTGGACACCAGCCGAAAATTATTCGATTCAAACACTGCCTTATTTTCAGTAAAATAGAAATTTATTTCTTCCTCATCGTCGGAAAGTATTCGGCTTAGCTCGCCAAGCGTTCTGCCAGGGATAACCGCCTCAGTATCCACAGCCTCGCCCAAATCCGCCGAAATATATGAAATTCTAAACATATCAATTGTTACCATTTCTAGTATATTGTTTTTTATAACCAGCTTTTCACCAGTAAGAATAGGCTTCGACTGGTCGAGCGAAACAGAAAAAATGGTTTTTTTAATCATATCCTTTAGAACGCCCGCGTTTATTTTGTACCGCGAGGTAACACTTCCGATTTCATTTTCCGAAACCACGGGAAACTCCTCGCCCATTTGCCCCGCTATTTTTAGGCGCGAGCGGCCGCTTTTGCACAGCGCGTTTAACCGCTCGTCCACTTCGATTGCAACGGAATCGCCAGTCAGCTTTTTGACTATATCAGAAAACAGCCGAGCATCTAGCGCAATACTGCCGCCCTGCTCCACCTGCGCAGGAATCGCCGCGCTTTCTATATATATTTCCTTATCGTTTCCTATAAGAACAATGCCCGATTCCTCGTCCGCATTAAGCAGAACACATTCCAAAATCGGGTTGGTGGTACGTGTAGGCACAGCTCGGCATACTAATGCCAGCGCGTCCTGTAGCTGTTGCTTGTCACAATTGATTACCATAATTTTCACCTGTTTGTTTTTATTTTATTATTATTTAATAGCAGTAGTGATAGTAGGCTGTGTGGAATGGTGGATAAGGTGGGGTAGACGGCGTGGGGTGTGGGTTTTTTGTGTTAGTAAGGTTGTATATAAGCTGTTTATATGGAGTGGGTAAGTGTTAAGTTATCCACATGTACTTTTTATTGTTCTCGTAATTTGAAGTGTGTTATGGAACGCGGATTTTCGCGGATTTAACGGATTTTCGCGGATTCGTTCGTGGAAATCCGTTAAATCTGCGTAAATCCGTTAAATCCGTTAAATCCGTGTTTAATTGATTTTAAATCTACATTTTATTGCCTGCTGTGCCACGCTCCCTCTGTGCCTCTGTGCCTCTGTGTGAAAAAATCTTTTAAATAAAGATATTGAAGTTATACGCTTTACCTACGTTCACTATTTGTCAAAAAGATTTTTTCACACAGAGGCACAGAGGGAGCGTGGCATGGCAGACACGAAATGCAGATTTTCCCACGAAAGAATCCGCGAAAATCCGTTAAATCCGTGTAAATCCGCGTTCCATTCGCTGTAAATTTTCGAGATGTCGCTTGTCCTAGCATGATAGTTCACCGAAGATGCCGCGGTGCAACCGCCCGAAGATGCCTGCGGTGCAACCGCTCAGTCGCCTTTTATGCGTATCTCCAACTCCTCAACAACCATTCTCATTTTTTCGTCTGTTTCTAGCTCGTTGGCTATTTTGTTGCAGGAATGAATTACCGTGGAATGGTCGCGGTAGCCGAAAAACTTGCCGATAGTAGGAAGCGGCGTATCGAGTATTTTCCTGCAAAGGTACATAGCAATCTGCCGCGGAAGCACAAAGGTACGGCTACGCGACTTCTTGCCCAAATCCTCTAGCGAAACATTAAAATAATCGGCTACCGTCTGGCGAATAAATTCTAATGTAATAACAGGCTTTTCCTCGCCGATTATTTGGTCTTTTAACGCGATTTTAGTGAGGTCAAGGTTTACCGTAGCGTTGGTAAGCCGCGAATACGCAAGGATTTTGTTTAACGCGCCTTCCATATCGCGGATATTTGACACTATATTTTTTAGAATAAACTCCTTTACTTGTACAGGAATTTCTAGTTGGTCGGCGTGTAGCTTTTGTTCCAAAATAGCGGAACGTGTTTCATAGTCGGGTATGCTTACGTCTGCGATTAGCCCCGAGGAAAAGCGCGAGGTAAGGCGGTTTTCTAGGTCTTTTAGCTCGTTGGGCGGAACGTCAGAGGTGAATACAATTTGTCTGCCCATGCTTGTCATGTAATTGTATGTGTGGAACATTTCCTCCTGCGTTTCCTTTTTACCCGCCAGAAATTGCACATCGTCAATAAGAAGCACGTCCGTGTTGCGGTACTTTTTGCGGAATGCGGGCGTAGTTTTTTCGCGTATAGACGTGATGTACTCGTCTGTGAATGTGGCGCAGGGTACGTACAGCACTTTAAGCTCGGGGTGATTGTCGTGTATTTGGTTGCCGATAGCGTGGATTAAATGCGTTTTGCCAAGCCCTACATTGCCGTACAAAAACAGCGGATTGTATTCCTCGGTAACGCCTGGCGAATCGGCGACAGCGCGTGAGCCTGCGTATGCCAGCTCGTTACATTTGCCCGAAACAAACGTATCAAAATTGTAACGCGCGCGCAGGCCCGTTTTTTCGTATGAGCCTGCCTTTTTATTGGGCGTTTGGCTCTCGGGCGAGATTATTTGCAGCTCTACATCGTCGTTGATGATGGAACGTAGGTATCTTGTCATTTCGCGGTGATGGCGCGACAACGAGGTTTTGTAAAACTCGGAGCGCGTTTGTATAGTAAATACTCCGTTTTCGTAAGAAATCGGAACAACGGGCTTAATCATGGTATCAAAAACCACCTCGGAGAGGCTTTTTGATAATAAATTTTTAGCTTCTGACCATACGGCGTTAATATCCACAGAAAACCTCCGAAAGCAATCTCTAAAAACTCATCTGTTCGCATATGCCGCATAGCAAAGTATCCGCCTACTGCCGCGGATACTTTGCTATGCGGCACAGCTCACAGTGAGTTTTTGGAAATTGCTATAGTTATCCACACAGTTATCCACAGAATGTGTATAACTTAGAGTAAATTTATGCTTCGTGAAAATATTCAAATAATAACATGTCCTGTATATGTAAGTATACCAAAATTAGGACGTGCGAGCAATATAAATTACACGTTTTTCTTCGCATAAAAAAATTTCTTTAATATTAACCTTCTGCGTATCAATAAAATTTTGATTGTTTATTGTAAAAATTTGTCGCGGCGGCGCGGTTTTGATTACTGCTTCAAAAATTTCCAGCGGCAAAAAGGTCTGTTCCTGCAAAACATAACCGCTGTGCGGAAAACGTACCCACCTTGTATCAGCCGCGCCGCTTTTTTCCAAGCTGTGCAAAAAATAGTCGCTCGCCACGGCTTTGGCATACGCCGCGCTTAGCTTTTCCTCTATAGAAATGGAAAAATCGGCGTGGTAGGTACGCGCCAGCGTAAACGCATCGCCGTAAACGATTAGCCCAAGCCGAGGGAATGTCTGCAAATGCTTGTAAAGAGCCGATATTTCCTCGGCGGTTTGCGTAAGACGATAAATGTACTCGCCGCGCGTAAAATGGCTGATTCCCAGCGGCAAAATCATAATCGGCGCGTGCTTGTAAAAGCTCTCGTAAAAAATTTCAAAATTTTCCGCATCGTCCAACACCGACAGCGCGACCCAATCCACATTTTGATTGCCAGGGAAATACGGATTTTTCGGCGTGGATAAATAGCTCGGCGCAAGCCAAGTAAACGCCGCCATAGGCGCGTGCGCCTTGAAAATATTTCGCGCTTGACTAAAAAGCAAGGTATATTCCGCAGGCATGAAGCCGTTAAGCTCCGCCTCGGGATAAAACGCGATAAACATCGGCAAATTGAACGAGCCTAGCCGTTCCGCAAGCCCTGCGGCAAGCTCCAACGCAGGCACGGCTTCCAAGTCTGGATTATTCGGCGGGTGAATGACAAATAAGGGCGTAGCCTGCGCCGACATGCACTGCAACAGCCAAGTAATCGGTATTTCGTCCCCTAGATTCATTTCATTTACATAAACGGCGTGGCGTTTTTCCGTCTGGTGTTCAAAAACGCGTATGCTAGTTTCCTGCGAGAGCCACGCGCCGATATACGCGCCGTCCCTAGGCTCGTATAGAGCAAAATTGGCGGCGGGTTCTTGGAAAAATACGGTATATTCTAGCAGCTCGGCCTCGGGCGCTTCCTCCGCCACGGTTTCATGCAAAAGCCCGCCCTGCAAACGAGGCGTGCCTATGAACTGGGGGCTTTCGCCCATGCAGGAGGTTAGTAGTAGGGGGAGGGCGAGTAGGGGGAGGAGCTTGGGGAGGTTTAGTTTTAACAAGTTTATCACCTGTTGGAGTTTTGCCTTGGTGGTGGGGTTTAATACGTGGTGTGGGTTTGTAGGGGACGGATTTATCCGTCCCGAGGTTACCTCGCTTTGCGTTGGTCGGCGTGCGGTGTTGTCTAAGAAAACCACTTAGACAACACCTTACTGCCTGCTTAATGGACGTTATCCTCCCCGAATTGAGGAACGTGCATACCTCGGGACGGTTAAATCCGTCCCCTACGTAAAGGCGGTTAAACACGGATTTACACGGATTTATGCGGATTGGCTCGTGGGGGATTTGCATGAATCCGTGTGATAAAACGTAGCAGTCTGCGAACGCATGTGATAAAATAAGGTACGCAGAACGGAGGAATGGGGAAATGAAAAGAAGTTTAACAGTAGCGTTTTTATTTTGTTTAATGGCGTTTTCGGCGTGTGGAAAGATAGCCGAGCCGACAACGACAACCATAGAGCCATATGAAGAAACAAGCACAAACAAGGACGAAGCTACACCCGAACAGCCCCTCATTGAAAACCCACCACAAGCAACACCCGACACCCCCACCGAAACACCCACGCCAACAGGCGAACTAACGGACAAACCAACAGACGAGCAAATGGACGAACCAACGGACGAACCAACGGACGAACCAACGGAAGAACCAACGGAAGAACCAACGGACGAACCAACGGACGAACCAACAGACGAACCAAACAAACCAACAGACGAGCAAGTGGACGAACCAACAGACGAACCAACAGACGAGCCAACGGACGAACCAACAGACGAACCAACAGACGAGCCAACAGACGAGCCAACAGGCGAACCAACAAGCGAACCAACAGACGAACCAAACGAGCCAACAGACGACACAACCGACACAACCACATACCCACTAATCTTCAACTCGCCACCGCGTGACTACACTCCGCCACAGCCGGAAATTGTACCGCTTACAAATTCTGGCGAGGTCTACAACTATAAGATTATCGGCGATGCAACATTTATTCGCCGTGACGGCTCGATTGTCCCATTGCCGCAAGATGTGGCTCTGGCTATCGCAGTTTGGGATAGCTCTAATCGCATAGCCGTCGGTTACGTACTCTATTTGGGCAATTCTCCCGATTATGAATATGTATTTATGAACACGGCTGGCGACATTATATACCAGTTTGAACAAGACCCGAACATCAACGAGAGGGGCAATGTTTGGCATTATTCAATCAGGTATGGATACATGGTTATAAGGGGAAATTTTAGGCCCAATTCTACACGATTCCGCGACAAGGGGCTGGTTGATTTAACCACGGGGCAAGTAGTTATTGAGCCGCAATATGACAGGCTTGAACTTTTGCCTACTGTTATTTATGCGGAAAAAGATGGGCAATATTATTTTTTAGACTATGACGGCAATATTTTGTACGATTTCGGCGAAAAAAAAGTAAACATACAAAATATGGGGCAACGTAGGTATGGAAATGATTATGATTATACTTTTAACGCCTATACGGGCGAGCTGCACATAGGGGTTGTGGATATTAACTGGTTTGACGAAGCGGGAGAATACAAGGTAGGAAATTTGCGGTATCGCCGTGAGCAGAGGGGCATGGGTACATGGGACATGTTCCAGCTAGAGGACGAGGACGGAAACGTCATTATTCCTTTCGGCACATATGACATGCTTGCTGTGTGGGGGGCTTTTGTAATCGCTCGTTCATACGATCATATTGATTGGCGTTCGGAGGAGCATGGCAAGATTTATATTCTAAATATGAACGGCGAATTATTGTTGCACCACCCGCTAGGGGCTATTTACGAAGCCACTTTTTCTGATGCTATGGTGGTTTGGCTAGATGAAGAAACGTGTATATTGTTAGAGCCAGACGGCAGTAGCACCGTAATAGAAAACCCGCCGATGATTGAGATTATATATTATTTCGGCTGATTAAAGAATCAAATCGCTGTGTGAAAAATTCACGGTGATTTGATTTAAGGTAACTTTTGGTTGCGAACTGACAATTATTCCCTCAAATCAAATCGTCGTGAAACCTCCCCCCACATTGCACAATAACAAAATATAGACTATAATTTACAAGACCGTAACAAAGCAGAAGCTCGTCCTGTTACACCACACCCCCACACCTACCCACCCCCGAGGAGGCCCCCCATGTACCGCTCAAAACTAGCAGACGAAAGAAACCTCATAATCAAGCTAAACATCGCGCTTGTAATCGTGCTTGTATTGTTGGCGGGCAGTGCTGTTTTTTTTACGCTTACTAGGGAAAAAGCCCAGCCCGCGTTTTCGGGGGACGGAGCTACATACGAAACAGACCTTGAGGACGAGCCAGAAATTGAACCCGACCCCGAAGCCGCAAGCTCGGCGGCAGCTCACGCCGACCAAGAAACGACAATAAAGGAAGATGCAGACATGGACGAATTTATTTTGGACGAGGACTTCGACCCCACGCCGCCGTTGCCGCGCGCAGAGCTTATTGCGTTGGGCGATACAGGCGAGTACCGCGCGCCTAGAATCGCGCTTACCTTTGACGACGGGCCGGGCTGGCTTACGCCGCAGCTGTTGGACATTCTGCACGAATATGAGGTAAGAGCCACGTTTTGTGTAATCGGGAATCTAGTGGCGAATAACGCCGCCACGATTACGCGCGCGCACGAGGCGGGCCACGAAATCGTGGGTCATTCGTGGTCGCACCCAGACTTTACGCGTACTGCCGCCGCCACGATTTTGGCAGATATTAACAAAACCGCCGACATCATCGAGCAAATTATCGGCGAAGCGCCGCCGCCTATTTTCCGTTCGCCCTACGGCGTGTACACCTCGCGGGTACGCAACGCCGCCAGAGATGCGGGCTACGGCGTGCTTAATTGGTCGATTGACCCGCGCGATTGGGAAATACGTGACGCAGACCATATTTACGATTTCATAATCGAAAACGCGCGCGACGGCGCGATTGTGCTAACGCACGACATCTATCAAAGCACAATAGATGCTATGGCGCGCGCCGTCCCTGCGCTTGTGGAAATGGGCTACGAGCTAGTTACCGCTTCCGAAATGCTAGAATATGTATACGGCTCAATAGAGCCGGGCTTTGAATATACAGGCATGAGAATCAATGGCGGTCAGTAAGGGCACGGAACGCGGATTTACGCGGATTTAACGGATTTTCGCGGATTCTTTCCGCGTGGTATGCGTTCTATGCTTTTATTTTAGTCAGTACAGGAATATGTAGATAGAACGCGGATTTAACGGATTTACACAGATTTACGCGGATTTTTTCGGACTTAGCGGATTTTCGTGGGGTTTCGCACTAGCCAATCCGTGTAATCCGTGAAAATCCGTAAAATCCGTGTTTTAATGCCTTTAAATCTACCACTTGCGAAAGTTTACAATTGTAGGGGGCGGATTTATCCGCCCCGAGGTATGTACGTTCGTCAATTCGGGACAGGTAACGGCTCTTAACGCAAGCGAGGTAATCTCGGGACGGATAAATCCGTCCCCTACAAAAACCTTGCAAATCCCCACAACAAACGCAATATTTTAATTTGCGTTTCGTGTCTGCTGTACCTCGCTCCCTCTGTGCCTCTGTGCCTCTGTGTGAAAAAAATCTTTTTGATAAATAATGGGCGTAGGTAAGATGTATAGCCCCATTCTTTAGTTAAGAGATTTTTTCACACAGGATTTCGCACAGAGGCACAAAGCAGAGGGAGCGTGGCATAACAGGCAGTGAACGCGGATTTTAATAAACACACAAGAAAAAATCCGCGAAAATCCGCCAAATCCGCGAAAATCCGCGTTCCATAACCGAGCCAAAAAACGCCACTCATACCAATTCACAACAAGTCTAACATCAAGGGCAGTAAATCTCTCTCGCCTACTTCCCCGAAACAGTAACCCCATCAACACAGCACCACGGCAAAATAGTAACCCCGTTAGCCACGCGCTCCCTAGAAATCGCCGTTATATTGTTTATTGCTTCCAATATATTAAACGAAATCATAGTTTCCTGCAATGCGTCAGTAATCTGTCCGTTTTCGATAAGGAAGCTATTTTTTGCTACTCCAGAAACATCGCCGCTTGCGCCTGGCGAGCCGCCAGAAAAGCGGTTGAGCAGAATACCGCGCTCGGTATTTTTTACCATGTCCGCAAGCGAGGCATCGCCTGCCGCTACCTCAAAATTACTGGCGTGCGTTTTTGCGCAAGGCTTGCCGACCTTGTTTGCGCCGTATAGCGAAAGCGCGAACGATTTCAGTACGCCGTCCTTGATAAAGTCTACGTCCTGTGCCAAAAAGCCGTCAGGTGTAAAAAACGGCTCGGCTACCATAAGCGGATTGCTTGGCGCGGCGCGGAAGCATAGCTTCTTGTCCGCGACAGCAGTGTCTAGCGCGTCCTTCCAACGGCTCGTCCCCTCGATTAGCGGACGGTCGGAAAGGAAATTGCCAAGCAAGGTGTCCCACAGCATATCGTCACATGCGGGCGTGACAATTATTTTCCCTGTGAATTTTTCCTCTACCATGCGCGGATTGAGCGAGCCTTGGGCTTCCTCCAAAAGCCGCCTGTGCATACCCGCGTCCATAAACGGCTTGTCGAGCGCGGCGAGATACGCGCCGTCATAGTTAAAGGACGAGGATTTTTCGCCGTCCTTGCCCACAAACATGCTATTGAAATAGTAATATTGCTTTTGGCAAGAAAAGCATACACCGTTAGAATTGGCGTACACGACCTCGCCGCTATTGCTGTACGTGGAAAAGCCGTCAATTAGAATTTTTGGGAACTCGTCCTTGATTTGCTCTAAATATTCCTTACTGCGTGAAAAAAGCCCATCTATGTCTGTTTCCTTGCGTGTGTTTTCGTCCTTGTTTTCGACCAAGGGCGCGATGTCCTCGGCTTCGTCAGGTGCGGCGGCTTTGGCGAGTTGTATACAGTTGGTCACGGCCTCGTCTATATTTTCGCGTTCTAGCTTGTTTATTACCACTACGCCCTTACGGCCGCCAACCAAGGCTTTCAATTGCAACGAGCCAGTAAACACCGTGCGTAATAGCGTAAATTTGTTGGCTTCTATATTAAATTCGTCCTTACGCCCCTTTGAAATAGAGCAGGAGGCCTTGTCTGCACCAGCTTTTTTTAGCGCGCCAAGCGCGTATTGTGCTAAGTCCTTCATGGCTATCTACCTCCTATATTCATATCACAGCGAAGCGCAGGGCCGCCCATGCTTGTCGTCATTACTTGCTTTTTGCCGCAATAGCCGCTTATTTCCCATGCCATATCGTCAGAAACCATGTCCACGGTTTTTAGCATCTCGAACGCAACGCCGCTTATGGTTGTTTCGCGTATTGCCTTGCCTAGCTTGCCGTTCTTTATTTCGTAGCCAAGGTCTACGGAGAACATAAACTCGCCAGTGCTGTCCGCCTGTCCGTTTCCAGTTTTAACCAAATAATAGCCATCGTCTACACTCGCGATTAAATCCTCTAGCTTGCTATTGCCAGGCAGAATAGCCGTATTCCGCATACGGATTAACGGCTCGTCCGAAAATTCAAAGGCGCGCGCGTTGCCCTGCGGCTTCACACCAAAATGCCTTGCCGATTCGCGATTGTGCATAAAGCCTTTCAATATGCCGTTTTCTATCAAAATAGCGTCCTCGGCAGGCGTACCCTCGTCATCTGCATAAACAGGCAAGGGGCAGGGCTTGCCTAGTGCGGTGTGTGCAAAATCGGTCATGGAAACAAGCTCGCTTGCCACCTGCTTGTTGAGATTATGCCCTGCTACCGAGCCGCCCAAAACAAGGTCGGCCTCCACGGTATGCCCCACAGCCTCGTGCGACAGCATACCCGACAAATCTGGGTGAAGCACACATTTTTTCAGCCCTGCGTTGGCGTAAACGCCCTCGCGCTTGTCCATCAACGCCTTATACAAATTGTCGATTTCCTGCTCTAGCTCCTGCGGCTCTTTAAAAAATGTATCAAACCGCCCGACATGGCAAAACGCCTTAAACAGCTCTACAGGAACGCCGTCACTCGTTTCCGAGGTAAGCCATACATATACCGAGCTTCGCGGCTGAAAAAAATGGCTGTCCATGCCACAGCTTACGGCTACTAGCTTTTCCTTGTACAGCACGTCCGCAATAATTGTACGGCTCGTTAAATTTTTGTATTTCTTGGCAATAAGCTCGTCCAAAACACGCGCATAGTCAATAAGCACGCTTTGCGGAATATCGTCAAAAATCGGCGCGCACAGCTCTATTTTTCCGTTTGGCAGCGGCGGCAGGGGCGGCTCGCCTTTCCGTATGCGAGTGTCCATAAAAACGGCGTTGTCCGTAGCCGCCGCGAGTACATTTTTTACGCTTTCGGGCGTATATTCCGCGCCGCTAGCGAAGCCGTACGTACCGCCGCGGTACACACGCGCCGCCACGCCGCCCTTTTCGCTCTGCGAGTTTGTTACCATGTTGCCTGCAAGCATTGCCACACGCTTGGAGGTATTCGTTTGGGCGCGTAGCTCCGTGTGGTCTTTGAGGCTTTGCTTGTTTGGTGTCAAATAATCTGGTAGCATTTTACACTTCCTTACGCTTAATAATAGACTTCATTGTTAATAGGTTAAAAAAATCAATGGAACGCGGATTTTCGCGGATTTGGCGGATTTTCGCGGATTCTATCTGGCGTGTTTATTAAAATCCGTTTAATTAAAAATCCACGTAATTTGCGTTCCATTAGTTTTTAATAAACACGAGAAAAAATCCGCGAAAATCCGTTAAATCCGCGAAAATCCGCGTTCCATGCCCTTAAAATCCGTTAATTCATTCTGCTATATTCCTAAACACAATCTCATTAGGGCGAGCCATGCCGAGCCGTTCTCGTGCGAGCTGTTCTAAATATGAGTCGCTGTCAAAGAACGTAAGCTCTATTTCTAGGCTTTCCTGTTCTGTCAAGGCGGCCTCGACATTAGCCCTTTCTCGGGCAAGCTGTGTTTGCAGCTCGTTGTACATTTCCATTTCGCCCACAAAAAGCGCGAAAAGCATAATCAAAATAGCCGCCCAAAAAAGAAAGAACAGCCCGAGTACGACCTTGTTTTCGGGCTTTTTTATGCGAGTACGTTTTCTGCCGTCGGGGCGGTTGCTTTCGCTCATGCCTACACCTTTCTACGCACAATCAACAATGCGCGTAAAAATTTCTTTAGCCTAATTTTGCCATACATGCGTACACTTCGCAATACAAAACGTACTTTTTTATATATTTTTTTCAAATACGGCGAAAGCCACGACACAAGCACACGCAGTGGGAAAAATATAATTCGCAACGCGGCGGCGATGACCTTTTTCATATATTCAATTACCGTAACAAACACAAGCATAACAAGGCGCGAGATAGTAACAAAATAAAGCACCGCGCCAAGCCCTGCCCCCAGCACCGAAAAAACTCTGATTTCGCCGTAATTCTGGTTAAGCATAAAATAAAACGTGCCGCCTGTAGCCGCTACCCAAAAAATAAAATCCTCCAGATACACCGCAAACGGCAACGCCAAAAGCGGGACGACCCTACGCAGAATCCTAAAGCAGTCATAAAACAGCCCAATAACCGCGCCCACAAGCACAGTCCACAAGAACAGCTGCGCCTGGCCGCTCATGCTTAGAATCACTTAAACAGCCGCCCCATTAAGGATTTGCTCTTGCCTATTGCGCCCGCGTTTTCGTAGGAAATGCCGTCTATTTCGCCTGTGACTGACAGCTCGCCTATTTCTAGGTTAATCCGCTTAACATGCAGATTTATTCCGCGTATTATTACTATGCCCATTTCTGTTTCCGCTATTACAGACTCCTCATCAAACGAAATTACGTCCGTTACGCCCGATACGTTTATGCTCTCGCGCTTGTCTATGGTGATACTATGCTTAGACGGCGAACGCTTTTTTTCCTCGCCCGGCATACGCAAAGGTGCTGACATGTGATTACCCCCTTGGTTTTGGCTCGCCTTCGGCGATTTTTTATAGATGTACCTTTTAATTATATGGACATGGGAGGGGGAATATGCCACGACAAACGCACGAACGCAGGTTATTTGTAGGGGACGGATTTATCCGTCCCGAGGTTACCTCGCTCTGCGTTGGTCGGCGTGCGGTATTGTCTAAGAAAATCACTTAGACAATACCTTACTGCCTGCGTTAATGGACGGCACTCGTCCCGAATTGACGAACGTGCATACCTCGGGACGGATAAATCCGTCCCCTACAAGAAGGTTATCAAACACGGATTTAACGGATTTTCGCGGATTTTTTCATGTTTAGCGGATTTTCGTGGGTTTTCGCACGAGCCAATCCGCGTAATCCGTGAAAATCCGCTAAATCCGCGTATAATCACCTTTAAACTCCCATTTTATTGTCTGCTGTGCCACGTTCCCTCTGTGCCTCTGTGCCTCTGTGTGAAAATCTTTTTGACAAATAATGAACGTAGGTAAAATGTAGAACTCCACTTTTTAGGTTAAAGGCTTTTCACACAGTAGTTCGCACAGAGTCACAGACAGAGGGAGCGAGGCACAGCAGGCAATGCAATGCGGATTTAAAGGATTCAAGGGATTCACGCAGATTCACGCGGATTTTCCCTACGAGCCAATCCGCGAAAATCCGCCAAATCCATGTCCTATTATTAAACCACCCTTGATAAACTAACGAAACCTAGTAAAATATAGCTATCATAAAATTCACATGAAAAATCCCCAAAGGCGAACCAAAAAATCGAGGTGATTTATATGGCTACAAGCACAACAAATATTACCGTCAACACCCCTAACGCAACAACCATAGATGCCCTGCTTGAAGCGGAAAGGCTCGTCAACGACACCACTGTCAAGCGTTACGCAGACGTGGAAGAAGCGTTGCGAGAGCTTAAAGCATGAATAGGCATTAAACCACCTCCACCCTCCTCACCCCCTCAGTAGCCTTCAACATACCCTCAATAAAAATTGCGTACCCCTTAGTAGGGTCTTGCACAAAAACATGCGTAACCGCGCCTATTATTCTGCCGTCCTGCAAAATGGGCGAGCCGCTCATGCCCTGCACTATGCCGCCTGTTTGCTTGAGTAGCTCGGGGTCGGTTATGCGTATTACTATGCCCTTTGTTTCGTCCGCGGCGTTTACGTTTACGCTCTCTATTTGTATCTCGTATTCGCGCACGTCCGTACCGCTTACGTTTGTTAGAATTGTCGCTCTGCCCTCTTTTATTTGCGAGCGTGAGGCCACAGGAAAACGCGGCAAATCCGCAAACCTGCTCGCAGACGCGCTGTCTATTTCGCCGAAAATGCCGTTGGCGCAGTTTATTTTTATTCTGCCCCAAATAATGCTCGCTTCCACTTGCCCCTCTAGCTCGCCTGGGATTCCGCGTACGCCCTTGCTTACCGACAATACCGAGGACGGCATAATCGTACCGCTTTTTACGCTTAGCAGAGTTTTTGTGTCCACATCGAGAATACCATGCCCGAGCGCGCCAAATTCGCCTGTGGCAGGGTTAAAAAAGGTAAGCGTGCCTATGCCCTTGGTCGAATCGCGTATCCACGCGCCGATTCGCCGCACATCGTCCTTGGCGGCCACCTGCGGCACAAGCGTGACCTTTGTTTCACTGCCGCCGCGGTTTACGCGCAGTATTATTTCGCCTTGGGAAGCCGCTACATAGTCGCTCAGGCTCTCCTTGCTTGTTATTTCCGTATCGTCCGCGTACATGATTAAATCGCCCGCGTGTAACAAATTCTGCGCAGGGCGGTACGTTTCGCCGTCCGCGCCCAAAAATGAGCCAGTACCGAGAACCATTACGCCGTCCGTGTTTATGCGTACCCCGATAGCGTGCCCTAGCGGAATAATCTCCATTTCTGGCACAATGTCCAACGTCACGCGCCTGAACGACAGCCCGAACGCGCCTATTGTCATTTGTGCCGTTCCACTGCTTTCCGTTTGCAGAGTAAGCGAGCCAAGGCGCGAATCGTCCACCTTGGACACGGCGGTTGTTTCCTGCAAGGTAGCAGAAAAAGGAAGCCCAATATGCAGGCTATGCGTAGAAAATTCCGTGAGCCGTATTTCCGCAGGCAGCTGTGACAAATACGTAAGACTGCCCGCCATGTACCCAGAAATTATGCAAAAAAATAAGATAGCAATGATTTTTAATTTGCGTTGCAAATTAACGCCCCCTTAGTGAGGATTCTCATTGCTATCTTTGCCTAATTTAGTTTTTTGTATGCAGTGCGTGTTTAAATTTTAGGAATCCGCACGCCCATTCACAGTAGAAATCAACAACGCCGCGCCAATCACGATAAAAATCACGCCAAGCGTTTCAAATGCAAAAATGTACTCCGTGTTTCGCTCCACCATGCGCGCCAAACGGTCTGGCTCCTCCGCGAACAGCTCCGCGCCAGTTGTCGCCTGTGTAATCGCCAGTGCTTCCAAGCGTTTTATATAGGAAGAAAAAACGAACGCCAGGCCGCCCAGCACGCCCATTAGCGCGCCCGAAACACTGCGCGCCGCGGCGGAAACAGAACCCTTGCTTTTCGCCGTAATTTCGGCATAATCCGCAGGCGAAACCACCATTTTTGTCACCACGTCAATGGCGTGCTTCATGGCGGGCAGGCTAATCACCACCAGCGTAACAACCACCTCCGGCGCGACATGCGTCATATTGTAAACCGCCGAATAGCCCCACACCGACATATGCTCCGGCGCGTATTCCGCAAAATAGATAATGCCAGACAGAAAGTGCATAAAAAACGAACAAAATGTACCCACCACGTAGCCGATTTGCAGTCCAAACCTCATTTTCCTAAAGAAGCCCGCAAACCCAAGCACGCCAAACGCCAGAATATAATCCAACGCCACTTGAAACGGGTGAACATTCGTAAAGCCCGTGGTTAAATCCAAAAACCCTGTCGCAATGCCCGCAACAATGCCGTACAACGGCCCCAGCCAGTAGCCCGCAAGCACAATAAGCAGCAAGCTACCAGGCGACACCGAGCCGCCCATCGGCATTCTAAAAATGGTTATTTGGTCTAACAAAAACGCAATAGCGATACATAACGCCGCCACCGTGAGCATTTTTGTCTTGGAAATGGTGTTTTGTTGCATAAAAAAACCTCCTGTTTTAGGGCGTGTTAAAAATTCAGTAAATTTGCACGAGTTTTTTGTGGCTAAGCCCAAAAAACGGGCAATTGCGAAGCAATGCCAGTGCAAATTTTACATTATTTAACACGCCCGTCTAGCGTTCCCGAGGAGGGAATCGCGTTTTCCGCAAGAGGGCTTGTACGAGTAGCTATTGCTCCGCCGATTTGTTCGGGGGCAATAAATACGCTTTCCTTCGCCGACATTACTCGGAGCAGGTACAAAGGGTAACTCTCAGCCTACGTGGGAACGTAAGCACCCCTAGCGGATATTGTTTGTTTGAAAATATCATTTTTTATGGGAGTTGTCAAATTTTAAAATTATGGCGTTAAATAATAGCCGCGTTTTTGGGGACAAGCTCGGGGTGTTCCCTCATATACGTTGCCGCACTATTAAGAAGCTCGTCAAGGCTCATATCCTCATAAAGATTTTCTCGCCATTCGGTGTAATCGAAACGGTCTTGTTTAATATTTGCTATGAAAATCTCACATTCAATAGAGCCAAGATATTCACGCAATAATCTCATTCCTGCTGTCATAATAGCGGACGTTTGTGTGTTATCAGTCATGTTAAATTCCTCCATAGCTCTGCAAATTCAATCGGGTTTACTATTTTAATTTTGTCCGTTTTGTAGTTAATTACACGCCTGTCTGTTGTTATGAAATAATCGCATTTTGCAATTATTGAACAAGCTATATGAGTAGCGTCCTTTTTCTTAATTCCAGTTTTCATTATTTCCTCTGAAAGCGGCTTTATTTTGCTTATATTCTCATCGCTAATAAAAACCGCGGTATTCTCTTTTACAAAATCCAAAACGTGTTCCTTGATACTCGGAAAAGGAATATCATTCATTTCACGAAGCAACATAAACGAGGAATACAAAACAACGCTTTTGAACCTTATCAGCGACTGTATATACCTTTTTGCTGTCGCTTCATTTCTAACCTTTTCTTGCGACAAATCGTCAAACGGTCTGCAATAACAGCAGTTATCCAGATAGATTTTTAACTTATCCATAGCCTATCCTTTCGAGCGTACCCATTATAAGTATAAAATTATTCACACCAACAACATCAACGTACCCGCCACAATCAACGCAAGCCCAGCCACAGCCGCCTTGTTCAGCCGTTCGCGTAAAACAAAGTACCCAAACGCCACCGTCACCAAAATGCTTAGCTTGTCGAGCGGCACTACCGCGCTAACCGGCCCCTCCTGCAACGCCCGATAAAAGCACAGCCACGAAAGCCCCGTAGCAATGCCCGACAACACAAGAAAAAACCAGCTTCTGCCGTCTATTTTTTTTATTTCGCGGTGCTTGCCTTGGAAAAAGACAATCAGCCACGCCATGGCAAGCACAACCATTGTTCTAATCGCTGTGCCGAGGTTGGACTCCACGCCCACTATGCCGACCTTGCCCAAAATGGCGGTAAGGCTCGCGAACACCGCCGCCAGTATGGCGTAAAATAGCCATGTTGCGCGGGGCTTTGCTTTGTTGCGGCTTCGGGGCAATGCCCCTTGGGGCGGTGTTCCCATTTTTTGGGAATCGGAAAGGCGTGGCTTCACCGCTCTGCGTTCCAACATTAAATATGTCCCCGCGCCGATTAAAACCATCGCCGCCACTTTGAGCCATGTCAAGCCCTCGTCAAACAACAAAAACGACAGCACCATTGTAAGTATCGTGCTTGCTTTTTTTACAGGCACGACCTTATTCACATCGCCGAGCTGTAGCGAGCGGAAATAGCATAGCCACGAAAAGCCCGTAGCTAGACCCGACAGCACAAGGAACAACAGCGTCAAGCCGTCTATATCGGTTATGCCATGCCGCGAGCCGACCACAAGAACCATAAGCCACGCAAAAACCGCCACTACGACCGTTCTTATGGCGGTGGCTAAATTAGAATTGATGTTTTTTATGCCTATTTTTGTTAAAACGGCAACTCCACCGCCGAATAATGCGGCACTAAGTGCGAAAATAATCCACAAGGTCGTTGCCCCCTTTCTCCGAGGGGCGAAGCCCCTTTCCTCTCCGACTGTTCTGTGGTGGGAATATCGCCTCGAAGCCTTTACGGCGTGCAAAGTCAAAACCAAACCATAGACTAAGTATACCACATCATAACAGTTTAAACATCAGTTTCACCACGAATAAATTTCCATGCTTCCTCATGGCTGTACCATTTTGCGTTAGGCTCTTTCATTGCTTCCTCTGCCTTTTTTAACTCGGCGAGAACGTAACAGCGGTGTATAGATTTCCAGTCTTTGGGGCATTTATTAGTTCTTGTCGGTTGCGTTTGTATAGTTGGCATTTTTACCACTTCCTTTAGATTGTACTGTACCGAAAAATTGACACAGGGTCAATTTTTCCAAAACCTGCCACAAGCACATAAGCCAATAGACAAGCATAATAAGTTAAAAGATTTTTTCACACGGAGGCACAGAGGGAGCGAAGCACAGCAGACACGAAACGCAGATTTAAATATTGCGTTTGTTGTGAGGGTTTGCAGGTTTTCGTAGGGGACGGATTTATCCGTCCCGAGGTATGCACGCTCGTCAATTCGGGGTAGGCAACGTCTATTAACGCAGCACGAGGTAATCTCGGGACGGATAAATCCGTCCCCTACAAGAATCTGCGATTCCCCTTAACCTGTGGTTTAACAAATGATTTATGTAACGCGGATTTATGCGGATTTGCACGGATTTGGCGGATTCGTTCGTGGGAAATCCACAATCCATGATTAAAAAAACACGCCCGAAAAAATCCGCGTAAATCTGCGAAAATCCGTAAAAATCCGTGTTTAATTGCCCTTAAATCCACATCTATTGTCTGCTGTGCCTCGCTCCCTCTGTGCCTCTGTGCCTCTGTGTGAAAAAATCTTTTAACTAAAGAATGAGGCTATACAATTTACCTGCGTTCATTATTTGTAAAAAAGATTTTCACACAGAGGCACAGAGGCACAGAGGGAACGAAGCACAGCAGACACGAAACGCAAATTAAAATATTGCGTTTGTTGTGGGCATTTGCAGGTTTTCGTAGGGGACGGATTTATCCGTCCCGAGGTTGCCTCGCTCTGCGTTAATGGACGTTACCCACCCCGAATTGACGAACGTGCGTACCTCGGGACGGATAAATCCGTCCCCTACAAGAAC
>Ga0099364_10002937_pt1 | contig 26918 bp, 24 predicted proteins | sample TergutTh196P3_FD_73070 | JGI IMG/M metagenome (GOLD analysis project Ga0099364, IMG submission 73070) | Microcerotermes parvus P3 segment gut microbial communities from Pointe-Noire, Republic of the Congo - Th196 P3 | ecosystem: Host-associated > Arthropoda: Insects > Digestive system > Gut ... | reverse complement strand
CGCGTTCCACCGATCACGTTCAACAATGCAACTCATACATGAAGCAGGGCATCAGATGCTATTCCTGCCTCCATATTCACCGCATCTAAATCCCATCGAAAAGCTATGGGCAAACATCAAACGTACATGGCAAAACAAACAACAATATTCCATCGAACAAATTATTCAAGAGTCCAGTTAATTACGGGAAGTACTATATACCAATTTTGTCCAGCTTGCAACGAACCAAGGCGAACTAATCAGGACAAGAAAAAGCCCGGAATCCTTAATTTTGTAGGGATTGTCGGGCTGTGTCGAACTGCTCTGAACTGGTATCTGGTGGAGAAGAGGAGGATCGAACTCCCGACCTCCGCATTGCGAACGCGGCGCTCTCCCAGCTGAGCTACTTCCCCGGTTAACTCTAAAGAGGCGGGAATTCTACCGCAATTTTGCCCTCTGTATACCAAGGTGCCGGATTTTTACGCGAAACACATCCTGTCCGCCGGGTTTTTCCTTGCAGTACAATTACAGGTAACTTTTCCAAAGGGGAGGCCATCATGCGATTGAGTATTTTATTAGGCGGATTGTCGGCGCTTTTGTTTCTGGGCGCGTGCGGTGTGGATGTGGCGGTGACCGCCGGTAATGTCGCGGAGCTGGAAGCGAAGGCTGCGGAAGAAGCGCTGAAACAAAAGGAACAGGCCGTGGAGCGTATAAATGAGGCAACACGGCTGATCGAGCAACAGCGTCAGGGAATGGCTGATGCAGCGGGCGACCCGCATAATTGACTGCGCAACCCGTCGGCATTGCCATTTATGGCGAGATGAGCGAGACTGGAGCGGCAGGCTTCATAGTCTGTATCAAGAAAAACCCGGCCTAAGCCGGGGTGATAGAAACCTGCCGCGCCTGCTTTGGCGTTCACGCAGCAGTTTGTCGGCAACCGTTAGATTGAGGTAGGAAGGTTTTCGCCCGTCTCTTCGGGACGGAGCGCCAGTCTGGCGGTCATTTGGCGAGCTATGCTCCGATAAATATCCGCCGCGCGGGAATGGGGCGCGCTGACCATGGTGGGATGTCCTTCATCAATGGCCTTTCGGATCTGCACATCAATAGGGAGCCAGCCCAGACAATCCACGTTGAAATCGGCGCTGATTTTTTCGCTGCCGCCGGAGCCGAAAATATGCTCGGTGTGTCCACAGTGCTGGCAGATATGGATGCTCATATTTTCCATTATGCCAAGCAGCGCGACGCCGCTTTTTTCAAACAGGCGGACGTATTTTTTGATGTCTTTCAGAACAATGTCCTGCGGGGTGGTGACCAGCAGCGCGCCGCAGATAGGCGCTTTCTGGAGGATGGATAGCTGGACTTCGCCCGTGCCGGAGGGAAGATCAATCAGCAGATAGTCGAGGTCATGCCAGCGGGTTCCGAACAGAAGTTGCTCAAGCGCCTGGATAACCATCGGGCTGCGCCAGAGTGTAGGCGTTTCCGTTTCCTTGAAAAAACCGACGGACATGGTTTCAATGCCATGCACAGCAAGCGGCTCAATCAGACAACCATCTTCGGAGGTTGTTTGCTGTCCAGCGACTCCCAGCATTTGCAGAATGGAATGGTCGTAAATATCGGCGTCGAGCAGGCCAACCCGCGCGCCTTCGTCAGCCAGCGCGAGGGCGAGATTGACCGTGGCGGTGCTCATGCCGACGCCGCCCCTGGCGGAAGTGACAGCAATGACGTTTTTGACACCGGGTATGCGTTTGGTGCCCGTCTGTGCCTGATGCGCGGCAATGCGGCTTGTGATGCTGATATTGGGCTTGCCGAGGCCGGATACTTCACTGAGCGCGGCATGGATACGCTGACGAAAGCTTTTCATTTGGGTTTTCGCCGGGTAGCCAAGTTCAACTTCCAGTTCGACGCTTTTGCCATCGCATTCAAGCTTTCGCAAGGTCTTGTAGCTTATAAGCTCCCTGTTGCTGTCGCCGTTATGGATATTGCGTAAGGCGTTTCTCGCTTTTTCGTGGAGAATATGGGTTTTATCCATGGTTAGTACTTCCTATGTTGGGGTTGAGGTGCGGTTGTACTCTTGAGGTATTTTTAAAGCCAGAATTGACAGTTATATCAGTTTCTTTAGCCATGCACAAATTTTTTATACAAATATTCCTGAATGTTATTTGAATATCTGAATTAGCTTGAAATCCTTATTCCTGCTGGGTTTTCAGATAAAAAAACAGGAAATTTTAAGGAGCGTAAAAGTGATTTGGCATGTAGAGATGTATTGCGGCGCATATAGTTGCAAAAAATGCCGACCTGGCGCATGTCGTCGACAGGCGGTCATTCATGGGCGGTTTTTTTTATTGCATATGGCGCAAGGCGAGGCTGACGGAAAGTTGTGCGCCGAGCCAGCCGAGAAAAGCGCCCAGAATTACGGGAAGGCTGAAATAGACAAATCCCGGAGGATGCAGGGTGAAATCGCTGCCGTAGAGCGCGGCAAGCTGGGTGACGGAAGGATTCAGGATGGCAAGGCCGGAAAGCAGGAGGAATAAGGCTGCCAGACCACCAAGCGCTCCCTGCAAAATGCCTGAATAATAAAAAGGGCGGCGAATGAAAGCGTCGGTTGCTCCGATCAGGCGTGCAACCTCAATTTCTTCGGCTTGCGCCAGGACTTGCAGGCGAATCGTGTTAAAAGTGACCGCAACGAGACCGACGGCGAATACCAGCGCGAGCAGATTGACCGTTTGCACGCCAAGGCGCAAAAAGGCGTTGAAGCGTTTGATCCAGGCGGAATCAAGCTGTACGTGGGCAACGTCGGAAAAATCCGCAAATTCGGCGCGCAGACTTTCCATATTTTCCGGGCTGGCGTCGTCGGGTTCCAGAATGAAAGCGTCAGGCAGCGGGTTTTTCGGCAGGGCGGCGATGATTTCCGCCATGCCTTCCGTGTTTTTCAGTTGTTGCAGGGCTTCGTCGCGGGGAACGAAACGCCATTGTCCGGGGAGGCGTTCATCAATCCGTTCCCTGACTGCCGCGACTGCCTGGGCAGAAGAGCCGGTTTGCATGAACAGGCTGATTTGCTGAATGCCTGTGTGGTTTGCGCCCAGGGTGCGAATGTTGTCGAGAAAGACATATCCTGCGGCGGGCAGGGTCATGGCGATGCCGATGACAAGCAGGGAAAGCAGGGTGTTGAGGGGCGCTGCCGCAAGCCGCCGGATGGCGCGGAAAAAAGCCGCGAAATGTTGTCTGAACCAGGCATTCATGGCAGAAGCTGACCGTGGTCAAGGGTCATGAGGCGAAGGTCGCGTCCCGGAATTTCGCGGGGCGCGTGGGTGGCAATAACGACAGTAACGCCAACCTGATTGAAGGCGGCGAAAAGGTCGAGCACCTGCCTGGCGGAACCTTCGTCAAGATTGGCGGTTGGTTCGTCGACGAGCAGGACGGAAGGGCGGTTGACCACGGCGCGGGCGATGGCCAGGCGTTGCTGTTCTCCGCCGGATAGCGCGATTGGATAGGCTTTTTCGCGGGCGAGCAGGCCGACTTTATCAAGCGCGGCGCGGGCGCGTCGTTGCGCTTCCCGTAGGGGAAGGCCGATTATTTCCAGCGGCAGGAGCACGTTTTCCAGGGCGGGGCGATCAAAAAGTAGCTTTTGGTTCTGAAAGACCAGACCGAGATTGCGGCGCAGGAAGGGTAGGGCGCTGTTACGTAAGGCGGTCAGATTTTGCCCGCCGACGATCAGGCTGCCGGAAGTGGGGCGCTCGATTGCTCCTATGAGTTTCAGGAGGGTTGTTTTGCCTGCGCCGGAGTGGCCGCCGATCAATATCATAGCGCCGGCGGCAATTTCAAAACTGACATCCCGGATGGCTTCAAAGCCGCCGAGATAGCGTTTGACGAGGTGGCTGCCAGCGATCATGCGAACAGGGCTTCTGCGAATTCCTGCGCGACGAAGGGGCGCAAGTCGTCTATTCCTTCGCCCACACCGATGAAACGGACGGGCTTGGGGTATTGGCGGGCGATGGCGGCGATGATGCCGCCCTTGGCGGTTCCGTCCAGTTTGGTCAGGACGAGGCCGGAAACCGCGATGGCCTTATCGAAAGCCCTGACCTGGGCGAGCGCGTTCTGGCCGATGTTGGCGTCCAGCACCAGCAGGACTTCATGCGGGCCGCTAGGGTCTGCTTTCTGGATGACCCGGCGCACTTTGGCTATTTCTTCCATCAGGTGAAGTTGTGTGGGCAGGCGTCCGGCGGTATCCGCAAGCACAATGTCTATGTTGCGGGCGCGGGCGGCGTGAATGGCGTCGAAAATGACCGCTGCCGGGTCGCCGCTTTCCTGCGAGATTACCGTGACGTTATTGCGCTCGCCCCAGGCTATGAGCTGTTCGCGGGCAGCGGCGCGGAATGTGTCGCCTGCCGCGAGCAGGACGCTTTTGCCCTGATTCTGGAAATATTTGGCGAGTTTGCCGATGGAAGTGGTTTTGCCCGCGCCGTTTACTCCGGCAATCATGATGATGAACGGCTTGTTTGCGCCTATGGCAAGCGGCGCTTCCAGCGGGCGGATGAGTTCGGTCAGCGCCTGAGCGAGCGTGTTCTGGATGGCCGGCGCTCCTTCCAGCTTTTCTTTCTTTGCGCGTTCCTTCAAGGTGGCGAGCAGGCTTTGGCTGGCTTCTATTCCGACATCGGCGGTCAATAGCAGGCTTTCCAATTCTTCCAGCAGTTCATCATCCACCTTGCCGCGTGTAAATAATGCCTGCATCCGCCCGCCCAGTTGCGCTCGCGTGCGAGCCAGGCCGTCAAACAGGCGTTCACGCCAGCTACGCGGCGCATTGTTCTCCGGCGCGTCTTTTGCAGCGGTGGAAGTCTCATCTTTTTTCTTCAGAAAACTGAACATGGAAATCGGGTTGTCGGGTGAAGCGAAGGGGCGCATCCTGCGGCTGATTGGCATGTTACAGGTTGCGCGGCTTGTCTTATGGCCTTACTTGTCCTTAATATGTATGGCGTCTTCCGGTTGGGAGACCTGAAAATTTTATCAGAAAGGCTTTTCCCCCATGACACATTCCGGCTTTCGTTCGTTTTTTGCCCGATTTTTATCGGCCCGCGCAGTTGTCTGCTTCATTGCGACGCTTGCGGTTTCTCCCGCGTATTCAGAAAACGACAGGGTTTTTGAAAGGACGCTGGCAAATGGCTTGAAGGTTGTGGTGAAGGAAGACCGGCGCGCGCCGGTGGTGACGCAAATGGTCTGGTATCGAATTGGCAGTATGGATGAAACGGATGGCTCTTCCGGCTTGGCGCACGCGCTTGAACACATGATGTTCAAGGGCACGCCAAAAATCGGCGCGGGCGAATTCAGCCGTCTTGTCGCCGCTGCGGGCGGGCGGGACAATGCCTTTACCAGCAGGGATTACACCGCCTATTTTCAGCAGATACCCAGGGAAAAACTGGGCGAAATGATGGCGCTTGAATCCGACCGGATGGGTAACTTGATTGTCGCGCCGGAAGAATTCGCGCAGGAAATCAAGGTGGTAATGGAAGAGCGGAGGATGCGCACGGATGATAATCCGCAGGCGTTGCTGTTTGAACAGACAAACGCGGTCGCGTTTCAGACGCATCCTTACCGCCGCCCGGTGATTGGCTGGATGGACGATCTCATGCACATGACCGCCGCTGCCGCGAAAACCTGGCATACAACCTGGTACGCGCCGAATAACGCGACTTTGGTGGTATGCGGCGATGTGGGGCATGAAGCGGTGTTCCGTCTTGCGGAGCGGCATTACGGAGGCATGAAGGCGCGGTCATTGCCCATTCGCCGGATACAGGCCGAACCGACGCAAAAGGGCATCCGGCGGCTGACCGTCAAGGGGCCTGCTGAATTGCCCATGCTTCTCATGGCTTGGAAAACGCCCGGAATTGAACGGATTGGCGCGGAGGAGCCGGTTGATCCTTACGCTCTCGACATGCTTGCCGCCATTCTGGATGGTCATGCCGCCGCGCGATTGCCGCAGCGCCTTGTGCGGGAGCGGCAGATTGCAGCCAATGTCGGCGCTTCCTATGACAGTTTGGGGCGCGGCCCCGCGCTCTTTTATTTTTACGGCAGCCTATTGCCCGGACACACGCCGGAAGTATTGGAAAAGGCGCTACGCGCGGAAATTGCCGATATTGCGGAACATGGCATTTCCGAAGGCGAGTTAAAACGCGCCAGGGCGCAATTGATTGCCAGCCGGGTTTATGCGCGGGATTCCGTGTTTGGGCAGGCGATGGAAATCGGCTCAATGGAGGTTCTGGGATTTTCGTTTCAGGCGATAGACGCCATAAACGACAGGCTGGAAGAGGTGAGCGCGGCGGATATCCGCGCCGCCGCGCAAAAGTGGTTTGGGGACGACACCTTGACGGTAGGCGTCCTTGAGCCGATCTCTCTGGAGGAAGCTAGCGTCCGGAGTAACTAGCGCCAATACTGTTCATTAGAGAGATGCTCATGAAGAAAAGGAAACGTTATGGGCTTTGAGCTTGCTAGATTTGTTGCGGCAAAAGCATTCAGATGTTCTGCCGAGTTGACAGACCTTGTGCCCTTACTCAAAGAGTTTGTCTCGGATGGCGATGAATACAAAACCTATGCAAAAGCAATTGCGCTTGTGTCTGCGCAAATTGATCTAGTCTTGCTTAAAGAGCTGTACGCGAATATCCGCAGATAGAGCAAGAGTTTAATGACAATATGCAGAAATACCATTTTGTACTGTACTAGCCAATAGGTTGGAGTGAGTGTAGAGAACCCCAACGCATAGCAGGTATGCGTTGCTGGTACACAACGTTGGGGTTTGCTGCGCTGCCCCCCAACCTATGGGCTGTTTGGCATAAGGCCAAATGAGCGCGCAACGTCAGAAACAACGCCTCACTCTTCATTGCTGCCTTTTCGGTAGTAAATGACGCCAAGTACGAAAATAATTATGGGCATCCCAATAGCGACAAATCCCTGCTCGCTAAAATGCCGAACATTGGCCAAGAACCAAGTTGCGCCAACGACTATGCCAATGATTCCAGAGGTTTTTTTACTCCACATGTATGAACTCCTTTGTGCCTAACGCGCTATACGAATGTAGCCTATAAGCACCGTGCCTATAGGCCGTGGACTATAGGCTACATGATTGACATGCTTCTGTCTATGGCAAGCATGGAAATTTTAGACATTGGGCAGATTTTTGGAGAGATTCTGCGACACCACAGGTCGGAGAAGAATATCTCTCAGGAAGAGCTTGCCTACCGGGCAGGAGTTGATCGGACGTTTGTTTCGCGCCTTGAGCGCGGTATCCGGCAGCCAACTATTACGACCTTGATTGGTTTGGGGCGGGCGCTGGGCGTTCCCGCTGCGGATTTGGTGCGAGAAACGGAAAAAGAGTACCTGCGCCAGGGCGATTTCGGTTCAAGTAGATACATTCTGGATTCCCGCCCACGGGAATGACGAACGAATTGGCGTGTTTTCCCTCAGTTTGAACTCACAAGAATTTTTTATGAGTTGCCTCAGCAAATAATTCGCCGTTCTCGTTCCGCTTGCTTCTCTCCCATCCTCTCTTTTTTAAGTTGTTGCAAAATTTGCAACAGTTCCAGATTGCTCCAACTCACTCCCCTGCAACACTCTTCAGTTGCTCCTGCCTTCCTGACTTCTATGGATTTGATTCGCTGATTGATCCAGTTTTTGCTATACCCCAAACGACGATAATTCTGTATCGCGCGCTCAATGGACAACTCTGGATCAACAGTCTCGTCAATGCGCTCGCTTCCGACCTTGGCAAGCCACAACTTGAACGGTTCTGCCCGCTTGCTCGGTATGGATTGGACAAGACGTAAAACCTGCTCCGTGTCGGCGACATCGGTTTTGTAGAACTTTCTGTCGTCTGCCTTCATTTTCAGTTGGTTAGTATTACTAACCAACTGGCTTCCTTCAGTCATCAGTTTTTTCTTGAGCCACTTCCAATAATTCCTGACTTTTGTGTAGTCCGGTTGGCCGATCAAAACTCCAATGACATCCAGAACAGAAAATCACCATTTTTCGGCTTTTTCTTCCCAAATGGCACGCACTTGTTTCTCTTCAAAAAGTTTGATTTTGTGTTCACTCATAACAATCTCTTCCAATAACCTTTCAGCTTCCCGGTGTTATCCGCCATGATCTACGAAAACAGTTTGTCTTGCTCTCGTTTGACCAAGCGTCCGGCATGAGTTTACCTTTTTTGCGGCATAGTTGCTTGCGGCCTTCGCAGTACTGTGGATTAGCCGTTTCTTTACCGACGGCGCTGCCGGTATAATATCGCCTCTTTTTTCCGGGATGTTGTTCAAGCCCGCATTTCCACCCCTTAGAGGATGAAATTCATGATGAAGAAACTTGCTCTGCTGTTCTTTGCGGTTGCCCTGTCGGCAGGCGCGGCACAGGAAAAAGACGGGTTGAAAATAGAACACTGGCAGAGCGAGGCGGGGGTAAAAGTGTTGTTCGTCGAAAGCCGCGCCTTGCCGATTCTGGATGTGCGCCTGGATTTTGCCGCGGGCTCAATGTTCGAGTCGGCGGACAAGGCGGGTTTGGCAACATTGAGCAATGCCATGCTCAATCTGGGAGCGGGCGATTTGTCCGAGGCTGAAATCAGCAATCGTCTGGCGGATGCGGGGGCGATTCTGTCTACTCATGCCGGTGGCGATACTGCTGGTCTTTCCCTGCGGGTGCTCTCCACGCCGGAAAAGCAGGAGGCGGCGCTGGAAGTTTTTATGAATATTCTGGCCAGGCCGCGCTTTGAGACGGCAATTTTCGAGCGGGAGCGGGCGCGTGTCATTGCTAGCCTGAAAGACAGCCTGACAAGGCCGGGTACGCTGGCGGGGCGCGCCTTGACTGCCGCGCTGTATCCCGATCACCCTTACGGTTTTCTCTCCACGCCGGAAAATCTGGCGGGTATTTCGGTTGAAGATGCGCGGCAATTCTGGCAGCGGCATTATGTTGCCGATGGCGCGATTCTGACTATTGTCGGTGATCTGGACAGGGCAGGCGCAGAGGAACTGGCAAAACGCTTGAGCGCGGCTTTGCCTGCGGGCAAAGCTCCGGCTCTGCCGCCGCCGCCTCATATCTTTGCGCCCATTAGAGCGACAAAGCGGCAGGAAATCCGCATTCCGCATCCGGCAAGCCAGGCGCATATTTATTTGGGAATGGTTGCCATTGCCAGGGATGACCCGGATTTTTTTCCGATCACGGTTGGCAATTACATTCTGGGGGGCGGCGGTTTTGTTTCCCGCTTGATGGAGGAAGTCCGGGAGAAGCGTGGTTACGCCTATAGCGTGTATAGCAGTTTTTCGCCGCAGAAACAGGCGGGGCCTTTTGAGATCGTACTGGAAACCCGAAAAGAGCAGGCGGACGACGCGCTGGAGCTAACCCTGAATGTCCTCTCCGATTTTCTCGACAAGGGGCCGACGGCGGCGGAAGTCGCTGCCGCCAAGGCTTATCTCACCGGCAGTTTTCCGCTTCGCCTCGACAGCAACAGGAAAATTCTGGGACAGGTCGCCGCCATCGGCATTTATGACTTGCCGCTCGATTATCTGACAGAGTATCGGCGGCGTATTGAAGCGGTGCGGATTGCGGATATTCGCGCTGCCTTTTCGCGCCATGTCAGCATGGAAAAATTGGTGACTGTGGTCGTGGGCGCGGCGGCGGCGCAAACGCCGCAAACGGGCGAGGAAGAGGCATTATCGGAGCCATGAATCAGGTTCGCGTCATAGGCGGACTCTGGCGTAGCCGCCTGCTTCGCTTTCCGAGCGGAGAAGGTTTGCGCCCCACCCCGGATCGAGTGCGGGAAACCCTGTTTAACTGGCTGGGGCAGGATTTGAGCGGAAAATTCTGCCTTGACCTTTTTGCGGGCGCGGGCGCGTTGGGCTTTGAGGCTGCCTCCAGAGGCGCGGCAAAGGTTGTGCTGGTGGATCATGCCGGAAAAGCTGCCCATGCCCTGCGAAAAAATATTGAAGCACTGGGCGCATCCGGCATAGTGGAAGTCGTTGCTATGGATGCGTTAGAATATCTCTCTTTTCACGAAACCTCCGGGCAGAAACGCTTTGATGTCGTGTTTATGGATCCGCCTTATCGGCAAGGCTGGATTCAGCGTCTGGAACCTTTGCTTGCCGGCCTTTTAGAGCCTGACGCGGCGCTTTATGCGGAAGCGGAATTTCCCATCGCCGCGCTGGGATCATGGAAGGCCATGCGGCAGGGTAGAGCCGGACAGGTTTATTTTCATTTATTGCATCAGGAGCCGTCGGCTTGAATTCTTCCTCTTCTCTGAACGAGCGGATTGCCATATATCCGGGTACTTTCGACCCCATCACGCGCGGGCATGAGGACCTGGTTCGGCGCGCGGCGCGGCTTTTTGACAAGGTTGTGCTGGCAGTGGCGGAAAGTCCGGGCAAAGCGCCTTTTTTCCCGCTGGAAGAACGGGTGTTGATGGCAGGGGAAGTCCTTGCCGATTTGCCCGGCGTTGAGGTTTGTGGCTTTAATATTCTGTTGGCGCGCTTCGTAGCCGAAAGAGGCGCGAAAATCATCATTCGCGGTTTGCGGGCGGTGTCCGATTTTGAATACGAGTTTCAGTTGGCGGGCATGAACCGCCAGTTTCACCCGGAAGTGGATACTGTTTTTTTAACGCCGGGCGAACAATACATGTTCATTTCCGCTACGATTGTGCGTGAAATTGCCAGTCTGGGGGGCGACGTGCAAAAATTCGTACACCCCCTGGTTGCCGAGCGGCTGGCGCGGCGGCATGGATTTGCCGTACCCTGATTTTTTACTTGAACCTTTGCAGGAAAGGATATTCTCATGGCCTTGAAAATTACCGAGGAATGTATCAATTGCTCTGTTTGCGAGCCGGAATGCCCGAATGAGGCGATCTACGCGGGCGAGGAAATTTATGAGATTAACCCCGCCAAGTGCACCGAATGTGTAGGCCACTATGACGAGCCGCAATGCGTGCAGGTTTGTCCGGTGGACTGCATCCCGAAAGACCCGGAGCATGAAGAAAGCCGGGAAGAGCTGCTGGTGAAATTCCACAAGCTGACTCAAGGGGGCTAGAGCGGCTTTTGTTTAATCATAAGTCATAGGTTGGGGTGAGCGGAGCGAACCCCGGCATCTCTCTGTCTACGCGGTCTGCGTTGGGATTCGCTCCGCTCGCCCCAACCTGTGGACTGTACATATCTGAACCGAAATCGCTCTAAACCGCATTGGGTGATGGCGACTCTGGACAATTTCGTCCTGGTCGGTTTGTCCGAAAGTTTTTCAGGGTTTGCTGCGGCGTATCCGGTGTTGTTCCGCTAAAAGGAAGTATGGAAAGATTATTGGCAATTGAAGGAAGCGACGCATTGTTGCGTGCGATGGTCGAGAGGGTGAGGCCGGATGATCCTGAGGATATCGAAGAAGCCACGCGCTGCCTTGTGGCGCTTTCCGAGGCGTTAAAAGGCAGCGTTGTCCTGCGCGCGCGGACGCGAAAGGCATTGGCTGATCTTTTTGAGACGCGCCGCGCGGGCTCTCTTTACATGAATCTGGGCATTCTGCCGAGCACCGGGTTTTTTTCGGAATCCTGGCGGCGTGTCGCGCATAATCTGTTGCCTGAAGAGAAAAATCCGGGCGAATTTCTGGGCGACATGCTGCAAAGTCTGTTCGATCGTAATACGGATGAAATCTGGGTTGGGGGGATAGAGGACGAAATCTGGATCGGGCTGCTTCAGGCGCTCTGTCTGGATGAGAATTTGCCGGAATCCGGGGCAGGAGAAGCGGCTTTGCCCAGGGGTCTTGCGGCGCTCCTGCACAGCCTCTGGGCTATCTCTTACAAGATAACGGCAATGGGGTTTGAGCCGGAATTGTTGCGGGTGGAGAGTTCGCGCAACCGGGTGGAGGAAATGGCGAAATCGCCGTTCTTTGCCCAGAATCTGGAGACCCGCGTTTTTGTGGAATGTTGTCTGAACCGTTGGCAGGACGCCAAAGAGGTGAGCGATGATGAAAAGCAGCTTCTGGTTCTTTTTGACCAATGTCGGGAAGAGGTGGAGCGTATCCACCGCCGTTCCCTGCATGCGGGAACCAGTCTGCAACTGACGTATCGGCTGCAATATCTGCGCGATCATTTGAGACGTGGTGAGCAACTGGCGATTATCGCGGGCGAATTGTTGCGGGAAAAAAGCGGGCGCACAGCCTATCCGGCAATTGTCGCCCTGTTCAAGCATCTGGTTTTTGCGTCCTGCCGGGAGAACGATCTAATTACCTTCTGGCAGCAGAATCTGGAAATGACCGCGCACCGGGTGACGGAGTATGCGGGCAAGGCGGGCGAACAATACATTACCGCGACGCGCGGCGAATATTTCTCTATGGCGCGCGCTGCCCTGGGCGCGGGGGCTTGTATTGCGGTCATTGCTTTTTTAAAGCTCCTGTTTCATGGCGCGGAGCTTGCGCCCCTGAATGAAATGCTGGTCTATGCGCTTAATTACGGCCTTGGTTTTGCGCTTATCTATACCTTTGGCTTTACCATTGCCACCAAACAGCCGGCGATGACCGCCAATGCGATTGCCGCTTCGATTGGGGAAGCCAAAGGCAAAGCGCGCGATCTGGAAAACCTGATAACCCTGATTGCGCGTACTACCCGCAGCCAGATTATCGCCATCCTTGGCAATGTGGCAATGGCGATTCCTGTGGCGATTACGGTCAGCCTTATTTGGCTGCCGCTGTTCAAACACCCGGCTATTTCTATTGCGGAAGCGGAAAAGCTGCTGGCCTCGCACCATCTTTTCCTGTCGGGGTCTCTCTTTTTTGCCGCGATTGCTGGCGTTTGTCTTTTTCTTTCGGGGCTGATTGCGGGCTATTTCGACAATTATGCCGCTTATCACCGCATTCCGCAGCGTATCCGCCAGCTTGCCTGGGCCAGACGTTGTTTTGGCGAAGCGCGGCTTGGGCGTTTTACCGATTATGTGGAACGGCATTTGGGGGCGCTTGCCGGGAATTTTCTCTTCGGCTGCCTGTTGGCGCTTGCCTGGGGGATTGGCATGTTGCTTGGCCTGCCTCTTGACATCCGGCATATCGCCTTTTCCTCGGCTTATCTGGGCTACGCGCTTGCGGCCTATGATTTTTCCCCGCCGCTCGCGGCTTTTTTATGGGCGGCGGCAGGCGTGGCGGGCATTGGCCTCGTCAATCTGGGCGTTAGTTTTACTCTCGCCCTGACCGTTGCCTTACGCGCCAGAGGAGTGACTTTTTCCCAGGGCAACCAGTTGTTGCGCGGCCTTTTTAGGCGCTTTTTTATGCGCCCCGGCGAATTTTTCCTGCCGCCAAGGAATGGGGCGGAGAAAGCATCGTGAGTTAACAAAGACATGCGTCCGATTGCTGAAAGAATCCTGGTATCTGCTATTGCGCTAGTGACAGGCTTTTTCGTGTGCTATAGTTTCTTTTATGCGGCAGGTATTATCGTTAGCTCATATTTATATTTATACATGATGTCCATTGACTTGAGTATTGGACTAACAGGGGTTATTCAGCTATTTCTCTCTTTGGTGATTTCGCTGACATTGGTTTTGTTAATCATATTTCTTGTCAATAAAGTAATTTCTATAAACAGAATGTTGTTCAAGGCTATTTACGCGATAGGCGTGGTGATTTGCTATTTCTTGTCGACGATACTGATGTCAGCAACGCTGGAGCTTTATGAATGGGAGTTTGGCTTTGAAGAAATGTTAATGTCGTTCTACTACAACGGTGTGTATATGGGGCTGTTAATTGGCTTGCCTATTCTTTTTTTAGGGATGCTGGGCAAGAAAACGCCTTGAATGAGAGGCGTGAATTAGAGCGGTTTCGATTCAAGTTCATACATCGTCATTGCGAGCGTAGCGAAGCAATCCAGCCGTAAACCTCTGGATTGCTTCGTCGCTGGCGCTCATCGCAATGACGAATTGCTAAGACGACCGTATATACTCAAATCGAAATCGCTTTAACTTACCACACTCAATTGAGCCGAAAACGCTCCACAAGAACGGCTATTCGTCGGGAGATGTTGGCGCAGGCGGACCGTAATTGTTATCTCCGGGAGTGCTTGGCAAGCACATAAGCACCAGAAAGATGATCCATCCGACGTAAGGAATGAAATTAATCAAATAGAACCAACCGCTTTTGTCAATATCATGAAGTCTGCGGACGGCAACGCCTATGGACGGAAGTACAAGGGCCAACATCGCAACGAGGCTGGTGGCCACTATTCACCCGGCAATTAAGGGTTGCATCATATTTGCCATTTCGGCCCATATGGGGCGTGCCTTGAAAAGTCAAACCTTAATTGCCGGTTCAATAATAGCATCATACCCTTATTCTGCATTTGGGGGATGTCAATGTCTTGCGTGAACAGAAAGAAGATGTAGATGATAACGGTGAACAGGGTAAAAAACCAGTATTCAGAACGGCTGGCACGCCCGTCGAATGAAATGTATTTTTTTGTTAGTACGTAGATAAACCAGTTCATGTCATTCTCCTTGAGTGAAAAGCGGTTGATGGAAATTGCGGGGCAAAGCTCTCAATAGCATAGTATCTTTTTTTTCTCGAAAGAGTAATTCAGGCTCTCAGGGTTTCTTCCTTGTCGCCCAGCCAGCGTTCGCGGTGTTGGTTTGCCTGTTCGGGATAGCGTTCGATAAGCAACGTCGCCAGGTCGCGGGCTATCTCCACCAGATGAACGTCGCTTTCCAGATCAGCATAGCGCAGCATCGGCAAACCGCTTTGCCTGCTGCCGATAAATTCGCCGGGGCCGCGCAGCTCAAGGTCGCGGCGGGCAATCTCAAAACCGTCATTCATCTCAAACAGGATTTTCAGGCGCTCACGCGCCGTGCTGGAAAGAGGCTCGGCGTAGAGGAGCACGCAAACGCTCTGTTCGCTGCCGCGCCCGATACGCCCGCGCAACTGGTGCAGTTGGGCAAGGCCGAAGCGTTCGGCGTGCTCAATAATCATTATGCTGGCATTGGGCACATCCACGCCTACCTCAATGACCGTGGTTGCGACGAGCAACTGTATTTCCCCGGCGACAAAGGCGCTCATGACCGCCTGTTTTTCGCCGGGTTTCAGGCGGCCATGCGCAAGGCCGACCGCGTGCTCCGGCATGGCTTCTGACAATACGGCATGGGTTTCCAGCGCGGTTTGTAGTTCCAGAGTTTCGGATTCTTCGATCAGGGGGCAGACCCAGTAGGTTTGCCGACCTGTTGCCATTTCCTGCCGCGCCCAGGCCATGATTTCCTCGCGCCGATTCATGCGGACAAGACGGGTGCGGACGGGGGAACGCCCCGGCGGCAATTCGTCCAGAGTGGAAACGTCCAGATCGGCGCAATAGCTCATGGCAAGAGTGCGCGGAATTGGAGTTGCCGACATCATCAACTGATGCGGCGTTTCGCCCTTTTGCCGAAGGGCAAGGCGTTGGCGCACGCCGAAACGGTGCTGTTCGTCAATAATGACAAGACCCAGGCGGGAAAAATCCACGCCTTCCTGAATCAGCGCGTGGGTTCCGATGACCAGTTCCGCTTCCCGCGCGGCTTTGCGCTCCTTATTCTTGGCGCTTGCCTTTTTGCCGCCGGTAAGCCACGCGATACGCGCTCCGAGCGGGGCGAGCCATTCGGAGAATTTCAGAAAATGCTGTTCGGCGAGAATTTCCGTCGGCGCCATGAACGCTACCTGAAAGCCGGATTCGATGGCTTGACAGGCTGCCAGCGCGGCGACCAAAGTCTTGCCCGCGCCAACATCGCCTTGCAGGAGGCGCTGCATGGGATGAGGCGTTGCCAGATCAGCGCCGATTTCGGCGACGACGCGACATTGCGCGGCGGTGAGCGCGAAAGGCAGACTGGCAATGAGCGCGTTTGTCCATTCGCCGTTTCCCGGCAGGCGAGGGGCGCGGCTGGCGCGGCGTGCCTGATAAGCCAGACGTAGCGAGATTTGCTGCGCAAGCAGTTCGTCGAGCTTGACCCGTTGCCAGGCCGGATGAGTGCGATTGATAAGCGCGTCCTGCTCGGCGTTGGGCGGCGGATGATGCAGCAGGTTGATTGCGTCCATGAGCGCGGGCAGGGTGGGCAGGGCGGTCAAGCCTTGCTGCCATGCTTCCGGCAGGGTTTCCGGCAGCGATACTTTTTCCTGGGCGCGGGCAATCAGCTTACGCAACGCGGCCTGCGCCAAGCCCGCCGTCGTCGGATAAACGGGGGTCAGGGTTTGCGGCAATGGCGTACTTGCGAACGATAAGCGAGGATGCACCATTTCCAGCCCGAAAAAGCCCTGGCGCGTTTCTCCGAAGGCGCGAATCCGCGCCCCCGGCATCAGCATCTTTTGTTGGGAGGGATAGAAATGGAGAAAGCGCAGCGTGATGATTCCGCTCTCATCGTTGAGTCTGGCGACCAATTGGCGGCGAGGGCGGGGTACGATTTCACATACTACGATGGTTCCCTCAATCAGCGCGTTTTCATCGCCAAACAGGCTGGCGATGGGCGAAATCCGGCTTTCGTCTTCATAGCGCAAGGGGAGATGCAGGAGCAGGTCTACCTGCCTTGAAAGCCCCAGACGGGCAAGTTTGGCGGTTAGAGTATTCGCCCGGTTGGGTTCAACTTCTTTTGTCGTTTTGCTCATGCCAGCCACAAAACAGCGTCCGCCTCTACCAGTGCTCCTTTTGGCAATTCCTTGACTCCGACGGCGGCGCGCGCCGGATAGGGTTTTTGAAAATGTCTGGACATTGCTTCATTGACCTTGGGAAAATGGGTGAGATCAACGAGATAGACATTCAGCTTGACCACATCATCCAGCGAACCGCCAGCGGCTTTTGCGACAGCCGCGAGGTTCAGAAAAACCTGCTCGATTTGCGCGTCAATGCCGTCAACCAGATTTTGTGTTTTTGGGTCTAGGCCGATCTGCCCGGAGAGATAGGCTGTTTGCTCTGTACGAACCGCCTGAGAATAAGCGCCGATGGCGGCAGGCGCGGAATTGGTGGAAATGTAGAATTTGGACATCTTGAACACCACGGAAAAAAGACGCCACATTATACCGGCGGCAAACCATTGCTGTGGCGCGGGCGGAAAAACGGCAGGCACAAGCCTGCCGCTTTATCGGTGGTCAGGTAACAGTTCTGATACCTGATAATCAGAACTCGTATTTCACCCTGACACTGCCGCCAATACCCTCCTGCTTGCCGAAGTAGCCTTGCAGGCCGATGTTTACGGAAAGCGGATGGTTCGGGGCGGGTTTCAGAATGATGCCGCCTTCGACAATGCCGACGCTGCCCTTCAGGCTCGGACGGTCAATTTCATAACCGTTAGTGCTTGCCCTGGCCTTGCCGCTGAATTCATGCTCGAAGGCTGCGCCCGCGAAGGGGGTGAGGTTGTCCAGCGTCCATTCATAGCGTCCGCCCAAGCGCAGGCGGTTGGAATTGACCGTCTTGAATTTGACCGGGTCGCCGGTGGAAAGACGCACACTATCCCCGCCCACTCTGCTGTGGAAGGTCTGCCCGTACAGGTTGAGGGCGGATTGCTCGCTCACCTTGAAGCGATAGCCCGCGCCCAGATGCAGACTGGCATAGCCGACGGAAGTCTTGAAGCTTGCGTAGCGCCCCCAGGCGTCTTGTAGTCCTGAGTGGTAACGGTTTTTGACCTTACCGGCGCGTAGGCTGCCTTCGAGATAGAAATTACCGGCGTCCTGTTCGTTGAAGTCAAAGCGTCCCAATACGCCGCCGCCCCAGTAGTGGGTCTTGCCGTCACCCTTGACGGAAGTGGCATTGGCAAAACTGTTATAGGTGTCGTAATGGCCGTTGCCGTATTCAAAGAACGCGGCAAAATCCGCTTCACCGGCATTGACGGTCTGGTTGGCGGCAATGCCTGCCATGAGGGAGAAGCTCTGCATGTCCACCTTTGAGCCGGTCTTGTGCTTGATGTCGCTACCGGAGATAACCCCGAAGACCGCCTTGCCGCCCAGTTGTTCGCGGGAGGCGCGCGTGGCTGCGTTAATTCCCTGCCAGGCCACCATGTTGCCGCCCCGGTTTACAAGCATGGTCGGAGCAAGATTCGCCTCAGCCAATGCCTTGGTTTGCGGATTGACCGTGACCGGAGGACGAGGGCGGGGATCTGGGTCTGGATCAGGACCGGGCGTAGGATCAGGATCGGGTGTAGGATCAGGATCGGGTGTAGGATCAGGATCGGGTGTAGGATCAGGATCGGGTGTAGGATCAGGATCGGGCGTAGGATCAGGATCGGGTGTAGGATCAGGATCGGGCGTAGGATCGGGCTGCGGCGAGTCCGGTGGCTGTGGTAACACCGGTACCACCGGTACCACCGGTATTACTGGTTGTGGCGGTATCACCGGTTGCTGTGGTTGCTCCGGTTCCGGCACCGACGGCGGTAGCGGCGGCGGAGCAGGTGGTAGCGGCGGCGGCGGCGGAGCTGCGCACGCTTCTCCCACCGCTGGTTCCAGACAGGCCAGCAGTTGGGTGTTGTTGGCGCTGAGCAGGAAATCGTATTCCAGGGTAACGCCCTGCCGCATCACGCCCGGCATATTCGCCCCGGCGACCCGGTCGTTGCCCGGCACTCCCTGCATATCTCCGTATGCGTTGATAAGTACGAGCGTGTCTCCCGGCGCGAGGAGCGAGGAACCGCCGTCAATTCCCACATTGACGGTAGCTCCCCCGATATTGACATCGCCGTTGACAGTTAACATGATGTTATCTTGTCTGGCATTTGTCGGGACATAGAAGTTCAAGGTACTGCCGCTGAAATCAACTCCGCCTGCTGTGGGATAGATCAGCGAACCAAGACCATATACGTTGAGCAGGGGAATATTGAGGCTGGCGGTAGAACTCCGGGAATGGAAGTCAAACGTTGCGCCGCCAAAGAGACTCAAACCGCCTGAACCACCGTTGCCCAGGGTTCCTGTTCCGGTCAGGGATAGGGTTCCGTCCCTGACTTCAGTAATGCCGGTGTAAGTGTTTGCGCCGTTAAGGGCAAGCGTTCCCGCGCCGGTTTTGATGAGAGAACCGCTGCCGGTGATCACGCCTGCATAGTTGGCGCTGTCTACTATTCCCTTATTTACTGTCAGGGTTGCCGTGCCAAGGTCGACAAATCCGCCCGCGCCGCTGAGTGAAGTCATGGTCAGGTCGAAGTTGTTGAGGTCGAGCCTGCCGCCATTAACCACATACGCTCCCTCAACAAACGCGCCAGGCGCGCCGGCTTGCAGGATGCCGTTGTTGACTGTCGTTCTGCCTTTGTAGTCATTTATCCCGCTTAAGGTTAGTGTGCCAGCGCCTTCTTTAGTCAGGTTGCCGTCACCCGAAATCCGCCCGGAAAAATCTTTGGCGCTTGAGTTTGAGAAGGTCAACGCGCCTAAGTTGTAGATGTAGCTGGAGACTGTGAGATCAGTATTTATAAAGGTCAACGAGGAGCCGACATCAATTAGAACCTGATCGAACGTATAGCTGGGAGCCGAGAGACCGACATTGGCGTTTCCTACGGCGCCAAGCACGTTAAATCTGATGATGCTGTTACTTAAGCTGGTGTTGTAATAGCCATCGAAGATAAACTGGTCTGGAAGGCTGGGCGCCGAGGCGTTGCCGCCGCCGTCAATTGAGCCTGTTATCTCCGAGCCAGGTAGTATCAGAACCGTATCGGCGCCGCTACCAAGCATGATGCCGCCAAGCGTGCCTGAGATCCTGCCCATATTGGCCAGGATGATGCCAGTGTAGGTGACATTGTTGTAAACGAGGTCGCTGCCGAGGATGCCATATCCCTGGGCGCTCGTTACTGTGTCGGCATTGACGATGTAGCCAGGCCCCTCCATTTCGATGCCGTTGGCGCCATTACCGCTTACTGTGATAATGCCGCCGTAGCCGTTGATGATGGCGCTGCCTGCGCGACTTTCGGAACGGATGCCCGCGGCGCTATGGGCGCCGGTAGTGCTGGCATTGCCGCTCGTTGTAATCGTGCCGTAGTTTAAGAGAGTGTTGCCATAGCTGGCGTTGCGAGTGCGGGCGTAAAGCCCTATGCCGCCAGTGCCGCCGGTTATAATGCTTCCGTAATTTTCCAGGCTGTTCCCGTAGCCGACTGTGGTGCTTTGGGCATTGCTGGGAGTGCCCGCCCAGATGCCGTAGCCGTTGTTGAATTGGCGCGTGTTAATGGTGCCGAAGTTGACCACCACGGAATCGTTCTGGACGCGAACACCTGCGCCGGGGTTGTTGTATACGCCATCAGGGTTAATCCAGACTTCCACGTTTGTGGAGTAGTCTTCCGCGTTTATGCTTCCTGTTATTGTGCCATCACAGAAGACTTCCTCACCTGAAGCGGGACTGTAATTGTCGCAAGCCGCGAAGGCGACGGAAGGCGTTAGGCACAGAACCGCCGGGAGACTCAAAAAGAAAATCCCGGAACAGCATTTCTGCGGTAAATAGTCATGGTATGACATCTCGTTTTCATGGGACTGTGAGTTATGTTTTTATCTTATCATACATCATTGATTATTGGTTATAGATTATGTAAGCAGTTACATTTTTTCCCGCAAGCGTCCAGCTTTCCCCATGTTTTTCAATGGCTTATATATAAAACCATAGCCAAAATCCGTATATCATAGATTGTGACAAAGCGCAGCAAACTCCGGCAAGCAACGATTGTTTGAGGGTGTTGGGATTCGCGTTCCGCTTACCCTAGCCTGCGAGCTTTTGCGTCAATCGTAGGGGCGCGATTTATCGGTCTTGCTAAGATTTACGCGCTCAACAAATCTCTTCCATCATCTTTTGCAGACGTTTAATCGAGACGGGTACGGGCGTTTTGAGTTCCTGGGCGAAAAGAGAGACGCGAAGCTCCTCCAGAAGCCAGCGAAGCTGCTCCAGACGCGGATCGGGGTTCCCATGTCCGGCAGCAGCGGCGCGGCGGGCGTAGCGGTTCCAGAGCGGCTGATATTCGGCCAGCAGGCGCAGGTCGCGGGCCGGGTCGTTCCTCTGCTTTTCAATGCGAACCTGTGCCGCCTGCAAGTAGCGGGGGAAATATTGCAGACGCTCAAACGGAGTATCGGCAATAAAGCGTTTGCCAAGCAGGCGCTTTATTTGCGCTTCAATGTCCGCCGCGGTTTCCCTGCCCTTGCACGCCGCCAGCTTTTTGCCCAGCGCCTGCCATTCGCTCAGGATAAGGCCGATCAAACGGGCAATTTCCTGCGCCAACAGGCTCAATCTGGGTCGTGCTTCCTCTGCCCGCGCCGTAAAACTTTCCGCGTCCGTCGGCAAGGGCTGGGCAAGGCAGGCGCGGCTAAAAACCAGAGCAAGGATTTGTTCCTTCAGTTCGGCGGCGTCACCCAGCGGCATGTATTGCATCGCCATGCGGGTAAAGTCGGGCAGGTTTTTTTCCAGATATTTTATTTGCTCCCTGAAGCGCAACATGAACAGGCGAATCAGCCCCCTGGCATGAACGCGCCCCGCCTCTTCCTGTTCGTCAAAAACCTGCAAGCGCGCGCAATCGCCCTCATCCACCAGGGCAGGGTAGCCGATCACGCTTTGTCCGCCGCTTTTCATTTCCATGATTTCCGGCAACGCGCCAAAGCTCCAGTCGGTCAGTTTCGTGAAGGTGGCTGGGGACTTGTCCAGGCCGGAAAATTCCTGCCGCGCCTTGTCGCCCCAGTCCCTCTTCAGTTGGGCAAGGTCGCGGCTCATGTCCAGTTGTCGCCCGTGTTCATCCACGACGCGAATATTCATGCAAAGATGTGGCGACAAGGTATCCGGGCGAAAAGCATCGGGCGTTACGCTCCAGCCACGCGCGTTAAAGTTTCTTGCGGCGATAATGTATTCGATCAGCAGGGGCAAAATGCCTTCCGCCTTACGTTTACTCTGGTTTTCCTGCTCAAGCCAGACTAAAAATTCGTCGGCAAAGGCGGGGACGGGAACGAGTCTGGCGCGGATTTTTTGCGGCAGGGTTTTGATGAGCTGCGCAATTTTTTCTTTTAGCAAGCCCGGAACCAACCATTCCAGATGCCGCGCGGGAAGCTGATTCAACTGCGCGAGCGCCACGGAAAGCGTAACCCCGTCTCTGGGGCTGCCCGGTTCAAAATGATAGGCAAGTGGATATTCCACGCCGCCCGCCTTCAGCTTTTGCGGGAATTTGCCGGCAGTGACATCCATAGCGTCATGCAGCATCAGATCGTCGCGGGAAAGGTAGAGAAGGCGCGGATTGTCCCGCTCCGCATCCTGACGCCAGGCGTTGAAGGACGCGCCGTTATGCAACTCTGGCGGAATGATACGGTCGTAGAAGGCAAAAATCGCTTCATCGTCGACCAGTAAATCCTGCCGCCGTTGTTTGTGCTCTATTCGCTCAATTTCTTCGATCAGCTTTAGGTTGTGCCTGAAGAAAGGCCAGCGATTGGCAGAGGACGCCTCTACTTCTCCGCCCACCAGCGCCTGACGGATGAAAATCTCGCGCCCTTCGTCCGGGGACAGCGGGCCATAATGCGCCCGCCGTTTGGGAAAAATCACCACCCCGTACAGAAGGGTCTGTTCCCATGCGGCAACCCGCATTGCCTTCTTTTCCCAGTGCGGATCGAAATAGTTGCGTTTGATGAGATGAGCGCCTACTTCTTCCAGCCATTCCGGTTCGATTTTGGCGACGCAACGCGCGTAAAGGCGGGTGGTTTCCGTGATTTCCGCCGCCAGAAGCCACTTGCCTGCCTTCTTTTGCAGAGGGGAAGCGGGATGGATCAGGAAGCGGATACCCCTTGCGCCCAGGTAATAGCCGCTTTCGTCCGCTTTGCTGCCGAAATTGCCCAACAGCCCGGCCAGCAGGGATTTATGGATGGCTTCATAATTTCCGGGCAGGTCGTTTTCCCGCCAGCCCATTTCCGTGACGAGGGCGCGTAATTGCGCATGCGTTTCCCACCATTCGCGCATACGCGGGTAGGAAAGAAAAGAGGCGCGGCAATGCTCAAGCAATTTGCGGTTGGATTTTTTGTGCTCAATCTCCTGCGTATACCACGCCATGAGCCGTAACCAGCCGATGAATTCGGATTTTTCCTCCGGGTTGGGGAACATCAGGCGGCGATGCGCCTCGTCCGCCGCCTGCTGCTTGTCCTGCGGGCGTTCCCTGGGATCCTGGGTCGAAAGGGCGGCGGCAATGACCAGCACTTCTTTCAGGCAGGCGCGTTCCTTCGCCGCTACGAGCATACGGGCGATTTTCGGATCAAGCGGCAGACGCGCCAATGTTCGCCCGGTTTCGGTAAGACGCTTTTCATCGTCCAGCGCCCCCAGTTCGGCAAGCAGGGTAAAGCCGTCGCGGATCGCCTTGTCCGGCGGCGCTTCCAGAAAGGGAAAACGCTCAACCTCGGTCAGCTTCAGCGCTTTCATGCGCAGAATCACCCCGGCAAGCGAAGTACGCAAAATCTCCGGGTCGGTAAAGGCTTGTCTGGCATTGAAATCCGTTTCGTCATAGAGGCGGACGCACACCCCGGCGGCAACCCGCCCGCAACGTCCCGCTCGCTGTCTGGCCGCCGCCTGGCTGATTTTTTCCGCCTGCAACTGCTCTATCTTGTTGCGGTAGGAATAGCGTTTGACCCTTGCCAACCCGCTATCCACCACATAACGGATGCCCGGCACGGTGAGCGAGGTTTCCGCGACATTGGTAGCCAGCACAATGCGCGACGCTGTAGCGGGCTTGAAGATGCGATCCTGCTCACCGGCGGACAAACGGGAGAAAAGCGGCAAAATTTCCGGGCGCGCTCGCGCCGGCAAAGTAAAGTGGTGTTTTCGCAACACTTCTGCCGCCTCGCGTATTTCCCGCTCGCCGGGAAGAAAAACGAGAATATCGCCGGGGCCAAGGCAGGCAAGCTCGTCGCAAGCCTCGGCAATGGCTTGATAGAGATCGCGCTCACCGTCTGCTGCTTCAACCGGGCGATAGCGTATTTCCACCGGATAGAGCCGCCCGGAAACCTCGATAATCGGCGCGTTGGCGAAGTGTTGCGAGAAGAGTTGCGCGTCAATCGTGGCGGAAGTGATGATGACTTTCAGGTCGGGGCGGCGAGGCAGAATTTCCTTCAGATAGCCCAGAATAAAATCAATGTTGAGGCTCCTCTCGTGCGCTTCGTCAATGATGAGAGTGTCGTAATGGGAAAGAAGCGGATCGGACTGGGTTTCGGCAAGCAGAATGCCGTCGGTCATCAGCTTTACCCAGGAATCGGGGCGGGCGCGGTCATGAAAACGGATTTTTACGCCGATGCCGGAGCCAACTGAAGTTTCCAGTTCCTGCGCGAGGCGGGCGGCAACCGAGCGCGCCGCCAGTCGCCTTGGCTGGGTGTGGCCGATCCAGCCCGCCGCGCCGCGCCCTAATTCCAGGCAGATTTTTGGTAGTTGTGTTGTTTTTCCTGAACCCGTCTCGCCGCACACGATTACAACCTGATGTTGGGCAATGAGCGCAGCTATTTCCGCGCGTTTTTCATTGACCGGCAGGGATTGCGAAAAAGTCGGTCTGGGTAAGCGGCTACGGCGCTCGGCAAGGGCGGCGCGTGAGGTTGCCAGAAGATCGGCAAAAGCATCTGCCGCGCGTTTTTTCTTCGCGCCCGTCGCGCTACGTATCAAGCGGCGTAAGGCGAGAAGGCGGCGCCGGTCGGCAGACAGGCAATCATGCAGCGCGTCCGCTACGGCAGGGGAGGGCGGCGCAAGCGAAGAAATCGGCAGAATCATCGTGACGAAAGTTTTGAAAATACAACAGAATTTTACGCCATTTTATACAAACATTTACAAATAATCTTTTTAGCATAATACCGGCAAATCAGCCTTGACCCCTTATTCAATAAGCGTTTGCGGATATTTCTGGCATATAAATTCACGCCTTGCGCCTAAGATAAAAGAATATATAATCAGAATAAAAACATTTTGTATAAATGTGTGTGGATTATCTGCAACATGTTGGCAACGACAAATGCTTGCTATGTGCTTGGAATGTGATAAACTTCGCGTATATGACTTTAGTTATATGTAGCAAAGAAGTAGTTTTGATTCACAAATTCACTTTGAGAGGAAACCATGAACAGCACTCAAACACATGAAATCACCAATCCACGTGAGATCCGGCATCGTCTTGGATTGAACCAGCAACAATTCTGGTCGCGCATCAACGTGACCCAGAGCGGCGGCTCTCGCTACGAAAGTGGGCGCAACATGCCCAAGCCCGTGCGGGAACTGTTGCGTCTGGTGCATATCGAGCAAATTGATGTGTACAAGCTGAAGCGCGAGGATGTCGAAGTTGCCGAGTACCTGAAAAAGTACGAACCCGATCTCTTCAAGTCCCTGAAAAAGCGGGCCAAGGAAAAGAGAAAAGCGGCTGAATAAAAAGAACGGCGCGGAGCGCGGCTTTCAAGTCGCTTTCCCAGCGCCGCCAGCGATGGGCGTCAAGGTGAACAACGCACCTTGATGCCCGTTTTTTTGCTTATTTCCTCTCCCCAGGCGACCAGGGTTTCCGGGGCAAGGCGGCTTAATCCGGCAGCTTCTTCCGGGCGCGGCGGACGCGCCAGCCCGTAGAGATGAATGCCCTGAATGAACCCGGCGGCTTTCTGCAGCAAGGCCAGATAGCTCTCCTTCGCCGCTCTGTCCGGCTCCTTGCCGTTACAGGCGAACCAGCAGGTCTGCACCCAGACCGGCGCTATAGCGGCGCAGAGTCGCAAACGGCGCAGCGCCGTTTCCGGCGTAAGGCGCGTCCGATTAACCGCGAAGATTCCGGCGGCGTCGCCCCGGTCAATCTTGAACCAGACTTCTCCCCCGGCGGACGCCAAAGTCGCCAGGCTATCCCGTGTTTTTTTCCGTTCCGCCATGCTGCCGTTGGTAATCAGGCGCAAAGGCAAACGCCCGATAAGATCGAATTCCCGCATGACTGAGACGACACGTTGCATAACCTCGGCAAATTCAGCCGCGGCGGTGGGTTCGCCGTCGCCAGAAAAAGCTATGTCCGCCAGTTGCCGAAATTCCGCTGCCTCAACATGCAGCGCCAGATAATCGCCGGACAGCGCGTAGAGCAGAAAAGCGCGCAGTTCATTTACCAGAAGCTCAACCTGCACAGGCTCCGGCTTGCCGCGCTTTAACCCCTCTACCTGGCAATATGCGCAACTCCAGTTGCAGGCGCGGTTGAGATTAAGGTTGATCCCGACGGAAACGCCGCCCGCGCGGCGGGAAAGGACAGGGTAGATATAAGTCAATCCCGCCTGATCGCGGCGGTGCTCGGTAACGGTGAGCGGTTTCTGGTTCATCATCAACTCCGGTTTGCGCCCTATAATGCGGCATCTATGGCTCACAGGCAATGATAGTTATGCGAATTACCCGCCGCCTGGAATTCGACGCAGGCCATCGGATTCCCGACCACAAAAGTCAATGCCGCAACCTGCACGGGCATCGCTATGCGCTGGAAATTACCCTGGAAGGCGAGGTAAACGCCAGACCCGGCGAGACGGACAGCGGCATGGTGATGGACTTTGCCGACATCAAGGCGATTGCGGAACGCGAACTGGTGGCAGCCTGGGATCATGCTTTTCTGGCCTATCGCCATGATGAACCGGTCATGTCCTTCCTGCACAGCCTGCCCGCGCACAAGACGGTCGTTCTTGACCTTATCCCCACGGTGGAAAACCTTGCCCGGATCGTGTTTGACATTCTCGCGCCCGCTTACTACGCCGCCTACGGTTTTCGCCTGCGCCTGGCGGCGGTTCGCCTCTATGAAACGCCGAACTGCTGGGCTGACGCGCTGGCGGAGTGAAGCCTTTTATGACGTTATCAGGGCAATCGCATGAATGCCATTGTTGTAGGCTCTCGGGAATACTCGTTTACGATCAATGGGTTACGATGGGGGCTGTTCACAGGGGATTGATTTGTGTAGTTTTCTGTCTTTTTGGAGTGTTCCATGAAGACGGAAGGCAAACTGCGTCTGGCGGATGTATTCGTATCGATCAGCGACCCGAGACAAGCGGGGAAGGTT
>Ga0099364_10002936_pt1 | contig 26925 bp, 31 predicted proteins | sample TergutTh196P3_FD_73070 | JGI IMG/M metagenome (GOLD analysis project Ga0099364, IMG submission 73070) | Microcerotermes parvus P3 segment gut microbial communities from Pointe-Noire, Republic of the Congo - Th196 P3 | ecosystem: Host-associated > Arthropoda: Insects > Digestive system > Gut ... | reverse complement strand
GTTAGTCTGCGATACATCAAAAAGGAATTTAGGTTTTATATCCGTGTCATTGTATTCGCAGACTGCGATGCCTTTTGCGCCCTTGTTGACCGAACGGCCAACCTTCACGCTCGTCCATGTGTCAAAAGCCGCAAGCATGGTGGCTTTGGAGTTCTGCGCGTACACAAGCAGGGCATTGTCAAAAGTATGCTTGTACACGGTCGAGCCAAACCTCAGATACGCTTTCCACGCTTCTTCCGAACGGGTTATCGTCGGCGCTATGGTTTCATAGATAACTTTCAGCTTTTCGTCAATCCGCATTGAAACACCCCCTTGTGATTTTATTATTTTCCATTAGATTTCTTCGCCTTGCTCGGATTCATTTTCCGTCGCCTGCGAATAATCAGCTTCGTCACGATTAGGCAGCAGGGATTCGGCATCGTCTATCAAGTCTTGCAAACAATCGCTTTCGCTTGCGGATAAATCGCTGTTCATGCCGATTTCTAACAGCCTCGCATAAGTCATTTCCAACTCGTCCGGCGTGAGATTTTCAAAGTCAATCCGTGTGTCGGCGAGTAAATCCGCGAGGCTGACGGTCGTTTCGGGCGGCGCGGTCGATTCTGCCGATTCTACGGCTTCGTGCAGGGCAACCCTTTCCTGATGGAATTTTTCAAGGTTTTCGCATTTCGCGGCGGCTGTTCCTAAACCCTTGCTGATGGCTTCAAGTCCTTCATGGATATGGAGCGTTTCAGACACCGCGCCGAGAGCCGATAATCCCTTATCTTTCGCCGCGTCGAGGGTGTCTTTACAGAAACCAACGATACTGTCTTTAATCGCTTTGAGCCTTTCGCCGATACCGGAAACCACGGAGGATAAACGCTCCACCATAACGGCGAGGGGGTTCTTCTTGTCGGTAATATCGCCGATTCGGTCTTTGAGGTCGGTCAACTCGGTCAGTATGTTGTTGTACTGCTCCGAGATTACATCGACATAGTTAATCAATGACGAAAAGCCTTGTTTCTCGGCTTGATAGCCGGGGGTGTTCAAAAGGTCAAGCAGTTTTAATACATCAGGGTCATCGCGCATGGGTATTGCTAATGCTGCCATTATTCATCGTCCTCCTTTTTGTGATTTTCAAAATATTCCGTGAGTGCTTGGTCGATAACCGTTTCTATTTCGGTTTGCGGGGTGTCGCCGTCAAAATATTTCTGATAGATTTTCGCTTTCAGCTTGAACGGCGGCGGGGTCTTGGGTTTAGGCTTCTTGTTGAGTTCACCCGATAAAACTTGCGCCATTTTTTCGGGCGTCAGCTTCTTGCTCTCGGATAATTCCCGCAAGGATTCGGCTTTTTTCATATCCACCTTGTACGCCGCTTCGCCTAAAAGCCTGTCCAACTCGGTTTGTTCATCGGGTGAGAGATAGGAGAGTGACACGGCGGGGATAAAGGCGATTTCATCACTATCAACACGATTAAGAATTGGTTGAGTTAAGTGGCTCAATCTAACATACCGTGAAACATTTGTAGTGCTTAAACCGTATTTTTCCGCTGTGATTTCTCTTGATTCCAACTTCCGACCAAGTTGGTCGGAAGTTCCGTTTTCCTTGATTTCATGCGGGTTTGAAAGCCTTTCTATCTCGTCAATTAAGTCGGTTCTCTTGCCCTGTTTACTAATGGCGTCCATGTGTCGTTTAAGGGCAACCGCCCTTTGACTATGGGATAAGTCCGCAAACGAGCGCTGTACGAGGTTGGTTTCGGTGACAATCAACGCCGCCTCATCATCTGTAAGCCCCGTCTTAATGACGGTAGGCACTTCGGTCAGCCCTGCGATTTTGGCGGCGTTTACCCTGTTATGACCGCTCAAAATCTCATAAGAGCCTTCTTCCTCACCCAACGGCCTCACGATAACGGGAACGATTACGCCCATTTCCGTAATACTCCGTACCATATCGTCAAGACGGCTGCCCTCATACAGCTTGAAAGGGTGGTCGGCGAACGGCACAAGGTCGGATATGTTCAGCGATAACGCGCTGTTCTCGCCTTTTTCGGCAGCGGCTTCATCACCCATCAGCAGGGCGTAAACGTCTTTTTGGGTTTCATCCCTGCCTTTACGTCTTGGGCCGGTTTTTACTGTGTTATCCATTCGCTATCAACTCCTTCGCAAAATTTTTGTACGCCTGTGACGGCTTGGAATTTTCATCATACAGCACCACGCTCTGCCGTCGAAGGTTGGCCTCGCCGACTTTCGTTGAGTGGGGGATATGCGTGTTGAAAATCTTTATCGTCGGGCTGTATGTTGTTTCCATGATTTCGCACACATCTTTGTAGAGATTGGTGCGCGTGTCGCACATCGACATCAACACGCCCTCAATGGTGACATCGGGATTGATGTGCTTCTGCACTTTTTGGATTGTCTTGATAAGTAGTTTCAATCCGATTGCCGATAATAGCTGCGGTGTGACCGTTATCAAAACGCTGTCGCTTGCGGTGATTGCGTTGACCGTCAGTATGCCGAGTGACGGGCCGCAATCAAGAATAATCACATCGTAGATTTCCCGTAACGGCTCGATGATTTTTTGCAACGCATTGGCCGCGCCGATTTCGTGACCTCTGTTCAATTCAAAAGCCGACAGGGTGATGTTGCAGGGGATTACGTCGATTTCCTCACAGGGTATGATGTACTCGCTTGGGTTGGGCAGCTCGTCCTCATTCATCACAGCGTTCATCAGGGTATAAGTGCTGTGGGGGAGGTTGTCGGGGTTCTTCACTCCGGCGCAGATGGTAAGGCTGCCCTGCGGGTCGGTATCGACCGCAAGAACCTTTTTACCCATCAAAGCGAGTGCTGTTGCCAGATTCAGAACCGTGGTTGTCTTGGTTACGCCGCCCTTTTGGGACGCGCAGGATATGACCTTACACATTCGTTATCGCCTTCCTTTCGTGTGGGTGTCCCTCGTATGAGGGCATAAAAAAATAGGACTAAGTTCGTGAAACCCTTGTAGATTCAAGGTTTTCTAACTTAGTCCTATTATAACAGCATCGTCGGCATATACTTCGACAAATTCCCATTCGGGATTGCCCTGTATGCGCCGGGTGTAGGAGTCTACCTGCGCCTCGTAGCTGGAAAGCTGTTCCTCTTCATCAGTGGATACACGGGCGTAAGCCGCCACACGCTTCTTACGGTATTCCTGATTAGAATCCACGCGAAACAAATCCACTTTTGGCTGGATGACATTAACCTTTCTGACTTTGGTGTCCATACTCATTTTCGCGCCTCCTTTCGATTATTTTCTGTTGCCGCTCCCGTGCCGCCTGCTTCATCTCATCTGTCCAGCTATCACGGCGCGATGGGTTTTGCCAGATTACTTCTTCAAATCGCCCATCAGTAAACACAAAGATTAGCCGATTATGCGCCGGGACATGGATTTCTGAGATGTGTTGCCGGAGCGCCTCGCTATTTAGTGCCGGCAAGTCGAGAACTCGCAATGCTTTTTCAACCAGAATCTTTTCGGGGATTTGCTGTGAAGGGCACATATCCTTGCCGTACTCATTAAGCGTGGGGCAAATCCAAGCCGGTTTCGCATATTTGCTACCGGCATTTGCAGTTCTTCTGCGAAAAAACCTCTCGCAATGTTTGCACCGAAGCAAACTTGTAAATAGGTTTTCTTTTGGGGGCACTGCCTCTGGCTGAAATTTTGCTGCCCGCCTTGCGATTTCCCGTTGTACTGCCGCAAAGGTTTCTTTATCAATGATAGGCTCGTGGCTGTTTTCTACATGATACATAGGCAATTCGCCGCGATTTTTCATCTTTTTCTTGCTGATGTAATCTAGCCGATAGGTTTTTTGGAGCAACATGTCGCCGGTATATTTTTCATTACTTAAAATTTGGGATATCGTGACAACCCTCCATTTACCGTTACACAGTGTGGGTACTCCTGCGCCAATTAGATTTTTAGCGATAATGGTCAACCCCATCCCAGATAAATAATCCGCAAAAATATGTTTTACGATTTCCGCTTCCTCCGGTACAATGTAGAGCTTGCCGTCAAATAGCCGGTAACCAAGCATTCTACCGGTATTGGGGCGGCCTTGCTTGAACATTTCGTGGATGCGCCATTTTTGGTTTTCGCTTGCTGAACGGCTTTCTTCCTGCGCGAATGAAGACAATATGGTGAGCACAAACTCACCGTCGGCGCTGATGGTGTGGATATTTTCCTTTTGAAAGAAAATATCTACGCCCAGCAGCTTTAATTCCCGCGCAGATTCCAGCATCGTTACGGTGTTTCTGGCAAAGCGGGTGATGGATTTGGTAATGACCATATCAATCTTCCCGGCCCGGCAGTCCGCCAATAATCGTTGGAACTCAGGGCGAGTATCTTTTGTGCCTGTTACTGCCTCATCCGCATAAACACCCGCAAACTCCCAATCACCGCGCCGACCGATATAATCGTTGTAGTAGCTGATTTGCGCAGATAGGGAATGTAGCATGGCTTCCTTACCGGATGACACACGGGCATAAGCCGCCACACGTTTGCGCGCTACGGGGCCAGTTTTTTTTGCCTCTACCTTCGTTATTTTCCGCATGATTATCCCTCGCTTTTTATAGTATTTTTTCGCGTAACCCCACACTTTTTAGAGGTCACACCATCTATCACTCGGCGTGATAGATAAGTCAAGGGGGATTCTGCACGAATCCCCCTTTTTGCTGCATCTTACAGCTTCTTGATTTGGTCGGTGCCGTAAGCAACGCCGAGGTTGGAGCCGGAATCCCAATCGACAAATACTGTGCCAATAGAATCTACATATGTAACCGTACCCTGATCGCCCGGCTTGAGCCTGGTATAAGGGTCGTCCATTGAGACGAGTTCTACGCGGGAGCCGGGGGTATACCTTGCTTTCCGCGCTTCTACAGCCGCTTTACTGGGCAGTCCGTTGTTTCCCATTGTGTACTTCATCTCCACTGGCGATGGCGCGCCATTTTTCCAACTGCTGTTACCGGACAGATACCTGAGCAGGATGCTGCGTGCCTGTTTGGATTCCGGGCCTTTAAAACCAAGCCGGATAAGAAAGAGCCGAAAGGTAAACTTTTCGTTTTCCAACGCCCCATCTTCTTTGGCGGTGACCCGTTTTTGCTTCTTTGCCATTTCACAGAGGGCATGGACAAATCGGGCATAAGCCTCCATCTCGCCATCGGTCCCGGTCAGGATAAACCACGGAAAGCACAGCTTGTCTTCCTTGACATCAAAAGTTAGGGAATATACGCCGTTTGACTCATCACCGTCAATGCCGAGAGCTTTTTGAATCAGCATATCCTTGCTGGCGATGATTTTCCGTAAATTCTCCAGCGCCTGCTCAGAGAAGCCCTCATTGGGCACCTCGATTGTAAGGCCACGGTGCCTGATTTTAGGAATCATCTCCGGGGTGACGTCCTCCGGTTGCATTTCCTCATACCCACGCGCTTCCAGCGCAGCAATCAGCTCGTTGGTTTGCTTGTGGTTGAAGCCGGTGTGCCGGGTGATTGTGCCGTTTTTGTCGATGATGTAGTCGCCTACGGTGTAGGAAAATGTGGGCGCGCCGTTATATTTCACCGGCAGATTCAGAATCTCGCTGATGGCCACAACGAGCGCCTTACGCGCGGGGCCTTTGAGGTTATAGAAAATACTCACGACTATACCTCCTCCTCATCATCGGTCGCTTTTCCCGTCATGATAAAGTGGGCGTATTCTTTTTTATAATCCTGCAGATAATCCACAAGTTCATAAAAGCCTCCCCGCATCGCAATAGCTGCGACTGCTTCCATGTCGAACATATTGGTTTCTCCGGTATCTCTGACTTTCAGGACCTGCTCTTTGACGGTTGGCTTCATTTTCTGTTCCTCCTTCGATTTTGGCTCTGTATGGTACGAAAAACTGACCTCCTCTCGGTTTTACGGGATTTACGCCGCCAATAGCCGTGTCTATTCATCACTCGAAGCTCGTCGGAATGCAAGCTATTTTTAAGGTGCGACCGCCATTTGGGGGTAAATTACCCGCTTCGGGGGGAATTGCCGGTGGAATCCTCCGCAAGTGAGCAGATAACCGGGCGGTATTTCTTGATGAGCGCCGTTCTGACCTTACGGTACTCACCGGGGGTTATGAGCCCACGCTTGAGAAGGCTCCCGGCAATGGCAATCCCCGCGCCGTAATCCTTCTCCCGCCTAAACTGCTCTAGCTTCATGGCAATCCCTCCCCGTAACGGCTGCGGATATAGCAGTCGCGCCCGCAGTATTTACGCCCCTTGTTTCCATAGCTTTCAAATACGGCGCCGCAGGAGAGGCAAATCAGTTGATATGCCTTTTTGCGGTTTGCCCAATGGCGATTTTTGTTCCACCAGTCTGTGCGGCATTTGTCGTTACAGAAACGCTTCTTTTTCTTGCCCGGATGATGATTTAGTGTCTTGGAACAATGTTTGCAGGCAATATACCCGTCAGTGCCGGAGGGTTTCAAGACAATGATATTTTCCCTGCGGCAAAAGGATTTGATGGTGTTAGGGGAAAAGTCTGTAGTTTCGCCGATTGCGCTATATGATAATCCATGCTGCCGCATATCCCGGATGGATTGTTTTTGCATATCCGTCATCATGCTGCCTCCTGTTCTGCGCGTGTCGCCGCCACAGAGGCCGAGTGTGCGGTTTTTAGGCGCAATCCAAGCGTATGTACCACATTTACCGTTAACACAACATCCCTCCATTCGCGCCCTGCCGGATCAACGGCTCCAGTTCATCAGGCGTGATCACGATAAAAATCTTCAGCCAGTTGGCGAACTCCGCGCGGATATATGAAACGATGCTTTCTTTACGCGCTTTGTCCGGCACAATCCACACCACAAGGGGGAAAACCTCATGTTGCTTCTGCTCCAGTCCGCTACGGTAATACAGATGATAACGGCGGCATTTTTCCACAACCTTGCCCGGAGACTCCGTATCGAGGTCGATCTCTATAAACCATCGATCTTCGTAGTCACCGCAATCGGTGATAGCAAAGAGGTCTGGGCGGAGTGATGTGAGTTTCCCCCTATGGCTGTATGAGCGCCAGCAGTCGGTCTCCATTTCGGCGTGTACCAGCTTCATGCCGCGACCGGCACATATCTCGGTAAGTTGTACATAGCATTCCGCCGTAGACAATGTGTGTGCCAGAAAATACGGCGAGGGCTCCATAAAGCGTTTGCGCGAATGAACTCCATCATCGCCAAGCCGCAGCAACCGTTCCCCGGCCTCTGGCAAGTACCAGATAAACGAACCGGAGCCGCCGCGCACCCCGCCGATACGCCGGGAAAGGGAATCCGCAAGGCCCAGTTTCTTTAATTTGTTAAGGTTGCGGACGGTTGCTTTCAGTCCTGCGGTAGGGGTCGCGGCATCCAGGAAATATAACCGTTGTATCTGTGTAGTCAAGAGGTAACGGCAATGCCTAAGTGCGGATAAAATATCCTTGTCCCGTTCGCTCAGGGTGGGGTAGATTTCCACCAGCTGCTGCTGGGATATACGTTTGGAATCAGGGGCGGGTCCGCCGCCGGAGTTACCGTTATCCGTAGGGATACGGTAGGAGTCGCCTCCCTTAAACGCAGGAAGGAGCGAAGCGGTGGGCATTTGTGGGTTGCCTTTGTTATCGTGAGAAGTCAATCGGTTAGTCATGGTTTTTTCCTCCTGCCGACAGGGGTACTGTCCAAATCTTCACCGGACGGGCTGTCGGATGTTAGGGTTTGTAAATATTCGTCCTCCACCTCTATGGCGGGTTTGCCGTAGCGCTGCATACTTTTGGCTTTGAGTTCCGCCGCCGTTCTGAGTGCAGGTGGGGCAGGCATGGTCTGACCCTGCACCCAGCCGGTGTTTTTACCATCCTGCATAAAAGATGTGTAGATTTGATAACGCGGCAGAGTCATGAAATCTAGTGCCGCGAGCTCCGGCGCCATCTTCGCCATATCACTTGCGTCTGCGCTGTTCAGGCCGAAGCATATTTTACTGTGCACATTCGCGTCAATCCCGGCAAGAATCTCCGGTGAAATTTGCGCCCGAAACTGATTTGCCATGCAAATTGCCAGACCCAGTCCCCGTGCTTGAGCTAATGCATCAGAAAGGTCGGTTGGCAGGGATAGGAATGACTGAAGCTCATCTATATACATGCTCACTACATGCCGCTTTTCGGGAGGAATATTTGCGCGGGACAGAGCGAGAGTCCAAGTGAGGCCGACAATCAAACTTCCGAGTAATCGGGCGCTGTCCGCACCAATAATTCCCTTGTTTAATGGAACAAGAATTATCCGGCGTTTATGGAATAAGTCGGTAAGGTCGAACTTTGGATTTGCCTGCCCCAGTACGTTTCTGAGTCCTGGACGGAATAGGAACTGCCGGAGTTTATTCATGACCGGTGCTATCTCCTGCCGGCGCTCGCTGTCGCGCATGGCTTCAAATTGCTCCCAGAACGGTTTTAACCCTATGCGGTCTGTCAGCTTGCCGGTTATTTTCTGCCGGTATACTTCATCTGTGAGTAGAGCCGGTAAACAGAGTAGCGATGCGTCTTCCGTCTGCGCCAGCGTGAGCAGAGCTCCGCTTAAAACATCTTGAGTCCGTATACCCCAGTTTTCAGAAAATATTTCTTTTAAGGTAGAGAGTACCGCGTCTGCGATAAGACTGGGATTCTTGTAATTTTTAAAAGCGAAAGGGTTAAAACCAACGGGACTGGAATCTGACGGATCCAGAACCACCACATCGCCTGCTCGCTCTTCAGGGATTCGCTCAAGGATATCGTGGACGAGGTCAGCTTTGGGGTCAATCACGAGGACGCTTTTGCCCGCCTTGATGTCTGCCAATATGAGATGTAGCATGGCGGTAGATTTGCCCGCTCCTGTTGGTCCGAGGATATGGGTGTGCTCGAGACTATCCTTTGACGAAATACTAAGGCGCTTCTGATCCGCCTGATTCATGCTGAGGGCAAAAGTCCGATCATCCCGTACAGTAGGATTCTTGTACCATTTTGGTGGGTGTACTTGTTTCGGATGAAGTTCTGCCGTCCCGGCCAGTTTTTTCTCGCCAGCTGGCAAAAGCATGAAATTAGCGAGTTCCTTAACAGACAGCCGTAGGGGGAAGAAAAACGGAATATGTGGCAAATTGATGCGGTGCGGTTTTTCTTTGTCCGCGTGAATCCTGACGCCTGCAGACTCTAATGTTTTCAGTGCACTGTGGATGCTATGTATCCGGCTTGCTGCCGTATCGCCGGAAACGCCGAGGCGGATGACAGCCTGGAAGCTATGCTGTGCGGCTTTATCCTTGGCGGATTTGCGGGTCTCCGGCGATGCCTGCTCGATTTTACCCAGAATGAGATGCAGCCATGATGTGCCGGGGTCGGGCATATTTACCGGGATGCTTGAGGGCGCATAAGCACCCCCAAGCACGATTTGCAGCACCGTCTCCTCATCGCCCCTAACCGCCGCCATTGCCGCTAACCCTGCCCTGGTTACAGACATAGCCATATCTGTGTTGAGCGACAGCACAGGCTTTGTGATTCTGATTTGCTTTGCCATCTTGACCGGCTTTCTGATATGTTCGGCGACAGGGTAGAAATCTATGTTGCCGTGGGATTTGGCGGCTTCTTCAAGTTTGGCGATGTACTTCTTTTCCGCGCCTATATGGTGGCGGACTAATCCGTGCAGGCCACGGGCCTCCCAGACAATCGGGCCGCGATTAGTGATCGCGGCAAAATGGGAAAGCATATCCCACACACTTTCCACCTCAAAAGGCCGATGCCAGACGACTTCACGCCAGTGGATTTCCTGTGCTTTCTTTTTCATTTCAGCCTCCTAGTTCTCACCATCTTGGGCGGTTTTTCCATATGCGAATGCCTACGGCGACTCCTACGGACACGATAACTATGACGAGCAGTACCGGCCAGACTTCGAGAATGTAGCGCACGCCCAATTTTATTAAAAATGCGCTCAGGGCAAAAAGGCCAGCGAACTCCAGTATGCGAACAGCTAGTTTTTTTGGAGGGTAGTCCACGCATTACGCCCCCTCCCTGTATTTGGGCACGGGATAGCCAGGTATTTCGATATCGCTGTCAATCTCGTTGCCCCAAACATCCCATCCGGGTTGTCGGCGGCGTGCAAAAAGCTCAAGCCGATTAGGTCCCGGAGAACACCGCTCAATTATGGAATACACCTCTTCTGGTTTGTGAGAGTGGTCTTGCAGGGGAAAGAAACCCCAATTTGGCTGGGATTTGAACTGGATTGGTGATTTTCCACGTGTGCCTAAGAGCAAAAATTCCGCAGAATTCCGGAGGTAATTTCCCAATGTAAAACGTGGTTTTATCCAAATAAATATGCTGCGATTTACGAACCCCCAGGCTTCAAGCACGTCATATCCGTGGCGTAGGGTCCCGGCTGTCAGCCATAGCCAACAATGGGCATTATCTTCGCATAAATCTGCCACGGGCATAGCTTTGATGTCTTCCAATTTCATGAGGTCATAATGTCTCTGAGCACCTCGGCCCATACCTTTCTGCAGGATGTCCCACGGTGGATCCGCTAAAATGGTCTGATATAGCTTCTTTGGTTTATTGTTTTCCATGATTTTCTTCCTTTCATAGCCGTTTTCGGCTGTGCAGACATTTAATACTATACTTGGATTTTTACTAAACATAAGCATGATTGAGGTTGCGAGCGATGGGACACTCGTCAACAGGGGTAAAATTTCATTTAAGGGAGGCGAAAGCCGTTGTAGTAATATATACTTGACGTGTTGTAAAGCTGGTGATTTGGCTTGGTTTCTAAGTCTGTGGAATGAGTTTTGGTGATTTCAGCGTGCCCTCCAGCCGGACGGTTTGCCCGCCATTTTTTGCCCCGGCTTCTGCGAAAACGGCAGCTAAATATCCGCCAATGATGCCCCTATATGACCGTACCGTCAAAGAATCTTCGGATGAGGCTGCGTTGATCAGGGATTGCAGAATGCCAGACGAAATGTGCGATAGTTTTACGTCATACTCCAGAGCCGATTCAATCACCTGTTTAGCGAGGATTTTCACCTTTGCCTCAGCGCTCAATTCTTGAAAATGGCAGAAGCAGCTAATCCTTGAGGCGATTTCGCACAGATGCCCTGCCTCAATAAAGGTTTTGCGTGCAATCTCGGTGTCCTTATAGATGCGCTGAGTAATGTCGGAACAATTATCTTCTAGATTGTGGTCCCCGTCATAGGTGATGGTAGCGATACCGGCGCTGTGCTGCGCGTCAGAAATGTCATTCGTGAAGTTGAATCCCATTCTTTTTTGCCTTTGGCTCGGTATGTCTAGCCTGTAATTTGAAGTGAATAGAAAAATACAATGTCGGAAATCGAATTCGCGCGTATGGTCGGATAATTCTCTTTGCGCGGTGCTTCTGCCCTCATCCAAGACGGCTTGCATTTGTAAAATCACGGAGGGGTGACTCTTGCATAATTCGTCCCAAACCACTACTGAATACTTGTTTTGGGCGATTATCTCGTAGATTGACTTTTCCTCAAACCCGACATACCCCGGCGGGGCGCCGATCAGGCGATTTACAGAATTGGCATCCGTGAAAGTATTTAGGTCTACAAAAAGATCGCTATACTGGTGGGGGCCGAGTCGGGAGAGGGTTTTAGCGAGGGCCTTAGCTGTCTCGCTCTTGCCCGTTCCTGGGTTTCCCCAGGCAATAATGCTAAGTGGCCGCTTCGGATTTTTTTTCTGGATATGCAAAGCAACATGGTGGGCAATGGCTTGAAGCGCGGGGTTTTGCCCCATTATAGATTTTTCAAGTTCCCGCAATATAGTCTTGGCGTCTGGTGGTTGCTTTTCCGGCGTCGTCATTGGTACACGAAGCTCCGCCATATCCACAATAGAGTCAATATCCGGCTCGGTGTCAGGCTCAACGACATGACTTACAGGGACAGAAGAGGGAGTTTCTGCAGGCAACTCAAGAAAAAATCTGCTCATCTCGCTGATATTCCGGAAAGGAATGCATCCGCCGCTACAAAGCCTTAGCATCGCCCGGTTATAGCCGGAATAACGGACTTCTCGATCCAGGAAGATGGTGTAGCAGGGGAAAATCCTAGAGAACCCGATTGCAGCGTGGTCAGGAGTACATCCAGTTGGCAATTCGCAGTCTGGAAAAATGAGAGGTTGGTTATCTGACAGCCCGTCAATCTCTTGCTGCAGCCAGCGGGAATTTTCCGCTGACGCATATCTAAAGTCTGTTAGCTTCATGATTTATCCCCCTTTTGTGGTTTGCCGGACGAACCGGAGTGTTGTGTCGCACCGGCTTCACGCATCATCATCTTCATCGCGGTCATCATGTCATTATCGAGAAGCATTTGCTGGTAAACAATTTGGTGGAGTATGCTTTCTGACTGCTGCTGTTCGTGCCTGTGCGCGGAGGTTTTGCGCTTGTGGTGGAAGAAAAGAACAGCCAGGATTAAGGCTATAACGATAAAAGTTACCATTTCTACCACCCCATAACCTTTCTAGCGGCGCTTATAGCGTAAGAATCTACGATAGCTTTGTACCTCTCGGCACCTAGTGGTGCGACGCGGATCATGTAGGCTTCCAAGGCCGAAAGTGCGGCTGCGTTTTCAAGGGCGGACTTGGTAAGCAAGGCCCTACATTGTTCGTGAGCGGCATCTTCTACGGCGGATTTTATCATCTGGTTGCCAGTTTTTACACTTGAGGGAAGGATAAGGGAGGCGGGGGTGGGCAGAGAGATTAGGTTACTGCCACCGCTTGGAATGATATCCGTCCTGTCTATGACGGAATGGTTATCGAAAATGTTATTGTTCACGATGAGTTCCTCCTTTTTATTCATGGGTTGATTGTTTTCGGCGGGCATTTTTGATTGCATCAATCACCATCCTTCGACTGATTTGAGAGCCGTGCGGGGAGCGAGAGATGTCCAACCCTTCTCGCCTCCCCGTAAGCCCTCTAAAGTGCAGTCTTTGGAAATAGTCGATTGTTAACCCTCTGAAAAACTTCCTTTCATTCGGGCGATTTTTTTGGTAATGGCAGCACGGGATAAATTCATCTCACGGGCCACATCGGCCTTGTTCATTCCGTCAACTACAAGATAGGAAACAACCTCCAGCTCTGATTGTGATAAGGATTTAGCCCATCGCGTAAGCTCAAGTGAATCCAAATCCTCAACCCAGTCATGGCGGCCCCATTCACAGATATCTGGAATGCTGGAAGTAAGCTGATTGGGGAATTTCCTTGCAAGATATAGCCGTCCTTCTTCGACAACATCGTCATTCGGGCCATACGATTCATGCAGAGCATTACGCCGTGTGATATAGGCGCGGTCACGATTGAACTGGGCTTTATCAAATATGTACATCTCTTGAATAGACTCCTCGTCCATTCCTGCTGCCTCGCTCTCGGCGCGGAATTTTTCGAACTCGACTTCAAATTTCTTTCTTTCAGATGCGTAGAAATATGCCATCATCCTCGACTCCTTTAGAATTCAGATTTTTCTGAAACCGCGAGAGCCGTCTTGGGGTATCCACGAAACAAAAAAGACGGCAGGGGAACGCCTAAAGGCGTCCCGCACTGCCGTCCCAGCGGTCTCGCGGATTCCATTTGGTTGTTTATGCCGTTATGCTGTTTTCTTGGTATTTACGATTTTGATTTCACCGGTGGGCGTTCGCATAATCACAGTCACACACTCTCTGAGACGGATTTCTACCGCGCCAGTGGATTCATCTACACGGCAGACGAGGCGGTCGTCCGTGTTGCGGATTTCACGCATACTACTCAACCTCCCTGATAGTGAATTCCTCACGGGCCAGAGCTGCCAGCATTTTGTATTTTTTCTTTAAGGCGGCACCTTCTTTCTTATACTCGGCAATCTGGCTATCCCATTTTGCGTGAAACTCTTTAACCAGGAGATCCAATTCATCTGCCTCTGCACTGTACCCAGCTAGGGCGTCTTTGTGCTTTTCCTTGAGCAGGCGGACCTCTTCATTTGCCGCTTCTGTCAATTCTTTCTGCTTTTGGAGTAATCCGATAATATCAACGTTCATGATGCACACTCCTTCATAAAATTTGTGGCTACGGGGCCTACCCCCGAAGCTCTAATTCAAATATACAGGCTAAGATTTCATCTGAATATAGCTGCGGAACTATGTGGCACTTTGCGGAAAGACTGGAAATGAGCGGAAGTTTTCCGCAAGAAAACGGGAGGGCAGAAATCAAAAAATCCACCAGGATAACACCGGTGGAGAGTGGAATAAGCATAAAAACTATTGACAAATTATGGAAACTGTGATACAATGTAGATGTAGGCTAATATGTCTATGTACCTATAACAGTTTAGCGTAAATATCCGTGCAACTCCTTGGATTATTGCGGAATCTGCTTGTGCTCTCTAAGAGGACGAGTGGTAACGCAATAATCTATTATTTTAAGGAGGCGCGGGATATGAGAACGATGGAATACAGGGTCGATAATTTGGAATGTTATGTCATCTCAAATGGGGGTTCCAAATATGGGCACGTCAAGTGGCCGTCGATTAAGGTAATATCTTTCAAGGGAATAGAAGACGGCGAAGTTATCACGGATAAGGGGTCTATTACTTTACAACAAGCTCTGGTTGACAGGGCAAACTATTCGGTTATGGCGCTTGACGTTGGTGCTCTCTACATCGATTGGCATCTTGTTCATAGAACGAGCGGCGAAGCATATCGCTTCCAGACCCATGTGAATAAAAACATGGAAATCGAACTTGAAATCAAGCGTAATTTCAACAGAACGCCAGACAGATATCTACTAGATACTGTTGTTGAGCCGTTTCCTACCATTCGCGATACCGGGAAAAAGCATTTTGCCTATTCGTCTAGAGTAACAGAGTGGCCCGGCATGGACGGACGAGGTCTTTTCGACCAATTCTTTGACTGGCTACAAAGATTAACGGCGCGCGACAATTCTTCATATAGACGGACTGTAGTCCTCAAGGCGGATTTCTCTGATTGCTTTAAGAAAGGTGCTCCTTGGGCTGTCGTAACAGAAATGTACCGATAATGTCCGTAAACTGTTAAAACCGTAGCTATCGCTGCGGTTTTTCTTTTAATTTATCAGAAAATATGGTATAATTTGTTTGTAGAATTCACAAAAATGGTGGTGAATGAATTGCCTGATACAGAAAAACTGACCAGTTGGGCGACTGATTTGGTCAAAGCGTTTAAGCGCGCTCGCAGCTTTGATTATTTTTACTATCCCGAAGACAATAAAAGCGATCCGCTGTGGGTTATGCTTGACTACGCAGACCCGCCTGACAAAGGCAGGTTTCAGGCAGACCTGATTAGATTCGCGCGCGACAAGATTCCAAATCCCACGGATTCGGATGTGTTGCTAATGGCATTCGGACTCCTCAAAGGGTATGAAAATATAACGGCTATAGGGGAACGGAGAAGATTTTGTCTTAAGCACAGTGACTATTTCAAACATGAGGATACAGATAAATATAAAAAATATCTTAATAGTAAAAGCGATGAAGATCGGAACTTGTATTTGAAACAAGCAGAAGATAATTTGCGTAAACGAGAAGACAGGATTATGGAGGCGCTAGCCGCCACCATAGAGGTCATCCCAGATTTATCCGCCTATATTAGTAGCAAGAATTACTATCTTTTAGAAGTGAATCCCGACAAAGCGCTTATCCCCGAACCGTCTGATGTTCTGAAAATCAGAGAGCCTGAAAGTCCGCCGAACCCTTTAGTGGATTTACCTAGAACTCCAGGAAACACCAAAGAAGCTGTAGAAAACTCTTTCGGTTTGATTGAGGACTCGCCCACATTATCCCAAAACTCCGAAGTAGATGCCCCCCAAGCTAGTGAACGTAATGTCGAGCAAAACCAAGAAATGAAAAGTGATTTGCAAGAAAAATCTGATCTGCCAAAACCAAGACGGGGCAAGAGAATTATTGCGATTGCGGGTGCCGCCGTAGCGATTATCCTCTTAATTGTAGCGGCACTTTCTGATATTGCTGGGCTATATGTATTTCTTGGTGGTCAAAACTTAAACATAATTCCTCCAGTTGTCGTTGAACCGTCGGTTCCTATTACTGTTGAAGCAACGTTCGATGCCGATATGGATGATACCCCGGCCATTTCAATCATTGATAGCCCTTCTTATGGGAGCCAAATCCGCTTTGCGAGCATAAAAAAATATGACGATGTTGATTTAAGCTATTCCCGTTCAATTGATTTAGAGCTAGGTCAAGTATATGAAGTGCTTGTCTATTACGACAATGACACCATACGGTCGAGTATTCTTGGAGAGGCATTTCTTGAAGAAGGGTTAAATATGATAGCGCCATTTTTCCCTGTTATCAGGGGAAACAGCGAGCAAGAAGCTATATTTAGATTGTTGTCGACAAATACACCTACACGAAGTATTTGGGACGGCCTCCAACTCATCAATAATTCACCGGGTGATATTCTGATTTGGCATATCCCTAATTCGACTACAAAACATAGTCATTTGAGGATAAATGATCCGATTCCTGACGATTTCACACTTTCTTCAAAACAAGGGATTTTTCTGAATTATTATGGTTTTGATGGCGCTACACCTCTAGTTGCACCGGAAGAAGCTTTTGGTAGTTATGTAACATTTAGAATTATGGCCGTTGCGCCGAGCTTTTCTACGAGCCAGGGACTTCGAATTAATAATGATAATAAGGCACAGGGTGGCTGGACGCCAATTGTCAACGCTAAAATGGGTGATTATATTGATATTCTAATCGAGTATGAAAACACCAGTGGGGTTGAACAAAATAATATCGTAATACGGAACGCTCTTCCGGATGAGCTCGCTTATGTAGAAGATAGCACCATCCTTTACAATAGCAATTATCCGGTTAGCGATGGCGGGGTGAGCGTTAATGACGGGGTTGCAACAGCGCAGGGGATTAATATCGGCAACTATGCGCCGGGAGCAACCGCGATGGTCAAGTTTAGTGCACGTGTCGTAGACGGCAGCAGCGGCGCGAAGAATATTTCCAGCGTTCAGACTGTCAACCAAGGGGAACGTACAGAGACTACGATATACTTCAAGCCTGCCGAATAAAGCAGGGACGAAGATTGATATCATTTCGCAATCTAACAAATCGACAAAGAAGTTGACCTATCTCTGTTTTAGGCATAAATAATAGGCCTCCTAGTAGAATAGAAACATCATCTAATTCTACAGGAGGCCCATATTTATGAGTAAGATTATCAATAAAACCTATGGCTATGCCCGTGTGTCCACTAAGGAGCAGCATGTGGATCGGCAGATATTGGCGCTGAAGGATCGCGGCATTATAAGGCGCAATATCTTCGTGGACAAACTGTCTGGCAAGGATTTTGACCGACCTGATTACCAGAGGCTAATGAAACGGCTCCGGCCCGGCGACACGGTGTTTATCATGAGCATTGACCGTTTGGGCCGTAATTACGAGGAAATACTGGAGCAGTGGCGGGTGATTACAAAGGAAATCGGGGCAGCGATAGTGGTCATAGATATGCCGCTACTGGATACCCGTCAGACGGAGCGAGACCTCACCGGCGTATTTATCGCCGACCTTGTACTGCAAATTCTCAGTTATGTGGCCGAGACCGAGCGGGTATTCAACCGCAAGCGACAGGCTGAGGGAATTGCGGTGGCAAAAGCTAAAGGCATCCGTTTCGGCAGGCCGCCGAAGGAAAGAACGGAGCTATTCCCATCTCTTTTTGAGGCATGGCTGAGTAAAGAAGTCTCTGCCCGCGCCGCCGCCCGTGAACTTGGAGTCACCCATCGGACGTTCTGCTTATGGGCACAAGATTATTCCGCGACCGCCAATGGATAAAAAAGTACAGGTTTGTATCCACCCCTGTTAAATACATAAATCCATGCACAGCAGGTTTGTTCCTGCTGTGTTTCTTTTGCGCGTAAATGACGAATTATCGCATAAAATTGTGCCCCACAAGAGATGTCACTCACGTGAAGTATATTTTACCACTTTTCGTCTTATTCTGCAACAATCAATGGATAAAAAACCGTGGGTTGGTAGCCAATCGCAAACTACAAAAAATACGATAGAAATGTGGTAACAGTATGAAAAAACGAATTGTATCTTCAATATTGGCTTTAACTTTGTGTCTTACGCTCGCGCCGAACATCGTGTTCGCGGCGGCTACTCCTACATACGACATAAAATTTCTTCGCGGGAGGACACAAACTAGGGGCGGCATTACTGCAACTGTGTCGGTAGATAAAGTTTACGGGTTGAAAGAAGGCGATACAGTAACAATAACTGTTAGTTTTTCGGGTACAGCAGAAGCACCTGGCAGATTTTCAATTGGCTTTGACCACGGCGGTTTGATTTTCGATGGCAATGATATGAAGAATTGGAGAATCAATGTGATCAAAGGTCAAACTAGCTTTAGGAGCGTGGTAATAAAGGCAACTATGCCTAAGAAACCTGCTTGGGACATGGGATTAGCGTTGTCGTGTGCGTTTACCGTAGAATTGCCCTCTCGCCCTACTCGCTTTGTACCAAACCCGTCAGATGAAAGAATTACAGTAAAAACTCCGTATTTTCCCGGTCTCGAGATTACCATGACTAACCCCCATTACTATGTGGGGGAGTTTGACGCGATGACTTCATGGCAGGTTAAGTATTACTTCAACAGAAACACAGCTATCCGCTTTAGCGAAGATGTTAAAATATTTGCTTCGCCCGTTGACGATGGAATGCGCGTAAAGGCAGGAGAATTCTTCAGACCGTCTGACTATGGTTCTAGCGCACTGGGCATTCATATTGTAGCCCAAAAAGACGGCTCTTACAGGCTCATGGACAGTACGAGTTTTAACTTTGGAAAAGGCGAACGATTATTTTGGCTCAATTTCGTAGATGCCATCCACTACCAAACAAATATACAAGAGGGCTACCGGATGACAGACATCCGTAAATGGGAAAAGAAAAGCGACAATATAGCCCAAAATGCCTTTGAGTATAAGAAATTACAATCAGCCGTCAGTTCGATGGCGAAGGAGCTCGCGGACAAAAAGTTGATTGATTCGCGCGTTACAGCTCTTAATAATCAGCTTATTTACCTTAGCAATGAGATTGCTGCGGGCAAGAAGCCTGCGGACATCGCGGTAGTCAATAAATCATTGAAAGATGCCGATGCCTTACTGAAAAAAATCGACATAAGCAAGTTGGATGTTTACCCAAAAACCAACTCCGAGAAAAAGACTGATAAAGCTGGGCTAGACATTACGCAAAAAAGGCTCGATGCATGTCGCAAAAATCTCGATAGAGCCATAGCAGCCATTGGCTAAAACCGAAAGGGGCGAAATTATATGAAAAAGCATGCAACTGTTATCGTTTTAGTGGCGCTGATTATAATCACTTTAATCGGATGTAGCAGCACATCACCAAAAATCTCTGAAGATAGAATTAAAGAGGATCTCCTTACAAACGGCATATGGATAGCCAGTTGGATGGAAAGGGCTTCAGGTCTTAGCGATATAAGCTATCTTGAAATAACAAAAAGTCAGACCGAAGAAAAAAGTGCTAATTATTGGATAATAATTTCTTATAAATGGGCTGATGGTAGTGGTGGGGGCGAAAAAGAATCAGCCGTGATAAGATATGAAAAATTTGACCAAGGATGGCAATTTGTTAGAGGAATGCTAGATTAAAAAAGCGCATCCTCATTCCCGATGACAGTCGTACCTTGCTAAAACAATTTTGCGTCGTCATGCGACGTTTGGGAGGTTTCTGCAATATGAAACGCTTACCGTCAATCATACTTACCGTATCTCTTGTCCTATCTATTGCATTTATACCCAATATTGTATTTGCTTCCGACAACAATGCTAAAAGCGCTGCCAATCTTACATACGAGCAAAGGATTAACAGGCTCACGTTAGATCCAAAGTCATTAACGGCTATCCAAAAAGATTTTTTTGAAAAGGACTTTCTGAATGGAGTGCAAAAAATAAGCAAAAGGGATATCGGCAATTACGATAAGTTAAAACTTGCTTTCCTATTTGTTTCTGACTATTTATCGAAAAAGGGCAGCTATAATTGCAATACCTATAGAGGCTATCTTGCAAATGCACTTTATATAGTTGGGTTTGAGATTTATGATGTTGTTGGTTTAGTGCGAAGCAGAGACCCAAACTATCAGAGACTTCATTATCCAAAGGGATGGATGACACATCAATGGGTCGGTATTGTTATTGATGGCAAATCCAATGCGGTTATAACCGATTATTATAATATAGACCCCAAGGCACTCAGCAGAGGTGTGAAAGAAAAGCCGACGTCAGGGCCGGGTTTCTTTTGGGGGCATGGTGGGGATTTGGATGGAAAACCTTTGAAAATCAGCGGAGAGGTATTATATCTTGACGCCAATCTTTATGCAGAACATGGAATGGGCTTTGAGCAAACTTTTCTTATCAATCCGAGGGCAACAAATTTGTATAGCTATGCATATTTGAATGATCGTATTTTTTGATATGTGAAACAATTAAATCTGCGACCCAAATCGCTGATATTTCATTATACAAAACATAAAAAAACTGGAGGAAAAACAAATGAAAAAACGCATCCTATCTCTTGCACTGGCAATCATTCTCGTAGTAACAATGGCAATTCCGGCAATGGCGGCAGTCAAAAACCCACCCAAGAAAAACGCCGAACTAAAAGAGGAAATCACGGTCAGCGTCCCCTACTTCCCCGGTCTCGAAATCACTATGACGAATGTTCCCTACTTATGCGTGAATGACAGTTTCTATGATGGCATGATTAACCAGGTTAAATTCTATTACGGTAAAAACACGACAATCAGCTTTAACAGGGATATTACATTAAAAACATCATCGGTTGGAAATGTTAAGCTGAAAGCCGGAGAAGCAATCAAATCGTCCGATTTGAAAAACGGTTCGCTGGGCACCACAGTTATTGCGAATGCAAACGGTTCCTACAGGCTGACAAACAGTTCGAACATCAATATTGGCGCCGGGCAAAAATCATACAATTTGTCTTTTGTTGACGTTCAATGGTACAGCAAAAACATCGATGAAGGCAACGCTTTCACGGACATACGTAACTGGAATATTGATAAAGATTCCAGCAACAAGGCTCCCACGAAGCCTGCCTCAACAACAAGTACTAATAATGATAAACCTTTTGAACTGGACAAACTGCAATCTGCTGTCAGTTCTATGGAAAAAGGCTGGACAGGTAGCCAGAAAGTTTGGGATATGAGCTATATCACCGCCATCAATAATCAGTTGACTTATCTAAACCGCGAAATCGCGGCGGGGAAAAAGCCTGCCGATGCTGCGGCAATCAAAAAATCAATAAAAAATATTGAGACTTTTTTAGAAAAAACTACAAAAAGTCCGTTTCAACTACAATCGAATGGCAAGGTATCAGCCGATACTGAAACCCTCAACAAACGGCTACGCACCTTGAGCAGTAATATTGATAAGGTAAAAACAGCGCTCGGATAAAGCGCTCGATGACCGCATAATAACATCTCAACAAAAATAAAAAATTGGAGGACGAAAAAATGACAAAGCGCATTATTTCTTTGGTGATGGCGATTATTCTTGTGGTGCCAATGGGCATTCAAGTTTTTGCGGGCGCAAACAAAGTGAAAGTGCCTGATTTTGCGAAAAAGAACACGCCAATCAAAAGCATAACAGTAGAAGTGCCCAATATCCCCGGTTTGGAAATCACCTTTACCAACATTCCCAAATTTGTTGTGACAAGAGGCAACGATTCTGATGGCAACTATCGTTGGGTAGAGTTCTATGTTGATAAAGACACCACTTTCAGCTTTAACAAAGAAGTAAAAATGCAAAACCTAAAAACGATGAAAGCTGTAAAATTCACCGCAGGAAAAGAAATAAAAGCCTCCGAATACCAAACAAGTATCGCATATATGTTGGCAACGACTTTCATTGTCTCTGAGGACGGTTCTTTTAAAACCAACACGGGTTCTTCCAGTATTTCTAAAAGCAAAACCTATGTGTTTCTTAGTTTCCTTGATAACAAGTTTTACGGCGAACCTGTAGCTGAAGGTTCGGTCTTTACCGATTTGAAGAAATGGAAAGCAAAGGAAAAATAAAGCGTTCTGCAACGACAATAAAACGAAAAGAGGTTCAACATGAAAAACAGAATTTTATCATTGCTTTTGACATTTATGTTATGTATAAGCGCATTTGTGGGAGTGACTGTTGCGGTAGAAACCGCAAGCCCCACCGCAGCAGCAGCAACGCCTGGAAATACAGCCGGCACCCTGCAAGAACTAAAAGACGCGATTTCCGCCGCACCCACTAACGGCACGGAGACCGCGATTGAAATCACTGCAAATATTCAGCTAGACGGCGAATTGACGATTGCGGTGGGGAAAAATATAAAAATGTTTTCAACGGCAGCGCGTACAATAAGTGCCGCTAATAATACCCGACTGTTTACTGTAAACGGCAATTTTACTCTGGAAAATTATATTACACTTAAGGGCACGGGAACCGTTTATGGTAATGGCGGCGGCGTAGGGGTTGACAACGGTTATTTCACAATGAATGGTGGCGAAATTATCAATGGTACCGCAAATTTTGGTGGTGGCGTAGCTGTTTTTGGAACATTTACAATGAATGGTGGCAAAATTAGCGGAAATACAGCGATAGCTAATACCGGCGATAATGGCCAAAGCTGGTATGGCGGTTATGGCGGTGGCGTTTATGTCAATAATACTGGTGTTTTTACTATGACCGGCGGTGAAATCAGCAACAATTCAGCAACGTGTCCCGGTAACCATGTTCCTGGTATCTATGGCATGATTGGCGGCGGAGGCGTGTTTGTGTCAACATATTTTGGTGATGTTGGCTTCACTTTTGATTCATATTCGAATGTTAACATCGGCCCCACGGCTGTATTCAAAGGCAACACGGCTGATGGTTCATCGCGTGTTTATAATGGAACTCCCAACGTCTCAACCTATATAAAAACAACGAACTCAAGCATAGCTGGACTACACCCGCTTAACAACTGGGATATAAACTATTCAGGCGGGACTCCCTATGACCCTTCTGCCGACGACAAGCTCAATAATATTATAAACAACCCCGGCGGATCTTCCGCCAACGAAATTTTGGATGCTATAAAAGACATCGACTTTGAGGAAGCATCCCCCGACAAAATAAAAGAGGTCGAGGATATTTATAAAAGCAAAACCGGCATAACCGTGAATGTCCAAGTAGCGCCCAATACCCACGGTAATTTTCATAATAATGTCAGAGTTGTCGGCGCGGCTTTTAATGCTCCGCCGGGGCAGTCGGTATCCCTGCAATTTACCAAGCCCGATAAAGACGCTGAATTTGACACCTCTAAATACAAGGCCAATAACGCCGTACAGGTGAGCATCGACTTGGTGGGTGTGGGGGATTCGTCCAGTTTGGTCGTCCCGATAATAATCACCGTCCCGGTTCCGTCAGGGGTTTCACCTAAAGACTTTTTTATACTGCATTACAAAAAAGATGGCTCTTATGAGGTTATTATCCCGACTCTAAACGGCGATGGCACATGCTCATTTATCGTCACAGGGTTTAGCACATTCGTGTTTGTCAACTCGGTGGAGCCCGATGATGGTACCTCCCCGACCTACCCGCCATATAGACCCGGCGGCAGTAGCGGCTCAAGCGGCGGCGGGGGCGGAGGTTCGTCTACTTCGGCACAAATCGTGCTAAAGCCCCTCACTACGGCAGATGTGACGAGCGCGCTTAAAAACGCCCAGACTATTGGCGGCATTCTCTCGCCCACATTCAAGAATATCAGCACGGTATCGAAATCTGTATTTTCAGATATTGCAAGGCTGGCGGGGCGCAGGGTTGTCGAGGCCCGCTTTGACAGTATGAATGGCGGTGCTGTTGATGTCCGGCTATATATCGACCCCTCGGCGGTCACGAAAGATTTGAATGTGTCTGCCTCTACCTCAAACCAAGCCGCAAAGTCTACAAAAGCTAAGTTTGAGAAAACATTTAGTAATAAAATAGCGGTAATCAGCTTCGGGCAGAAGGGCGATTTTGGCACGACAATAAATGTTGCTGCAAAAGTAGACCTCACGGGATTTGACACGGACAATCTGAATTTTTACAGCTACGATAATGCCACCAACAAATACAAACGAATCGCTACTCCCAAATACTCAATAGACAAAAATGGGTATTTGAAATTCTCGACTGAGTTGGTAGGCGATATAATTATTACCGATAAGCCTCTTGAGAAGAAATAGAAAAAAGTATCCTTATGCTTCTAAACTGCGTGATTATCTAAAACTCATGTAAAAATTACAACACCGCTTGAACCACATCCAATTATCGCCCCGCCGCCCCAGACAAAGCCTGTCTATTCGCTTTGAAACCCTATCTGCATAAGCATTTTACTTTTACAATCACATATTGTTAAATCCTCCTTGCCAAAGTGCGTATAAACGCAAATTTTTGGAAAGGAGGTTTTTTATGTGTTTGATAGCAAATTTGGCATTGAGGTGGAGTTCACCGGCATTACCCGGCAACAGGCAGCGGAAGTCGCAGCAAGCCACCTAAACGGCACAGCGCGCCACATTGGCGGCAATTACAATGTCTGGGAGGTAACTGCCCCGGACGGCAGGGTGTGGAAATTTGTCTATGATGGTAGCGTTACCCCACAGAGGAAGGTGAACCGGCGAATCGTGGGTGCTTCTAGCGAATACATGGTAGAGCTAGTCAGCCCCATCCTCACCTACAGGGAGGATATTGGGACGGTGCAGTCGCTCGTGCGGGCGCTCCGGAAAGCTGGCGCCTTTGCGCCGAGCGATGCCGGTATCCATGTCCATCTGGACGGCGCGCCACATACGCCGAGAAGCATCTGCAACTTTGTAAAGATTATTGCCAGTAAAAATGACCTGCTTTACAAAGCACTGCAAATAAAGGAGGACCGGATGCGGTACTGCAAAAAACTCGATGAGTACATGGTAAAGCGTATCGATACCGTCCGGCCAAGCAGCTTCTCGCAGATTTCGGATATTTGGTACCGGAACTATGGTGGCGCTTCTCGTGCCCATTACCATCAGAGCCGTTACCATTTCCTCAATCTGCACAGCTTCTTTACCGGGCACCGCACGGTGGAACTGCGAGGGTTCAACGCGGAGCTCCACGCGGGTAAGGTGCGAAGCTACATCGTGCTGGCGCTGGCGCTGAACCATCAGGCACTGACGCAATCAGGGGCCAGCAGCCGTAAGGTACAGTCCGAGAACGACAAATTCGCTATGCGGACTTATCTGAACCGGATAGGATTTATCGGGGACGAGTTTAAAAGCTGCCGCGACCACCTTTGCAGACATTTGGATGGCAACGGGGCGTGGCGGTTCGGTCGACCAAAAAGAAATGGAGGAGAAAGCGAATGAAAAGGCGATTTTACTTGGCATATGGTAGTAATCTGAATATCAAGCAGATGCAAATGCGATGCCCGATGGCAAACCCGGTGGATAAAGTGATTCTGGAGGGGTATGAGTTACTGTTTCGCGGCAATAACGGCTCTGCGGTAGCCACAGTAGAGCCGAAACCCGGCAGCCACGTTCACGGCGCTCTTTGGCTGATAACCAAAGAGGATGAAAAAGCGCTGGATGTCTACGAGGCTTTCCCGCGGCTTTATCGCAAGGAGATGGTGCATGTGCGGCTCGGCAGACGAAGGATGCGTGTGATGGCTTATGTGATGAACGAGGGCTATCCTATCGCCATGCCGGGGCGGGGCTATGTAAACGCCATCGCTGTAGGCTACGACAACTTCGGGCTCCCCGAGAATGCGCTCAGAAAGGCAATTTGCGTATCAATGGATGCCGTCATGCCTGACGTAACGCCCGATTAGGGCAATCTGCCTCAGCCTCCGCATACTTGCGGGGGCTTTTCTTGCTAAAGAGCTTGGCGACTGGAACTTTGACTTGACTTCCGTTGCCCCATGAGTGATAGATAGACTACCAATCTACTATTACGAGGAGGCTCTCTATGAAAAAGCGTGATTATTTATTTCCTTTGATTGCTACGATTAGCACTTTTGTGGTATTTGTGATTTTATGGCAGATGATGTCAATTATTATTGATGAGCCCATGTCGATACGGACAAATATTATCCTCGCGCTATTTTATACCCTCGCCACGGTTATGTTGAAATTGGGTATCGATCTGGTGGCTTATTCTTTTTCTATGCTTAGGCGTGCATACGATGACGATGATTGGGATGAATAGCCCCAATCGTGTATATCGTGTGAAATCGTGTAAATCTTGCACCAAGTAGGGTATAGGGTGGTGCAAAAGCAACTGTGGGATTTATGTCTGTTGGTGCAAAACAAAAGCAAATCACGTACTCCACTACCTATTAGAACATTCAAATTGCCGTCTCAAACGTCAAGAAAGGCAGGCCTCCCTTATCTACATATAGCAGAAAACCCCCTGTTATAGGGGTTTTCTGCTAGTCACTATTGTATCATTTGTGACCTCTCAACATGGTGGAGACGGCGGGAATTGAAATCCCCGATTGTCTTATTGTAGCTTTAGGTATATTGAAAAATTTCTTGTTATTAAAGCGTTTATTAAGTTGGAGTTGCTGTATTTTGATAAAAATTACAGTCCCCTTTTGTGTGCTTAGTCCCCAAACGGTTCCCAAGTAGTCCCCAACATTCCGGCGTTGTCCCGTTGATTCGGACGGGAAATTTACCCCTGCCCGTTTTTTCCCCTGTCGGCTCGGCGGTACATGGCATTACACAGCAAGCGGGAGAGGCGGGCGCGTATGCTATGCTCATAACGGGCATAGCATAACACACTAGACTTTGCACCGCAAAATCCGTGTGGCAGGGGCGAACCCCTGCACCCCATCGGCGCGGCTACGCCGCTACACAACCCCTTG
>Ga0099364_10002935_pt1 | contig 26927 bp, 25 predicted proteins | sample TergutTh196P3_FD_73070 | JGI IMG/M metagenome (GOLD analysis project Ga0099364, IMG submission 73070) | Microcerotermes parvus P3 segment gut microbial communities from Pointe-Noire, Republic of the Congo - Th196 P3 | ecosystem: Host-associated > Arthropoda: Insects > Digestive system > Gut ... | reverse complement strand
CAAGTAAAATATATTTCTAAACTCAAAGGGTAAAAACCTCATTTTTACCTAATTTAAACAACGAAACGACCTCAGTAGCAGATGATACCTCCCGCATCATTAACCTAATTACCTAATTTTCCTTTTTTTTGCAGATGGGCAAAAAATTTGTATTTTTGGCAACAATCATTGCCAACAGTTCAGAAAAATTTATTAACGACAATCGGTTATGTGTTGGTATTTTTCATGTGAATACATTGAAAATCAAAAAGAACATCATCAGAATTAGGTTTTTCCCCACTTACTTGACCGATGCCGAAACATACAAATTCGTGTCAATTCGTGTCATTCGTGGACAAAATCCTTAGTCGTTCATTTTCAATACCGCCAAAAATGCCGATTGCGGCACTTCCACATTACCGATTTGCCTCATGCGCTTTTTACCTTTTTTCTGTTTTTCGAGCAGTTTTCGTTTGCGGGAAATATCGCCGCCGTAGCATTTTGCGGTGACGTCTTTGCGGACGGCTTTCACGGTTTCGCGGGCAATAATTTTCGCTCCGATGGCTGCCTGTATGGCAATGTCGAACTGCTGGCGGGGAATCAGTTCCTTCAATTTTTCGCAGATGCGACGACCAAAATCGTAGGCGTTGCCGCGATGTATCAATGCCGAGAGCGCATCTACGCTTTCGCCGTTGAGCAGAATGTCGAGCCTCACCAAATCGGCGTTTTTGTAACCCGATGTATAATAATCAAATGACGCATAACCTTTTGAGATGCTTTTCAACCGGTCGTAAAAATCGAAAACAATTTCCGCCAACGGCATTTCAAAATTCAACTCCACGCGGTCGGTAGTCAAAAAATGTTGGTTTTTCAGTATTCCCCGCTTATCGAGGCATAACTTCATGATAGAGCCGATGTAATCAGATTTGGATATGACCTGCGCCTTAATGTATGGTTCTTCAATATGATCAATCACCGTAATCACCGGCAAACCGGATGGGTTATGCACATCGATCACCTCGCCCTTGTTGGTGAATACTTTGTACGACACGTTCGGGACTGTGGTAATCACATCCATATCGAACTCGCGGTCGAGCCGTTCCTGAATAATTTCCATATGCAACAACCCCAGAAAACCGCAACGGAAGCCAAAACCCAGCGCTGCCGACGATTCCGGCACAAATGTGAGTGATGCGTCATTCAATTGCAGTTTTTCGATGGAAGCGCGTAATTCTTCGTAATCGCTGGCATCCACAGGATAAATACCGGCAAATACCATCGGCTTCACTTCCTCAAAACCTTCGATAGACTTGTCGCACGCATTATCCACATGGGTAATGGTATCGCCCACTTTCACTTCGCGGGCTGTCTTGATTCCCGAAATAATATACCCTACATCGCCTGTATTCAATTGGTTGCGCGGTTCGAGTCCCAGACGCAACACGCCGATTTCGTCGGCATGATATTCTTTGCCGGTGTTGAAAAATTTCACCCAATCGCCATTTCCGATGCTTCCGTTCACAATCTTGATGTAGGCAATTATTCCCCGAAAGGAGTTGAACATCGAATCGAAAATAAGCGCCTGCAGGGGGGCTTGTGGATCGCCTTTGGGCGCCGGCACCACGTCCACAATGCGTTCAAGAATCTCGTCTACGCCCATTCCCGTTTTACCGCTGGCTTCGATGATCTCGTCGCGATCGCAACCCAACAGGTCTACGATTTGGTCTTTCACTATGTCCGGCATAGCCGCAGGCATATCCATCTTGTTGAGTATGGGAATGATGACCAAATCATACTCGATGGCTTTGTATAGATTCGAAATCGTTTGCGCCTGTATACCCTGTGTGGAATCCACAATCAATAAGGCTCCTTCGCAGGCGGCAATGGAGCGCGACACTTCATACGAAAAATCGACGTGTCCGGGCGTGTCAATCAGGTTGAGTATATACTTTTGACCTTCACGCATATAGTCCATCTGTATGGCATGGCTTTTGATGGTGATGCCGCGCTCGCGCTCCAAATCCATATTGTCGAGCACCTGATCCTGAAAATCGCGGTCGGCGATGGTATTGGTAGCCTGCAAAAGACGGTCGGCCAACGTACTTTTCCCGTGGTCGATGTGGGCAATGATACAAAAATTCCTGATATGGTCCATTTGATATTAAAAAAAAACGGTGCAAAGATAATATTTTGACAATAAAAGTTCAGAAAATAAAAAAAACCGTTAATTTTGTATTTTATTTTGGTGAAAAATATTTCGAATGAATAAAGTACAGCTCAATGTCTTGGGTATTTCATACAGTCAGACGCAAACAGGGGCTTATGCATTGGTTTTGGGCGAAGAAAATGGTAACCGGCGTATTCCCATCATCATCGGAGCGTTTGAAGCGCAAGCTATTGCCATACAGTTAGAAGGGCTGCAACCGCCACGCCCGATGACGCATGAACTGTTTTACAATTTTGCCGTGCAATATGGCATTGTTGTAGAAACGGTCAATATTTTCCGGCTTGAAGAAGGAGTATTCTATTCAAAATTAGTCTGTTCAAACGGCGGCAAGCGCGTTGAACTCGACGCGCGCACTTCCGACGCCATTACCCTTGCCTTGAAATTTGGCTGCCCCATATACACCACCGCAGAAATTTTAGACCGTGCAGGTATTGTTTTCGCAAATGAACCACAGCAATCTTCGCCTTTCAAAGGCGCTGCAAAGAAAAAGCCCAATTTACAACATTTGGAAGTTGCCGAATTGGAAAAACAATTGAACGAAGCCATTACGAACGAAAACTATGAACAGGCTTCAAAATTGCGCGACGAGATAAAACGAAGGAAGGGGGAGGTTTGAAGTTTGAGGTTTGAAGTTTGAGGTTTGAAGTTTGAGGTTTGAGGTTTGAGGTTTGAAGTTTGAAGTTTGAGGTTTGAAGTTTGAAGGACAGTGAATAAAAATAAAAGAAATTATAAATTATAAATTATAAATCAAAAATAAAAGAAAATGAATCAGTTAATCGATCAGATTTCCGAATGTGTTGAAAACGGAAAAGTGAATCTTAGTTCGCCCTATCCCCCGCAGATGAAGGGGCAGCCGGGCGCGGACGAATTAACCCGCCAAGCGCTCGAAGAAGGCGTAACGCCGGGCGATGTACTGAATTTGGCGTTAGTGCCTGCCATGAACAATGTGGGTCAAAAGTATACCGAAAACAAAATCTTTGTTCCGCAGATGCTCTTGTCGGCAAAAGCGATGTCAGCCTCTATGGCGCATCTCAAACCCTTTTTCCAGTCGGGTGAAATAAAACGCAAGGGCGTACTGATCATGGGCACCGTGATGGGCGACCTGCACGACATCGGCAAAAATCTGTGCTGCATGATGGTAGAAGGAGCCGGCTGGGAAGTCATTGACTTGGGCGTGGATGTGAAACCCGAAAAATTCATTGCCACCTTAGACAGCCATCCCAAGGCTGTGGTCGGCTTATCGGCGTTGCTCACCACCACGATGGTCAATATGGGAACGATCATTTCTTCTATCCGACAAAAATATCCCGAAACTAAAGTTGCCGTTGGCGGCGCGCCCGTGAACAACGATTTTGCCGCGAGCATCGGCGCCAACGGTTATGGCAAAGACCCGCAGGAGTTTATCAATTGGTTGAATCAGAATTGATTCACTTCAAATTCGACCGTGAATAATTGATATTCATAGCGTCGTAATGTTTCAGGATGCCGGCAAGGCGGCTCAGGTATTTTTCGTAATCCTTTTCGCTTTTGGGCGTCCACACGGCTTCTGCAAATGCTGCCAAGCGCGGAAACAACATGTACTCCACATGCAAATCAGTGATGATGTATTCGCGCCAGAGGTTGCTTTGCCCGCCGAGGATGTGTCTGGCTTCTGCGGCTGTGAGTCCTTCGGGCGCGGGGTCGAAACTGTACGCCAGTTCCATCGGCAAGTAGCCGCCAATGGATAGCGGTTCGTTATCGCGGTCTTGCGATTGGTAATAATCAAAATAACAATGCGATGTTGGCGTCATGATCACATCGTTTCCCTGCTTGGCGGCGGCAATCCCCCCTTCAACGCCGCGCCACGACATCACGGTAGCGTTGGGCGCCAAGCCGCCTTCCATAATCTCATCCCACCCAATGATTCGCTTGCCTTTGGAGTTGACAAATTTTTCAATCCGCTTGATGAAATAAGCCTGCAAATCGTGCGCGTCATCCAAGCCTAATTCCTTCATTTTCATTCGGCAGTGGTAGCAATTTTCCCAGCGCAGCTTCGGACATTCGTCGCCGCCAATGTGGATATAATCGCCGGGAAAGAGTTCCATTATTTCGCCAAGTACGTTTTCTAAAAATTCAAAAGTACTTTCTTTGGTACAGAACACATCATTAAATATACCCCATTTGCCTTCCACCTCAAACGTACCGCCGGAGCATGACAGTTCGGGGTAGGATGCCAGCGCGGCAATGGCATGACCCGGCATTTCGATTTCGGGTATGACCGTCACAAATTTCTTTTTGGCGTAGGCAACAATATCTTTTATCTGCTCTTGGGTATAATATCCGCCGTAGCGTTCCTGTCTGTATGAGAAGGGACCTCCTGCAACATACCGACCTGTGAGCGTGCGATCGCGCCATGCGCCGACTTCGGTTAATTTTGGGTATTGTTTGATTTCGACGCGCCAGCCCTGATCGTCGGTCAAATGTAAGTGTAGATGGTTGATTTTGTGAAAAGCCAATTGGTCTATGTAGCGCTTCACCGCCGCCACATCCGAGAAATGCCGGCAAACGTCAAGCATCATTCCACGATAGGGATAGCGCGGCTCATCCTCAATAACAGCGCAGGGAACAGCCCATACAACCTCCTTTGCCTGCGCATCGCGATTGATTTCGGGCGGCAACAGTTGGCGGATGGTTTGCATGGCATAAAAAATACCCGCAGGAGCGCCGGCTTCAATTTCTATCCTGTCCTTTGTGATGGTCATCCTGTAGGCTTCCTTATTGGCAATGGAACGAACAAGCCGACAATATATCATATTGGCGCCCGGAGTGATGGCGCCATCCGAATTGTCCGTAATTCTGACGTTCAGTCCGGTGGAAAGAAGAAGTCTTTCGAGCAGCGAAAAAACTGCGTCGTGCATGTCGGCGTTGTTATCAACCGGCGCTACGATGCGCGTTTCGGAATTGAAAACAAATTGCCCCTGCTGCGGATTCAGTTTTGACGGTTGAGGAACAATGTTGTAGACGTTGGTTTGCGCGCTTACACATGTGCAAAACATAAGTGCAAAGGCAGTGTTGATTATGATTTTCATGATATTTTATTTTTATCCAAATTTATCTCGCCAATTCATCAATTATTTTTCCGGTTGCGGCATTAGGCGCCATAATGTTCATCATCGTGGCAATAGTTGGCGCCACGTCAGTCATGTCGATGGGGCGCACAATCATGTCGCGTTTTACTTTCCAGCCATACCAGATGAGAGGAACCTGCGCATCATACGGATATGCCGAATTGTGCGATGTCACCCGTTCGGCGCTTCTTTCCACCCATCCGGGATGAAGGTTCACAAAGACATCGCCCGAACGGCGCGGAAAAAAATTGTTTTGCATTTTGTTCCGGTAGCCTTCGATGTACTGGTTGTTCTGCAAAGCGGTGGCAGTAATCGTATTGGATACGCCGGTAAATTGTATCAAAAATTGCGCCACCACCTCGCGAAAATCATCTAACTTCATTTTCGAGTTTTCAATCAAATCCGTATTCAGGTAGAGCTGCTGACCGTAATACCCTTTGATCCATTCGCCGCTGCCGTATAAGGCGTTCAGATAACTGCGCAAGAGCGACAGCGCGCTGTTGTAATTGAAAGTTCCGATGGGCGCCTTCGAATCGATAAGGTAACCCGGCGTTTGTGCAGCGCCATGGTTCGATGTGAGAAAAATCAGCACGTTCTGCTTGCCCACAAACTCGTCTATAAATTGCAAAAAATGTTCCAAATCTTTATCCAACTTCAAAAAAGCATCTTCCATTTCAATAGACAACGGACCGAAAGCATTGCCGATGTATTCGGTAGCCACAAAAGAAACGGTCAACAAGTCGGTAATCTCGTCCTTACCCATATTTTCGTTCACCATCATGGCGATAGCCATATCTTTGGTGAGGCTGTTGCCAAAAGGGGTCTGCTTCAGCAGGCGATAACGCGCAGAGAGACTCATGTTCCGCGCAAGGTCGGGCAGTACGTATGGAAAAACGATTCGCCCGTTGATACCTATTTCGTAGGGATTGGCGTCGGTAAGGCTTTTGATGTACTGTTGCAGTGGAAAGGTTGTATCCCATGTTCTGCTCAGGTACAGGTCGGCAAATTTCTTTTTGTTTTCTTCAACGAGCCAGTTCGGAAGGTCTTGCATGTAGTAACTGCTGGTTACCCATGAGCCGTGTTCATCGTCGTACCAGAAAGCGCCGTCAGCCATGTGACCTGCCGAGAGGATAGCCGATACAGGGTCGAGCGACACGCCGAACACCTTCGACTGGCGAAAATTGGACAATTTGATCTCGTCGCCAATGGTGGTTCCCAGCATGTTACGCGGCGAATATTTTCCGGCGTCAAACGAGCCGCCCACCGTTTTAACCGATTCGTCGTCTACTGCCTCCACGATTTTGTTGCTCACGCGATCGTACCACACATCGCCCACAATACCGTGCGATGCAGGCATACTGCCCGTAAAGGTGGTGGCATATCCCACGGCGGTCTGCGTATGGAAATAATTGTACGATGCGTTGCGGCACCAAGTCCCCTCTTGGATCAACCGCTTGAAACCGCCTTCGCCAAACTTGTCCCAAAAACGCGAAATATAATCGCTGCGCATCTGCTCGATGACGATACCCACAATCAAGCGCGGATTTTCAGACGGTATGCGGGGATCCTGCGCCCGTACATTTTCGGAAATCATTCCGAAAAAAATCAAAAAAAATAAAATTTGTGTTTTCAAATGTAATTTATTAATTATTAAATATTTAAACGAATCATTGGATCAATGCAATGCAATCTACCAGTTCGGGTTTTTATAAAATTATTCGGAAGTAAATCAGTAAATTTATAAACGTCGAAAATATAACTGCCAATATTTTTATACTTTTTGAAACCCTTCCATTCCATGTATTGATCTATTTCATGCTGCATGGGTTCTTCACCTTCAATAATAAGAACGTATTTTCCATATCCGTCCGAATAAACAATTGATTCAGCCCCAGGATGAGGTAAGGGATAATATTTTTTTGTTATATCTCGCAGATTGTACCAACAACCTCTTTCTTTTGCGTACTTGATGAGCGCTTTTTCTTGTTCCTTATGATCTGCGCCTTCATTTCTTCGTAAGATTTCGGTCGCTTCAACATTTCGTATACCTCCAAGAGTTCTTCCTTCCTCGATTGATAATAAAAATCCGTCAAATCTGCTCCCAGCGCCTTCCTTTTCTGTAATACGTCCGTCCATTCCAATTGTCTATTTAATTCTTCTTTGGTCATTTTCTTGAATTTTCAATTCTCAATTCTCAATTCTCAATTCTCAATTATTTCCGTACTGTTTTTGGTAATATTTTTCGTAATCGCCGCTGATAACGCCATGTAGCCATTTTTCGTTGGCAAGATACCAATCTACGGTCTTTTCCAGTCCTTCTTCGAATTGTAGCGATGGCTTCCATCCTAATTCTCGTTGCAGTTTGGACGAGTCAATGGCATAGCGCAGGTCGTGTCCCGCGCGGTCTTTCACAAACGTGATCAGCTCTGCCGAACTACCTTTCGGGCGCCCCAATTTTTTGTCCATGATGCTACACAACAGCCGTATCAGGTCGATATTTGTCCATTCGTTGTTACCGCCGATGTTGTATGTTTCGCCGTTTTTTCCCTTGTGATAAATGACGTCGATGGCGCGGGCATGGTCGAGTACGTATAGCCAGTCGCGCACGTTTTCGCCCTTGCCGTAAATCGGTATCGGCTTGTTGGTTTTGATGTTGTTGATGGAAAGAGGGATCAACTTTTCAGGGAAATGGTTGGGACCGTAATTGTTGGAACAGTTCGACAATACTACCGGCATACCATACGTGTGGTGGTAAGCGCACACCAAATGGTCGGAGCTTGCTTTCGACGCCGAATAGGGGCTACGCGGGTCATACGGCGTTGTTTCCGTAAAGAATCCTTCATTGCCGAGCGAACCGTACACCTCGTCGGTTGAAACATGGTAGAAGCGTTTGCCTTCGTAGTTGCCATCCCACAATGCGCGGGCAGCGTTCAGCAAGTTGACGGTTCCCACCACGTTGGTCATGATAAATTCCATCGGGTTGCTGATGGAACGATCCACATGCGATTCTGCTGCCAGATGGATCACCCCGTCGGGATGATATTTCTCAAAGACTTCTTTCAATCGTCCGGCATCGGTAATATCGGCTTTTTCGAATACATAATTGCTTTTCCGGTCGATGTCGGCAAGGTTTTCGAGATTACCGGCATAAGTCAGCTTATCTAGGTTAACTATCCTGTAATCAGGATATTGATTTACAAACAGGCGCGCAACATGCGAGCCGATAAAACCGGCTCCGCCGGTAATAATCAATGTTTTATCCATTTTTTAGTATAATATCATTTTAACCACAAATATAAGATATTTTTTTGAAGAATGTGAAAATAATGATTTTTCTGCTTGAATATTCTGTTTTTTATTATTTTTGTATTTCCATTTTTTTAAATCCATAAATCAAAAAATGAAATTAGATGTATTGTTAGGTTTGCAGTGGGGCGACGAAGGAAAAGGTAAAGCCGTAGATTTCCTGACCCCTCATTATGATGTAATTGCACGTTTTCAGGGAGGTCCGAATGCCGGTCACACTTTGGAAATTAATGGCGTCAAGCATGTGTTGCACCTCATCCCTTCGGGTATTTTTCATCCCGAAAAAATCAACATAATAGGCAACGGCGTAGTGATCGACCCTATCGTTTTCCGTAGGGAAATTGAAGCGTTGCGGGCGCGAGGGCTTGGTTTGAACAACCTCTACATATCGCGTAAAGCGCATTTGATACTCCCTACGCACCGTCTGCTGGACGCCGCTTCGGAATCATCCAAAGGCGCATCCAAGATTGGATCAACGTTGAAAGGCATCGGACCCTCGTATACGGACAAAACAGGGCGCAACGGATTGCGCGTGGGCGATATTTTCCTGCCTGATTTTCTTTCTCGCTACCGGCAGCTATGCGACAAACACCTGAATTTGCTGAAACAGTACGATTTTGAACTGAATTACGAAGAGGATGAAAAAGCATGGTTTGCAGCGATTGATGTTTTGAAAACCTTTCAAGTGATTGACAGTGAGTATATGATTAACCAATACCTGACAGAAGGCAAAACCCTGCTTGCCGAAGGAGCGCAAGGTACGATGCTCGATGTTGATTTTGGTTCCTATCCGTATGTTACCTCGTCCAATACGGTTTGCGCCGGCGCGTGCACCGGTTTGGGCGTTGCGCCTGTCCACATCGGCAAAGTGTACGGAATTGTGAAGGCGTATTGTACGCGCGTGGGCGGCGGACCCTTCCCTACCGAACTGCTCGACGACACAGGAGAAGAATTGCGGAAAAAAGGAAACGAATATGGTTCTACCACCGGTCGTCCGCGACGTTGCGGATGGTTAGACCTGCCGGTGTTGAAATATTCCATCATGATCAACGGCGTCAATGCGCTGATTCTGACCAAAGCAGACGTCCTGTCCGGTTTCGATACCATCAAGGTATGTACGCACTACAAGGTAAACGGCGTTGAAACCGACCGGATACCATTCGACGGCAATGCAATTATTGAACCCGTGTATCAAGAAATGAAAGGTTGGGCTAACGACATCACCAACATCGCTTCATACGACGACCTTCCAACAGAAATGAAGGAATATGTTGCGTTCATCGAAAAAGAAACCGGCGTTCCCTTCCATCTCATTTCGGTAAGCCCCGACCGAGACAAAACCTTAACAATGAACAGTGAACAATGAACAGTGAACAATTCAAAATTCGTAATTCAAAATTCGTAATTCATAATTCGTAATTCATAATTCAAACTATGTTTTCTTCAGATACTTACAAAAAACGCCGTGATACATTGCGGCACATGTTGTCGGACGGGATCGTTTTTTTCCCGGGCAATGTAGATGCTCCGTTCAACTATCCTGCCAACACGTATTCGTACAGGCAGGACAGCACATTCATGTACTATTTCGGATTGCAGGAACCCGGACTTGCCGGCGTCATGGATATTGACGACGGTTCGGAATGTCTGTTTGGCGACGATTCAACGATGGACGATATTATTTGGATGGGGCAACAGCCGTCCATGTCCGACAAGGCGGCTGCCATCATGCTCAAGCAAACGCAACCGTATGCCGCGCTGGCAGGCGTTTTGCAGAAAGCGCAACAGCAGGGACGCGCCATTCATTTTCTGCCGCCTTACCGCGCAGAAACAAAAATCCATATGTGGGAATTGCTGGGCATATCGCCGGCGCTACTGAAAGAACAAGCCTCCGAACAACTCATCAAGGCGGTCGTAAAAATGCGCATGGTGAAGGAACCGCAGGAAATAAAACAACTCGAAGCGGCTATCGACGTTTGTTATCTCATGCATACGTGCGTCATGAAGTACATTCGCCCGGGCATGGTAGAGAGTGAACTGTCGGGCGCAATAGAAGGTATTGCGCTGGCTCATGGGGGACAAATTGCTTTTCCGGTGATATTGAGCGTCAACGGACAAATACTCCACAACCACTATCATGGCAACACCATGCGCGACGGTCAACTGCTGATTTCCGATGCAGGCGCTGAAACAGCAATGGGTTACGCCGGCGACATCACCCGAACCATGCCCGTGAGCGGACGGTTCGACGAGCGACAGAAAGCCATCTACCAAACTGTTCTGCGCGCCAACCTTAAAGGAATTGAGATGAGCCGTCCGGGCATATATTATAAAGAGGTGCATATGGCGGCAGCACGAGTCATTGCCGACGGACTGAAAGATGTCGGTGTGATGCGCGGCAATATGGACGACGCCGTTGCTCAAGGCGCGCATACTCTGTTCTTCCCGCACGGTCTGGGACACGCAATGGGTCTCGACGTCCACGATATGGAAGGGCTGGGCGAAAATTATGTCGGTTATGACCATACCATTTCGCGCAGTACGGAGTTTGGACTGAGATCGTTACGTTTTGGCAGACAACTCGAATCCGGTTTTGTACTCACGGTAGAACCGGGCGTCTATTTCATTCCCGCCCTGATTGACCAATGGGAAGCAGAAAAGAAATGCGCGGAATTTATCAATTACGATATACTGAAAGATTACAGAACTTTCGGAGGCGTTCGTTTAGAGGACGATATTTTGATTACTGAAAATGCGTGCCGCGTCTTAGGGAAACCGATCCCGAAAACGGTTGAAGAAGTAGAACGCGAGAATACCTAATTTTCAGCACACAACGCCTGATCAAGGTCGGCTTTCACGTCGTCGATGTGTTCCAATCCGAGCGACAGGCGTAGCAGGTTGGGGTATACGCCGGCTGCCAATTGCTCGGCGTCGCTCAACTGTTGGTGCGTGGTAGCGGCTGGGTAGGTGATGATGGTACGCACATCGCCTATATTGGCAACATGGCTGATCATTTGCAGCCTGTCCAACACGCGGTTTGTTGCTTCTTTACCGCCCTTCACGCGGAAGGTAAGCACGCCGCCGAAACCGTTACGCAAATATTTCAAGGCTAATTGATGGTATTTGTTATCGGGCAATCCCGTAAAATTAACGCTTTCTACCTTAGGGTGTTCTTTTAGCCAGAGGGCTATTTCCATTGTATTGTCCAATGAACGTTGCGCCCGCAGCGAAAGTGTTTCAAGTCCCTGCAACATCAGGAAAGAGTTGAACGGGCTGATGGTGGGTCCCAGATCGCGAATGCCTTCCACGCGGGCGCGCACGGCAAAGGCTATATTTCCATGCGGACTGTCGCTGCCGAATGATTCCCAGAAATTCAATCCGTGGTATCCTTCTGACGGCTCGCTGAATTGCGGATATTTGCCGTTGCCCCAGTTGTAGGTTCCGGCGTCGACAATCACTCCGCCCATGCTGTTGCCGTGTCCGCCGATCCATTTGGTAGCCGAATGAACCACAATATGCGCGCCCCATTCAATCGGGCAGCACAGGTACCCGCCCATCCCAAAGGTATTATCCACCATCAATGGGAGGTCGTAAGCGGCTGCCATCGCCGCCAATGAATCGAAATCAGGAACATTGAACGTCGGATTGCCAATATTTTCGACATACAGCGCTTTTGTGTTTTTGTCGATCAGTTTTGCCATATCTTCGGCGCTGTCGCTTGCGGCAAATCGCGCTTCTACGCCCATCCGCCTGAACGCCACTTTGAACTGGTTATGCGTCCCGCCGTACAGGAAAGGGGATGTGACGAAATTATCGCCTGCCTGCAAGATGTTGTTTAAAGCGATGAACTGCGCCGCGTGTCCCGTTGCAGTAGCCACCGCTGCGATACCCTTCTCCAATGCCGCCATGCGACGCTCGAACACGTCGGTAGTAGGATTTTGCAGACGGGTATAGATATTGCCAAATTCGGAAAGCGCAAACAGATTCGCTGCATGAGCAGCACTCTTGAACTGGTATGCGCTGGTCTGATACAGCGGTACGGTGCGGCATCCGGTTACAGGATCGGGAATTTGACCTGCATGTATTTGCAGGGTATCGAAATGTGCTTTGTTGGTGAACATCATATTTATTTGAATTTTTATATTTTCAGGGCGCAAAGGTACGATATTTGTGTATCATTTTTTAGTGATTTACGTATAAGTAATTTTAAAACTTTAAATTTTTTGTAACATGAATAGATTATTTGGATGTATATTGATAGCAATGATGGGACTTTCAGCGTGTGAAGGACCGATGGGACCCGCGGGTAGAGATGGCAGGGATGCAACAGATGGCATGGTGGTCGTATTTGAGGAAGAATTTTCTATCAAAGCCAATGACTGGAACCTTTATAGTGACGAGCCGAACATGATTGGATCGTACTATTATTACGTGTTTGATGTTCCGCAAATTACCCAAAAAATATATAAAGACGGATTAGTCATCTGTTACTACCGGTACATAGATGAATTTGGCGACGAGGTAACAACGATTTTGCCTTATACGTTTTATCATATTGATTTCAACCAATTCGGCGAGGAGCTCCCCTACTCCATTCAATATTCATACGACATAACACCCGGCAGCATTGCTTTTAAAGTGGTATTCAGCGATTTTTACACCGCCGAAAATAAACCGCCGGCAACATGCCTGTTCAAAATGTTTGTATTGTATTAATTGTCAAATATTTCCGCTAATTTTTCCGTCAAAGCGCCCACATGTAGTCCTTTGGCGATGATTTTTCCTTCCTTGTCCAACAAGACGGTGTGCGGGATTGAACTTACGGAATACAATTTGGCGGCTGCGCTTTGCCAATAGTTTAGATCAGACATTTGAGGCCATGTGAGCTTGTCGTCTGCGATGGCTTTCACCCATGCATCTTTGCTTTGGTCGAGCGAAATGCCTACAATTTCGAACCCTTTGTCCTTGTACCGGTTGTACAGTCCCACCACGTGTGGATTGGCTTGACGACACGGACCGCACCATGCAGCCCAAAAATCGAGCAACACGTATTTGCCCTTGCCGGCGTAATCGGATATTGAAATCGGTTTGTCGTCGGGCGTTTTAAGCGTGATGTCCGGAAATGGCTGTCCGATTGCCGTCCGTTTGGACGATGACACCTGCTCCTTAATCATCTTCACCCATTGCGACTGATCGGTTTTTGCATCGAAGCCATTTGCTACCTGTTCCAATTGCGCGCCGCTCAACGCCTGCGTCAAAGACGCGCTCACAATAATAAATGCAGTGGTGATTTTGCCGGGATGTTTCTGTATAAAATTGACCATATAGGCTGAACGTTCCGCCTCCAAATTTGCCGCCTGCGCCCTGATATTTGCCACGGCGTCGGGCGCGGCAATGCTCGATGTACTCAAGGCTACATACGAATCGTTCAATTTTTTCTGCTGTTGGGCAAATTTTTCCAACTCATTCATGAACTCCATGAAAACTTCGTTTTCCTTCGATCCGGTAACTTTCGATTGAGCAATATTTTGCATGTCAATCGAAATATGGATGTTGGAATTTTCTACAAAAAACTGCACGGGACCTTGATCGTCCACATACAACATGCAAAATTCGGGGAAAGGCGCGGTACCTTTGATGGTAAACTTACCGGACTGCACCGTTGCGGTACTGATTTCTGCCGGCTGTAGATCGCGATACTGCCTCAACGAGACGGTTTTTCCATCGGCGCCGCTTATATCGCCGGTAATGACGTATCCTTGCCCGTCTGCGCATGAACAGACGGCAAACGCCATATTCAAAATTAAAATAAACTGCTTCATGATAAAATTATTTTTAGGAGGCAAAAGTAATAAATAATTATGAATTACGAATTATGAATTACGAATCCAAAGTAAGTTTTTTGGTGTGGTAGGACAACATCAAAAAAATACTCCGGCTGAAACGGTAAACACTTTATTACGGATAGGAAATGTTTCGTTGGCTACTTGGGCGAACCCCCAGGAGTATTTGAAAGACAGTTGAATTTTCCAAACGTCAAATCCTGCGCCTGCGCCGATTCCGTAATCCCATTTATAGATTTCGTTCAAGCCGTCGTTGCTGCCCACATTTCCGTTTTCGGCTATTTTGATGGCATAAGCGCCATACGGGGCTGCAAATACAAATGGTTTTACTTCCGCCATGTGCAAACGATACATCGCCTTGACAGGAACCTCGATATAGTCTATATCATATTTCAATCCGCTGCCGCTGAATGTGGCGCCTTTTTGCGAATACAAAACTTCCGGTTGAAGCGCAAAGCCTTTGGGCCATACAATTTGAGCCGCTATGCCGCCTACCCATCCGGGAATAATATCCTGACTGGTACCTTTTTCACTTTTGATGGTGGCAATATTTTGCCCGCCAACAATGCCGTACCTGTATTCAATCAGATCGGTAGCGGTAAACTTACCGCGAGTAATGGTACAGGATGTTTTGGCTTGGTTTTTGTATTTGGTCTTTGATCTAGGTTTGGGAAAAGCATCAGCTGTGCCCGTCCCAAGCAAGCCCATAATCAATATGCTGAACAAGAGATATTTACAACTTTTCATTTTAATTTACGTTTCAGGTTTTACATGTACATTAAATTATACGCAAAAATAACAAAAATGTTTCAATTTGCTTGAATGATAAATATTTTATCTTTGCAAAAAATTCAATCAATATGATGAAGTATTTATCATTTTTACAGCAAATAAGGGCAATTGCCGTGTTTCTGGCAATTTTCGCACATGGATCGTTTTCGCAAGCGCAAGACGTCGCGGGGCAATGGAACGGCGTTTTGACTGTTCAGGGAATAAACCTGCGCATCGTCTTCCACGTCAACAAAACCGACGACGGCTACGCCGCTACCATGGACAGCCCCGATCAGGGCGCTTTCGGAATACCGGTAACCGCTACCGCCTTCGACGGGTCGAAACTGTCGCTGATGATTCAAAATATTGGCGTGTTGTACGAGGGCGAGTTCAAAACCGATTCCGTTGCGGGTACGTTCAAACAGGGCGCATTGTCAGTTCCAATGATCCTGAAAAGAACGCCGGCGGAAGTAAAACCCGTCAACCGTCCGCAGGAACCAAAGCCGCCTTATCCGTATCGCTCGGAAGAAGTAACTTTCGAGAACAAAAACGCCGGCGTTACCCTTGCCGGAACGCTGACCATGCCCGAAACCGGAAAAAGCTTCAAGGCGGTGATACTCATCACAGGTAGCGGACCTCAAGATCGCAATGAGGAAATCATGGGACATAAACCGTTTTTAGTCATAGCCGACTACCTCACGCGGCGCGGTATTGCCGTCCTCCGCTTCGACGATCGAGGCACGGCGCAATCAACCGGCAATTTCGCCACAGCCACCACCGCCGATTTTGCTGCCGACGTTGAAAGCGCTATCGTCTATCTGAAAAGCCGTGAGGAGATCAATCCTCAAAAAATAGGATTGATGGGTCACAGCGAAGGCGGGATTATTGCCCCGATGGCAGCGACGCGCTCGAATGATGTTGCTTTCATCGTAATGCTTGCCGGTACGGGCATACGCGGCGCCGAACTGATGCTGCTTCAAGCGGAATTAGTGCACAGGGCTTCGGGGATGCCGGAAGACAGAATTGCAAAAACCGTTGGAATCAATGCAAAGGTGTTTGATAAAATCCTCAACACCGAAGGACTTGTGCCCGCGCAGGAAATAAACGCTTTTATGACGGCTCTGAAAGATGACGTCGCCGCGGTTACACCCGAAGGAATAAGCGTTGACGATTATATCAGACTGTTTACGGCACAAGTATCAAGCCCGTGGATGCAGTATTTTCTGCGTTACGACCCCGCGCCGGCGCTCGAAAAGGTAAAATGCCCCGTGTTGGCGATCAATGGCGATAAGGATTTGCAAGTTCCTGCTGAAGTAAACCTTAAGGCTATCGGCGAAGCGCTGAAAAAAGGAGGCAACAATCAACTAACCATCAAGGAGTATCCGAACCTGAACCATCTGTTTCAGGAATGTGACACCGGATCGCCTGCCGAATATACAGTCATCGAACAAACCTTTTCGCCGGAAGCGTTGAAAGACTTAGGCGATTGGATAATAAACAATTAGCCTGCATTATAGCAAGCTAAGATCCACTTTTTCCGATCTTATTTTTTCATCGAAAAAAAGCGAAGCAAAGCGATCAAATAATTCAGGGGAATCGGTAGTTTGGAATTTCCTGACGCCGTTTTTTCCTAATTGGCTGTCCATTTCCGGGTGGCGACGCAGGTAATCGGATAGGCTGGCGGCTACGATTTCGCCTTGCGACAAAATGCTGACGCCGGAAGGCGTATATTTTTTGATTTTGTCCATCAACAGGGGATAATGCGTGCAGGCGGGTATTATTGCGTCAATATCAGGAGATTGCCGCAGGAGGTTATCCATATGTTGCCGCACAAAAAAATCGGCGCCTTCTTTTTGGTGTTCATTGTTTTCCACCAACGGCACCCACATCGGACATGCTTCCTGAAAAATCTTGATATGCGGGTATTGTTTTGTAATTTCGATGGGGTAAGAGCGGGATTGAACTGTCCCGACGGTTCCCAGCACGCCCACATGTCCTGTCTGCGTATACTGTCCTATTGCTTCGGCTACGGGTCTGATGACGCCCAATACGCGACGGCGCGCGTCAATAGCCGGAAGGTCGCGCTGTTGGATGGTGCGAAGCGCTTTCGCGGAAGCGGTGTTGCACGCAAGAACCACCAAAACGCACCCTTCGTTGAACAGGTGTCGCACACATTCAAGCGTGTAACGGTATACCGTTTCAAATGAGCGGGTACCGTAAGGGGATCTCGCATTGTCGCCGAGATAATAGTAATCGTATTCGGATAACTGTCGAACCAATTCCTTCAGAACCGTCAATCCGCCATATCCCGAATCAAAAACGCCGATCATCTGAAAATTTACTTGCCTTCGTTTTTTGCTTCTATGCTCAGCGTGGCATGAGGTACGGCGCGGAGGCGTTCTTTGGGAATCAGTAGTCCGGTTTCTCTGCAAACGCCATACGTCTTGTTTTCGATACGCAGCAGCGCCGCCTGCAAATGTTGAATAAACTTGAGCTGACGCTGTGCCAGCCGTCCGGCTTCTTCTTTCGACAGGGTGGCTGCCCCCTCTTCCAATATCTTAAATGTAGGTGAAGTATCTTCGGTATCATTGCCACTGCTGTTGGTAATAGTACCTTTCAGCATTTCGTAATCTCTTTGGGCTTTTTCCAATTTCTCCATGATAAGTTCTTTGAACTCATCCAATTCAGCGTCCGAATATCTTGTTTTTTCAGTCATGGCTTTAAAAAAAAATCGGTCAAAAGTACACATATTTTATGAATCGGCAATAGCATCTTGTAAAAAAAACAATAAAATTACACAATTTTGTATGGTCATGTTCGTTATTTGATTACTTTTGCCCCTTGAAATTTGGATGTTCAATGTATGTTCAATCAACCTTGAAGAAACATATTATCACATGTTTAGCAGTTTGTTTTCTGTGGATTTTCACCATAGAAGGGCAAACTTTTCGCACCCATACGGAAGTTGGCGCGTTTGCCGGCGTGTCGTATTATCTGGGCGATATCAATCCCCGACAGCAGTTTTACAGTCCGGAACTGTCGCTGGGAGCGATGATCAAGCACAACCCCGCCGAACATCATTGTTTGCGATTCAATGTGTTTTATGGAAAGTTAACAGGAGACGATCAGGATTTTAAAAATGAATACCAGCAGACGAGGGATCATCGTTTTGAATCGTCCCTGCTGGATGTCCATCTCGGATATGAATTTTATTTTATGCCGCACATCATCCATCGCCGGAAAATAGCGCACGCAACACCATACATCTTTGCTGGGATAGGATATACGCTTTTGCTTTCGTCGACCGCCGAAACGGCTGCAAGTCACACTTCCATTCCATTTGGCGTTGGTTACAAATACCGTGTCAACGAAGTGGTTGCCATAGGATGCGAGTGGGGTATGCGTAAAACATTCACCGACAGTTTGGACGGTTTATTGAACCCCGGTACGGACGGTTCATATTCTAAGGCGCACAATAACGACTGGTATTCATTTGCCGGCGTTTACGCGACCTTTGTAGTTTATGCAAAAGGGTTTAAATGTCCCGGTATTAAAGAACAAACAAAATACAGATGACCCGGAAGGACGATATAAATTTGGATAAATTACCCGTTCATATTGCCGTGATCATGGATGGCAACGGAAGATGGGCAAAGAAAAAAGGCAACTCCAGAATTTTTGGACACAGGAATGGAGTGACCGCCGTGCGCGATACAGTGGAAGCCGCCGCCGAACTGGGTATCAAATATCTGACTTTGTACGCTTTTTCTACTGAAAACTGGAATCGTCCTAAAATGGAAGTAGATACTTTGATGTCGCTGTTGATCACCAGTTTGCATGAGGAAACCACCACGCTTCTAAAAAACAATATTTCGTTGACAGTCATTGGCGACATCTCGCGTTTGTCCGATAAAGTGAAAGACCAATTGAAAGCGTCCATCGAAAAAACATCGGCTAACACAGGCTTGAAGTTGATATTGGCGTTGAACTACAGCGGGCGATGGGAAATCGTTGATGCTGTGAACCGAATCAAAGCCGATGTTGTTGCCGGAGTATTGAATGACGCAATTACCGCCGAAATTTTTTCAGACTATCTGAACACAAAAAATATTCCGGACCCTGAATTGTTGATCCGCACAAGCGGCGAGTTTCGTGTCAGTAATTTCCTGCTTTGGCAGATTGCATACACCGAATTGTATTTTACCGAAACACTTTGGCCCGATTTTCGCAGGAAAGATTTGTACGAAGCCATAGTCGATTTTCAAAAACGGGAAAGAAGATTCGGTAAAACAAGCGAACAATTAAAAAATAATGAACAAACAGAAAATCAATAGTATAAATGAAACACAGATCAATTTATATTTATAGTATCATTTTATCCGTTTTTCTTTTACAAGCCGTAAATGCGCAGGATGATCCCGAACCAGACGTCGATTATTCGAACTATCCGGTGATGGACTACTCCAATGAGCAGGAATACATTGTGGGTGGCGTAAAAGTGACCGGCGTCAAGTTCATCACTCCCGAAGTATTGATTAGTATGTCGGGGCTTGAAATAGGACGTAAAATTACCTTGCCCGGCGACGACATAGCCAAAATAGTAGATTTATTCTATGAACATGGTCTGTTTTCGGATGTGAAGGTGCTTGTTGAAAGAATCGAAGGAGGCGTCGTTTTTCTTGAAATCGTGCTTCGCGAACGTCTGCGTTTGTCGACAATGACCATCGAGGGCGTCCGCAAAGGCGAAGTAAAGGACCTCACGGATAAAATAGGACTGAGACGCGGACAGCATGTGACCGAGAACGTCCTCAACAACATCAGAACCATCGTTACCAAGCACTACCGCGATAAAGGGTTTTACAGAGTATCCACCACTTTTATCCAGAAGAATGACACTACAGAACAAAACAGAGTGTCGCTCAGAGTATTGATTGACAAGGGACCGAAGGTAAAAATATCCGAGATAAAATTCCATGACAACGAAGATTTTAAAGACCATCGCTTGCGTCGGGTGATGAAAAAAACCAAACAGAAGAGAGCCAATCTCAATTTCTTCAAAAGCAAAAAATATGTTGCCAGCAACTTTAAAGAAGACCGTACCAAATTAGATGAATTTTACAGCAAAAACGGATACCGCGATTTCAAAATCATCTCCGATTCAATATCTTTTTCAAAAAACAGGAACGACCGTATCCAGTTGGATATCCGCATTAGCGAAGGAAACCAGTATCATTACCGCAACATCACCTGGGTAGGCAACACGAAATATCCCACAGAATACCTGCAAGCAAGATTGGGTTTCGAAAAAGGTGATATTTATGATCAGGTGGGATTGATGAAACGGCTCAATATCGACGAAGATGCCGTATCATCCCTGTATATGGACTATGGCTACCTGTTTTCGAGCATCAGTCCGGTAGAACTCCGTATCGACAACGATTCGGTGGATGTTGAAATGCGTATTTACGAGGGCGAGCAAGCCACTATCGACCGCGTGATGATCAAAGGTAACGTCAAGACCAACGAACATGTGATTCGTCGGGAATTGCGCGTGCTTCCGGGCGACTTGTTCAGCAAGACGAATATCATGAGGGACGTCCGTGAATTAGCCACCTTAGGGCATTTTGATCCCGAAGGGCTGAAACCCGATGTGCAACCCAAACCTCAAAACTCAACAGTAGATATTGAATACGGATTGGTAGAAAAAGCCAATGACCAGTTGGAATTGTCGGCAGGCTTTGGCGGCGGGATGTTCATCGGTCGCGTGGGCGTGAGGTTCAACAATTTTGCCGCCAGCCGCATACTCGATCCGAAAGCATGGCGACCCGTTCCCTCGGGCGACGGGCAAACGCTCGGAATATCCATGCAATCCAACGGAAGATTTTATCAATCGTACAACATCACTTTCGTGGAACCCTGGTTGGGCGGAAAAAGACCGAATGCCTTTTCTGTTTCATTTTACCATTCAAAAATGACCAACCGCGCGTACTATTGGCAAACAGAAGGCGCCGACCAGTATTACAAATCCAGCGGCGTCACGGTAGGTTTGGGACGCCGACTGAAATGGCCCGACGACTGGTTTTCGTTGCATACCGATGTATCGTACATGCGCTATCAGGTAAAGGATTGGGACGGGCGCGGATACTACAGCATCGGTTTCAGGAACGGCACATCGAACAATATAAACGTAGGGATTACGCTGGGGCGAAACTCGACCGATCAACCCATTTATCCGCGACAAGGGTCGAATATCTCGTTGGGCGTGAATCTGACGCCTCCATGGTCCATGTTCAACGACATCAACTATAAGTCGGCGTCGTCAGCGGATAAATTCAGGTGGATCGAATACCACAAATGGAACTTCAAGGCTGCATGGCACCTCGATTTGCTGGGAACGGCAACACATAGATTGGTGCTGGCAACCAACTATCGCTTCGGTTTTCTGGGACGCTACCAGAGGCATGTACCGTTTTCGCCCTACGAAGGATTCGACATGGGCGGATCAGGCATGCAGGGTTACCAAATGTATGGCATAGAAATTGTACCGATGAGAGGGTATACCGATGGTTCCCTGACCCCGTATTCACCCGAATCAACGGCAGATAATATGTTCTCAAAAGCCAACATCTATACCAAAGCCAATATTGAATTGCGTTTTCCGGCAATCATTCAACCGTCGTCTACCATCTATGGGCTGTTATTTTTTGAGGCGGGCAACGCTTGGTACGACCTCAATACCTACAGACCGTTCGACTTGAAACGCGCAGCCGGCGTTGGCGTGCGGGCGTTCCTGCCGATGTTTGGGATGCTGGGGATCGACTGGGGATATGGCTTCGACCGCGACCATAAAGGCGGAGGACGAAAGGGAGAATTCCAATTTATTCTGGGACAGCAGTTTTAATTGAGAATGGAGAATGGAAAAATAGGTATACATTAAAAGAATAGTAATAAATCACAAACATCAAAAGAATCATGAAAATTTCAGTAAAGACAGTTATTGTAGCAGTAGTGGCTGTATTCGCAACGTTTTCTACGTCGGCGCAAACGTTGAGGTTTGCCTTTGTGGATAGCGAATACATTTTGAACAACATCCCCGCCTATAAGTCGGCGCAGGCGCAACTCGACAAGTTGTCGGCTGACTGGCAGAAGGAGATCGAAGCGCAATTTGGCGAAGTCGACAGATTGTATAAAAATTATCAAGCCGAAAGGGTGATGCTCTCGGAAGACATGCGGAAAAGGCGTGAAGACGAGATCATCAACAAGGAGGAAGCCGTTAAGGACTTGCAAAGGAAGTACTACGGTCCAGAAGGCGAGTTAACCAAAAAACAGCAGGAATTGGTGAAGCCCATTCAGGACGAAGTCTACCGAGCCATTAGGGAAATGGCTGTAGAAGGACAATATGCAGCGATATTCGACACATCAGCCGATGCATCGCTGCTGTATGCCAATCCCAGAAACGACAAGAGCGACGAAGTGCTCGAAAAATTGGGATATAAAAAATAATTTCTAAATAAGTAACCAAAATTTTAATACCAAAAAACAAATGAAAAACACAATTAAATTAGTAGTCGCGATTGTATTAATTGCACTGTGCGGCAATGTATCAGCCCAGAACGAAAAGATTGCTTATATCAACCTTCAGGATTTGATATTAGCCATGCCCGAATATGATTCGGCAATGGTAAAATTGCAAAAAGTCGGACAAGAGTTGGAAAATACGATGGAAGAAATGTCTGTCGAATATAACAAAAAATTTGAAGACTTTTCAAAAAATCAAGATCTCTGGTCAGAGCTTGTAAAGCAGTCAAAAACAGATGAATTAATGACCATGCAACGGAGAATTCAATCCTTTCAGGAACAGGCGCAGGAAAGTTATCAGCAGGAACAGGCGAAACTCATGCAGCCGGTCTACGAAAAGGCAAGTAAAGCCGTTGAAACCGTTGCAAAAGAACAGGGCGCACAACTCGTTTTTGATGCCAATCCACAAATCCTGCTCTATAAAGCCCCTGGCACGCTGGATTTGCTTCCGGCAGCGAAACAGCATCTGGGCATCAGGGATTAAATCCGCTACAGGAGGCAGAAGCAACTGCCGTCTGCTTTGGAGAGATTGCGGATATGCCGCAGTCTGAAAAAAAATATTTCCAAAATTAGTTGGATTTGGAAAATGTTTTTACCTTTGCAGCCCGAAAATAGAAATTGAAATATTAGATAAATAGTTTGTCAGCAATGGATTTAATGAAGTTAGTACAGGAGCAGAATGGCGTTTTGAAGGAATTTCCTGATTTTTCGAGCGGTGATACCATCACGGTGCACTACAAAATCAGGGAAGGCAACAAAGAGCGTATTCAGCAATACAAGGGCGTGGTGATACAACGCAAAGGAAACAGCAGTAATACGGCAACTTTTACCGTGCGGAAAATGTCGGGTGAAATAGGCGTGGAAAGGATTTTTCCATTGACTTCGCCCTTCATTGAAAAAATTGACGTAAATAAACATGGTAAGGTTCGTCGTGCCAGAATATACTATTTCAGAAAGTTAACCGGAAAGAAAGCGCGTATTGCCGAAAGGAAATATTCTGCTTCAAACGTGTAACTATAAACATGTACGGGCTGTTTTTTCACTCCGACCCATTACATAATTTATCAACGCCGTTGGAAAATAGTATTTGCAACGGCGTTTTGTTTAAATTTGCTTTTTGAAATTTTTAAACCGGAAAAATCAATATATGGTTGATTATAAATCACTTTGTTCGCAGGTATGCGAAATTGCAAAACAGGCGGGCGACTTTATTCGCAAAGAATCTGCCGCGTTTTCAACAAAAAACGTTGAAGTGAAGGGGCTGCACAATTTTGTCACCTATGTGGACAAAGGCGCAGAAAAAATCATTGTCGACCGGCTACAGGAACTCCTTTCCGAAGCCGGATTCATCGCCGAAGAAGACACCAATACCACCCGTGGCGAACGCTTCAACTGGGTAATTGATCCGCTTGACGGCACCACCAATTTCATTCATGGACTGCCGCCTTACGCCGTCAGCATTGGCTTGCTTGAAAATAATTGCCCTGTCTTGGGCGTTGTATATGAAGTAACGCTCAACGACTGTTTCTACGCATGGAAGGATAGTCCGGCATTCCTTAACGGGAAAGAAATACGGGTGTCGGATGGGGCTAAGATACAGGATGCTCTGATTGCCACCGGATTCCCGTACTACGATTATCACCTGATGAAGCCGTATATCAATTGTCTGGAATATTTTCTGCAAAATTCGCATGGCGTGCGTCGGCTCGGCTCGGCGGCTGTTGATCTGGCATACGTAGCGTGCGGACGATTTGAAGCCTTTTACGAATACAGCCTCAATCCGTGGGACGTGGCAGGTGGAGCCTTTATCCTGCAACAAGCAGGCGGTAAGCTAAGCGACTTCTCCGGAGGCAACAATTATATTTTCGGAAAAGAGGTGGTGGCAACCAATAACGCCATCTTCAACGAATTTTTAGACACCATACAAAAATTTATGTTATGCGCAAAATAGTATTAGTCACCGGTGCGACTGCCGGAATAGGAAAGGCGGTTGCAGAAATTGTAGCCAAAAACGGTCACAACCTGATCCTCACAGGTCGCCGCAAAGACCTGCTCGACGAGTTGAAAAACGAATTGGGCGTTAAGTATAAAAGCGACGTATTGACGTTGAATTTTGACATCCGCGACCGACAACAGACAGAAGACGCCATCAATAATCTACCCAAATCATGGGAAAATATTGATGCGCTGATCAACAACGCCGGACTTTCCCTTGGGTTAACGCCCATTCAGGAAGGAATGGTTGATGATTGGGATCAGATGATTGATACCAATATCAAGGGATTGCTGTACATTACCCGTAAAGTAGCGCCGTTGATGGTGAAAAGAAACAGCGGACATATCGTGAATATCAGCTCCATCGCAGCGAAGGAACTGTACGAGGGAGGCAATGTATACTGCGCCACCAAACACGCTGTGGACGCCCTAACCAAAGGGATGCGTATTGATTTGGTCAAACACAACATCAAAGTCACCTCTATCTCGCCCGGCATGGTAGAAACAGAATTTTCAATCGTGCGGTTCAAAGGCGACCAAACTCGCGCCGACAAGGTATACGAGGGACTAATACCCCTAAACGCCGACGATGTGGCAGAAGCGGTATGGTTTGCGCTTTCGCGTCCGGCGCACGTCAACATCAACGATATGCTGATTATGCCCACAGCGCAGGCAAATATTACGACAGTGGTCAGGAAATAGGCAAGAGGGGGGAACTGCCATCCTCCCTAAAACGAATACTTCAACCGCGCAAACCCCATCAAAACCTGCATGTTGCCCAAGTTTGAATTCCCGATTGTTGAAAAAAACTGTGCGATGAATGAGAAATCAAGATTTTCAATCACCGAATAGTCCATAGAAACGCCGGCATAACAGGATTTGACGTCTACAAAATACATTCCCGACAACGAACAATTCAGTCGCGGACTTATCGGGTAGGAACTGTTCACAAAAACGTTCCACCGGCTGATGGAAAGGTTTTTTGCCGAGAGCGGGGCGGCATACATCGCCAGCAGTCCGCCTTCCGACGAGCCTTTGCCGACGTTGTTGTACAACGCCTCTGCCTGAAGCGTCAGCGAGTTGGAAAAAATGTAATCGGCGCCAACGGAAACGGCAACCATCCCGCTTGTGTCCACCGCGTTTTTGACGGGGTGAAAATAGGACAGTTCGGTTCTGTAATTCAGTCCCTTGTAATCGCTTGTAATCGCTCCGCCGATAACGATGTCGCTTTCGGCGTGCCATCCTGCCATCAACTGATAATCGACAATATTGTGGTTCCAGCGGTGCAGCAGGGCTGCGGTGGCTCTGTCGTTGCGGTATGAAACGGCAAATTCCGACGACGATGTTTCGTTGTGGTAGTACGTGCCGCGAAAAGCGTCGCAGCCCGGACGTTCGGGATAGTCGAAATCGAAAAAGGAATAGGTATTGAAGATGTCGTTGGCGTTCCAGACGAACGTTTGCCCCCAGTTGATGCGCTGACGCCCCAACTGAAGTTTCCACTTGTCCTTTTCGTAGGTGACGTTCAGGCGGTCGAACGCGGTGTTTCCCAGTAGGGGCAGGGCTTGCCCCTGCCCGACATTTGCCCAGTTCCACGACAAATCAACCAATCCCTCATCTGCGCCGATGCTTTCAGCATCGAGTAGAGACGGGGCGCGCCCCGTCTCTACAATTGCCATTAATCGATTACGCATTCCGGCGTCTACCCGCAGGTGCGGCGTCATCTGCCAGCCGAAATTGAGCCTGTTGTGCACGAGCATTTGCGCTTGAACCATCGTTGTATCCATAAAGTCGTTATCAAGGTTTTGAACGATGAGCGAAGGCATTCCGGTAACGTAGCCTGAAAGGTTTTGGGCGGTTGCGGGAAGGCTGCAAAACAGGAGGCAATTGAAAATTGAAAATTGAAAATTGAAAATGAACCTCCATATTGTCTTTGGGCGCTTCAAAAATTCTAATTTGTCTGTCAAGGGTTTCATAAAATATCTTCTTGTTTTTTTCTAACATCTCAATTTTTTAGAAGAGGTTAATATATTGATAATATGTCGTTTATTATTTTCGTTTATTCTAAATCTCTTCTAAATTTTTACTCATCCATTCAGGTTTTGCATCGCTACTTCTATTTGC
>Ga0099364_10002934_pt1 | contig 26929 bp, 28 predicted proteins | sample TergutTh196P3_FD_73070 | JGI IMG/M metagenome (GOLD analysis project Ga0099364, IMG submission 73070) | Microcerotermes parvus P3 segment gut microbial communities from Pointe-Noire, Republic of the Congo - Th196 P3 | ecosystem: Host-associated > Arthropoda: Insects > Digestive system > Gut ... | reverse complement strand
ATTTGCTGCAATCCTCTAAAATATTTCAGCAGAATTTTAGAACTCTAATGTTAAAATGTCCTTCCATGGCCGGTGTGCTTCGCTTTACCGTTCGTGCGGAAGTCGTGCTCGGTTGACTTGAACTCCTTGACGGCATTATCAAGAAGCTGCTCGACAAAAAAATCATATTCTTCTTTGGATGTCATATTATTTTACCTCCACTATTCAACGATATAATATCACTTATTAGTTATAATATATCATTTAATAGCGTGTTTGTCAAGTGGGCAGTATAACTTTTGAGCGTTATGTTCGCACTATTCAATTTGCTTTTATTATTGAATAATTGTATACTTAATATAAAAAGGACGGTGTCTAGCGATGGGAATGTCCGAAAAGATTAAAATATTGCTTGTAAAGAAAAATGTTAGTGCTGCTGGTTTGGCAAAGATGCTAGACACTACGCCATCAAACATATACGGGAAGCTCAAACGCGATAATTTTTCTGAAAAAGAACTTCAGGAAATAGCAGAAAAACTTGGATGTAAGTATGAGGGGTTTTTCGTTATGGAAAATGGAGATAGGGTATAGCTTGGTTACATTGAAATTTATGAATATAGCGCAGAAATAAGGTGAAAAAATGAATAGACCGATAGTTGTCTGTGAGGATTCATTCCAAATAGCTTGGGCAAAAGCTATTCTTGCTTTGAACGGCCATAATTGGGTTGCTTGGAATGTTCTTATCCAAATTGATTGTCCAGAACTCTATAATAAGGAGACTGACGATTTGTTAAATAATTTTGCTAAAAGGCAAAAGTTAATTCCACCCAAACACGTTGCTCATACAATATTTCCACAGACATTTCTAAAAAAAGATATATCGAGAGATAGGATATACGAAAAATATTGGAGATTCTTTAAAATATCTCGCAAGATGCCACATAGTGGTTGGGGCACATACTTTGAGAGAATGATAAAATACTCTACTCCAAAGGGTGATGTAGACCAGTTAGGTAGTATAATTGATAACATAAAAAGCAGAACAATAAATTACGGAGCATCTTATACGATAGTTATCCCCTATCCACACAGGGACTTAAATAAGCTAATGGGGGCTCCTTGTTTGAATTATATAACCATCCAAGTTGAAACTAAAGAGCCGACAAAAGAAAAAACTGTAAATTTGCTGGCTGTTTACAGAAATCATGATTTCACCGAGAGAGCATATGGAAATTACTTAGGATTATGCAACCTTATAAAATACATTAGTCAAGAAACCGGCTCCTTATTAGGTACATTAACCTGTGTTTCTTCTCATGCCTTCGTTCCGAAAAACAGACAAGAACTTACAGCGATCGCGAATAACATTTTGAGGTGACGCATTGAATAAATTAACACTAAATGAAGTAAAGATTGAAGTTACATACAACTGCCCTTTATCTTGTGTGCATTGTTCAAGCGATGCTAATCCGGGACACCAATTATCTATGCCTACCGAAAAATGTATTGATATCATCAATGATGCTTTGTCTGTTGGTGTTAAGGAAATTACATTTTCAGGTGGAGAGCCTTTAATTTGGAATGGTATTAACGCTGCTATTATCCATTCCAAAAAAATGGGATTAACTACCGGTGTTTACACATCCGGGAACTGTGGTAATATGGAGAAATTATTAAGTGAGCTTGCGACCTCCGGAGTTAATAAATTGATTTTCAGTATCTATTCAGATAACGAAAGAGAACATAACAGGGTTACTAGAAAGGCTGATAGCTTTAGCAATACGCTGAAAGCGATTGTCGTTGCTAATTCACTTCAAATTACCACGGAAATTCATTTTGTTGCATTGGCAAGCACCTATAAAAGGCTTGCTAATATTGTAGGATTAGCTCAAGCTAACAGTGTTAAGCGGGTAAGCGTTTTGCGTTTTGTACCTCAAGGTAGGGGGCTTTTGATAAGTGATAAAGATACATTGGATAAAGCTCAGAATTTAGAACTAAAAAAAACTATTGTTGAATTGAGGGATAAGGGCTTTGATATAAGAACTGGCTCACCCTTTAATGTTTTGTTTCTAAACAAAGAGCCAAAGTGTATGGCTGCGCAAGACAGACTAATTGTTGCCCCGGATTTATGTATTTATCCGTGTGATGCGTTTAAGCAAATTTCTTGTGATACTATCGCTACAGGAGATGAATATTCAAGATTAGAGAAATATAGTATTGCAGAATGTTTGAAACAATCAAAATATTTTGAGCTTGTAAGAAATGCCATTCTTTCGGCACCGTCAGAACCTTGTCTGTCATGCAAAAACTATCAAATGTGCTTGTCAGGGTGTTTAGCACAAAAATATTTATACTATTCTTCCTTATACAAAAATCCAGACCCAGCCTGTTTAACGAGGAGTGAAAAACAATGATTGTGCCGCAGACTGAACGGAATAGATATTTTGATTATCTTCTTTCATCAGTAGTAAACTGCGATATTTGTGATAGAATGTGTAATCGAAAAAAGGTATTATCGCTTAACAACGGAAATCTAAATTCTAAAGTTGTTTTTATTGCTGAAGCCCCGGGAAGATTGGGAGCTGAATGTACTGGTATTCCTCTTTATGGAGATAAGACGGGCGAAAATTTCGAGATGTTATTAGGCAATATTGGATGGAAGCGAGAAGATGTTTTTATTACGAATGCGATTCTTTGCAATCCGCAAGATGCAAATGGAAACAACTCTACACCAACACAGGAAGAGATTGAAAATTGTAGCTATTACCTCGAAATGACGTTGGAATTGATAAGCCCTGATATTATTGTAACATTAGGCGTGAAAGCACTTGAAGCATTAAAAGCTGTTAAAGACCACAATTATGCATTAAAAGATTGTGTAGCTGAAAAGCTTTCATGGAATGGCAGATTCTTGTTTCCTCTGTATCACATGAGCCCTAGAGCCGCTATACACCGGAATACTGCTAAACAAAGGTCAGACTTTATTATTCTTTCGCATATTGTAGACCCTGTTAGAGGGTTGAAAACCCAAACTGTCAAAACAAAACAATCAGTAAATATGAATACAAACAGTACGCTACTCGATATGGTGGCAATGATAATTTCCGAAGTAAAAACAGTTTCCTTTTTTAAGCTAACCAAGCTGCTCTATTTGATTGATTATAATTTCTATAAAGAGTTTGGCGCATCAATGTCTGGCAACGTATATCTACGTATGCAGGATGGTCCATGGATACCGAATTTAAGGAATATTGCAAAAGAATTTGAAAATAAAATATTCACGACAACGTATGTTAAGAAAAAGCCGGTACTGTCTCACAAGTCAAATGACTATGTCAACGGGCTAACCGATGAGCAAGAGAAATATGTAAAAGCTATCGTTGCAAAACATGTCAATAGTACCGATGCCGCTATGAAAATAGCGGCATACAGGACTGCGCCAATGCGTTATATACTAGAGCAAGAAAAGACAGGGCGCAATATGACAAGAATCCCTGTCCTTTATAAGGATACGAGCGTTTTAGATGTTGATAAAGAAATAGTAGTGTAGACGTCACATCCTGCTAGACATACTCCCCCCGCCCTTGGCATCCACCTCGGAGAGCCCACGGCAGTTTCGGCGCAGCCAAACTGTCATAGTGGGTAATATACTTTGAAAAAGTATATTACCGCGCCCCTCCGCTACCTCCATCCTTGGTGTTATTTTGCCCATTCACATAAGCAATGGCTTCATCAATCATACCATCAAGCGAACGCTTAAACGTTTCGGCAGCAACCCCGCTGAAAAAAGAAACCTGCTGCATCATGGAAAGGGTCACATACCCATGTTCTTTCAAATCCCATATCGCGTTTTTTTGTCTTTGACTGAGCTTATATTTTTCGTTGTTTAGGCCGCTGTCCTGCGCGGAGACAGTGGAACAGACCATCCGCCACACATCGCTCATCAGCAAAGGTAAATCCACAGCTTCAAGCCAATCGCTGAACATCTCCGGCAGCGGTTCCGTGGGCTTGGCTGTTATTTTGTAATCATTTTCGGGATTTTGCTCAAAATGAACGCCTTGCAAGTCTCGAATTGCGTCAATCGCCTTTTCCGACAGTCCCAAATACTCTGCGGCCGCCTGCTTCGAGGCGTCCGCTTTTTTGACGTCCGTCCTGCCTAAAAGATACTCGGTAGATACATCGAAAAAGTCGGCAATCCCCTCAAACTTTTCAATATCCGGTACCGAAACGCCAAGCGAATACGCGCTGATCGCCTGCCTTGTCACACCAATACGCCCGGCAAGCGCCGATTGCGGTATCCCGGCCTCATCAATCAATCCGCGCAATCTAGTCGCGAACGGCGTTTCATATCCGGGCAGTGTCTTTGTTTTGCTTCGCGGCATATTTTTCACCTCATTGTTATATAATCTTGCACATTTATTATTATAGCAATATTGTCTTGACTTGTCAATAGTGTTTGCTATAATAATATTAAGGCAATACCAATTGCTATGACGGAGGTGAGTTTATGGCAAAGACCGATAGGACGGTTGTACGCAACCAGTCCTATCAAAAAGGCGGCATCGGAATCCGAGAACGGCACAACGAGCGCAAAAACGAAAGCTACAGTAATCCCGATATTGAGCTTTCGCGCTCCCACATGAACGTGCATTTTCGAAAATGTGAAGGCACATATACACAAGCGCTTGACCGCATGATTGCGGATGGAACGGTCAGCACACGCGGGTTGAAGCCTGACGCCAAGGTGTTTGGGGAAATGGTCTTTGACGTCAACACGGCTTATTTTGATAACCACGGTGGGTATGAATATGCAAAACAATTCTTTGAGGAAGCCTTTCGTTTTGCCGAAAAACAAGTTGGCAGCAGGTATATCCTGTCGGCTGTTATGCACGCAGATGAGCGACATCGCGCCCTGTCTGAAGAATTAGGGCGCGATGTCTATCACTATCATTTACACGTCGTGTACTGTCAAGTTATCTTTTGCCGACTTATGTTAACCTCAGATATTCCGCATTAACATAGCATTATACCAAATACGCCTCTTGTGATTTGCGGCGATTTCCAGTGAAATTCAGCGGTCGAGTTGAACTATAGTTGAATTGTCGCGTATTGAGAATTCTGTCTAAGCCACTTTGCTCCCGGAAAAATAAATCCCCCTATAACCTTGCCAATAGGCCCCCATTCCAGTATAATGTATATATCAGCTTCTATAGGAGGGCACCCATGCCCACGCTCAACTGGATTGGCAAAGATAAAGTCATAAACCACCACCAAGACGTGCCTTTTCGCGTGTTGGAGCGTTGCTATTCCTATGGAGCGCCGGACAGCGGCAATATGATAATCCACGGCGATAACCTTGACGCGCTGAAAGCTTTGCTGCCGAAGTATGAGGGACGTGTTAAGTGCATTTACATAGACCCGCCCTACAATACGGGAAACGAAGGCTGGGTTTACAACGACAACGTGAATGACCCCAAAATCCGCAAATGGCTTGGTGATGTTGTTGGACGTGAGGGCGAGGATTTAAGCCGCCACGACAAATGGCTGTGCATGATATATCCGCGGTTGAAGCTGTTACAGCGGTTGCTTGCCAATGATGGTGCGATTTTTATAAGCATCGATGATAATGAGCAGGCAAATTTGAAATTGATTTGCGATGAGATTTTCGGTGCATCAAATTTTATTTGCACTTTCATTTGGCAAAAAAGATATTCCGCGCCACCAGATACAAAAGACGTTGGATATGTTCACGAAACACTGCTAATGTATAAAAAGACTGCCTCATTTTTTATGGGATTGTTACCGTTTTCAAGCGAGCAAATTGCACGATACCAGAATCCTGACAATGATATTCGGGGCATATGGAAATCAATGGATTATACATGCAGATATACAAAGGACGAAAGACCAAACCTTTATTATTCGATAACAAACCCTAATACAGGTGAGGAGATATGGCCTAAAGAAACAAGGGTTTGGGCGATGTCTAAAGAAGTTCATGAAATAAATGTTCGCGAAAATAGAATATGGTGGGGTGCTAAAGGAAGAAACTCAGTCCCTGCTTTGAAAAATTTTGCATCTGAAATTAAGCAGGGTCGTATGCCGTGGTCACTATTGCTTCATGCTGAAGTCGGTCATACAGATGAGGCTACAAAAGAATTACGCGCTATTATACCAGATTTCAAATTTACCCCTAAACCGACAAGATTAATTATGCACTTATTCAAAATTGCGAATGTTGGCCTTGATGATATCATCCTCGACAGCTTCGCCGGTTCTGGCACAACCGCCCACGCCGTACTCAACATGAACAAAGCCGACGGCGGCAACCGCAAATTCATTCTTGTAGAAATGATGGACTACGCCGAAACCATTACCGCCGAGCGTATCCGGCGCGTGATTGATGGTTACAGCAATATACCCGGCACAGGCGGCGGATTTGCCTTTTGCGAACTCGGCGAACCCCTTATGTTCGCGAACGGCAATCTCAATGAAGCCGTGGATACGCAAAAAATCCGCGAATATGTGTGGTATATGGAAACAAAGCAACCCGCGCAGAACATAGACCTAACAGAAAACCCATATATGCTTGGAGTTACAGGCGGCACGGCATATTATTTCCACTATGAAAAAGACGCTGTGACAACGCTTGATACAACGTTTCTTATCACGGTCAAAAGCAAAGCGGAGCGATTTGTCATATACGCCGACCAATGCGCCCTGCCTGGCGAAACATTGAGCCAATATAATATCACGTTTAAGAAAATCCCGCGTGATATTGTCAAGCTGTAAAGGAGGGGCGAATTGTGGAGTTAAAAAAATACCAGCGCAAGGCAATGAACGATTTAACACGCTTTCTTGCCCTGCTCGGTGAGACAGGTAACATAGCAAAAGCCTATAACGCTCTTTGGACGGAAAAGAAAGTTGCCGTTGGCTTCGGCGGCTTGGAAGCATATCAGAATAACATAGCCGGAGTGCCGAATGTATGCCTGAAAGTTCCTACAGGCGGGGGCAAGACTTTTATAGCCGCCTGTTCGTTGAAACCAATTTTTGAAGCATTGCCTTTCACCAAATCTAAAGCCGTGGTTTGGCTTGTGCCATCCGACGCGATATTGGAACAGACGATTAACGCCCTGTCCAATCCGCGTCACCCATACAGGGGACGGATTAACGCCGACTTCTCCCATCGGGTAGAGGTTTATTCAAAGGGCCAACTGCTAAATGGGCAGAATTTTAACCCCACTGTGGTGAATGAAAACCTGTCCGTATTTGTGCTGTCTTACGATTCTTTCCGCACGAAAAATAAAGACGGCCGTAAGGCGTACCAAGAAAACGGCAACCTTGAGGCGTTCTCTAAATACTTTAACAATCCCGATTTGCTGCTCGCTGACACGGACGAAACCGCGCTGATACAAGTTATCCGTTGCCTTTGCCCGGTGGTAATAGTGGATGAAAGCCATCATGCAACAACGACGTTATCAAAAGAAATGCTCACCAATTTCAATCCGTCTTTCGTATTGGATTTAACTGCTACGCCGAAAAAAGACGCTAATATCATTTCCTTTGTGGATGCGCTTCAATTAAAACGAGAAAACATGGTGAAGCTGCCCGTAATTGTTTACAATCGCCGTAATCACAATGATGTACTTACCGATGCAATAACCCTGCGCAGCAGGCTTGAATCGCAGGCAATACAAGAACGTCAGCAAACAGGGCGGTATATCCGTCCAATTGTGCTGTTTCAAGCTGAAGCCAAAGGCAATGACACCACCACGTTCGATAAAATCAAGAAGAGCCTTATAGAATCGGGCATCCCCGAAGTTTATATCAAGATAAAAACCGCTGAAAAGAATGAATTAAAAGGCATTGATTTGTTGGCGGAGGATTGCCCAGTTCGTTATATTATCACTATAAACGCACTGAAAGAGGGCTGGGATTGTCCATTCGCTTATATTTTGGCGACTATCGCCAACCGCACATCATCTGTGGATGTAGAACAGATTTTGGGGCGTGTGCTTCGTCTGCCGTATACGCAGAAAAATCCGTCTGATGTTTTGAATATATCCTATGTTATAACGTCATCAAATGATTTCCGCGCCACGCTTGATAAAGTTGTAGCGGGACTTAATAATGCCGGTTTTTCCGATAAGGATTATCGTGTCGGTACAATAGAAGAAGCCGCCCCACCTGCTCACGAACTGACCGCAGAGCAAATGACAATAACACCGCCAACAGTGGAACCGCTCGCCGGTGATGAGGTGGTCATTGACACAATTGCGCTTAAAACAGCGATTGAAACACAAAGCAAGCCCGACGTTACGGATACCACAACCGACGAAATGCTTAAACAAGCTGTGGAGCAATCTACGCAGTACGAGGAAACCGCCGCACAGACAGATAACCCCGATATTGATACAGCCCCGCAGGAGGTGAGGCAGTATATGAACGTGTTTCAAATAAGCGAAGAACATAAAGAATCTGCGGCAACGCTCAGACTGCCGCAATTTGTCATCCCCAATAATCTGCCATCGTTCTTTACGGAGGATAAAATATCCTTGCTTACAAAAGAGGATTTGCTCGAAGGTTTTACTTTGCGTGATAAAGATACTGTTATTGATTTCACTACCGTTGAGGGAGAAATTGCCCGCGTGGATATCACCGATACTGCTGCCTCAACGCCGAAAGCATGGAAACTAACAGGCGCGGATAATCAATTCTTCCGTGACTACTTTAATTCGCAGCCACCCGAAAAGCGCATAGCCCATTGTAAAAGTGTCATTCTCGGACAGTTATCCAAGATAAACGCCATTAACGACAAAGACTTTGATGAATACGTCAGCCGGATTATCAGCGGATTAACTGCCGAGCAACTTGAAGATTTACAGAACTCTCCGCATATATATCTTGCGAAAATTAAGAAGAAAATAGAGGGCCTTGCTGATGCGCATAGGGCAAGTATATTCGATTTATGGATAGAGCAAGGCAAAATCACCTGTGAGCCGACATATCCCCTCAAAAGCACAATATCACCGCTGAAAGTTACAACCACTCTGCCCAAAACGCTCTATACCGCTGAGGAAGAAATGAACGGCTTGGAATATGATGTGGCTTGGGAACTTGCTAATCTACCTAATATTAAATGGTGGCACAGGAATATTTCCCGTACAGGGTTCAATATCAATGGTTACGTCAATGCCTACCCGGATATAATAGCCATGACGGAAAGTGGAAAAGTATTGATGATTGAGCCGAAAGGTGTCCATTTGGAGAATGAAGATTCGCGTCAAAAGGTGAAAATCGGAACAGCATGGCAGAGCATGGCGGGCGCGAATTATCGTTATTATATGATTTTCCGTGATAAAGACCTCAACGTGAAAGGCGCTGTGCGTTTTGACCGGTTTATGGAGATTGTGCGGGGGTTGTAGATTTCATCGAATCTATTCGATTCAGGGAGGTAATATCGTGGCTAATAATAACAGAGCTATTAACCGCGTATTCACTCGTGGCGTTATAACTGACCTCATTGAACATGGCTCAAATGAAGTGTTTGACATTGTTGTTAAGCGGTATATTAACGACCCGGAGAGCAAGACTCACGAACAGATTATTAGTGAAATTTACGCACATCTCGGCAAAGAACATCGCAACGAATACTATTATATGAACACATTATTAAATAAACTACTCGTAGGAATCCATAGCGTAAATTCTACAACCGCTTTGTCGCAAGTTCGGATAAACGCCCATATCGCCGATTTTGTTATGATAAATGGAGAAGGGCGTGTATATGAAATTAAGTCTGACCTCGACAACTATGATGGACTCTGCGACCAGTTGAGCGATTTTTACCGGGCATTTAGTAAGGTTTCTGTTTTGGCTGATGTTCACGAACGTAATAATATTGAGCATCTACTTGCGGACTTAGGCGAAATGGGTGAAGCTGTTGGGATTTACGTTCTTTCCGAACGCGATACCATATTCGGAAAAGCGAATGTCCGTGAACCTAAGCAGTTTGATGATTATCTCGACCATTGCAGTATTTTCAAACTCTTGCGTAAGCGCGAATACGAGAATGTATTATTGCAGGCGTTTGGTGAATTACCACGAGTTGCCCCTGTATTCCATTTTCGTTCTTGTCTTGAGCGTTTTGGGCAGATACCAATTAAAGAGGCACAAGGAATGGCGCTTGACGAGTTGAGAAAGCGCAATAAGATTGATAAATCCGTTTTTGAACAGATACAACCCGAACTAAAATCAACTATGTATTTTGCAGGATTGTCGCGGAAATTGCCGCAGTTGGAAAAACTGCTTCAATCAAATTACAGGGGGTAACGAGATGTATTTTCCGTATTTTAGAGGCCGACAGTATGATATGCTCGCACTCCGCGAATTGGCGCAGGGTAATTTGCTCGGCAATCATGTTGCCCCTGTGGTAGAACCTATAAAGGTAACATCAACATTTAATGGCACTATAAAAATGTTTATTGAAAAAAGCAAATCCATTGCTCTTATTTTGAACCCCACCGTAGGCGACATTTCAAAATGTGTGTCAGTTGATACTGTGTTGCCGTCTATATCGGGTTCTGTTATTCCGGCTGTTATCGTTAACCATAATACAACAGGAGCAATATCCGCTCTGATTGCAAAAGGCATATCAGAAAGCAATGTTTTGACTATTATGACTAATCGCGATTATCTTGACGTTTATCAAGATTTATTTGCAGAAACCCCGCCAAAATTTACATTATTCCCAGACGAACGGCAAATCCGACGCGCTGTAAGCAAAAATAAAGTTATGTTTGAAGATAAATTCAAAAAACAAGAAAAAAATGCAGATTATCTCAAACAAGAAGATGAGTTTTACTCCGATGACCATCTCTATTTTGGCGAAGAAGGCTTTACGGGGTTCGGTGATTATTCAATAATTGGTGATGAGTACGTTGAAAGCGGGTTTGCTCCGTATGCTGTAGCTATCCATATTGTATATTTTGCGAACGATGATACGCTAAGAGTCAGACATTTTGTTTCAGACTCAAACACAGACATCAAAGACGTAGCTGGCAAGTATTATGAAGCGGTTACAAAACTTAAAAGATGGTACGATTCGGGTCAGTCAAGGCAAACAACAACCGCTTTGGCTACGTTTCTTTCTCATGCCGAGAACGGGTATTACCCCGGTTTACCAACAATTAAAAAGCTCTCAATAATGCACCACTTAGAATTGGTCGGCAAATACCTTGATGGAGGTTTGGGGACATGATGTGTTGCATTGAGTGTTTTCGTGATATTCATATTCGCAACACAATCGAAAAACAGGGTGTAATCGGCGACTGTGATTATTGCTCTCATAAGGGTGTTGCTGTATACGATATTGAGATGATTCCAAATCCGATAGCTGATGCAGTTATCGGATTGGTTCAATTATATTCCGTATCAGATTTGCCGCAAGCGAAACCGTTAAAGATAGCACTCCATGACGATTGGGATATTTTTTGTGCCGATGTTGCTACAATACAAACATTGATTATTGACTTGTGTAGTTCCGTGATAAATTCTGATTCTGATATTTTCACAAGAAATGTGATTATCGAACAACTTCTTGACGATGATTTTTTAAGAGAGTTTGGTGTTGTTCGTGGTCTTGGATGGGAACAATTTGCCGAGTCCATAAAATATGAAAATCGTTTTCATAGCGGAATGTTTAATGCTGACGCTTTCGCTTCTTTTTTATCAATTATTTCTAAAGCATATACAGCCGGGGTCGAATTTTATCGTGCGAGGATTACACATAATAGCAGAGGTTATTCATCTGATGAAATGAGTGCGCCGCCAAAAGATAAACGTTCGGCGGGTCGTATAAATCCTGAAGGAATAGGCATCTTGTATTTATCCTCAGACGATAATACCGTACTTAATGAAATCCGAGCAAACACGTTTGATTATGTTTCTATCGGAACATTCAAATTAGTTAAGGATATAAAAGTTGTGAACCTATCCGGTATATCTGGGACAAGCCCGTTCTTGTATCAAGGTGAGCTTGAAAAGTATGCTGCAAACAGAAAAGTGTTTCAAGAAATTGCGCGTGATACAGCGAAGCCTTTAAGGCGAAGTGATAGTCTTATCGAATATCTTCCAACTCAATTTATCGCGGAGTTTATTAAGAGTCAGGGATATGATGGTGTTGAATATGCAAGCACACTTCGAGAGGGTGGTTATAATATAGCAGTATTCGATGAAACTTTGTTTGAGTGCGTATGCGTAAATACTGTCGAGGTTACGAAAATTCAATATGAAATTAGACCGTAGTATCTAATGGTAGCATTTTTAACCGTAGTTACCGGAACAAAATTTTCATCGGAACATTTTAGAAAATCGACCATATGAAAAGGAAAAGCGATGAAAATATTCCGATAAAAAAGCCCGGCTTCGGTGTTGTTTAGACTGCCGAAGCCGGGCAGTCCGAAAAGTTCCGATAATAAATTTCTTGAAGGTTTCACTACTTGCCGGTAAAATTTAGTTAGCGAAGCTGTTTAATGCTTCGACTAAATTTACCGGAGGCTCTTTATGAAAATCGCTCGATTGACAGAACTAATGGCAGCCTATGAAAGCGCTTTGGCAAAACATGGACTAAGCTATGGGACACGACTTAACTTGCTGGCGCGAGCAAATATGATTGTGCGTGCGCATGAGTACGAGGGTGCAGAATATCTCGACCATGTAATTGTTGCAAATCTGTTTTGCGGAATAGAAAAGCGATTTCAAAATGAAGTTATGACGGAAAAAAGTTGCATTAAAATGAAGCGTGAAATTGGAAGATTTCTTCATTTTGCCAAAACAGGCGGTGTAAAGCTCCCAAATCCACGGTCTGGCGCAACACAAACTTTATTGCCGTACTATGGGCAAATCGCCACTGAATATCTGTCGTGCGATATGCTCCCGAACACTAAGCGCAATGCGCGCTGGGTAACATATATGTATTTTGCGTGGCTTGCCGAGCAAGGGCATGAGGATTTGAGCTGTGTTGGAGCTGAGCAGATTCAAAGATTTTTGCTTGACTGTTCCGGGAAAATGGCCGTGTCATCCATTCACGATGTCAAATTGCATCTTTCAAAGCTGTACAAGCATTTGTATGAATCGGGATTATCACAATCAACCTATGCGGCATTGCTGTCTTTTAAGGTCAACCGCGAAAGTAAAGTACGCCCGATAATGCCGCGAGAAGAAATTGCCAAACTTATTGACGGTATAGACAGAAAAACGCCTACCGGTAGCCGAAATCACGTTATTATCTTGCTTGGTGCAGTGCTTGGGCTTCGTGCTTGTGACGTGGCAAATTTGAAGTTTTCAGATATTGACTGGGTAAATGGTGAAATTAAAATTCTGCAATCAAAAACATCTGAAACCGTTTGTCTTCCACTGACAAAAGACGTTGGCGAAGCCCTTAAAGATTACATTCTAAACAAAAGACCTAAGACTGCCGGACAGCATGTATTTGTACGGATTCACGCACCGCACAAAGCGTTTCGCTCTGCTGTTACGGTGGGCAATATATTTGAGGATTGCTGCAAAGTTGCCGGTCTTGATTACGGAAAGCAGTTTCATATTTTGCGCCGTTCACTTGGCACATCGCTGGTAAACACGGGCACACCCGTGACTACAGTTTCGCAGATTCTTGGTCATACCGATATGGATTCGGCTAAAAAATACATTGCGGTTGACAGCGAGCATCTTAAGCTGTGCGCCCTGCCATTCGACGGTATCGTCCCGATTGGGGGTAGCGCGCTATGAGTGAATTTACCAGCGCTTTTGCGCGTAAAATCGATGCGATGCTTGATTATCGAACGACATTGGGTTACAAAAGAGAAACGCATTTAGCAAGGCTTAGAAGTTTCGATAGATTTTGCGAAGAAAACTTCGCGGAGCAGTCACGGCTTACGCGGGAAATTGTTCATGCATGGCTGGATGGTGAAACGATTTCTCTAAGCGGGCTTTCCGGTGCCGCCACGACAATCCGGCAGCTTGGCAAATATCTTGATGGTGTCGGCGAAGATGCCTATGTTTTGCCGAATAAATTTACATCAAAAAGAAAAAGTTTCATGCCGTATATTTTTACTGATGATGAGTTGTCTGCTTTGTTTGCTGCGCTTGATGATTTGCCTGCCGATAAAAATGAGCCATTTCTAAACGAAATCGCCCCGGTATTATTTCGCTTGATATATACATGCGGCTTGCGTCCGGGTGAGGGGCGTAAGCTTCTTTTGGAAAACGTCAATCTTGAAAGCGGCGAAATTTTAATCACAAGCACAAAATACAAAAAAGACCGCATAGTTGTTATGAGTGATGATATGCTTTTACTTTGCCGCAAATATGATGTACGCAGAAATATTTTTGCTGCCGGCAGATCTTGTTTTTTCCCGGCAAGTGATGGAAATATTCTAACGGCACAAAAGGTCCGCGGGGTATTAAACTATGCCTGGAATATTGCTACTCGTTGTCCCGGAAATCTCATTCCACGCAGGGTTCGCGTTTATGATTTGCGTCACCGGTTTGCCTCAGCTTGCCTAAATCGCTGGCTTGATGAAGGCAGGGACTTGATGGTGATGCTGCCATACCTGAGAGCATATATGGGACACGATGAACTTTCAGAAACTGCATATTACATCCATATTCTCCCCGAAAATTTAATGATGTCACCGTCTATTGATTGGGGCGTGTTTAGCAAAATGCTCCCAGAGGTGGCGCTATGAAGAAATTTTGCAGTAATGCGCTTTTCAACTTGATTCGCAGTTATTTGAAAATATATTTGCCAAATGCGCGCAGATTAAGCGGCAATACAATTCGCTCTTACCGCCAAGCCTTGGAGCAACTTGTCGATTTTGTAAAAATACAAAAGGGTGTTCCCCTGCAAGATGTAACATTCGAAATGCTGACCGGCGAGATGGTTACAGGATTTCTCGACTATCTTGAAAATGAACGCGGTTGCAGCGTCGTTACACGTAACAATCGCCTTGCGGCAATTAGGGCGTTCTTCGCATATGCGGCAGACAAAGATGTCACCACAGCTTTTGCCATGTCAGATTTGATGCGTGTGCCAATCAAGAAGCCTGATAAGCCCATAGCAATAGAATATATGAGCATGGCGGCAATCGCCGCTATTATTGAGCAAACGAACGCTGATACCCCTAAAGGCTTTCGTGACAGGGTTTTTCTTATCTTAATGTATGACACCGGCGCACGAGTCAGCGAATTAACCGGTATCAGACTTTGCGACTTGCGGTTGGGAAAAACGCCGACTGTTTCATTAAATGGCAAGGGTAACAAAGTTCGCAGTGTGCCGCTTATGGAGAAAACTGTACTTCATTTGCAAAAATATCTTTCCATCTTTCATGCTGAGCAGTCGCTGTATTCACAATCACAGCTATTTTATTCAGAAATTCATGGACAAAGAAAGCCTTTGTCTGACAGGCGAATACGGTACTTGTTAGGCGACTATGCTAAAAAAGCGCGAGAAAATTGCACCCAAGTTCCCGAAAATGTTCACCCTCATTTGTTTCGTCACAGCCGCGCGATGCATCTTTACCAAAACGGCATGGACTTGACACTTGTATCGCAATGGCTTGGCCACGCAAATATCGCGGTCACACAAGTCTATGCTCACGCCGATACCGAACACAAACGTAAGGCCATCGCCGCCGCAACTCCGCAAGATAACCCACTTTACGCAAAACTATCACCCGAGCGTTTTACTATTTCGGATGAAGATACTCTCAAGAGATTATCTGGTTTGAAGTAACCTCTTTCCCCAAATTTATTATCGGAACTTTTCGGACTGCCCGGCTTCGGCAGTCTAAACAACACCGAAGCCGGGCTTTTTTATCGGAATATTTTCATCGCTTTTCCTTTTCATATGGTCGATTTTCTAAAATGTTCCGATGAAAATTTTGTTCCGGTAACTGGGGTTATCGGAACGTTCCGATAACGGAGGCAAGCAATGCATGTTAGCGCTACTTTTTTCAAAAGTAGGCTACATGCGCTTGTTGGGAAGTATCCCAAACCCTCTAAATCCCAGCCTGTTGTCCGGGATTTTTAAGCCACTCCGCGTCTGCATCGCCCTTGCGGGGCGAGTTCGGGCAGGGGGCGTGTTCACAGAATCGAAACATATAGTATTTCGCTTTTATTGGGTATTTTCTTCGGAACAAGTCAGAATTACCTCACATCTTTTACCGAACAACCCGCAGAATCAAAAGAAAAAGCGCGGTATCTCTACCGCGCCCGCCGATGCTCATTCATCGTCTTTTGGCTCATCGCCCCTCTGCAACAATTCTATTGGCGTATCGTTCGCTTCGATATAAAGGCTTTCCGCGTCCTGCTGTGCCTTTTGTAAAACGGTTATCGCATCGGTCGAAGCATTGAAAAGCGTTGTGTACATTTTCTTGTAATCCGGCATAAGCGCACCCCCATAAAATATTTGATAATCCTATGTTAGCGCGCTTTTTGTAATAGCGCAGCCCTCTTACAAAAAGTTTGTAGAAAACACAGGCCGCGTGATATAATTAGCATCAGCTTTTATGCGCGATGCTGAGTAAAACGGCATAAGAAAACGGCAGCCACCAAAACGAAAGTGACCGCCGCACCGTCTACATCTTCGCCAGCTTTTCTTTAATGCCCTCTGCCATTTGCCGCAGATTTTCATAGTTCCGCTGTAAGTCCCGGATGTCATCGGCAAAGATACTGCCGGTTTCATTTACACGCCGGGAAATCTGATTCAGGTTTCCGGTTGCGTTACGCAAAAGCCGCGACAGTTCCCGAATATCGGAATAATCCACGCGCACAACATACCCAGTAATAGCCATGCGGCGCAGAAAATCACCGCGATTGGTTATGCCAGTCGCCGCCATTTTCTCCGCGATAAAATCCCGCTCTGCTTCGGTGGCATAGAACGTAAGCCTGTGGTTTCGCTTGTGCTTTTCGTTAATATCTTACATCCCTTTCTTAGTTGATTGATAGCCGTCTGCGTCCACTGTATCAACTGACAATTCCCGTATAATTTCCTCGTACAGCAAACGTTTTGCTTTTCTTTCATCTTCTTTCGCAGTAGAATCTGCTATGATATTCTCAAGATAGTCCAGATTCATCAATTCGCCAAATACATTGTAGCAGAAGTCATACAGTTTATCATCGCACGAATATTTTCGGGAAAAATCGTCCTTTTCTTCTTTGTACTTGGCTATGATTTTCTTCTGTTCTAAAATAGCCTTGTACTCATCGGTCAATGAAAATTCCGCTTTTATGCGTTCCGCAAGAGGGATAGTTTTTGCTTCAATGGTATCGTAGATATTACCGCAATCAACTTGTAGCTTATCTGCAATATCAGATATTTTGTCATCGTACTCTCCGAGCAGAAACATCCCTTCTGCTATTGCGTAGTAATCGACTGTGGTTACTACAAATTGTTTCTTAGTAACCACGCCATTTATACGCTTGTTCTCATGGACGGATATTTTGTAGGCCGTTCTGATTGGTCGCTCAAATCTATCCCCAGTTTGGATGTAGCCATATTGAGGATGTATGCCCCAGTTAAATGGATTCGTCATGACCTCTAAGCGCTTGTGCGCGCCGAGCGTATTGAATTTCCTCAGTTGCAGCTCTTGGATAACACAGAACAGGTCTTATCATTCCTTTCATTGAACCCCGCTGGAGAGCGAATTGCTCACTCTCCAGCGGGTATTTGTCGACGCTTATACCGCAATTCGCCGCATCTTGTTATCCGGTTTTGGCTGTTCCGGTATCGGCGGCTCCGTAAGGTATCGGATTAGCACCGCTTCACAGATAAGATACTTCCGCCCTGCCTTTACGCAAGGCATCTCGCCCCGGATACACATCTCCCTAATCCGGTACTTGGTCAGCCCCGGCACCCGCAGGGCGGCTTCGTTGATTGTCAGCATCCTAATAGTGTTGGTCGTTTCGGTCATCGCAGACCCCCTTCAAAATTATTAGCAAGTAGCGCCTTGACGCCCGCATCTAAACTTGCTATAATTATAGTGTAGCATATTTCACTTGCGTTGGCAATAGCTGTGCGGCTATAATTGCACGATGCAACAAGCGATAACACGAAGGGCGGTATTCGATATGGACAGCAACGAACCTTACTTCTGGCCATTCCCCCGGCGGATGCGGTTACTGATTGACGAAACGCGGGTTAGCCAGCAGGAAATAGCCGATTATGTGGGCGTATCCCGGCAAGCGGTATCCCAATGGAAAGACGGCAAGACCATCCCCGATATGTATAACTTCAAGAAGATAGCGGAGTTCTTCAAAGTGCCGATGGAATACCTTTACGGCGAAACAGATAGCAAAATTAAGGAGTACTTAGCTTTGGCAGACAGCATTGGGCTATCCGACAAAGCGATTGATAAGTTGCAAGCGTGGGCAAAAGAAAAGCCCAGTGGGTTGTCATTCCCCCTGACAGAAATCTTATCCGACATTATAGCGGATAGCAGTTTTGATGAGTTCATTGAACGGATGCAGCTCGTCATTTGCGAATACATGGAGCATCGGTTTTATACAGAATACGAAGGAAATAAAGAGGCGTATGAAAAGCATGGGGATTTGATGAAATCCAAAGAACAAGATGCCGATGATTACGCAAGATACTTTGATATGAGGGCGATAAAAGCGGTTGATTTGGCGCTTTTTTACCGCTATCAATCAATACAGGCCCTTGAGAATGTTTTGTCGGCACTTCCGGGCGCTTATTACGATAAGCATTATCAGCAACTTTTAGCAGAACAGGAGGAATCACTCAATGGCGAATATACAGCCGAGGAAGAATAAGGACGGTAAAATCATCTCTTACAGCATCCGCGTCCATAAAGGCCGTGACCCGATTTCTGGCAAGCAGTTAAAACCCTATACAATGACTTGGGAAGTGCCGCAGGGTTGGGGTGAAAAGACCGCCGAGAAAGAAGCGCGTAAGCAAGCGGCGATATTCGAGAAAGAGTGCAAAGACGGTGTTGCGATGGACAGCAGACAGACATTTTCCGGGTATGCCGAATATGTCATCAAAACGAAGGTACGCACAGGCATCCTAAAACAGAAAACGGAGCATCACTACCGCAAACTGCTCGTCCGGGTGAACGAAGCGATCGGGCATATGAAACTGAAAGACATCCGACCGCAGCATATCAATCAGCTTTATGAGCAGTTATCACAAAACGGCATGAAGCGGAAAGGCGAAAAGGCAACGGCAAAAGTTGACCTAACTGCGCTGATGAAAGATATGCGGATAACAAAACTTGATGTTTACCGCAATGAGAATATATCGGTGCATTTTAATACGGTAAACCGCGCCTGCAAAGGCCAAAACATCGCCGCAAAAAGTGCCGAAGAGATATGCAAGGCGCTCAATATGCCGCCGAATAAGCTGTTCGATTTCTTTACAGACGAAACGCCGCTTGCAAATCGCACTATCCGCGATTATCATCAGTTTGTGTCAACCGTGCTGGCCGATGCGGAAAAGGAAATGCTGATACCGTATAACCCCGCAAGTAAGGCAAGGCCGCCAAAGATAGAACGCTCAGAACCGAATTATTATCAATCTGATGACATTGCCCAAATCATTTCCGCGCTTGATAAAGAGCCGATAAAGTGGCGCACAATGTTCCACCTGTTTTTGGTGACAGGCGCACGTTTAGGCGAAATTATCGCCCTAAAATGGGATAGGGTAATGTGGAACAGCAAGCAGATTCAGATAGACCGGGCGCTTTACTATACGCCGCATAAGGGGCTATATGAGGATACGCCTAAGACCAAAAATTCTGTCAGGGCTATCAACTTGCCTGATGAAATGATGATGCTTTTGCGGGAATACCGGGTCTGGCAGCTTGAGCAAATGCAGTTATTGGGTGATAAATGGCAAAACAGCGGATATGTTTTCGCGAATGAGGAAGGCGGCGGCTTAAACCCCGGAACGGTTGACGGTTGGCTGCGGAGGTTCAGAAAGAAGCATGACCTGCCGCACCTCAACACACACGCTTTTCGGCATACGCAGGCCAGTATTTTGCTATTCAACGGCGTGGACGCTGTAAGCGTCAGCAGAAGGCTTGGGCACGCGAAAGTATCCACCACGACCGATATATATTCCCATATTATGGATGAAGCCGAGGCAAAAGCTACAGAGTGCGTAGCTGATGTGATTTACAAACCGAAACCGGCCGCCGACAAAGAGGATAATGTGATAAAAATTGGCTGATATATCGCAGCCAAACAGAGAAACGGGCATATCTCTCACATGGGGGGGTGTGTCTGTTTTTTTATGCCTATTTGCGGTAAGCGCTGTTGAATTGCGGTTAATGAGTTGAATTATAGTTGAACTATTTCGCTTATTGATACAAGAAACGGCGGGCTGATATGTTGTGAATTTGCTTTATTTATGCGAATTGTAGGTTTTGATGTAATATTACTATTGTCACGTCACATATCTCCCCGTTGTGGAGAAAGAGGTCAGGTGGACAAAAAGGTGCAGGGATAAGGCGCTTGTTGGCACAATCAAAAAGGTCATCAGCCAAGTTAGTCATAGCAAGAAATGGGCGTTTCCGCCGCTGTTGGATAGCCACGGAAATCCGGTTTTGAACGCAACGGGAAAACCTAAGCGGATATGCTCGTATAGCGTGTTGCAGGACAGATTTTTTGAGCATATGCGTGATGCGGGCTATACCGGATTTGAGCGCGGCGTCAAGGGTAGTACGGATGAACATCTGCCGGTGATAGACTACAAAATCAAGCAGGATACGGAGCGATTAGCGAATCTTTCAAACCAAATCACTGAGCAAGAAACCACGCTTGGCACAGTCAAACAGGAGCTTGCGGTTGTAAAACCAATCAAGGCTTCGTTTGATGAAATATCCACTATCGGCAAGAAAAAACGCTTGAGCGATAAGGTCGAGATGAGCAGCGATGATTACGATAAGCTGCAAAATCTCGCCAAAGAGGGTTTGACCGCTCAAATGAACACAGCGGTGCAAAACCGGCGAATATCTGAGCTAAACCGGCGGATATGGGCGTTGCAAACGGAGCTTGACAACCTCTATGAGAAAACCAAGGATTTCTTTACGGCTATGCGGTTAGCGCCGGAGAGAGTTGATGCACTTTTCACCGACATTGCAGACCGCAGAAGGGAGGCGCAAAGGCAGAAGCAATCCAAACGTGGTGGGCAGGGTGCCCGCTGAGGCAGCTTGAAAATTGAATATGCATTAAGGGGGCGCACATACAGTTGGAACCGGGAGACAAGGCGGCATTCATGCCGTCAAAGGCGGACATCGAAGCATTTGCCCGATGTATATACCCATCCATATTAGCGTATTTTGAAAGTGAGCAGGGGCAAAGAGAGTTTGCCCAGTGGAAACAAAAACAGGAACACAAACCCCACCACGAGAACCCCCGATATATCGCATAACAAAGCGATATATCGGGGGTTCTCCTCACGCAAAAAAGCCCCTATTCCGCAAAACAGAGTAGGGGCTACAATGGGATAAGAGGGCTGCAATTGATTTTAAGGGCACAAGCTTATTTAAAAACTAACCTTAACATTTTCTCTATCTGATTCTGTGGCTTCAAAAAACGCTTCTTTATTAAAATTAAACATTCCAGCGACTATATTCGAAGGAAACATCTCAATCCTATTATTAAGCTTAAAAACTGAGTCATTATAAAATTGCCGAGAATAAACTATTTTTTGTTCAATATCTGATAAGGAACTTTGCAAACTCATAAAATTAGTATTTGCTTTTAATTCAGGATAGCTTTCTGATAACGCGAATAATTTAGTAAGGGCGCCTGTAAGAGCATTATCCGCCTCTAATGCTTGTGCTGTGTTACTACCTGCTGTTACATAGCTGTTTCTCGCTTTAATAACGCTTTCCAAAGCGGTTTTTTCATGATTTGCATAACCCTTAACTGTTTCGACTAAATTAGGAATAAGGTCAAATCTTCTTTTTAACTCAACATCAATCTGGCTTTTTTGATTTCTAACTCTATTTCTTGATGTAACTAAGCCATTGTAGGTTTTCATAAAATATATAAAAATCAGAACAACTATAACACCAGTTATTATATATAGCATACAATATCACCTCTCAAAGCAATGCTAACATAAATCCGCACAGATGTCAATAAAGTAGATTGTAAAAAGCTTTGGTCATCATCATATTGTAAAAATCCTTTAAATATTATATAATTATTTAAATGAAGGGCATGTCTCTGCTCATGATTCCCCGTAATTATACCGCTATGCACTCTTTATAATTAATAAAAGGTGACAGTCATGAAATTAGTATCTATACCCCCCAATAAATATGATGATTATAGGATTGACGTTATTTTCAACGGCTACAAGTGGGATCCGCAGTTCTTAGACAATAATACCATTGCCAAACATATTTTAGTTATTACAGAAGAAGAACATAAAGAATTGGAAACGCTCACAGAAAAGCTCGATAATGAAACTATCCGGGCCGAAGAAATGTTAAATAGTAATTTGAAACTTGCCAAGCCTTTGGCATTGCCAAGAATAATTCGCAAAGAGCTCAAAAAAATGAAGAACTATCAGGCGGATAAACATATTCGCCTTACGCGATATGATTTCCATCCAACTGTGGAAGGCAGTTGGGCTATAAGCGAGGTAAACAGTGATGTTCCCGGCGGTTTCGCAGAAGCTTCACTTATGCCTGGGATAGCTGCCAAATTGTTAGGTAGTAAAAACTATTGGTATAAGAATTTTGGCGATATTATGGTAAGCGCCATTGCCCGAAAAGTTAAACCAGACGGAAATGTTATGTTTGTGCATTGTACTTCATATAGTGATGACAGGCAGGTGATGCAGTTTTTAGGAGACAAGCTAAAAACTGTAGGTTTTAACATTATATATGCTGCCGCAGATCACTTGCGGTTTGAAAATAATGAAGCAGTAAGTATTCTTGATGGTAACACAGGTAAAATCGATGCAATATTTAGGTTTACCCCTCTTGAATGGCTTACCCAAATTAAACCCAAGCGATGGCAGGGTTATTTTGATACAATAACACCATCATGCAATCATCCTGTAGCCATATTTGCACAAACAAAACGATTCCCGCTAGTATGGGATAAACTTGAAAAGCTAGGTGTTGAACTATCCGCCTGGCGCAAATTGCTCCCAAAAACAATAGAAGTTAAATATGCGAAAAACAAAGATGATTTTATATTCAAGCCTGCATGTGGCCGTGTTGGAGAAAAAATCTCTATAAAAGAAGCTTGTATTGGTGATGAATACAGCGAAATAATAAAAGATGTAAAAAGACATCCTAAGCAATATCTGGCACAAAAAAGATTTAATAGCAAACCATTAATAGATGAATATGGCGAAAGCTTTCATGTATGTTTAGGATCATTTAGTGTAGAGGGTAATGCAGCCGGATATTACGCAAGAATAAGCAAAGTTCCACGAATTGATTCTAATGCCGCAGATATCCCGATCTTAATCGAAAGGAGTAAAGATGGCAGGTAAAGATATCTTCAAAATATGGGCTCCGGCAGGCGTAAGATGGATAGATTGGGTTAGACCTGTCCCTTTTGTTGCTATAGATAACATTAACCAAATAAATAGCAACTGCAATTTCACGATACCAAATATAAATTATATAAGCGAGCCGCATACAGATACCGCAATTATTAGCGATCTTCCCAGTTATGATAGTATAAAGGAAGGGCTTGCTCTTGCTAAAATCGGGTTTCGGCCTATACCGCTTTATAATGGCACAACCGAGCAACAAGGGGCAATGGCGCTTGTTAATAATCACACTATAGAACGCGCTTTGATTTGGGGGGCTTTAGAGCTTAACAAAATAAAAATACCCGATAATGCTCCACCAGTATTTCTATTAGATAGTAATCGTACGCACAGGTTCAAGATGGATGTTTCTGTGTTTGATAACAGTTGGGATTTATATAAACAAGATATACCATCAGTGGAATACTTTAAAAAACATAAGATTAACAAAATTCTCATAAGAGGCATGGCAATACAAAAAGACCTAATAAGAATTTTATATGAATTTCAAATAAAAGGGATTGCAATATTTTTTACAAATGGATACGAAGAACCAAAAGAGATTATTCTCAAGAAGGCTTTTGGTAATAGGTTTGATTGAATTCTAGTGCCCGCCGCCACCGCCGCCGCCGCCCCGGCCACCGCCGCCATACCCGCCGCCACCGCCAAAACCGTGGCTACCACTGCGGGCAGTGTGCGAAGCAGTGCGCGTTGCAGTTCTAAAAGAGCGGCTGTGATAAAAGCTCCTTGAGCGATAGTAAGGATTACTAAGTACAGGGCTGGAATTTAAGCTCGTTTCCGGGCAGCGAACTTTAAGCGCTTTAATTACTTTTTCTGAAATACCAAATGCAGTTGCATATATTAAATATTGCTCCCATATAACCAATTCTATTACTGTGCGTTCCTCCATAAGAGTTTCGCTATTCAAAAAGTTGTATAACCCTCGCCACTTAGCATATTCGTCTTCACCAAGTTGTGTTAGTAAAACATATCTATTCGATATTTTACTCCTATAAACTGCACTGGCGATAAATCCGAGACCTAGAATAAAAAATGATCCAAATGCTAAATCTAAACGGGTTTGATACGAAATCAGGTTTCCTACTGTCATAATAATAGCACCGGACACCCCAAGCATTAAAGCCAATCTCTTTACTTCTTCCTTTGGCTGTTTGTACGCAGCTTTCTGTAAATATCCTAGAGAGCCTCCAATATAGAGTATCGAATGTTTTATATTTTCAATAAAAGAATTTGTGTACTCATAATCCGTAGAAATCTTAGTTTGGAACGTACTCAACCGTATATCCAATCCATTTGAATGTCTAAGAATTAGAATAAAATAAAGTTCTTCTGTTTGGGTAAGCGGCTTGATATTTGCTTGATTTTGTTCGTGCGAAAATACTTCTAATAGCTGTGTCTCACTTATTGTTATGCCATCATTATTTTGCGCCGGTTGTGGTTGTGCCGGCTTATGTTTAACAACAATTTTTATATTATCAGGAACCCAACCTAAGCTGTCTGTAATTTTATCTAATTCTATATAGCCCTTATGAACCAAGCTTAACATTACAGCCGAATAACCATCTTGTATATCTTCTTTAGATTTATGTTTGCAAAAAACCAAAGCGGCTGCAAAATTAGGGTCTAATTCACTGGGAATATCTCTAAAATAGTCTATTTGCGCTGTTGGTTTATAAAAAACATATTTCGTATTTATTTTTTTGTCAACGCTAAAAGCAAGCATTATTGTTAAAAATGCACTTGCCAAACACAACAATAACGTAATAATTTTAATTCTTCTAAAGGTTGCGGGAAGCGCATCATATTTCGCTTGTTCTTGCCTAAGCTCATCCAAAACATTATCGTCGTAATAAAGGTTACTGGATGCATTTTGAGTAAATATATGCTTATCTTCTCCAAACGAAACTAATGCAAACTCAATGTATTGGTTGTATGGCTTAAACTTTAATTGTGCTTCATCCAGTTCAAAGTAAAAAGTATGGTAGCCCGGATTTTTTGTGGCAGATTTTGTAAATGCAAATCCATGAGAATTTGTTCCATAGGTATTAGCGTGATAATTTCCTGCCCTTGGCATGATTTCTTCCGGGAATAATATTTGCCCTTTTAAAGATGTTAAGTGGTTTACATCCCTTTCAGAAAAAAGTGAAATATATAATTCAGATGAGTCGCCATAGCGTAGTGCTGCGTTATACATTTCGTATTCTATTTCAAACACAACTGTTTCACGATATAAACCGTCAACATAAAAAAGCACACATTCATATAGTCTTAGGCGCTCATTATAAGGCCCCTTGCTATGATACCATTTACCCGGCCCAAGACCTCCTGCTGTATTAATAAAATCATAATCATCCCAATATAACTTTGGAGATTCCGTAAATACCACAGGTTCTCTGCCATCGTCAAATACTTGCCTTACAGAAATAACCCTGTAATCAACCTTTACTCCATCAACATATTCCTCGGGAAGGTCTCTCCACAATTCCCAAAATAGATTATCTCGTGAAAAAGCATGAATATCAAAGGTTAATCGCTCAGTGATAACAACTTTACCTCTGCTTTCGGGTTCATCGACTACTACAGCTTTATAATCAATCTCAGTTATTCTGGCATAATCAAAGGGATTCCAAATGTATTCACCATCCTCATCTGGAACAAACATCACGAAAAGCCCCACAATAATAACAATTGTTATTCCTAATATATATTTTCGCATATTTTTACACTCCCCCAATTGCTACCAATTTAATTAGTATAACATATCATTTTAATCTTTTCAAACATGTGGTGCAAGCAGCGCAGAAATCAATTTTCGTGATACTGCACAAAAACACGCCTAAGCAGAAAATTAAAATCATACTATTTAGTAGTAATAGCCAACAACACGCAGGCAACGAATCAGATATCAATACGTGATAGTTATGAGATTGTTGGTCACAGCTTCATCTCTATTACAACCCCATTAACTAAGCAAAAATAGTTTGTATTTGGGTCGTTGTGCTCCAAGAACATAACCCACAATAGAAAAGCAGGGAACGGCGTTACGCCATTCCCTTTACATAGGACTACTTTGTCCAATACAGCCGCACCGTAGGCTATTTAAGCGGAAAGACAAATGCGAACGCCTCCCCGACTAAGAAAAATCGGTTAGAGTTCGCATTTGTTCCTAATGGCGGAGGGTCAGGGATTCGAACCCTGGGTGAGTTTCCCCACACAGCATTTCGAGTGCTGCACCATCGACCACTCGGACAACCCTCCGTATATAGCTTGCCGAAAAATTCATTGACCGTTAGGGCAGAACTTTAGGGCAGAACTTTTTTAATTGTGAAGTTTCGAAAGCCCGCA
>Ga0099364_10002932_pt1 | contig 26930 bp, 27 predicted proteins | sample TergutTh196P3_FD_73070 | JGI IMG/M metagenome (GOLD analysis project Ga0099364, IMG submission 73070) | Microcerotermes parvus P3 segment gut microbial communities from Pointe-Noire, Republic of the Congo - Th196 P3 | ecosystem: Host-associated > Arthropoda: Insects > Digestive system > Gut ... | reverse complement strand
GCGGACGCGTCGGGTCGCTCTTCAGCGTTGCCCTGTTTTGCCGCAATAAAAGTATTGGTTATTTTTGGAAGATTATTCCATTTACACTTAACGGTTTATAGTTCCCAGTATGAAACTATATTCGAGACGATTTTTAATTGATTCTTTTTATGCTGTCCATAGGCATACTGTCCGAGGGCAAAAATACCGCTGACAGTTAATCCTATAATTCCTCCGGCAATAAACGTGCTTCCTCCCCCAATTTGACCGGTTTCATCAAGTCCCGTGGTATGCCAATCCACATTCATTTTATCACAAAGTGCCATCAAATCTTTTTCAAATGAAACCGGAAACAACATGTTCCTATCCTTACTTTTAACTTTAATATCTTGAATTATGCCCCTATTCCCTGCACTAACAAAGAGAGCACCATGCAAGATTGTCATGACTCCAAGTGCAATGATAACCCCTAAGACACTCCCTAATCCACCCATCAACTCCTTATTATTCGCTACTAAAAATAACGCGCAAAGCGCACTTAAAACAACAACAGAAACTATGAGAAAAAATTTATTTGCTGTTTTAGATTTTTTTATATATTTCGCTTTAGCCTGCTCATGTGTACTTTCTAATCCAAAATACTCTGTCATAACACTAACCCCCTGAGATACTCTTGAAATCACTCTATCCGGAATATTTTTTAACTCCCCGATTATTTTCATATCTTCTGTTTCAATTTGCGGTGCTAAATTTTTCATATTTCCCTCCAAAAAGTTTTTTCGGCATTGATTTACGCCTATTGACAAGTATAGCATAAATTTTTGCCCCTGTCAATACTATATTATATATTTTGACATAATATATTAGGTTGAGTATTTTATATATTATAGATAAACTTATATTAAAGTTGTTTTAGTATAGGGGTATCGACATGGATAAAAAGGCGATTCAAATAAATTTCGGTAATAATTTAAAAAAATACCGCTCTTTGAGCGGTAAAAGTCAAGAAGAGCTTGCGTTTGAGGCGGAAATAAGCTCTGTTTATCTTGGAATAATTGAGCGCGGTGAACGTTGCCCCACAATTGATACCTTATTAAAAATAAGCGCGGTTTTAAAAATTTCGCCCTCTCGCCTGCTTGACTTTAGCGGCGAAATTGATGATACAGAAGCTTGCTATGCTATTAAATACGCTTTAAGAGACATACCCGATAAGGATAAAATGAGACTCATCGCAGTGTTTGAACAACTTGTCAGGATTTATAAGGGCGATTTCTGATTCATGTTCTCTACACTATAATAAATGTAAAAAAGGAGACCAAAAGTTTGAAAACTCAAGTAATTCGCTGTTCGTGGGCTGAAAACGATGAAAAGATGTCGAAATACCATGATGAAATATGGGGTGTTCCCGAACATGACGACCAAAAGTTGTTCGGGAAGCTTTGTCTTGATTTAATGCAGGCAGGGCTTATGTGGAAGACGATTTTGTACAAACAAGAAAATTTCGAGAAAGCGTTTGACAATTTTCATATTGAAACAGTCGCGGCTTATGACGAAACAAAATTCAATGAACTCATGCAAAACAGCGGGATTGTGCGCAATAGGTTGAAAATCCGCGCAATTATTAACAACGCCGAACGTACACTTGAAATTCAAAAGGAATTCGGCAGTTTTGATGCTTATTTATGGGGTTTCACGAAGGGTAAAACTATCAAAAATAAATGGCGTTCGATGAGTGATGTTCCAACTTCAACTCCGCTAAGTGACACGATTAGCAAGGATTTGAAAAAGCGCGGATTCAAATTTGTCGGGACAACGATTATTTACGCTTATTTGCAGGCAATCGGGGTTGTGAATGACCATTTGGTGAGTTGTTTTTGTTATGGTAAGCGGTGAATTTTAGGTGTTTATTCGGGACGGGCAAGCCCGTCCCCTACAATCCGTCCGCGCAAGCGGACACAATAACTGTCAACTCTCAATTGTCAACTGTCAACTGTCGCGTCATTGCCTATCCGCCGGCTTAAAAATCACACCTGCAAGCAGTGCGAAGATGATTACTGCTGCTATGCCTCCTGATGCGGCTGTTAGTCCTCCTGTCAGTGCGCCGAGTAGCCCTTGTTCGGCAACGGCAGTTTTAACGCCTTCGGCAAGCAGATAGCCAAATCCGGTAAGCGGAACTGTTGCCCCTGCTCCTGCTAACTCTACCAAAGGAGTATACACTCCGACAGCTCCCAATATTACCCCCAACACCGCAAACAAAGTCAATATTCGTGCCGTAGTAAGTTTCGTATAATCAATCAAAAGTTGCCCCACAACACACAACAATCCCCCAACAACAAAAGCCCATAAATATTCCATAAAAAAAGAACCAACCTTTATAAATTTTAATTCTCCACTGTCAACTGTCAACTGTTCGTCAATTGTCCGTCAGTTGCACCGCATGCGCTATACATGGTATTGTCTCTCCTTGATGTGTCATGGTTGGCGATAAAAGCGCGCCCGTTGCCGTGAACAGAACGTTTTTCATTTTTCCTTGCGCCAATTCTTGCAGTATATATCCGCATAACACGCTCGCGCTACAACCACAACCGCTTCCGCCAGAGTTTACGTTTTGTTGATTTAAATCGTATATCATAGTTCCGCAATCTTTATGCTTTTCTTTAATGGGAATGTTATCGCGGTTAAATAAATCATACAGCAATTTACTGCCAACTTCTCCTAAATCGCCGGTTATTATATAATCAAACGAGTCGATACTCTGCCCCGTATTTGCTAAGTGCGCGCTGATTGTTTCGTATGCCGCGCCTGCCATTGCCGCACCCATGTTGTTTGCATCTTTGACTCCCATATCGGTGATTGAGCCGAATGTCAGCGACTTTACATAGGGCGGTTTATCGTGCGCCGCGACTATTGCGCAACCTGCCCCCGTGACTGTCCACTGCGAGGTTGCTGTTCTTACACCGCCGTAGTTCAGTGGAAATCGATATTGCCTTTCTGCCGCGCAAAAATGCGATGAAGTAATTGCCACCGCGTTAGTGCCGATGCCGTTGTCAATAAACAGAGCCGCAAGGGCTAATGTTTCTGCCATGTTAGAGCAAGCTCCGTAGATTCCGATATACGGAAAAGAAAACTCGCGCAAGCCATATGACGAACCCGTGCATTGATTAAGCAGGTCGCCCGCAAACGAAAAGCTTATATCCGATTCAGACAACTCTCCTTTTTTCAGCGCGAGTCTTAATGCGTTTTGCTGTAATAATCCCTCAGATTTCTCAAAGCTTTTTCCTCCGAGTGTAATGTCATCTGCTATATAATCAAAGCTGTTTTTAAGGGGGCCTTCCCCCTCTTTTTTACCCACAGCCGCCGCGAACGACTTAATTGACGGCGCGCTCTGTAATTCTATAGTGCCTTTGCTCAAATACAAGCTCATATTTAGACATCCCCTTTCTGCACAAATGCTCTTTGAAAGTGTGTTTTCCCATATTTACGGGGATTTATTTTCAAATTTTAGCCCCTTCCATTAATAAACCATTAATAAATCGTCAATCGTAATATTATGCCGTAGACAACTGATGTCAAAACGCTGTAGACGAGAACCGGGCCGGCTATCAGAAACATTTTAGAGCCAATCCCCATTACATAGCCTTCTGATTTATATTCGATTCCCGATGAAACAACGGCGTTTGCAAAACCGGTGATGGGGACGAGTGTTCCTGCCCCACCGTGTCGCGCCATTCGATGATAGAGCTTAAACGCAGTCAGAAGTGCGGCAATGAATATTAGAGTAACGGCAGTGAGAGTTCCGGCCGTTTTAGTGTCTGCCCCCAAAAAGCCATAAAGATTATTGAACCCTTCACCGATGGTGCAGATAATTCCGCCAAACAAAAATGCCTTTGTGCAGGTGACAGCGACTTTGGTATTGGGTGAACGAAGCTTGACTATCTCACCGTATTCTTTATTAGTAATTTGCATAAACACATTCCTTTTAAAAAATTTTAAATATATCCATAGTTTTCAAGGTTTTTGCAGGGTTATGCTTGTTAATTTCTTCCGCTTTAAAAATAAAGTTTTTTAAATGATTGATTTTATTGTTAAAAAATGTTATAATAGTATTATTAATAGTGTGAAGGGATTAAATTTGAAAGTGAAATCCCGTATAAATAGGAAAAGCATACTTTCAAAGCACATTTGTGCAGAAAGGACATGTCTGAAATTATGAAAGCTGACCTACACTGCCACACAACGTTATCTGACGGCTCGCTTGGAATAGAAGAGGTTATTTCTCAAGCGAAACGTGCGGGTGTGACTCACCTTGCCATCACCGACCATGACACCTTGTCATCTTTGTCGCGTGCGGCTGTATTGGGAAAACGTTATGGCGTGAAAATTATTCCGGCTGTGGAAATATCCGCATTTGACGGCTCACGCGGAGTCAAGGCGCATATTCTTTGTTATATGCCCGCAAAGCCTGACCGTTTAGAGGGATTGTGTTTGCGAACCACCGAAAACCGCAAAAAACGCGGAAGGAACATGGCCAACAAAGTGGTGTCAAAATATCCAATCTCTCTTGATAACATAGCGCGATACGCCGGCGGAAGCAAGGCTATTTATCGTTGCCACATTATGCACGCGCTCATGGATTACGGCTATACGATTGACCTTTACGGCGACATTTATAACGAAATATTTGACATAAACTCAGGGCTTTGCGCCGAGGAGGTGAAACACGAAATACACGAATACCCCGAAGTGCATTTCGCGCTTCAGCTGATTCACTCGTCAGGCGGTTTGGCAGTGTTAGCCCACCCCAACGTTTATAACAACTTTGATTTAGTTGAAGAACTCGCCCAAAAAGGCGAAATAGACGGGGTCGAGGTGTGGCACAGAAGTTTAAGTGAACCCGACGACAGACAAAAGCTTATTGAAATTGCCGATAAATACGGGCTGATTACTACCGGCGGCTCTGATTTTCACGGGTTTTATAACCACTACGCCATATCCATAGGCGACAACATAACACCGCCCGAGTCACTTGTCAAGATGAAAGCTTTGTGCAAAAAAGAGATACATATATAAGCATATAAATAATAATAATAGAAAGGACATGTTTGAAATTATGCATTACGAATATACTCCAAAAGGCGTTTGCGCCAAAAAAATCGCATTTGAACTCAATGACGACAAAGTAAGTAACGTTCAATTTTCTTCCGGCTGTAATGGCTTCGGAAAGGCAGTAAGCGCGTTGTGCGAGGGCAGAAAGGTTGAAGAGGTTAAAGAAAAGCTCAAAGAAATAACCTGCGGCTCAAAACCAACCTCCTGCGCGGCAGAGTTGGTTAAGGCGTTGACGGCAGCTGATGACAATTGACAATGTACAATTGACAATTGACAATTATTGTAGGGGGTGGGCTTGCCCGTCCCGTCATCTACGTCCCACAAACACCTATAAAAAGCTCCAAGTTTTAAACATATGAGCAGTGCGAACGAGAACAATCTCACAACCCCAACAAATCTATATGGCTTCCCGTTCCGTAAAGATACAGGATTAAATCTTTATCACGTTTTTGATATACGAGCAACCAGTCTCCCATGCCGTCGATGTGGCACTCGCGATAATCCTTCATCGTCATCTTCCTCCGCATCTAAAGCCGCATTCATTTCTTCAACGCTGTTGTACATTTTCGCCGTCCCATTCGCAACCGCCTCATAAAGCTCTTCGGCTTCTGCTAAGACCTCGGCTTCAAATTCAGGTGTATAGCCGTTTTCAGTAAGTTGAACCGCCGACAAGTCAAAGGGGATACGCCTTTTAAGATAGATTTGCCTTAGAGTAAGGTTGAAAACATCGCTGAAAGACAATCCTATTGCCGAAAGAATAGGCTCAACCGCTGTTTTTATGTCGGGATTAACCCGAATGTGCATACCGCTTGAACGTGTGTTTGCCATAATAATCACCTCCGCTTATATTATACACTAAACAACCGCAAATGTCAAGTTTTTTAATTTTTTAAAAACTATTGAATTATCTCGAATTTTGTAGTATAATGTATTTATCGGGGAAACCCGGTCAGGGTAAGATTGAAAACGGCGTTGTGCCGGACGGTTGCGTTCACTTCCGAAAGGAGGTGTTCTTATGGAGATTGCTTACGTCATATCTATAACGTTAATCTCAATAGTTGCTATCATAGCAATGTTCAACATAAAAAAGTAACCGCCCACGTTCCAAAGTAGCGGTTACTTAGTTTACGCAAAATGGACGCAACCGTTGAAAGTCTTGCCCTGTTTTTATCATAATAACATATTTTATAAATTTTGTCAAGGGCTTTTTTAAAAATCGTAAAAAATAGTAGGGGACGGGCTTGCCCGTCCCGTCATCTCCCCTCCCCTCCCGTCATCTACGCCCACAAACACCTATAAAAAGCTTCAAGTTTTAAACATATGAGCAGAGCGAACAGGAACAATCTCACGAGCAACGGTAACTTCAACCTTTTCGCTATAGTATTTTGCAAAAGGATTTCTGACTATTTTTCCTTCTTTAAGTGCCTTTTTTAACTCCTCAAAACCTTGCGGAGTGTATTCAAAATCAGGCATTTCAAATATTTCTTGTTTTTTCATTTTAATATCCCCTCTCATAACACTTGACTTCGGTTTTGGTTGGTTTTCTTGCGGAAATAATTCTGATAATCGTATCATTTTCGCGATAACAATGACAAACAATCAGGAGTTTAGACATTTGAGATATTCCTATAATGTTGAATCTGTCTTCTTCATCTGAATGTTGTTTGTCATACACCAAAACAGCTTTTTTGTCTTTGAAAACGGTCATCGCTTCCTCAAAGGACACATCGTGTTTTTCAATGTTACTGTTGTTTTTTATTTCGTTCCATTCAAATTTCAAAATTACACCTCCCACAGCAACCATGATACACATATTATTATACACTAACCAACCCCAAATGTCAATAGAGATGTAAAACCCCACCCCCAACCCAAAAGGGCAAGGGGCGAGGTTTTAAGAAGACTAAAAAGCTTCAAGTTTTAAACATTAAGCATAGCCGACTACTGAACCTTCCATAGGACTACCTGGGGCAATAACAACATTTCTGTCGTCAATAGCAGCAGGGAGAAACGCGCCTGGTAAAGCACCGGAAGCCAAAGGAGTCATATCTGCAAGAGACGTTCCCGGACCTGATTCAAGGAGAGTGGACAACTGTCCTACTGTAGCACCAGGAGTAACAGTATCAACGGACTGGGTGAACGCAGAACCCATTACACGATTACCCCAAATTCCGATTACGCCGGCACCATCACTGGCACCCGAACCGATTAATTGCTCTCTAATTTCTTCCGCGAACGTAACAATGCCGGTGCCATTTGCGTTCCAGTCGGCGTTTGACGTAGTCGGAATTATAGCCGTAGCAGCACCGCCTGCAACGGTATAAACAGCCGGAGCACCACTTATAATATCAACGCCTATAATTTGCACGGTATTGATTTGTTTTCTGTCACGCCCGTTAGCTGTAGCTTTAGCCATAGCACCGTTTGCGATGTTTCTGATTGTGGTGGCGCCCGCGGTAGCAGTGCTTACTCTGGAATCATGCAGGTAGTTCCCCATCAAAGGAACGAGAATTGCGGCTAATACAGCGATAATCGCAACGACCACGATTAACTCGACTAATGTAAAGCCCTTTTTGCTTCTGAGTCTTCTCAATTTTTCCTGTAACATAAATAATCCTCCTAAAAATAATTATATTTGTGATTTTATGTATTATTGTTCACACTATCATTATAATATATTTTTTTTCAATAGTCAAGGGTATTTTTAAAAATTCATAACGTTAAATTCAACAAATTTCACAAGGCTTATTTGGTTAAAATTGACAGAAGCTTATTTTACTACACAATATATATTATATTTTGCTAACTGTTCTAAATCTTTAATTTTTCTCATATTATTATAATGTTGCTAAATACTACAATAAAGGACATTATTCACTATGCTTTCAACATTAATTCAATTATCACTGCAAAATCTGCTTTATTTCGCGCTTCATTTGGAATATGGCGGTGCTTTTCCTCGTCAGCTCACAAAAAAAGAAGAACGCGAATTGTTAGACAAAATTGAGGCGGGCGATGAGAGCGCGCGAAATAAGCTGATTGAACATAATTTAAGGTTAGTCGCGTTTATAGTGCGCCGCAATTATTCAGACTCGAGAGAGCAAGAAGATTTAATTTCAATAGGGACGATTGGGCTTATCAACGCCGCGCGAACATTTGACTCGAATAAACAAATCAGTTTCAGCACATATGCGAGCAAATGTATTGACAATCAAATTAAAATGCACTTTCGCAAAACAAAACGCCAGTCAAGTGAGGTCTACATACACGATTCAATAGATATTGACAAAGACGGCAACCAACTTTCCTTAGCCGACCTGTTCAGAGACCCCTGTTGCGTTGACGACCAGGTAGACTTGATTATCGATTCAGAAAAACTATACAACAGCATAAACGCAGTATTAGACAAACGCGAAAGAAAAATAATCTGCATGAGATACGGTCTCGCCTGTGAAAACGCACCGCCCGGAAAAACAATGACCCAACGAGAAGTCGCGGCAACGCTAAACATCTCACGCTCTTACGTATCAAGAATAGAAAAACGCGCAATCGAAAAGCTAAAAGATAAGTTTTTATAAGAACCACGCCGCCCAACACTCGTTTGTGTCGGGCGGCGTAATTGTTATAATTTTAAATCCGTCCGCGCAAGCGGACACCAAAACTGTCAACTCTCAACTGTACACTGTCAACTGTCATCAGTCTGAAACATAAGGAATAAGTGCTATTTGTCTTGCTTTTTTGATAGCTGTTGTAAGCTCTCTTTGGTGATAAGCGCACGCGCCTGTTACTCTGCGCGGCAGAATTTTAGAACGCTCGGTCATGCACTTTTTGAGTTTATTCACATCTTTATAATCAATAAATTCAGCGCGGTCAACACAAAATTGACAAACTTTCTTACGCGTCCTTTTCATAGGGCGCGAACTTCTGTCAAAAGATTCTCTTCTTTCGCTCATTATATGTTCCCTTTCTTATTTTTAAATTGATTTACCGGCGGCTCGCCGGTTAGAATGGATAATCATCATCGCTGTCGCTTAAATCGACAAAATCTTGCGGCTCACCCTGTGACAAGGCAGGGGGGATATTGTTGGTGGATTGTCCCGGGTGTGGTGGTGGCGGCGGTGGTGCTTGATAGCTACCCTGGCTTTGATACGAGCCGGCAGTATTTATCCCTGCTTTCGGTTCACCGGTAAAGCTTGCACTGTCCACAACAATTTCTGCCATAGTTCTGTTTACGTTGTTTCTGTCAACGTATTCCCTGTTTTGAAGTTGCCCGTCTATAATTATCATTCTGCCTTTGCTGAAAAAGCGGTTGATAAATTCAGCGGTGCTTCGCCATGACACCACATTAAAGAAGTCGGTTTTTCTTTCCTCTCCCTTTGCGGCGAAACTGCGCTCAACCGCTATACGAAACGAAAGCACTGAAACCCCGTTAGGCGTGGTCTTCAATTCAAGCTCATTACAAATGCGACCCATAAGAACCACTTTATTATACATTTTTAATCATGTCCTTTCTGCACAAACGTGCTGTTACCCTGCCACTTGTGCAGGTTGCACGCGGACAGTAACCAACGAACGCAACACGCCATCGGTTATGTTTATAACTCTCTCAAATTCACGCGGAAAATCCGGTTTACAGTCGAAGCTATAGAGTACATAATAACCGTCGTTTTCATAGTTAATCGGATAAGCCAAGCGACGTTTTCCCCATTCTTCAACCCCTACGAGTTCTGCTTGTCCCTTGATTAGATTAGAAAACTTCTCAACTAACCCCTTAACGTTGTCATCGCCGCCAACGAGTGAAAAAACCACGACGGCCTCATACTTTTCGCCCAATTTTGCCATAATAACCTCCTTTTAGACTTTAGTCCCACAGATTAGTCTGTGAGCAAGGAGTAGGTTCATAAACCTACATTTAAAAATTTTAACATATTTATCCGTTAATGTCAAGTGTTTTATAAAAATTTTTCAATCAAAAATCACTTATTTGAATATTTGCCAGCTTATTCCGAAAAATTTTTAAACATTTCCTAAAAAGTATTGATTTTGTTAATTAAATATGTTATAATTTAATAAATGTGTTCAGTGAGGTAATAAATATAATGGCTGTGATTATGTGCAAAGACGTGCCGGTGTATGACATAGTTAACAATAAGGTGTTAAATAAACAATTATGCCCTGTCAGAATAAGAGACGAACACGATTTTTCAAACTGGGTGAAAGCCAGACAATTCATAAGAACTAATGTAGCCGCTAAAGATGTTTTAGATAAAGCAAATAGCATTGACGAAAGGCTTTCTAAGAGAAGAATGTCTTTATCCGATTGTTATTGGATTAAGTATAGGTGGGACAGCTCTACTGAATTTAAGGACATAACGCCTTATTTTAATGAATTTGTTAACCACCGAACTGAATGGGGCTACGGAAAGACAGTCCCTTCAAGAGAATTGGGCGGCTCTTTCTTAAAAACGTGGGAACGGATAAACGGCGAGTTATATATAGAGAAATCCTTGAAACCTCAAATGGCGCGCGCTGAGATGTTAGCGTTAGCGTTGGCGCATAGATTAGGGATAAAAACCTGCAAAGGTTGGGCTGTGCTTAAAAATAAAGAGTGGCTCAGCAGCGACAAATTTAATAACGACATTTTGTTAGAAGATATGGACAGCACAATATATATAGAAAATTTAACAGACACCGACAATATGCTAATCCCTCTGAGTTGGAATGTCAAAACAAAAATGGAAGGCTCAAACGGGCATAACATCGCGGCTATGGCGTATGCTTACAGAAGATTTGTTCAGGACAAACAAGCGGTGTTAAATTATATAACAGCTACGATTCTTTTTGATTTTGTTGTAGGAAATGACGACAGAAGAAGAAATATGTCTAATTGGGCTTATTACAAAAATTCTAATAACGGAAAATGCAGTTTAGCCCCCTTATACGATTTTAACTTGGCTCATTACAGCAAGTTTTATATGTCTATAGAAACTTTTAGGCAAAGTGTAACTTCAAATAAATTATACAAAAAAATAGCCACCGGGCTTTTAAAAGATTGGGGTGTCGCTATAGGACAGTTTGGGGTGGACGAGTGGGTATTAAATTATGAACGACTGCGGAAGGAATTAGAATGAAAATCGGCCTTATAAGTTTCGCCCATCTGCTTGACTGGACTGGCATTACTCGTTTAATCGACCAAATAGCGGCTGAAATGGTTAAGCGTGGGCATAGTGTCACAATAATAGCCAAAGAAGGCAAAGCGTCGTCGAAAATACCAACGTCAGCTTTGGCGTATAAGCACGAACTGCTCACCTTAAATTTAGACACCGACTCGGGGCGAAAGCAAGCGCGCGAAAAAATAGCGAACTCGGGGCTTGACGTTTGTGCGGCATCTGTCGGCGGCACGGAAATCCTATATTTACCGTGGCTGTTTAAGAACACAAATATACCTTTTGTGCATGGTGAGGCGGCAGACCCGCGAGTTTTCGTCTATGAGCGTTGGGAACCATATGAGCATTTTGGTGTATTGTCTTGCGCCGCTGCTTTCACGGTTTTATTGGAAGAATACCTACCATTTTATCCGCAGGTACTCCGAAAGAAAGCGCGTGTAATCGGAAACCCCGCTCCTCCACCTGCCGATATTGATTTTAAAGCGCGAAGGGAAAAGAAAACGCGTACAATTATAGCCGTAGGACGTTTTAATGAAGATGACAAACGGTTTTCGATGTTGTTACGGGCTTTCGCGCTGTTACATAACGAATTTCCCGATTGGCGAGTCAAGTTAGTGGGTGACGGCCCTTTTATGCAATATTACGAGATAATGGCGACAAAGCTCGGCATTAAAAGACTTGTGGAATTTACCGGCTCTGTTTCAGATGTAAGCACTCACTATAAAACGGCAGACATTTTCTGCCTGCCGTCATTTCGCGCAGAAGGCTTACCGATGGTATTTTTAGAAGCATCAGCACACGCGTTGCCGCTTGTGGGCTACAGCTCATGCGCTGCAAGTGCCGCCTTAATCACCCCCGAAATAGGGGCATTGGCGAAAAACACCCCGGGCTTAGAGCTTGAGGTTTTGGCGAAAGCACTAAGCTCTCTAATGACACTCACGCCGCAAGACAGAGAAAAGATTGGAATATTATGCTTAAACACATTCCAAAAAAAATACGCAAACAACATTATTTTCGACCAATGGGAGACTTTATTAGTGCAAGTGAGTAATAAGGAGGTACCCAAAAATATGCTCATGCAGGAATGGCCAGGCTTAGAGCCTGACAGCCCGGTTTGGACGGAAAAACTCTTAACCGCCGCCGGCAACGAAATAGCAGAGCGCGCGTTACCCTTAGTGAGTCCCGAAACATCAAGTGCAGACGAAGAAACCGAATGTGTTCGATTACGCTCTAAATTAGCGCGAATAGAGTGTGATTATAAGCAGCTTGAAAAAAAATATGCCGAATTGTTGAGACAGTTTCAAGCTTTAGCAGGAAAAACCCATAAAAAAATTAAACCACGATAAGACGATAGAAAGGCAGGTTTGTACCATGAACAGACAAGCAAGAAGAAGAGAGCGCAAAAGACTTCGCGCCGGTTTATCACTATTAATAGCCGGCACAATCGCCATGAACGGCATTTCAATTATTCCGGCCAATGCCAACGACGATTCCATCATAGACTTAGCCGCCGATTTGATTATTCAAGGCGGCGGTGGCGGTGGCGGCGGTGGAGATAACAGTAGTTCAAATTCACGCGGCGGCGGCGGTGGTGGCGCAGGCTATGTCTTTTTCTCCGATAAAAACGATATTGAATACTATGATTTTGGAACGCCCGGGCGTGGATACAGTATGAATAGTTCTGACGAAAACGATTTCTGGGAAGGGAATCCCAGTTTTGCCCCACCCGATAATAAAAGTTTAGATGGCGATATCGCGGGTTCAAAGGGGCGATATATAGTATCAAGCACCTCTACCATTGTTTATTTACCACGGGGAGGTAAAAGCGGCGACTTTGTGGAGGTGGACGAAGACAATCCTATAACAAAACCGACCATACCTTCACCCTTACCATTTGGTACAGGGGTGAATGTCAATATAGGTGACGGAAAACACGCCGACTTTCATCAAACCGTTAAAGGATACAAAGGCGGCGATGGCGGCGATGCTTCTATGAGCGTTGGTCAAATCGGCTTAAATAGTCTAACTTTAATCGCCGGCGAAGACGGTGAGTCGAAAAATGAATTCTGCTTCTCTTGCAATAGCGTCAAAAAATACGGGACTGAGCCTTGTATATGCGAAGAACTTTCTGACGATTGGAATTCTCTTAAAGCACATCTTGAGGCGAGAGACCCCGGCAACTCAAATATGGCTAACCTTATACAGATAATAGAAGATTTTATGAGCGACTGCGGCAACTGCACAAATCCGGCTTTCACTGACTCACAATGGAACGCTTATTATGGTACTCTTACCTTCGATTTTTGCGAAGGTGGCAAAATATCAATTACCAAGACCAACTTGGGTAATGGCGTGCCACCGACAATCGAATTATGTTATTGCTGTCGTAATGAAGCTATTGATTTAAATACTATACGACAAACGTTAGAAGATGACTTTACTTCATCTCAAGTCGATGAATTGTTCGCGCTATTTGACGATTATGAAGGGTTTATTTATGAAATTAATTATACACTATCAGCACCCTATTATACTATCAATTCCAATTTTTTATGCGGTGGTAGATTCGAGAGTAGTTGGGAATTTGACGGCACTAATTGGGCAAACGTTTATTTAAGACAAACCAACTTAAAATATGAGCGTTCAGAAGCTGAAAGCAAACTTCTTGCCATTGGCTTTGGTAACGCTGAGCTTGGCGAAGTTTTAGATTATCTTGAAAATGTATTAGATATAAACGCAAAATATAGTTATACATATCATGCCACTTCCGATATATCGCTGACCTTTGAATTTGAATTTGGAACTCAAAGAAACTGGGAATACGATGGGGCAACTTTGAGCGGACCGAATAATTGGGGAGACGGCACTTTATTAGGATTAATCGAAGTCTTAGAAAACAATGGGTTTTCTGTAGCCATTGACATGCCAAATAAAACTTTAACTGTCACGGGAACAGGTAGCACAGCAACATCAGATGTTTTTTTAACTGTGCCGAGCGGTTTTACCGTAGACTGGAATGCTGTAACAGCCATAAATTGTGACCACTGGAGTCCGCCGGTTACCACAACCGGCGGAGGAACATTTTTGATGTCGGGCGGCTCAATAGAAGTTGTTTGTACATGCTCACCGGGTCCGGGCTGTTACAATAGTTGGATGCCAGCATTAAATGTCAATTCTACCTTTATCATGAACGATGGCACTATAAAAAATGAAAACGCAACGGCACTTTACGTAGCGGATGGCATAAAGTATACCCTTAATGGCGGCGACATTGAGGGTGAGGTTTATGATGAGAGTTTGCTCTTTACCGATGGTAAAGGTGGGAGTGCTTCGCTGACGGCTGAACGCGTTAATGTAAAAGAAATTAACTTGTTCCAATCTTACGATGGCTATGAACATGAATCTGGCGAGGTTAATTTTAAGACTAAAACGTTATATGCCCAAAAAGATTATGAAATGAACATTAAGGGAGAGCCGACTATAAACATCACAGAGTTTGCATTTGATATAACCGGCGCGAATACCGCTGATACATTGTTGGCGGTTGACGGCGGCTCTCTTGACATCAGCGCGATAACCGAAGATGAAGTTGAGTTGATTTTAACCGGCCCTCTCGGCTTGCTCAAAGACGAAACGCTTATTTTAATCAGCAGTGTTGTCGGAAGCGTAAACTTCATAAAAGAAATAGACACTGACAGATTTCAATTTTCGGTTGTGAGTGGGGCTTTGATTTTGACTTATCTCGGGCCGCCTACAACCCCCGAGCCTAAGCCAACTGCGCAAATAAACTATGAAACCGAAAAACTTTTCGGCTTATCTTCCGGCGGCACTTATGAATTTAATTCAAGCGGTGACACTTCAACCCAAACTGAATATTCAATTATCGCCGCTTGGCTTGATACCACCCTAAACATTGTCCGAAAGGGCAATGGCACTACTACAACAGATTCAGAAGCTCAAGAGTTGCCTATTCCGAGCCGCCCCCCTGCCCCCACCTTAGGAAAAACCGACTGCACTTTTGTCGGCAACGATGGGGCGATTACCGGAACAACGGCTCTTATGGAATATAAACCGAATAACAGCAGTGGGCTGACAGGTTCAGAGGGTTGGGTTATGGCTACAGGAACGTCAATTACAGGACTAACAGCCGGGACATATTATGTGCGCATAGCCGCAAGCAACGTTAATGAAAATTTCCACGGTTTGAGCGCGCAAATTGTCATAGAACCGTTTACGCCAACCCCCGAAGAAAAACCTGACGGGCAAATCAACTATGAAACCGAAAAACTTTTCGGGTTTGAAACAGGCTTTGAATATGAGTTTAACTCAAGCGGCACACCATCAAATGAAACAATTTACGACATTTTAAACACCTGGTTTAACACCACAGTGAATGTCGTTCGCAAAGCCTCATCACCCGCAAAAACAGACAGCGAACCGCAAGAAATAATAATTCCGAGCCGCCCCCCTGCCCCGCCCGCGCTTGGGTCTAACTGCACTGTGATTTCAAACGATGACGGCTCAATTACTAACGTTGACGACACAATGGAATATAAAAAAGACAACAGTGACGGGCTGACAGGCTCTGTAGGTTGGCTTCGTGTTAGTGGAATGTCTATTACAGGACTTACACCGGGTACATATTATGTCCGCATAGCCGCAAGCAACGTTAATGAAAATTTCCACGGCATAAGCGCGCCAGTCACCATACTTCCACACGATGCGACACAAGAGCCGACACCTGACGGAAAAATCAATTATCTCACCGAAATGCTTTATAATTTTGAACACGGTGGTTTATATGAGTTTAACTCAAGCGGAAACGTATCAGGCGACACAAGCTACACAATCCTTCAAACATGGCTTGGGACAATTCAGAGCATAGTCCGAAGGGGCAACGGAGCAACAACCATAAACAGCGAACCGCAAGTGATTAACATTCCGAACCGCCCCCCTGCCCCCACCTCTTTATCAGTCGCCCATGCCGTGGGCAGTAGCAGCGGCTCAATTTCGGGGGTTAGCTCTCTTATGGAATATAAACCGAATAACAGCAGTGGGCTGACAGGTTCAGACGGTTGGAATCGGGTTAGTGGAACGTCAATTACAGGACTGACAGCCGGGACATATTATATCCGCATAGCCGCAAGCAACGACAACGAAAATTTCCACGGCTTGAGCGCGAGAGCGGTGATTGAACAGTTATCCGAACCCGACCCGGAACCCGACCCAGACCCGGAACCTGACCCAGACCCGGAACCCGAACCTGAACCTGACCCAGACCCGGAACCCGAACCACCAGTTGACCCACCTGTCGAGCCCGAACCTGTTATTCCACCCATTGAACCGCCCATCTCATCAACAGTAACCCGAAGCGGCCCGTCAATCGTAGGCAACCCACCTCGCAGCGGCGGCGGTGCGCCTTATGCTACACTGCCCGAACCGCAACCGCAAATACCGCCAACGCACGAGCCGCCCATAATTACGCATGAAGAAGATGACATTCCATTGCCTGAACCCACGCCGCCCGTCACACGACCGGAACCCGTCCCGTTCAGAGAAGAACCGCTGGACATTCCCGATGACGAACCTGACAAAAAACCCGATGAACCCGATGAACAACCGGAAGAAACAAACCCCAAAACCGGCTACGTCCTCACATTCATGAACTTTTTATCGGCACTTGCGTTCTTAAGCCTAATTTTATTAAGCAAAAAACGCAGAAACGACAGGTGAGATTTAAAGAGAAATAGCGATATTTAAAGAGTTTAAAAGAGTTTTAACAGTATATTTCATTTTTTTCTTAAAAAACTATTGACAAGCACGGGAAAATTATGTATAATCAGTGACAGTCTATTAAATTTCTAAGGAGGGAACAATTCATGTCAACATATATGCCTAAAGTCGAAAACATTGAACGCAAATGGTATATTATAGACGCAACAGGCAAACCGTTAGGGCGGGTTGCTACTCAAGCCGCGACAATTCTCCGCGGTAAGCACAAGCCAATTTTCGCACCGCATTGTGACTGCGGCGACCACGTAATCATAATCAACTGCAAAGATGCAGTGTTAACCGGCAAAAAGCTTCAAAACAAATATTACAGATGGCACACAGGCTGGATAGGCCATCTCAAAGAAATAAGATATGACAAGCTTATGTCACAACGCCCCGAAAAGGCGATGACACTCGCGGTTAACGGCATGTTGCCCAACACCACAATCGGGCGCAAAGCGATGACAAGACTTCGTGTCTATAAAGACTCACAACACAAAAATCAGGCTCAAAAGCCCGAAGAATTTAAATTTTAAGGAGGGGTAGACAATGTATGATTCAAAACCATATTATTATGGAACGGGAAGAAGAAAACACTCAGTGGCAAGAGTGAGAGTATACCCCGGTAGCGGTAGCATAAACATAAACGGACGTGATATTGAAGAATATTTCGGGTTAGACACATTAAAGCTGATTGTTCGCCAACCGTTAGCCTTAACCGGAACTCTCGAGAAATTCGACACAATCTGCACCGTTAAGGGCGGTGGCGTTACAGGTCAAGCGGGGGCAGTTCGCCACGGGCTGTCGCGCGCGCTGTTACAATACAGCGAAGAGTTACGCCCTGTGCTTAAAAAAGCAGGTTTCTTAACAAGAGACCCTCGTATGAAAGAACGTAAAAAATACGGGCTCAAAGCCGCAAGACGCGCACCGCAATTCTCTAAAAGATGACGAACAATTGACAATGTACAATTGACAATTGACAATTATTGTGTCCGCTCACGCGGACGGATTTGAATATGTCGCGACAGCGACTCCATCATTGTCAATTGTCAATTGTCAATTGTACATTGCCATCGCGGGTATGGTTTAGTGGCAAAACATCAGCTTCCCAAGCTGAGGATACGGGTTCGATTCCCGTTACCCGCTGACGAACAATTGACAATGTACAATTGACAATTGACAATTATTTTTTTAATTTTGCCTTATTTTTAATTCATTTTCATGTATATTATTTGGCTATTATTTCTGTGCTAATTTTTCGTAGTATTCAACTAAGCCGGCAAGATAATCGTAAGCCGAAGGCGACCCCACAATTGTCAATTGTCAATTGTACATTGTCAATTGTCCGTCAACTGTCGTCAATACGCATCATGATTCTTCAATTGAGCCGCTAAATCTACCTTCAACATTTTCATAAGTGACACGAGAATATGCGAGAAGCGCGGATGCCCTATGATTGTTTTCGGGAATGTCGCCATCATCTTTCCGTCAACGCCGTATGATTTTAGGGCGTATTCAACAGACATCTTCTCTGTTTTGAGATAGGGCGATAATAAGGCGCGAACCTGCTTTCGCTCAGACATTGTCAAATCAGTGCAGGTGAGTAATATTGCCGCCTGAAAACACAAATGACCCCATATAAGACCGCTCATAAACATTCCACATTCGAGACCGCGTTTAAACGTCTTTGACATTCCACGCGCTATTCGCACTACCTCTTCCGGGGGTTTAGCAGTATTTTGTACCATAGAGCCGGCATGAATAAAATAGTTATACCCGATGAGTTGGGGCAAAAAACAAACTGTTTTCGCTTTATCGAAACATTCAATGCAAAACAGCGTGTCCTCGGTAAACGGTATTTCATCGTCAAAACGCAAGGCGTGCTTTTCTAAGAAGTCGCGCCTGAACACTTTCGACCAGACAGCAAGCCCCATTATATGGGTGTATTCAGGTGAATTTAAGTCTTCGCGGTTGGCAATAATCACATCCTTTGTCTGGTCAAGCAAGGTGAAAGGCGGCACTGTTTGAACACTCTCATCGGCACACGACTGCTGAAAATGAAACCCCGCTATATCTGCTTTGCTCTCTTGGATTTTCTGCAGCGCAATTTCATAAACCAACGGCTCAAGCCAATCATCGGCATCGAGAAACCCGATATAAGTTCCATTCGCCTTGTCTAAGCCGTGGTTGCGCGGTGACGAGGCTGTTTTATATTCGTTGTCTAACGAATAAACACACGCGTTTGGATATGGCTTAGTTAGTTTAAGCACATCTTGCGTTTGCGCCTGTGTGCAATTGTGGCAGATGACAATCCACTCAATATTTTCAAAGCCTAAAGTCTGACTTTTAAGCGACTCTAAGGCGCGCTCAAGCATAAACATTTCGGGGTTAAAACATGGTGTAATTACCGATAAAATATAGTCTTTCATAATCTCTCCTTAAAGTCTTTATAGCCGAAACTTTTCGTAATAACAATTTTGCCGTCCGGTTTAATCACACCGATTGACGGTAGTGGTATTCCGTTAAACGTGTTATTTTTTACCATCGAGTAAATCGCCATGTCTTCAAAAACAAGCAAATCGCCCACTTCAAGAGGGCTGTCGAACAAATAGTCGCCGATAATGTCCCCTGCCAAACAAGTATTACCCCCAAGCCTAACCGGCGTGCCGCCGGTGTCAGACCGAGAATATGTTTGTTCTATTTGCAATAGCTCACGCGCGGGTTGAACTTGAGCTTCGGGAGACCCGCCGGTGTCAGACCGAGAATATGTTTGTTCTATTTTAACGGCGTTAATTAAGCGCGGTGTATATGGCACTTCTAACACATCAGGCATGTGACAAGCCGCTGACGTGTCAAGAATGGCAGTTTTAATGCCGTTATCGACTATATCTAAAACACGTGTCGCCAAAAAACCGGCGTTGAGCGCGACTGCCTCACCCGGTTCTAAATAAATCTCAACCCCATAATCGCGCCGAATTTTTTTAATGCACTTGATTAAACCATCCACATCATAATCATCGCGTGTAATATGATGGCCGCCACCTAAATTCAGCCATTTGCAATCGCCCAAAAATCCCCCGAACTTTTCAAAAACCACTTCAAGCGTTCGCTCAAGAGCATCAAAATTCTGCTCACAAAGTGTGTGGAAGTGCAAGCCATCCGGCATGCCGCCAACAAGCGACAAACCGTCGCGAAAATTTTTAAGTGTTATTCCCAATCGTGAACCCGGGGCGCACGGGTCGTAAATCCCGTTGTTTTGGGTGGAAAATTCGGGATTTATTCTTAAACCTATTTCGGGAGGTGAGTCTAATTTGTCTAATTTCGGCTTATGATGGCTATACTGCGCAAACGAGTTAAACACTATATGGTCACAAATCTTCAATAATTCATCAAAGTCATCATCGGTGTAGGCAGGGGCGAACACGTGATTTTCCTTCCCCATGTGTTCATAACCCAATCTTGCTTCATAAAGCCCACTCGCGGTAGTTCCCGAGATATATTCGCCGATGAGCGGATAAAGAGAATACTGTGAAAACGCCTTTTGCGCCAACAAAATCTTACAGCCTGATTGTTCTTCAACCTGCTTTAAAATTTTAAGGTTTTTTAGCAAAAGACTCTCACTCGTCAAATAAACCGGCGTGCCGCCGGTGGCAGACCGAGAACATGTTTGTTCTATTTGCAATAGCTCACGCGCGGGTTGAACTTGAGCTTCAGGTATGCCGCCAATAATAAAATTTTTAATTAATTCGTATACGTTTATAATATACCTCGCATTATTTCGGTTTTCTTGTTTTAAAGAACGCAATCATATTTCTGAGCATTTGCGCTTGTGAACTCATTTCTTCTGAAGCAATTGCCAACTGCTCGCTGTTTGCGGAATTACTGCGAACTACATCGGAAATTTGTTCAAGCCCATTCTCAACATTTTTAATTGAGTTGGTCTGACGTGAGCCAACATCGTTTATGCGGTTGATAATTTCAGAAAGTTCAATGACATTTTCGACGATTCGCTCTAAGCTCTCGGCGGTTTTTCCGGCTCTTTCAGTTCCCTCGCTTACACGTTCCATGCTTTCTTGAATAAGCTCGTTTGTCTCTTTCGCCGCTCCTGCACTTTTCGCGGCAAGGTTTCGCACTTCTGCCGCAACAACAGCAAAGCCTTTCCCGTGGACACCCGCTCTCGCCGCCTCAACCGATGCGTTTAATGCAAGCAGATTGGTCTGCATGGCAATGTTTTCGATTGTGTTGATGATGTTCCCTATTTTGCCTGACGATTGTGAGATGCCGTCCATTGCCGTGAGCAAACCTTTCATTTCGGCGTTGCCCGTTTCGGCGTTGTTCTTGCTTGAGCCTGCAATTTCTGTAGCCTTAATCGTGCTTTCGGCGTTTTCTTTGATTTGCGCGCTTATATCTTCAACGTGGAAAGACAAATTATTGACAGCATCAGATTGAGTCATTACCCCTTGTGACAGCGTTGCCGCGTTTTCTGAAAGTTGGCGTGAGCCGCTCAAAACCTGCTTTGAGGCATCGACTATAGAACTCATGGTGTTGTCAAGTGAGTTGGTTATTTTATTTATGCTGTTCTTAATTATCGAGAATTCGCCGATAAATTCGCTTTCAATCTGAACTCTTAAGTCACCCTGGGCAAAATGTGAGAGAACCTGCTCCATCTCTGAAACTAACGAGCTTAATGTTTCGTTCATCTTCTCAAAACTGTTTGCCAACAGCCCCATTTCGTCATCTGACCTTTTGGGTAAAGCGAACTCGAAACAACCTTCTGAAATTCTATTTGAGGCGTGAACTAAACCGCCGATTGGCTTCAGTGAACGTGAGGTGACGAAATAAACAGCCAATATGAGTATAAGCGTTATGATAATAAGTGTCCATAACAGCGTTTGAAGCATGGCGTTTGAATCTTCATTTACCTCGTCAAGCGGAACAACAACCGTGACAAAAAATTCACCGTCGGACAAGTCAAACGTCACAGGAACAGAGACCCCGAGACTATTTTTACCATTGACCGACGATTTTACATTAAAGAATATTTCACTCTCACCCGGCGCAGGCAAAAGGTAGTCAAAACCTACATCGGATATAGAACGCCCCATAGCTTCACGATTAGGGGAATAGACAACCTTTCCTGTGCCATCGGTGATGACGATATAGCCGGTTGAGTATATGCTGTGATTGCCGATTTGTTCAAACAGACCGTCCATATAGACATCTGCCCCCATAACGCCGACAGACTCCGCGCCATCGCGTGGAGTTAAAGCGCGTGAGACCGTGAATTTCACCCCTCCGGTAAACGGGCAGGTATGCGGTTCGGCAAACACAAGCCCTTGTGTGTTTAAGGGGATTGTGTAGTACGGTTGTTGACGGTCGGTTTCATCGGGTTCCACCCCGTTACGAAAGTCAATCTCCCCCGTAAGGTGGTCTATCGTATAAAAGTATGAAATACTGCCATCACTCGTGCCGTATGCCGAGCCGGCATAGCGTTCATCGCGTGAGTCATAGGCATTCGGTTCTGTTATAACGTAAAAGTTATCCAAGAACGGGGCTCTCGTCAACACTGTCATGTAATATGATTTGAGTTGTTCGCGCACCATATTTCTGGTTGCGATATTATTCTCAACGCCTGCTGCCATTGCGTTAACAAAAGACGACGGTTGAGCTACTACCGACCTTAGCATTTCGGCATAGCTGTTCCCTATTCCCAAAAGCTCGCTCTTCGCGCCGTCTTCTGCTAAAATTCCAAAGGAGCGGTACATCATAACAAGCACAACGACAATCCCCGCAATAATAATCAATGCGGAAACGGCACTTATTTTAGTCTTAATAGATTTAAGTTTCATTTTAGCCATACCCTTTCCGCAATGATAGTATCAACTGTCAATTATCCGTCAACTGTTTTGAATTCTCTCAACAATGTCAGCTAAATCGGCGTAATCGTCGTATAAAGGCGCGACTGCATCTACAAATAATTGGCGTTGTGCAGGGGTGAGTTTTGTTATTGTGGCACCGCCTTCAATAACCTTTGCTTCGGCGGCGGCTTCTTGTTTGAGCCACTCTTCACGTTGAACGCGTGCGCCATCAGCGGCGGCATCAAGCATTGCCTGTTGATGTTCGTCTGAAAGACTGTCAAATAAATCGGCGTTAATCAAAATCATTTCGGGTGAACGTGTGTGTTCGTTTAAAGTAAGGTAAGGCGCGACTTCATAATGTAATGTTGACTCATAACTCAAAACGCTGTTTTCGGCGGCATCAACAATTCCACCTTGCAATCCCGAAAGCACTTCGGGGAATGCTAAAATCTCAGGCTCACCGCCCAACAACTCAACGAGACGTTGCATAAGTTCAGAAGGTTGAACACGAACTTTCATCCCCGACATATCGGCAGGTGTTGAAACTTCATTGTCAACGAAATAGAAACTTCTCGCCCCTGCATCAAACCAGCAAAGCCCGAGCATGTCGCCGTTTCTCATGGATTCGCGAATTTCTGTTCCTATTGGGCCGTCTAAAACAGTGAACATATGTTCGCGGTCACGATAAAGATAGGGTAGCCCCAATGCGTTAACCTCGGGGTTAATGTCCGCTAAAACGTTAGTACCCACGCGAACCATAGCAAGCTCGCCGTCACGTACTTGTTCAATTGTTTCGCTTTCTGTTCCTAATGTACCACCGGCATGAATCTCAACAACAATTTCACCGTCTGTAAGCTCTTCAAGTTTTTGAGCGAAATGCTCAAGACCGATTACCGTAGGGTAGCCGATTGAATGACTTTCAGCAAGCTGCAAGACGAGTGTCTCGGCTTGAGGCTCTTCATCTTGTAAGGACACATCTCCTGCTGTTGTGACTAACGGAGTCGGCGGAACGTAGGCTGTTGTCACCGCTCTTGTAGTTTGTCTTTGAGTTCGCGCGCTTGTCGAAGAACTGTCTGAACCACAGGCAGACAAAGACATTACCCCCAATGAAATAGAGGTTGCAACGAGAATAGTAAGTAATTTTTTCATGTTCACAAATTCCTCCTTAAAAAATATTTATAACGTTTTTTTGTTACTAATCATTATATCATATATGCGTTATTGAGTCAATAATTCACAAATTTTCAGCACAACTTGCGCTGATTTTTCCATTGATTCGACTGCGATGTATTCATACAGACCGTGGAAATTACGCATTCCTGTGAAAATGTCGGGACATGGAATCCCTCTAAATGACAAATTTGAGCCGTCTGTTCCGCCGCGCGCGGGGGTTGGGGCAAATTCGATACCTGCCGCGTTATACGCGCGTTCGGCAAGCTCGATAATCCACGGTTCAATTTGTGACGACATATTGCTGTATTGGTCTGTGAATGTTACGCTCGCCGTGCCTTCGCCGTATTCTTCGTTAATATCGTCAACGAGAAGTTGAATGGTAAGCTTCATTTCGTCCATTTCGTCCTCAAAGAAGCTGCGTATAGGAATAGCAATAGTGGTTTTTTCAACGCCTCCCTCAACAGACAGCACGTGATAAAAAGCCTCATAACCCTCGGTGTTGACAGGGGCTTTATCAGCCGGCAGAGCGGCTATCAGCTCGTTCGCGATTAACATCGAATTTACCATAGTTCCCTTGGCATAGCCGGTATGCATTGCTCTTCCGAATATTTCAATGTCCGCACGCACTGCGTTAAAGTTTTCGTAGGTGAAATCGCCCACCGGACCGCCGTCCACTGTGAAGGCAAAGTCGACTCCGAAAGCTTCAACATCGAAATTCTCAGTCCCTCTGCCTATTTCTTCATCGGGGGTGAAGGCTATTCTTATTTTTCCGTGTGGAATGTCGGGGTTTTTAATTAAGTATTCCATGGCACTCATGATAATCGCGAGTCCCGATTTATCGTCCGCGCCGAGAAGGGTGTCGCCGCTTGCCGTAACAAGGGTCTGCCCGACATAATTTCTCAACTCAGGAAATTCCGTTGGCGAAATAACCGTTCCCGCATCTAACACAATGTCGTTTCCGTCATAGTTCTCGTGAACGCGCGGAACTACACCTGCTCCTGAGGCATCGGGGGCCGTGTCCATATGAGAGAGAAACCCGACAACAGGAATGTCACCTTGGGTATTCGCAGGCAGTGTTGCGGTTACAATTCCATATTCGCTCAATTCAACCTCAACAAGTCCAATTGCTTTACATTCCTCAGCTAAAATTTTGGCGAAGTCGATTTGCTTGCTTGAGCTTGGAGAAGTGTCAGAGTCTAAATCTGATTGTGTGTCATAGGTGACATATCGCAAGAATCTTTCTCTTACCCCTGTTTTTATGTCGTCATAGCTTTCAAATTCGGTTACAACTGTTTCTATTGTTTCTATATCGTCATGGCTCTCAGGGTCGGGCTCTTGGGTTTCTATGTCATTGCTCTCAAGGTTCTCAAGGTCGGTTATCTGTGTTTCTATCCCGTCTTGACTTTCGGTGTTTGTCGGGGTGTCGCAAGAAGCTAAGCTCGCCAGCATTGAAACTGCAACGAGGATTGCAAATAATCTGTTTTTCATTTTAGATGTACCTCTCTTTATTAAAATTATTAAGTTAAGTTTAACATATTTTTTTGGGAATGTCAAGTTATTCCAAATTTCAATAAATTTTTTTCAACACTTGTGTTTTTTTTAAACTTGTGCTATAATAGTAAAATAGCGGTTTATATGAAAGGACATATTAAAATGTCAGACAAATTAAAGAAGTTTTGGTTAATTATTTACCCTGTTCTGATTTTTGTGGGCGCTCAGGTCATAGTCGGGGTAAATTATATGTTTAATTATTTTTTTGTTTCGGCTTTCACACAAGTCGGCGAGATTGACTATTCTCTAATCTTGTTATTAGCGGGGATTGTTAACTCTATTGTTTTTGTTTTGCTGTTCAGACGTGATTTAAACAAGTTCCCTGAAAGCGCGCAACCATTTCGCCCGTCAATTTATGTTGTGTTTTTGATTTTTGGGATTTGCTTAGGGATTTCTCTACAGGTGTTTCTTAGTTTTATAAATTATCAGCAGTATTTTCCCGATTATGAAGAGGGAATACAAAGTATTCTTGAGGGAAATCAGTGGTTTAATTATATTACAGTGATTATTTTAGCCCCTATTTGCGAGGAGTTGTGTTTTCGTGGGATTATCTTCAAGCGAATGAGGACGTATTTTGGGCTTGTGCCTGCGGTTATTGTTTCGTCACTTTTATTCGGGCTTATTCATATAAACCCGTTGCAAATATTGTACGCGGGGGCTTTAGGGGTGGTGATGGCACTTGTTTATCATCGCAGCGGAAAAATTATGGCACCTATTCTTATACACGCTGGGTTTAACTCGCTTTTTGCGTTGGGCGATATTCTTGAAGCGGTAAACGAAATATCCCCTGAAATTGCAGGCCTTATTGCTATTTTGTTCGCTTTAGTCGGGATTGGTTTCACGTTCGCGCTCCCCATATTGCTCTTCAAAAAAATCCCGTTTTGGAAGTATAAAGCTTTTCCAAAAAGAACACCCCCCACTTGAACAGTTGACAGTTGACAGTGGAGAGTTGATAGTTTGAGGGGTCAAATATGAAGGAAGTGATTAAAATAAACGAAAAAGAACAAAGCACAAACCATGACGGCGGATATAAGACGATTTTATCAATCAAGGAGAACTTCCTGCATTTTCTCAATAAATACATTGAAAAGCCGTGGACAAAAAACATATCCCTCGACGACATGGAAAAAATCGAAAAAAGTTTCATCACCCCCGAATTTAAGCATATCGACTCAGACATAATATACAAAACGCGATTTAACGGCTCCGACATGTATTTCTATGTCCTGCTCGAATTACAGTCAACTGTTGATTTTACAATGCCGTTCAGATTGCTGAGATACATGGTTGAGTTGCTGACCGACATATTCAAAAACACAGATGA
>Ga0099364_10002931_pt1 | contig 26936 bp, 18 predicted proteins | sample TergutTh196P3_FD_73070 | JGI IMG/M metagenome (GOLD analysis project Ga0099364, IMG submission 73070) | Microcerotermes parvus P3 segment gut microbial communities from Pointe-Noire, Republic of the Congo - Th196 P3 | ecosystem: Host-associated > Arthropoda: Insects > Digestive system > Gut ... | reverse complement strand
GATTCTATAAAGGTAACGGTTAATCCGCCTGTTGGCGAGCTTGTTTTTGTGATAACTGGTAGCGGTTCGGCGTTTACCGCAAGAATGGGCAGTGTCGATATTATTGAAGGAGTAACAATTCAAAATGTTATTAACGCGATAAGAAGCACCGTCAATGGTGAGGACTGCACGATTCAGTTTGGGAATGGGGGTGTGTTGGATATTGGTGCTGTTAATATTGGGTTTACCGACGCTTGGGGCGAGATAAATCTTACCGGCAGTGTAACCGGAAATTTTGTTAGCACTACTGCGGGGATGATAAATATTGGAAATGATATAACCGTAAACAGCACGGCGAATATTACGTGTACCGGCGGTGTTGTTGGTGGTAGAACAATTGAAATCTCTGCCGGTGGTACATTAAACATCAATGGTGGAACTATTAGAAACAATAATACAGCTTCAAGAGCAATTCTTGCTAATGGCACAGTAAACATCACAGGCGGGACTGTTCAGGCTGAGGCAGATGCTATTAGAATCACTGCCAGCGGAAAACTAAATATGTCGGAAGATGGTCTGGTTACATCTGCCAGTTCAACCGCCGCAGGGCTTGGGCTAATCAATGCTACCGTTCATATTCAAGGCGGCACAGATGAAAGGATTCTTATGACCGGAGGAACGATACGAAATACAAACGCCGGCTCTGCGATTCTCAACGAGTCTACGGGCACGTTAACAATTAGCGGCGGTACTGTTTCGGCAACAACGGGTTCGGCGATTAGCAACACTTCCAGCGGTGCGGTAAACATTAGCGGCGGCGAGGTTACTGCAACAATAGGCTATGCGATTCACAATGCTTCCAGCGGTGCGGTAAACATAAGCGACGGCGTGGTTGCTGCAACAGGTGGAGGATCGGGCGTGGCTACTATTTTAAGTGGAGGCACAGGAACAATCACTGTTACAGGCGGCGAGGTGGTTGCTGCAACAGGTGGTATGGCAATTAACAACGCTTCCAGCGGTGCGGTAAACATAAGCGGCGGCAAGGTTACTACAACAACAGGCTATGCGATTCGCAACACTTCCAGTGCCAATGGTGGCACGATAACAATCAGCGGCGGTACGGTTTCGGCAACAACAGGCAGTGCTATTTATACTATTAACAGCACAGTGTTAATCACCATAGAGGGAGGCGAAGTTACTTCGCGTAATACAAGTTCTACACAAGGCACGATTCATCTTGACGGTACAACAAGCAATACTGACACTCGACTTTCAATAACCGGCGGCACGGTGCATAACTCGGAAGACGCAGCAAACAGAAACGCGATACGCAATGATACCACTGGCGGTATCTCGATAACCGGCGGAACCGTTTCTGTTTTGGATTCTCGCAAGACAGAGGCTTATGCAGTTTACAGTGCGGGGTTGGGGGCGTTGGATATTTCCGATCCGCTTGAGGTAACTATTATCGGGTTGGTGCATCCGTTGATTTATATCGTCAATACGGCTACTGAATTTGTTAACGCAATTATCGCAGCCCCGGCAGGCGTCCCGACAACTATTATGCTCAATGCTAACTTAAATGTAACTGGCGTAATTTCTATAGGCTCAGACCAGGACATCACCCTTGTCGGTGCTGCCCCGGGAATAACAATTCAGCGTACCGGGGGAAACGGAATGCTGTTTCAAATTCCAGGCACTGTTACCAACGTAAGCCTCACATTGGGGAACAATATCACCCTACGGGGTACGGGATCTGCAACTGACGACTTTATATCTATCAACGGAGCCGGCAACAGCCTGACCATGCTCGAAGGCTCTGCAATTACCGGACATACCTTTACCGGCGGAACCAGCAGTACTTATAGCACCGTTTGGGTGAGTACAGGTGCCCGTTTTACCATGAGGGGCGGGGAAATTACCGGAAACCATATAGAGCATACAGGAGCATCAAGTTCCGGCGGTGTTTCTGTTAGCAACACTAGTTTTTTCGAAATGTCCGGGGGCAGCATTACGGGCAACACCAGGCGCTCGCCGCCAGAGCCTATGGATGTTTATTTTGGCGGCGGTTTTGATGCATCCAGGCATACCAAGACAGACGGCACTATCGGCACTTCCAACCATGCGGGGTTCCAGGGAACCGGACCGGGGAGTTGATGGGGAATGAAGAAGGAAGAATTTATGAATCGCAAAGAGCGCAAAGATAAAATTTAATTTGACAAATAGCTGCTCATGTATTAGTATTAAATTACCTAGCCTTATGCTATGGGTACCTATCATCTGCCTTTTCTGCATAGAGTTTTAAAGGCAACGACACATATACCAACAATTAATACTCGGGGTTTGTAATGGCAAAAGAGCTAGTAAAGATTCAAAACATGATTTATGAAATCAGGAGCTGTAAGGTCATGTTAGACAGTGATCTGGCAGTATTGTATCAGGTGGAACTCAAAGCTTTAAATCAAGCTGTAAAACGTAACATTGGGCGATTTCCGCCTGATTTTATGTTTCAATTGGCTAAAGAGGAATGGGATATTTTGCGGTCACAAATTGTTACCGCAAATAGGAGTATCTCTAAAGTTCGATATAATCCTTATGTTTTTACCGAACAAGGAATAGCCATGTTATCAGGGTTATTGAATAGCGATGTAGCAGTTAAAGTCAATATTAGTATTATGCGTACTTTTGTCCAATTAAGGCATTATGTTCTTGAAAAATCGGATACTAATGCACAAATAGCCGAACTTCGTAAATTGTTAATGCTTTATGTCGAAAAAAACGACAACCGTGTAAATGATATTATTATCGCTCTAAATAAATTGATAGATGCCCCTAAACCTAAGCCGACTAAACGGATAGGATTTAATGCTGATTAAGAAGGCAGAGCTTGGAAACAGGGGGCCAACTAACTCTTGTTTTTTTCGGCTTGCGCGTAAACCTCGAAAGTATCTCCCAGGCGAAAAATCCTGCTGATCGCCAGCAACAGCCAGTACACAGGACTTTTTTTGCTTTTGGCGAATTTTCCCAGTAGCGGGAAACGCTCCGGGTGGTGTCCGCGAACAACAATTTTTTTTACCTTAAAACCCGCAAGAGCGAGAGCCCTTACGCTTGTTTTTGGCGACCAGATTGTCCAGTGATCCCCAGGACTGCGTTCCAGAAAACGTTTGAGCGAGACTCTTCCGGAAATACCGGAAAAAGAAGGGGTAGAAAACGCGAGAATGCCGCCGGGTTTAAGCAGCTTTTTGATTTCAGCTAACACAGATACACAGTCGCGGAAGTGTTCGATAACATACCAAAGAGTAATGATGTCGTAGGAAGCGGGAAGCCCGAGGAGGGAACCGTTGGGGAAAAAACCATGGACAGCAGGTATACCAAGTTCCCGCTGTACATAACGAACAGCTTCTTCGGCAGGGTCAATACCCACAGGGGAAAATCCTTCTTCCCTGGCAGCTAAGAGAAATGGACCGTAAGCGCAGCCAATGTCAAGAACAGTAGGGGAGAGGGGTAGAAAACTGTTATCAGAAGTCACATTGCCAAAGTAGAATTCTCCGCGCTCTATTGCGTGCTCCCTAATCCCCTTTATAAATTTAAGCCTTAGCCTCGCCATCGCCATCAGGTTTGGGAAATCTTCTATGTAAGTTTTTCCGTATTGTTCTTCGTACTTTTCAAAAAAATATTCACGCTCGTATTCAATAGGCGGCGGACAGACTCTGTCCATGTAAATTATTCCGTATTTATAACAGCGGCGGTAGGTACGGTCGTTAAAACGGGCGACACTGCCGCCGCTCGTTCCCGCGCTACAGACAGGGCAATGGCGGTTAACTATGGGAGAAAGTCCATTAACCAATGTGGCAAGACTAATGCCGCTTTTTTTATCCAACCCGTACCTAACAGAAAGATCCTTGCATCGTTTTTTTAATGAATTAATTCTATTTTTATTTCTCACAAAGGAGCAAAGACGCAAAGACACAAAGAAAATATTAATTGTTTTTCCCTTCGCGTGAAAAAACTTCGAGCCAATCGTGTAAAAGCCCGCAGCCTTTGAAAGTTTCTCATGGTAACGAGTAGGGTTGACCAACAAGACAGAAGTTCCCGCATACAGGGCTTCGTAAGCTGTAATACCATAGTGAGTAATGACAAGATCATATTCACCAAGATATTCCGCGAGATTGGGAATAACATCAATACCCCTGTTCCCCGTTCCCAATCCTCCCCTAAGCAGCGTAATCTCCATATCAGCGTAATTCTTCTCAGTGAGAGCGTTAGCGACAACAGGCCCAAACCCCGCAGGATCTTCCTGACCGAAACTTACAAGTATTCTCAGGATACCATCCGCTTTGCGTTTTTTAATAAGAGCTTTTGGAGGGAATTTTAACAGGGAAGGGTCGGTTATATTTGCGGGCGGCTTGCTTAATTTTTGGGGAACAAGGATATCGACAAGAAAGTCGAAGCTGTCTCTCTTAACTCCGCCTTCGTCAATTCCAATCACAGGCGCAATTTTTTTCCAGCGGGCAAACTCCTGTGGTAGTGTCCGAAAATAATCCAATACAATACATTCTATATCAGCGCGAATGTCCCGCAGACCGTCCTCTTTTACGAGCCACTCGGTATTGAAATTCATTGACGAAAAAAGTTTATCTATCCCTTCTGAGTATGTTGAAAGGAAAAGAAAAGCCTGTCTTCCCATAGCGCGTAAGTCCGCTGTAAGCTTCGCACAGCGCGTTAGGTGCCCGCCGCCCCTGCCCGGCTCAAAAGCGGGAACCGATACTATCGCCCCTATAGGTTTAGTTTCCAAAAATTAACTCCCATATAAAGCCCTATACGCGCTGATTATCGCGGGACCGCGATAGCGTTCGTCACCCAGCTTTTTCAGAGCCGCGTAAAGCTCTTTTGCGCGCTCATAGTCTTCGTGGGTATCTATGGTAAGGCGGATATCAGAACCCTGCCAGCGTAACGGCGCTAAGGGGCGGTGAAGCCTGAAAAGTTCTGGATGGGAGTACAGCCAGGGGCAAACATGCTCACGGTCAAAGGGGGTGGCGGCGTCCGTTCCGGCTTGGAGCAGGGCGGCGGCGGATATTGACTCAACTCCGGCGCCCAGGGGGAGGCCGCTGTAGCCGGAATAATCCGCGTTAAGCGCCATTGCCTCGGCGTTAATCGCTGTTGCGGCATCGGTAAAGACGAAAGGATTGTCGGCTGTCGCCCTGATGACACGTTTAATGCCAAAACGCCGGACTGTCTGGCAATAGCGTTCAAGAACGTTTTCTTTGGGACCGGAATGTAACTCAAAGCCGGCCTGTACCGCGAGCGGTGTAAAGGCTTTAAGAGAATCATCCGGGCAGGCAAGGATGCGCGAATCCGCCGGAATGTGGTTTAACGCTTCCATTACGCGAAGAACAAGGGGTTTCTCGTCAAGGGAAAGAAGCGCTTTTCCGGGCAGTCTAGAGGAATCAAGACGGGCCTGAAGCACAATCGCTATCATACACACTTTTCCTGGATACTGTTAGATGAAGAAATGTTGTCAAAGCGGTTTGTCACATCACGGGCATCGCATCTCCATCTGTACTTGTTTTTCTTAATCCAGTTTCTGCTTTCAAAAAACTCTCCCCACGCGGAAAAAATATCCTCTCCGGATCTGCAAAGAAAAGAGCCAAAACGGTAAAGCGGCAAATGAGCGTAATCGCCCCTGAATACAGGGGCGAGATTTTTAAGGTAAAATCTTCTGTAGCTTTCTTCTACAGTACTATCATCTGCAGGCAGTTCGCCATCGTATAAAAGTTTAAAACTAAAGTTAAAAGCGATTTCCTCTCCCCAAAGGTGTGAGCGGAAACCAAAATCCATTAGCTGCCAATGCGGTTTTTTTAGTGTTATGTCAAATCCACCTGTTTGAATAAAACGCTGGCGGTCGTAGATTCCAATACCGGCATACGGATAAAGGCTTAAATCGCCCTCAAAATGAGGTTCCATTAATACAGGACGCACTTTTCTGCGATAGGTCATTGGCGCCGCTAGTGTAGGCAAGGTTTCATAACGTGAGTTTATTATTATTGGTACTGTGCAAAGCCTTTTAAAACCGGTCTTTACATCGCCGGTTTCAGTTTCTTCCCGGTTCGCGGTCAAGCGTTCGGCCATACGTCTCGCCGTTCCTCCGGCGATTATTTTTATGTCGCTGCGAAGCACGAAAAAAAGAGGGCTTTCTGTCTCGTAGGCCGCAAGGTTAATTTGCTCACCCAGATTCATTTCTTTTTCCGGCAGCACAAAACGAGCGAAAGGATAACGTCCCGATAAATCTTCAATATTATAATGAGGCGCCGGTGATTCTATCGAAATAACATTATCAAAACCGGCTTTTTCAAGTTCCTGAAGCAGGGATCTTCGCGGGTATCCCGGACGATTCAGAACAACAGCCGAAATACCTGTAGAGGCGACACGTTCCTTGCCTCCCACAGCCGTGTACGGAGTAATTTTTTCATTAAAAATTGTAGGTATAGTATTCATCACAATTTACACAAATCCCTGTATAGTTTTTTTCGCATTGTTCCCTGTAAAAGCTGTCTCCTTTTCGCCAGACGCTTTCAAGTGAATCCGTAAATACATTCCCCAAAATACGTTCGTCTGTTTTTTTAAACACCGCCATATCTTCCCTGCAAAGGGGAACAGTACCGTCTATCAAAACCGGCATATCCCGCATAATGTGCCAGCACGGTTGACGTATAACAGGAGATATATCCGAAGCCTGTTTTTTTTCCAGAAAAGAGCAGAAACAATCGTATTTTTGAATAATGATATTCGCCTCTTTTAATGGCGCCGTTTCTTTCCAGTAACGGTAAAATTTCTCAGTGTCTTCTTCCGCGTCCTTTATGCGGACAGCTTGCGCGTAACAGTCTTTAGGAAAAAGGGAAAAAAGTTTTTTTACGCACTCATTCGCTTCGGTGAAACCCTGCCCGCGTATTTGTGTGTAACGTGCCTGATCCGCCGTGTCCAGTGAGACAATCCAGGAAAGCGGGGGCAATTCATGTTTTCTCGCTCCGGCGTTTTGGGAAAGTTCAGCGCATCTTTCCAGTTCTTCCGTCTTCCAGCCGATACCGGAAGTCTCAATTATAAGAGCGAGACTGCTTCGGGAAATTACCGCTTCTATTAACTTTATTTTATCGGGATGAAGGCTCAATTCTCCCCACAGGGAAAGATCGATAACCGCGTCCCGCGAGAAATCAATAATTTTATCCAACAATGTTTCAAAGCGGCCTGTATCCATAAAATCCTTACGTCCCGCCGCATCGGTAACTTTTGGGTAGGGGCAAAAAGCGCATAACTGCGGGCAGCCGCCAAATACCTGAATGGGGTAAAAGGCAGGCAGCGTTCTTAATATCTCTGGCTTCTCCGTGATAATACGCTCAATATCCGGGGCGGCTGGGATATTGCCGCCGCTGGCGTCAATAAAATTCCTCAAAAGCATAAGGTTCCGTTTTGAGTCTGCGCGAAGATTCAGCCTGTGGCAGCGCAGATCGACAGTGGAAATTTCAGCCTCTATATCAAACGAGTTTATATCTTTCTGAATAACCGAGAATAAAATATCTCTTTCGACAGGTCCGTCGTTGTCGCCCAAAATTTTCGCCAAAATTCCCGCAGTTCCTGGTGAAAGCGTTTCAGGAGCAAGCCCATACGGCCAGCCGTCTGCGTAGGAATATTCTGCTTTTTGCCTTAGATGCCGTTCGGCGATCTTTCCGGCCAGATCCGGATCCAGAAAGGGGCAATCCGCGAAGGCGAAATAAATACAGTCAAATCCTGTCTGTAGTTCCGCTATTTTTTCCAGTAGGCTCCGTTTGGACCAGGAATCTTTTCGCTCAATCTGAACTTCGTTCAAAAAGGAAAAATCCCCCAGCGAGGCGAGAAGAACTGTTTTTCTCACTGCGGGAAACTTTTTTGCCTGTTCCATACACAGGGTTACGCTGTTTTTGCCATTAAAAACAGGCTCGAACGCCTCATCTGATAGATGCCCGCCGAATAATATTAAAATCGCGTTCATATATATCTTTAATATCGGCGCCCAGTAACGCGCGGCTTAGCTGTGTAATCGTAAAGATTCATTCGGAGATAAGCATGATAAATATTGGCTAGTCACCTATAAAGAGCCGGTATTGCTTGCCCATTCAATCGCCAACTGGCGAAGTTCCTGTGATGTATTACAGTGGAGTTTTAGCTTTATATGTTCCTTGTGGGTATCTACGGTTTTTGTGCTTAAATTGAATCTGGAGGCGATTTCTATTGTCCCAAACCCCCTTCCTATTAGGGAAAATACCTGAAGTTCCCTGTTTGAGAGTTTCCTTAATGAATTTGTCCAATCTCTCACGCCTCGGGCGGTTTCCCCTGTCATGGCTTCAAAAATTCTCTCTCTCTCACCTTCGCTCAGAAAGATTTTACCAGCCATCACGGTTTTTATCGCTTCTGTCACATTACTCGCGGGGGCGTTTTTCATAATATATCCTCTAGCGCCAAGACGCAGAATTCGCTCGGAATAGTACCGCTCATCGTTCATGGACAGGATTAAAATGACAATTTCCGGGTTTAAAGTTTTTAATTTAGGGATAAGGTCTATGCCGTTTTCGTTTTCAAGACGAATTTCCATTACAACAAGCTGGGGTTTTTCCTTTTCGGTCATTGTTATGGCATCTTCTATAGTACAAGCTTCCCCCACAACACTGTACCCCGGAATGCCCTTAATAACCAAAGATAATCCCATGCTGAACAAGGGATGTTCTTCGACTATCAGAACCCTTGTATTCGCGCTTCTCGCCATATAAATTTACTACTGCATTTTCTGTATATTGGCTATAGTATAATTTACCTATGTTATTTTGTCGATTTTTCACTAAAATGTATACTTATGAGTAACGGATTAAAGGACGCTTGGCGTCAATTCAAGGTAGGCGCGGCTGTAAGTCGTAAAGTTCTGGAACAAAAAGAAGCTGACGAAATAATTACTCAACATTTCTCGTCATTAACTCACGAAAATTCCATGAAATATGGACCGATTCAACCTAGGGAAGACACCTATAACTGGGAAGAAACTGACTTTGTCACCGATTATGCGCGGCGGAAGGGCTTGTTTTTACGAGGACATACGATGCTCTGGCACAATCAGAATCCGCCGTGGCTTTTCCTGGAAGGTAATGAGCCGGCGTCTAAAAATAAAATCTTCCAGCGGCTGGAAGATCACATTGCCGCCTTGACTCAGCGTTATAACGACTGTATCTACGCCTGGGACGTGCTTAACGAGGTTATTGACACGGATAAGGGCGATGATAAGGGCTTCCGCCAAAGCGAATGGTACAAAATTTGCGGCAGGGAAATATACGAATTTGCGTTCAAGCGTATGAGGGAAGCAAGCCCCAACGCTAAACTTTACTACAACGATTACAACAATGAAAGCGGCGAAAAGTTCGAAGCTACACTGCGTTTTCTTTCTGAACTGCTGGAAGCCGGCGTTCCGGTTGACGGAGTGGGCCTTCAGGGGCACTGGTACTTTAATTATCCCAATGAGAAAATCATTCGTACAGCCATAGAACGTTATTCAGCCCTTGGACTGGAAATTGAATTTACAGAAGTTGATATTTCCGCCTATGAATGGGGTGATAAAAGGGACAAAGCCGATTATTTTACTTCCATGCCCCAAGACAGATTGAAAGGGCAGGCCGCCCTTTATATGGAACTCTTTAACATCGCTTCTCAATACCCCTCGGTGAAAAATATCACGATGTGGGGAGTCGCGGACAACCACACATGGCTAGATGACTTTCCCGTAGCGGGAAGGAAAAACTGGCCATTGCTTTTTGATGAACAATACCGCCCAAAGGAAGTTGTCGCCGAATTGATAAAAACCGGTCTTGCCCTGCAATGAGATTACCTTTACCTTGCCTGCCCGTATAAAGTTGTTATCGACTTGGGCGGCAGGGTAACGGTTGTCATATTGCGGTTTACTCTTTGCCTTCCCAAACGGGCGAGATTCTCATTTGCCGATGTCCGCCAGCTATCAAGCCTTTCAAACGCCGCGTCCGATAAGTCCACAGCAACTGTATACGAGTTGGGTCTGTCATTGATAAGGACTATGGCTATTTCATTTGTGTTTGGATTCCGGTAGGCGCTGGAGTATGTACCAAGCCTTGGAGAAGTATCGCTTTCTATCCTGTACCATCCCGGGCGGATAAAACGCGAAAATTGCCCCATTGCATAAAGACGCTTTGCCGGGATTATTGTTTCTCCATCTACTACATTGATTAAACTGCCCGGAAAACTGGCGTTTTGATCATTGTTTGTCCAAAGCCACCAGTAAAGAAAACCGTTCATTTCTACCAGGGTAAAGTCAAAATGAATCATTCTGGCGTAATAAAGAGCGTTGTCAATACCGGCGCCCGCAGGCAGATTTACCCCTGATCCGGAAACTTCGGTTTGCCAGAAACGTTTTCCCGTGGCGAGAATCTCCGGAAAGGCTTTCGCTCCGGCTCTGTCGGAAGAATCAAAAGCTCCGTTATATTGATGCAGGGCTATGTGCGTTAAAATCCTTTCCGCCTCGGGGGAGTCCAGTGAAGGCTTTATCATTTCATTAAAGTTAATATCGAAATTTTCAAATTCGGGAATCATTATCCCAAGGTTTCCGGGTTCGCCAAGAGGGACTCCCTTTGCCGGGAACCGCCGCGCAACTATGTCAAGAAAATTCCTAAGATCAACCCCGCTCCAGTAAGCGGACTCATACTCAACTTTCCAGTTTGGTTCATTCTGTATAGAAAGAATATTCAGCGGAGCGCCCATTCGCGCTTCGAAATTTTTCGCATAATCGGCGAGAAGGTCGGCGTAATCTTCGTACTTGTCCCTTTTAAGCCTTCCCCAGACATCCGGTCTTCTCCAGTCAATTGTATAGTTCAGTCTGGCGCTTACGCCGGTGACATCTTCTTTCCATTGTGTTACGCGATTATTGGGCGGAGTCCACGGGGTACTCATTATTACCAGTTTTTCCGGCCCGTCATTGCCAAGGTCCTGAATTAATCTTATAAGCCTTCTGGTACCGGAAAGGTCCCAGTTATTCCAGTTAAGATTAAAGGTTTTTGTCCCGTCCACGTTTACTGTGTAGTCATAGGTATTGTCGCTCTTCCTGACGATAAAGCCGTCGTTATGATTTGGGGTATCGTCACCTGCCAGCCTTTCCCGGAATGGAATACGGTTACGCAGGATGGTAAAACCCATTCCTTCCGTTCTGGAGTAGAGCAGCTTAACCAGTTCCATGTCGACAGGATCACGGGGTACACTCATCCAGGCATCGGAGCCGCCGAACCCGTCAATTTCCTGACGGTATTCGTTAAATTTGATATTTACCGTTGCGTCGACATTTCCATCGCTATTGCCATTGGCGGAAGAACCGCAGGATATTAATAAAAAAAGCAACGGTATGAAATATTTCATATAAAACCCCTGTATTAATAGTGTTATCTATAAATAAAAGTATCATCAGACAAACGTATTTGCAAGTGTACGGTGTATGGGCCGGGTCTTTCGCTACCTATTTAATTTACACTAGGGCGGACAAGGCGGAAACCCAAATTATTGGCACGGTTAGACGGATTAACGCTGTTCCGGCGTGCAGAACGCGCAACTCGTGCAGAAAAGAACCAGACTCCCCCGCGAATCACTCTGTTAGCCCCAAAAGACGGGCCTGTAGGATCGGTCTGCGCTTCATTATGATATATTCCATACCTGTCCCAGCACCACTCCAAAACATTCCCATGCATATCATATAAACCCCAGGCGTTGGCAGTCTTTTTGCCAACCTCACGAGTCATACTGCCGCTGTTGAAACCGAACCAGCCTAAAGCGTCAATAGCAGCCTGGTTTTCCCAATCATCTGTCCCGTTATTAAAGGCTGTCGTTGTACCCGCACGGCACGCATATTCCCACTGCGCTTCGGTGGGCAGACGGTAGCCTGTAGAACCTGCGGCAATTTGAACGGCATTCCATGTCAAATTATTGCTTGTAGGTACAGGTCCCCAATCATCGGGATTTGCGCTTCCGCCTATAATGTACGCAGGGGTAAGACCCTCCATTATGCTGAGTTTGTTGGCAAACACCAAAATGTCATACCAGCTTATATTCTCCAAAGGCCGCCTTGCCTGTACCTCTCCAACTGCGGGGTTTGATGAAAAACTGCTGGGATTCGTTCCCATCACAGCCTGATACTGCTCCTGCGTTATCTGATATACGCCTATGTAAAAACCGCTCAAAGTTACCTGGTGCTGCGGACTTTCACTACTCCAGCGGCCTTTCTCTGACGAAGGGCTGCCCATCAAAAAGGTTCCGGCAGGTATCCAGGCCATCTGAACAAGTTCCTCCTTTACCATTACGGTAAAGGCCGCTGTTCTTCTGTTGTAGCTGATGGTAATGGCCTTTTCCCCTTCTGTCTGGGAGTCAAAGCCGCTGATTTCATAATTGGAAATTACTGCTGTTAAGCCATTGTTATAAGAGGCAGTTACTACAAGGCCGTGAAGGTCAAGAGTAGTATCTCCAACAAAATATGTAGTCTTATCAGGCAGGGTCATAACGGCTATTCTTTCAAGCATTATGGGATTTATCGTAACCGTAAAATTTGCGGTTTTCCCTCCGTAGCTGACAGTAATGGTCTTTTCTCCCGCTGTTTGAGAGTCAAAATCGCTGACTTCATAATTGGTAATTACCGCTGTTGAGCCATTGTTATAAGTGGCAGTTACTTCAAGGCCGTCAAGATCAAGGGTATTAGCTCTAACAAAATATGTAGTGTTATCAGGCGGGGTCATAACGGTTATTCTTTCAAGCACTATGGGATTTACCGTAACCGTAAAATTTGCGGTTTTCCTTCTGTGGCTGACAGTAATGGTCTTTTCTCCCGCTGTTTGAGAGTCAAAGCCGCTGACTGTATAATCACTTGCGCTAATTTCAGTTGCCCGCAGACTATAGCGAAGGCTCGTTACCTCAAGACCAGTAGTGTCAAACTGATCTCCAATAAAATAATCAGTCTTTATGGGTGGAGCTGTTATGTCTATTCTTTTAATGACAACGACAGAAAAACCCCAGACAATTGCGGCAAATCCAATTACAGCGATTAGCCACCGCGCACGATTCCACTGCGAACCATCTTTTATCCAACTAGTGAACTTATTGGCAAGTACAATAAACCGCAATTTCATTTTTATTTAATTTAAATACAAAATGAGTTTTTTTTCAAGAGGAAGAGGGAATTTGGTATTTACAGGCATATTTTAGGGCTTTTTATTTTAATAAAAAAATGATAATATGAATTTAAAGTATTTTCTAAGGAATCTTGGATGGCAAAGGCGCTTTTTAACAATGACTGGAAATTCCTCTTGGGAGACGCTAAAAATGCGTATTCTGTGGATTTTACCGATCGTACGTGGAAGCATGTTGATTTACCCCATGACTGGGTAATTAGCCAGCCGTTTAACTGCGGGGAGCGGGACGGCTGGACAGGACAGAACGCGCAGGGCTTCTTTGCGTGGGAGGGTGTCTGCTGGTACCGCAAGAGATTCCTGCTGCCGGATATAATGGGAAAATCGGTGTACATCTATTTTGGTGGAGCGTACCGTAACAGCAAGGTGTACATAAATGGAAAGGAAGCGGGAGGCCGCGCGTCCGGTTACGCCAGTTTTGAGCTTGATATAACAGATTTTGTCAAAGAGGGAGAAAATCTAATCGCTGTCCGGTTGGATAATGGCCGCGAAGCGCCGGATCGCTGGTATTCAGGTTCTGGTCTGTACAGAAATGTCTTTTTAAAAATACTTCCGGCGGCGCATATAAAAACATGGGGCGTTCATATTGATACGGAATTGTCAGATAACAAAAAACAGGCGGAAATTACCGTTACAACGGCGATAGTCAGCCGAGGCGAGGCGGGAAAAGGCAATGTCCGCTTGCGCCTGTTTGGACCGGACGGCAGCCGCACGGCGGAAAAAACAATACCGTTTGACATTATAGGTAAAAAAGAAATAACTATAAAACAGCGATTGTCAATAAAAAACCCGATTCTCTGGTCAGCGGAAAAACCTAATTTGTACCGCGCCGTTGTTGAGCTTGAGACAGGCGATGTGGTAATACCGGCGGAAGTGAATTTTGGTATCCGTACTGTGGAAATCGCGTATAACAAGGGAATGACTGTAAATGGAGAAAGGGTAAAACTAAAAGGCGTGTGCCTTCACCATGATTGCGGTATTACAGGAGCCGCCCATTATGACGAGGTATGGCGGCGCAGGCTTCTTTCCCTTAAAAGTATTGGTTGTAACGCTATCAGGACAAGCCATAATCTTGTGGCGGAAGAATTTCTGGACATTTGCGATGAGCTTGGTTTTTATGTGGTAGATGAATGTCTGGACAAATGGAAAAGCGGTTATTACGCCGCCCACTTTGATACTGACGTACAGCGTGATTTAACAGACATGATTCTGCGGGACAGGAACCATCCTTCGATCTTTATGTGGAGTGTCGGAAACGAAGTGGAAAATCAGGGAACGGACGGTATGATTGAACTGCAAAAATATCTTGTGAACATTGTTAGAAGTCTGGACAGCCGCCCTGTAACATGCGCTCTTTCGCCTCACGCCAATCCCAGAAGCCTGGTCGGAGCGCCGTCTGCCGAACTTGTTAAAATAACAAAAAAACTCGCGAAAGATGTTGATGTCCTTGGCCTTAATTACCATGAACCCCTGTATCAGGCCTATACGGAAGCGATCCAAAAGCCCATTCTTGGCACGGAGTGTTATGAGTATTACGTTAGCGTTGGCACAAATTTTGAAGATATCAATACAAAAAATCCCTGGAGTTACGTTCTGGAAAACGATAATGTGATAGGCCAGTTTATCTGGGCGGGAATTGATTATCTTGGCGAATGTTCCTGGCCGGCGAAAGGCTGGTCAGGCTCAATCCTGGATATTTGCGGTTTTATGAAACCTAACGCTTTTTTCCGCAAAAGTATCTGGACGGACGAGCCTTTTGTTTACATGGCTTTTTACGACCAAAGTATAAAGCCAAATTATGCAAGAGGCCGCTGGTCGTTCCCTTCAATGGCTTCGCACCTTAACTTTGACCATTTTCACCGCCGGACTGTAAAGACAGCGGTGTTCACAAACTGCGAGGAAGCGGAGTTGTGGATAAACGGTAAAAAAATGGGACGCAGAAAAAGGGAGGCTTTTGAGAATGGAATTATCGAATGGACTTTTGAGTATCATCCCGGCAATGTCGAAGTAAAAGGGTTTAATAAGGGCGTAGAAACATGTTCGTATATACTAAAAACAGCGGAACAAGCGCGGAAAATTAAATTGCGGCCTGATACCACGAACCTGAGACCGAGCGGTGTCGCGCATATCGAGGTAAACATTGTTGATAAAAACGGACTGCTTTGTCCAAACGAGGAATTGTTAATAGAATTCGCGTTAACCGGAGATGCGCGGTTTCTCGGCGCCTGTTCTCCCGATTTAAATCATAATCTGGGCTTTGTATTTCCAAAAGTAGTCACATCGGAAGGAAAGGCGCTGGCGATGATCAAGGCTGGGGATTCAAGGGGGACATTGGAACTTACTGCGTATTCGGAAAAACTTGAAAAAGCGTCATTAAAATTTAAGGTAAAGTGAGGAAACAATGAGGATGACGATGCGCTGGTTTGGCCCCGGCTTTGACCCTGTGACTTTGGAAAAAATAAGGCAGATACCGGGCATATTTGGCGTTATCTCAACCCTGTACGGTGTCCCGCCCGGGGAAGTATGGAAAAAAGAAGATTTGTCAGCTTTAAAAAAACAGATCGAAGACGCCGGGCTGGTTCTCGCCGGTATTGAAAGCGTTGGCGTTCACGACTCAATAAAAACAGGAGACAGTGATAAGGACAAGTATATAGAGAACTACATTAACACCTTAAAGGTTATCGGGGAAGCGGGTATCAATCTTGTCTGTTACAACTTTATGGCGGTTTTTGACTGGACCCGCTCGGATTTGTTCAAAAAACGCCCGGACGGCGCTACGGTATTGGCCTATGATCAAAAACTTATTGATAGAGTAGATCCGGACAATATGTTCAAAGTAATGAGCGAAAAGGCCGAAGGGTTTCTTTTGCCGGGCTGGGAACCGGAAAGAATGGCGCGAATAAAAGAATTGTTTACCCTGTACCGCGAAATTGACGAAGAAGCGCTTTTTGCAAATTTGGAATACTTTCTTAAAGCTGTAATGCCAGTCTGCTCTCAATACGGGATAAAGATGGCGATTCACCCCGATGATCCGGCGTGGTCTGTCTTTGGGCTTCCTCGTATAATGACCGGCAAGGAAAAACTCTCACGGCTTGTTAACCTGGTGGATAATCCCCTTAACGGCGTAACTCTTTGTACCGGTAGTCTGGGCAGTAATCCTGACAATGATATTCCCGATATTATCAGAAGCCTTAAAGGCCGAATACATTTTGCCCATGTCCGCAATGTAAAATATAACGGTCCTCGTGATTTTGAGGAATCCGCCCATCTTTCCAGCGATGGTTCCCTGGATATGTACCAGATAATGAAAGCCTTTCACGATATTGGTTTTGAAGGTCCAATCCGCCCGGATCATGGCAGGAATATTTGGGACGAGGTTTCCATGCCTGGGTATGGTCTTTACGATCGCGCTCTTGGAATAAGCTATCTTTCCGGTTTGTCAGAGGCAATCAGGAAAAATAAAAAGGAGTCATCATGTTAAGAGAGTACGACTGTTGGTTACAACAGAGAAAAATTAGGCCGGCTATTAAAGTACCGGAGGTGGTTTTCTCCGTACAGGACTCGCCGGAAGCCGCCGGGGAAATCGCCGCGCAGGCGGTTAAGGAATTCCTCCTTGGCGTTAAAAGACTTTTGGGAGTTTCGCCTGACACAGGTAAAGAACCGGCAAGTTCCGCCGCCGCCGGTGTTTTCCTTGGGACAATTTCCGCGATGGAAAAATTTGTTTCTTTTGCGGACAAACCCGGCGCCGAAGGTTTCGCGATAAAGGTTACGGATACTAAAATTTTTATCGCAGGATATGACGCGCCGGGGTTGTTGTACGGAGTGTTCCGTTTTCTTTCGCTCCTGGCTCTTGCAAAAATAAACAACAGTTTTGAAATCAGCGAAACCCCTGTCTCTCCGTTAAGGATGATCAACCACTGGGATAACATTGATGGCTCGATTGAGCGCGGCTATGCGGGGAATTCCCTGTATTACAGGGACGGGCGCTTTTTTTACGACAGGCAGCGTATTGAGGACTACGCTCGTCTTCTTGCTTCTGTAGGCATTAATCGTATCTCAATCAATAATGTTAATGTTCGTGCGCAGGCGAAACTCCTTATTACAGAAGATTACTTAAAAGACATAGCAGACCTCGCCTCTATTTTCCGCCCTTTTGGAATAAGGCTATTTATCTCGATTAATTTTGGCGCGCCCTGGTCTTTGGGAAAACTTCCCACCGCCGACCCGTTAGACGAAACCGTCGCCGCCTGGTGGAAGGAACGTGCGGCTCTTGTTTACAAATACATTCCCGACTTGGCAGGCTTTCTTGTCAAGGCGGATTCCGAAGGCGAGCCGGGACCGTTTCAGTACAACCGAACTCACGCCGATGGAGCGAATATGCTGGCCAGGGCGCTGGAACCTTTTGGCGGCGTAGTTATATGGAGATGTTTTGTCTACAACTGCGCGCAGGACTGGAGAGACCAAAGTATCGACCGCGCCCGGGCCGCCTATGATCACTTTATGCCTTTGGACGGTAAGTTTAGCGGTAATGTTATTTTGCAGATAAAGTTTGGCCCGTACGATTTTCAGGTACGCGAGCCTGTAACTCCGCTTTTCGGCGCGTTAACGAAAACACGTTATGTCATGGAACTGCAGATAACGCAGGAATATACCGGCCATCAGATAGACCTGTGTTACCTGCCCTGGATGTGGGAAGACATCATGAACTTTGACACCGCTCGGGGAGATAACTGCGGTATAAAGGAATTAATAGCGCCTTACAGGGAAGGAAGCGCTTTTATCGAGGGTTTCTCTGCGGTAGTGAATGTGGGATTGGACAACAACTGGACAGGGCACACATTGGCGCAGGCGAACCTTTACGGCTACGGACGTATCGCCTGGAACCCCTCTCTTACGGCGAAAGAAATCGCAGAAGAGTGGAGCGCACTTTCCTTTGGAGAAAATATTACGGCGGGAAAAATCGCAGGACTGCTCTTAAAGTCCTACGATGCCTATGAAAAATACACAGCCCCCTTTGGCGTGTGTTTCATGGTAACGCCAAATACCCATTACGGCCCAAATATCGAAGGTTATGAGTTCAGCCGTTGGGGAACATACCACCGAGCGGATGCTAAAGCGATTGGCATCGACCGTACGCCCTCTGGAACAGGCTACACAAACCAGTACTCGGAAAAAAATGCGAGGCTTTTTGCCGACCCTTCAACCTGCCCTGAAAACCTAATCTTGTTTTTCCACAGGCTGCACTATGATTTTAAAATGAAAAACGGTCAGACTCTTTTACAGAACATCTACGATACACATTTTGAAGGCTATGATGAAACCGCCGCCATGCTTGAAGAATGGAAGAGCCTGAAAGACTCACTGGAAAGTGAAGTATACGAATCTGTCCTTTCACGGTTTACGCGCCAACTCGTAAACGCCCGTGAATGGCGGGATCAGATTAACACTTACTTTTGGCGCAAAACCGGTATATCAGACCAAAAAGGACGTAAAATATATGAGTAAAATATGGATTATACTTAACCCTGTAGCGGGTAAAGGAAAGGCGTTAAAGCAACTCCCAAGGATTGAATGTTTTATGCGTGACAGCGGACGTGATTTTGAAATACTTATGACAAAGGGGCCGGGCGATGCTCTGAATATGGTTCGTGATTTGCCGCTGGGAATTGATGACATAACTGTCGCCGCCGGGGGAGACGGAACCTGTAACGAAGTTGTCAACGGGCTGTTAACCAGGGAAAGTCTTCCATCGCCGCCTCTTTTCGGTGTTCTTCCAATCGGCAGGGGCAATGACTTTTCCTCAACCCCGAAAATCCCTGTAGATGTTGAGGAAGCCCTGCGAATTCTGATCGCCGGAAAAGCCAGCCCATTGGATGCCGGTATGATAAAAGGAGGCTTTTTCCCAAATGGTCGTTATTTTATCAATGGGATAGGGATTGGCTTTGATACCAAGGTTGGTTTTGAAGCCGCCAAAATGAAAATTAAAAGCGGTATCTCCTATGTTCTGGGTGCGCTTATTACCCTTATCCGTTATGAGCCATCACCGATTCTGCGGATACGTTATGATGGAAACGAAGCAACCCTTCCTGCGGTACTTGTCTCTGTTGTAAACGGAAGGCGCATGGGGGGCAGTTTTTACATGGGACCGAACGCCCTGCTTGACGACGGCTTGCTGGACATTTGTTATGTGCGCCACATTCCGTCCCGCTTAAAACTGCTTAAAGTTATTTCCCACTACACCAAGGGAACCCAGATTGGATGCGAGGGAGTCTACACCGGCAAGGGGACGAGTTTTCATCTGCTGGCGCTCGAAGGGGGAATGGTTTGTCATTGTGACGGAGAGACAGTTTGTCATGACGGCAAGGAATTGGAAATAAATTGTATACCCGGCGCGTTGAGGCTGATTGGAGTGTAATATGGGATTCAGGCGGGCGGCAGTCAGTTTTTTTCTTAGAAGCGTTATAAATTCCATTTGCAGAATCGACTGCCGTGAATACCTTGAGGCGTTATCAAAGAACAAACCTCTGATTGTTATATTTAACCATATTAATTTCCTGGAAGTGCCGATACTTGTGGCGCATAGTTATCCCATGAATGTTACCGGTCTTGTAAAATCGGAAACATGGAAGAATCCTTTTTTCGCGTTTCTGTTTAACTCATACAACGCGGTTCCTATTAACCGCGCCGGTTCGTTTTCCCTGGCGTTCAGGCGTGTAAAGGAAGCTATAGATAACGGTTATTACATGTGTATCGCCCCAGAGGGAACGCGAAGCGCGAACGGTGTTTTGGGGCGCGGGAAAGCTGGTGTAGTTCAGCTTGCCATTGACGCCGGTGTACCGATACTGCCGGTGGCTCATTACGGCGGGGAAAATGTCTGGGGAAATCTGAAACGCCTGAAACGCACGTCTATATGTTTTAAAGCGGGAAGGGCATTCAGGATTAAGCTTGAGGGGAAACCGAGCAAAGAAGAAAGAGAGATGATAATTACAGAAGTAATGGGGCAAATAGCGAGGCTTTTGCCGGAACGAATGCGCGGAATATATTCCGACCAGGCGGAAAAAGAATGTAAGTATCTGGAGTTCCCGCAATGATACATATTTTTGATATTGACGATACGATCATCAAAAGAACGAGTATATGGTATTTTTTACGCGAGGCTTTAAAAGATAAAACAATACGCCTTACGCAAATTATCCGTCTTCCTTTTTACTGGTTAAAGTATAAAATGGGTGTTCCCGATTTTGATTTTATCGAAAACACAGTTATAAATTTGGCGGGTATTGAGAAAAGCGCCCTTGAACGTATAGCGGAGATATGTTTTGAGAACAGTATAAAAAAAGTGATCTATGCCGGAGCGGAGCGGCTTATCAGAGAAGCGCAGGGCAGGGGAGAGCGGGTTATTTTCGCCACATCCTCAATTGATATCGCGATACGTCCGCTTGAGCGCTTTTTTGGCATCGAAGGCTCTTTAGCCAGCGAGTTGGAATTCCGTGACGGCAGGACGACCGGTTATCTTGTCGGCGAGAGCTTCTTTGGCGAGAAAAAGAAAACTGCCGTCATGGCATGGCTTGAGCGGAACAGCCTAAAAAGCGAAGATGTTTGTTTTTACTCGGATTCGTATGCCGATATCCCGTTGCTGGAAAGCTGCGGCAGACCGGTAGCGGTAAACCCCGACCTTGTACTGACACGTAAAGCCAAAAAACACGGCTGGAAGATTGTCAGGTTTAAGGAAATGTTTAACGCCCAGTAGAACGCCGCAAGTCAATTTTTTAGTTCACAGGCGCAAATCCTGTTTCTTCCCGCTTCCTTTGCCCTGTAAAGCGCTTTGTCGGCTTCGGATATAAAGCTGTCGTAGGTGCTGTACCAGGGGGGTAATTCCGTATTTATCCCAATGCTGATTGTTATCTTAGTATCCGAACCCATAACGCAGGGAATCACTGCGTTTTCCACATTAATCCGCATCTGTTCCGCTATGGTCATCGCTCCCGCAAGGTCTGTACATGGAAGTAAGGCGACAAATTCCTCGCCGCCCCAGCGTGAGGTAAAATCAGCAGAACGCTTGAGTGATTGTACTATAATTTTCGCGACTGCCTGCAAGGCGACATCGCCCTGTTGATGCCCATAGGTATCATTGTAGTTTTTGAAATTGTCTACATCCAGTATCAAAATACTGATAGGCGTCTGTTCCCGCATCGCCCTTTCCCATTCTTCCTTTAACCTAAAATCAAAACTGCGCCTGTTGGGCAGGTCGGTCAACTGGTCAATCATGCTTAGCCGTTCAATCGTGTGAAGATTTTCAAGCATTTTTATCTGATTATTGACCCTTAGTTTGACAATAGCGGGAGAAAACGGTTTGGCTATATAATCCGATGCTCCCAAAGCCAGCCCTTTTTCCTCATCGCTGGCATTGCTAAGCCCTGTGATAAAAATAACAGGTATCTTGTTTGTTTTTGGGGAATTTTTTAATTCTGCAATCACCGCATAGCCGTCCATATCGGGCATTATAATATCAAGCAGAACAACATCAGGTAAATATTTTTCCGCCGCTATAATGGCATTTTGCCCGCTTTTTGCCGCGTAAACTGTATATTCCTGACTCAGAATATGCGTGAGAGCGATGATGTTTGAATTTTCGTCATCTACAATAAGTACGCTGTTTTTTTTAGCTTCATTCATAGTTTTACACCCATTTTTGTTTAATATTGGCAAGCGTCACGGCTGCCGATTCAAAATCATAGTCTTCCATCTGTCGCGCGAGCTCTTCTGTTCCAGGAACAGTCTGAATGGCGTCAATCAGGTTTACGCACTCAGGATTTATATTATCAAGCATAGGCTCCAGTTCCTCAAATAACGCCAGTATCTGTTCGGAGGACAGGGGTTTAGGTTTTTCCCACCCTCCTGCTTCGGCAAGAAGTGGTTTTAATTCATCCAGAACCAACATTAATTCGGTTTTAAGAAGGTTCGCTTCGTCCTCCGGGATTGGTACCGTTCCGTCCTTTAGCGAGGCTTCTACCCGCGCGGCGGCATTTTGCAATCCGGCTTTGCCAATCAGTCCCGCGTTCCCCTTTAGGGTATGCGCCAGCCTGTGGGCAAGTTTTATGTCACCTGCGGCTACTGCCTCGTTAATTTCAGTATACACGGTTTGATTGTTTTTGACAAAGTTTATCCGCAGTTTCCTGTGCAATTCTACGGTATCCTGCTCATATTTACTTGCGGGGTTTTCTATTGGTTCCAGGTATTTTAACAGGACTCGCCACAATTCCTGCGATGTGAAGGGTTTTCCCAAATAATCAGGCATTCCATGTTTACGATAATTCTCAAGTTCGTTTATCATTACATTGGCAGTCATCGCTACTATGGGGGTTCCCGTATTCAATTCAGTTATTTTTGTCGCCGCCTCGATCCCGTCCATAACCGGCATAAACATATCCATAAAGATCAAATCAAAAGGCTTCTCTCCTTTGTGAATACGTTCCTGAACTAAATCTACGCCTATTTTACCATTCTCCGCCGCTATGGGTCTAAGCCCCACACGTTCAAGATGCTCACGAATGACTTCCTGATTCATTGGATTGTCATCACAGATCAGAATCAAACCGTTAAAGTATGGTTTCTCAATATTTGTTAAATCTACATGAGCGGGAAAATCGTCTGACGCGTTTATTGTCTCAAATGTAATCTCAAAACTGAAAGTACTGCCGGAGCCGGAAGAACTCTCTACTTTAAGATTTCCGCCCATCAACTCCACTATATTTTTGGTTATTGCCAGCCCAAGTCCCGTACCGCCAAACTTGCGTGTTGTACTGGAATCCGCCTGAATAAACGGGTCAAATATTTTTTCAACTTGCCCGGGGCTCATGCCTATACCGCTGTCCTTTATCTCAAAAAGCAATGACACGCTGCTGTCATTCACGCTTTTTATAGAGGTTGATAAACTGACAATTCCTTCGTTTGTAAATTTCACGGCATTGGACAAAAGATTCATAAATGCCTGATAAAGCCTTACAGAATCGCCCACCAGCCTTTTACCTGTCAGCGGTTCCATATAAACTCTGAAATCAAGGTCTTTTTCTTTAACGCTTTGCAGAATAACGGACTGGCAGCGTATAATAATATCATGCAAATCGAAGGGCGCGTTTTCCAGTTCCATTTTACCGGATTCTATTTTGGAAATATCCAGAATATCGTTAATAATATGCAAAAGCCATTTTGTGCTGTCCTTGATTTTTCCAAAATAATCCCTGATCTGAGGCGCGATACTTTTATCCGGCGTGTCCAGCGCTAACTCTGCGAATCCCATGATGCTGTTCATGGGAGTACGTATTTCATGGCTCATCGTGGCAAGGAATCTGCTCTTTGCCTTGTTGCTTTCCTCGGCAATTTCCGCCCTGCGCATTTCTTCTATAACAGCTTTCTGCTCACGCAAATCCCTGGTGTACGCCGCAATTATATACTCGCCCTTGTGCCTGACACGGACCAGAGTTATCTCACAAGGCAGTAGCTCGCCGTTGAGCTTTTTATGCAGCCACTCAAAACGTAAATACCCTTCGGCGAACGCTTTGTTAAAATATTCCATCCTGAGATCTTTTGACAGTCTTCCGCATGGCTGGAACTCCGGCGAGAAATATTCAAAAACCATTAAATATTCCTTCTTGTCAGGCACTTCGAACAGGTTTGCCGCCTCCTTGTTAAAATCAATAATTTTACACTCACGGTTAATCAGGCGGCAGGCGAGGGGCATAGCGTTAAGCATTAGCTGCATTCGCTCTTCATCGTCTCGGGCCCTTTCCTGTGTTTCTTTAATATCAGTTATATCGACACAATGCTGGATGTGTACCTTTTTGCCTCCCGGCCAGTCAACATACCGGTCGGAATTTCTGTAGAAGCGTTTTGTCATGGTATTGTATTTTTCCCAGACAATCACCTTGTCCGGTTCTTTATCCAGTTGATGACAGGGGCAGAAATCGCATCTTTTGTTTATACCTTCCTGAAAAATTTTATAACAGTCCTTTCCGATTACATCGCTGTCTAATTCCATGATCCCGAAATTCTGTTTCATGTTTTCGTTAATAAAAAGAATTTTATCGGTGGTCATATCGGTTACATAAATCATGGCATCCGACTTGTTTAATATGTTTGTCATTATATCGCGTGTTTTATTTGACTCGTGCAAGGCTTCTTTTAATTCTTTCAGCTTTTCGAGTATTTTTAATTGGTTTTCTACCCGCAGTTTTACAATTACGGGACTAAAAGGCTTAGTTATGTAATCTGCGGCTCCCAGTGATAATCCTTTTTCCTCTACTTCAAAATTATTAAGTTCTGTAATAAAAATAACAGGAATGTTTCGTGTTTTTTCAGATTTTTTTAAAGCGGTAATTACAGCGTATCCGTCCATACCGGGCATGATTATATCAAGAAGGATTACATCGGGCTTATGTGTTTCCACTAATTTGAGCGCGTCCTCTCCGTTATTTGCCATATAAACGGTATATTCAGAACTTAACATCTGTTCCAGTATAATAGCGTTTATGTCATGGTCTTCTACAATAAGTACGCTGTTTTTATTTTTACCTTCCATAATATCAGCCCTCTTTTAATTATTGTCATCTCTTAAATATGTTTGTTTACATAATCCAGCAGCACAGAAAGTTTTATTGGTTTTTGCATAACGCCTAAAGCTCCCAGTTCCATGGCTTGTGACAGTGTTGCTTCATCATCATGGCCTGTAAGGAATACTACCGGAATATTTTTCCATTGCTGGTGTTCCTTTAATTTGACAATCGCCTCAAACCCGCTCATTTCCGGCATTTCAATATCCAGCAGGATCATATCCGGCAGCCTTTTTTCCAAAAGCGAAAGCATCTTAATAGCGGATGGCATGGTCAACACCCGGTAATCTTTTTCCAGCGCTGACGCAGCCATTGTCAGGTTGGAATTATTGTCATCTACTATAAATACCAGTTTCTGCATGTTTTTCTCCTTATATTTCCTTAATTTTGGCTGTCTAAAGAAGCCGCATACTCTGCCGCAGCTTTTTCAGCTTCCTCAAACTCGCTGTGAATCACATATCCCATTATACTGTCTAAAACAACCCTTGTCTCTTTTGAGCAATTTTTTATCTCAGACAGAGTATCCAACGCGCCCTTCCTGTCATAATCGCCGCACATTTCCTGTATGACAAGCAGTTTTTCTTTCAAACCTTCGATATCGTCGTCTGTACTATCCGCTTCCCGCTCTGACTCAAGTTTTTCCAGCAAAGCGTAAAGTTTTTCAATGAATTCAGGAGCGGAAGCCTTTATAATATCTATATTTCGCCCCTTTCCTGCCTGTTCCAATTTGTACGCCGATTCGGAAAGTTCCGATTCACCTATATTCCCAAGAGAGCTTTTCATGCCGTGAACGGTAACTGTAAAACTCTTTAACCCCTCATCAGCTTCAAAGCCTTTGTTTTCGATCAATTCTCCCAGTACTTCCACGGCTTTATGGGCATCCCTTATAAAAGATTCCAATAGCAACGGGTTCATCTGCTGTCCATTGTTGTCATTTACTTCCATGTTGATGACCATTTGCCTGCGGGCGGCTTCAATGACTTCCGGCGGCTGCTTGTCGCGCACAAATTTATTCAGGACAGCGTTCAGGTTTCGTATATCTATTGGTTTGGAAACAAAATCGTCAAAACCGTTTTGCAAAAATATATCCGCCTGACCTACCACTGCGTTAGCCGTCAGCGCTACAATGGGCGCTGTATATCCCATGTCACGCAGATTTTTTGTCGCCTCCATACCGTCCATTTTGGGCATCATGTGATCCATAAATACAACATCATACACTTTGCCTTCTTTGATTTTATCAATTGCCTCAAATCCGCTTATGGCGGTATCAAGTCGCAGTCCATAAGGTTTCATAAGCCCTTCAACGACATACAGGTTCGTTTCAACATCGTCAACAACCAAAACATTTCCGTAGGGCATGGGATCGCGTATAATTTGCGATCTTTTCCCATCCATCATATAACGGCGTGTCTGGAACTGCCTAAGGTTTTCCGCCACTTCCTTGCCGAGTATTTCGGAGTCAACCTTGCCCTGCGGCAGACGCACGGTAAACAATGAACCAACGCCAAGCTCGCTTTCCACATGAATCTTGCTGTTCATAAGGCTCAGCAAACGGTGGGTAATAGCCAACCCTAAACCTGTACCCTCAATGGTACGATTAGCTTCCTCATTAAAACGGGAATATTCGTTAAATAGTTTGGTAACCTGCTCTTTTGTCATACCGTGCCCAGTGTCCCGAACATTTATAATAAGTATCTCGCTATCATCGGCGGACTCGGAAGATACCGACAGTGTAACCTTGCCGGCGTCTGTATATTTAAATGCGTTGGAGAGCAAGTTGTTCAAAATCTGTTTAATACGAAGCTCATCTCCCATAAGTTTTGATGGAATATCTTCTTTTACCTGAATCTCAAGTTCAATGGGCTTGTCGCCTATCCGCATCATGTTAAGGTGTATGGAATCATTTATAAGGCTGGCGACACTGTATTGAGACGGAATAATATCCATTTTGCCCGCTTCTATTTTGGAAAAGTCCAGTATGTCGTTGATAATACCCAGGAGCAAATCGCACGATCTGTGTATCTTTTCCAATCCTTCCTGCGTTTTCTCTGGAAGCGATTCGTCCTGCAGAAGGATTTCC
>Ga0099364_10002930_pt1 | contig 26937 bp, 18 predicted proteins | sample TergutTh196P3_FD_73070 | JGI IMG/M metagenome (GOLD analysis project Ga0099364, IMG submission 73070) | Microcerotermes parvus P3 segment gut microbial communities from Pointe-Noire, Republic of the Congo - Th196 P3 | ecosystem: Host-associated > Arthropoda: Insects > Digestive system > Gut ... | reverse complement strand
CGCTTCTTTTATGTCGGCGTCCCTGTCGATGATGCATTGCACATTTCCCGCGCCTACTCCGAAAGCCGGCCGGCCGGAACTGTACGCGGCGTTTACCATGCCCATGCCGCCTGTCGCTATGACGACGTCCACCTCAGAAATAAGGGTTCTCGTGTTTTCTCTTGATTGATTGCCTATTATCTGGACTACGTGCTCCGGTATTCCGAGCTTCGCCAGTTCGGCGTTCATCATCTCTACCGCCTTGGTACTGCATTTTATGGCTTTGTGGTGCGGCGTAATGATGATGGCGTTTCCGCCTTTGAGCGCGAACATCGCGTTGCTCATCGGGGTTACTATCGGGTTTGTGCAGGGCGTGATCGCCGCGATTACGCCGACGGGTTTTGCTATTTTAGTTATTCCCGTCGTTTCGTCTCTTTCTATTATCCCTTTAGACTTCTTTCCGTTGAGGCTGTTCCATATTGTCCTTGCTTTATTTTTGTTTTTTAATATTTTATCAGGTACATTACCCATGCCTGTTTCTTCTACGGCTATTTCCGCCAGAAACTCCGCGTTGTCATATACAACTTTGCCTATCGCTTTTACGGCGGCGTCCGTTTCTTTTTGCGATAACTTTTCAAACGCGGCCTGAGCTTTTTTCGCTCTTTCAATATATCCGGCTATGTATGCTTTACTATCAAATTCCATCGTAACCCTCCTGATTTTTATCTAAAAATTTCGCGCGGTGATTTAAATTATAATGTCGAAGACATTGTATCACTATTAATTCTGTTTTGCAATGCAGGCTGCTTGTTGTTGAATTATTCATGTTTTCATGATAGAATACGAGTTGAAACGCGAGGTTTGCTTTATGGAATATACTCTGATGCACAAAAACATCCCGGTTGTGGAACTTGTGATTTCATTATTGGATTTGTCCTAAAGATTCCGGTTTGCGTTGGGAAAGTGTTAATTTTTTCACAAATGATTTTTCCAAAGATATGGGCGAGGCGCTGTTCAGCCTTTGTGAAACTTTTGTCACGCCCGAAACCGAGCTTATACCGGCGTCCCGCGTGATAAAATCTATGAAAAAATCAAATGAAGATTCAGCGGCACGTCCCTGTGGCACAACACTGCGCACGTCGGGGGGCCCGCCCCAAGTAAGCCGTTCAGAAAAAGCCACGCTGAACAAATAACCCTTGTGACGAACTTGGAATGGTTTAACTTTGATGTTCTGAAAGGTATTGACGAAACTGTACGGGAAGTTTTAACCGGGTGGGGCGACATAGACGCTTCCCGTCGCGACACAATAGCAAAATTGGTTTTGGAGCGCGCGACGCGGATCGGGCGAATGGCGGATTAAATCGCGGATTATTGTCTTATCCGATAGTGTTATTCCCTTTGCTTCTATTTCCCATCCAACAACCCCAACTCCTCAATCTTCATAATGGCCTCAACATTGTTTACCACATCAAGTTTATTGTAAATAAGCTCGATGTGCGCTTTTACGCCGTTTGGCTTGATGCCCATTTGCTCCGCGATGCCTTTTCTGCTGTAGCCCTTGCACATCAGGCTCATCACCGTTTTCTGCTTGTCCGTAAAGGTCAGCTTGCGGGGGATTCTGCCGCCTGTGAGTCCTTTGGTGTTCTTGGACCGGGAAACCGCACAGACATATAATGTTTTCGCAAATTCGCTTGAAACCCCCGAATCCTTTTGAACCGAACGTTTTTGCAATCGGTGCAGCATATTGACAAGCTCCGGGCCCTCGTTTGCGAAAATCTGCGTGAATTCGTATGTTTGCGCCAGCGCCGCGGCTTGCTCCAAATGTTCAATGGCGACGTGAAGACTGCCCTTGCCTATTTTCCAATGGGTAATGTCAAGCAGAATCCGGGCTTCGATAATGTCAAGCGGGCGCCTGTAGCTCTCGCTGAGTGCTAAAAGCTTTTGCAGAAACAGCACTGCGGCGCTATATTGTCCCGCGACAATGTGCGCCCTTGCGGTGGTGAAATGACTATATATCTTATAAAAGGATAACCGGTCGTAGGGCGATACGGTGCGGCGCCCCAGCCATTCCATAGCGGCGTCCCTGTCTCCTTCATAGAGGCGCAGGCGGCATTGGTACGCGTTATAATTCTCGTATAAAAAATAGGCTCTGTCCGCTTCTATCATTTCCGACGTAGATCCAAGTATTTTTTTCAGGCCGGGCCGGTCGTTCTGCGCTTCAAGCACATATGCAAGAATCATAAACGCGCAGAACTTAAATTCCGGCGCGAAATGGTCGCGCATTTTCACATGAGCGGATAAGGCCAGCTCATGGGCTTCGCTCAAATTCCCGCGTTCATAAGCCATTCCCGCGCTCAGTATACACTCGACCATACCCATCGCGTCTCCCACGACCGGGCTGATTGTTTTTGAGAGGAGCTTGATTTTCTTGGTTGTATCTGTTGAGTATTCCGAAAAGTCCCGCCCTGAACGGTGGAAGAGAGGCAGACTTTGGGTTATGGGCGGCGTGTGTCCGGGAGAAAAGAGCGTGAGGGGTAATTTACTCAATTTTCTTGTGGTACTTACTAAACTGTTGCGATAATCCGAGCAGTACACCACTACGGACGTCTGTATTGAGACGGGGTTTTGCAGGATGATTTTAGGCAAACACTTAAAATATGAGTCTACATGAGCCTCAAAATCCTCTCCCCGGCCTTCCATATAAGCCATCCATATTTGGAGTTCGAGCAAAAAAGGATATTTATCCAATACGGCGTTGTTTAATGATATTCGTATCAAATCCAGCGAATCCTCTATGAGAGGATGGGCCGAGCTGTGGTCGTACATCAGCTTCAGCCCTTTTGCTATTCCGCTTATATATCCGCATTTAAGAAAATAATCAACAGCCCTGTAATGGTCCTTATGCTCATAAAACCATTCTCCCGCTTTTTTAAGCTGTTCATTTCTGACGTCGTCCTGTATAGTAAGCAAAAAATCACGGAACAAATCGTGGAAGCGGTATGTATCTTTATCGGTTTTCCGTATGAAAGCGTTCTCTCGCACGAGTTCGGACAGGATTTGGGCGCCTGATGTTTTCTTCAGCAGCTTATCACCCGCAATGAGCCAGTCGCAAAGCTCGGGGGTAAGCTCCTCCATCACCGCCACAAGGGTCATAAAACGTTTGAGTCGGTCGTCCCACTGTTCCCATACATGGGTTTTTAAGAAATTCTCAAAATACTTCTCGGTTAAATCGGTGCTGAATAATTCTTCCTCCGAGAGCAGCATGGCGCGTATGCCAAGAGCCCAACCTCCCGTGGACGCGAAAATCGCGTCTGCTTGTTTGTTTGTAATGGCGCACCCATTTTTGTCAAAGAATATTTTAATCTCTCCGCTTGTAAATTGCAAATAATCCGCGTTTACGATGGCGAGCTCGTCCTTGGTCACCATTTCGGCAAAGCTGTCCGGTGGCAGATTTCGGCTGAGCATCAGCACAGCGCAGTTTTTTGGCAGCCCTTTCAGTAAGGTTGGTATCAAATCGAGGATTTTAGGGTTTTTTATGTTATGAAGGTCGTCGAGAACGAAGATATGTGACTCCTGCTTTTCGGCAAAGACGCTCAGTGCGTGAAGGATAAACTCGACCGGAGATATGTTGAAAGCCGGATGCGCCACAAGCTCACACAGGGCCGTGTTTTCCGGCTGAAGGTTTGATAACCCAACGACAAGCCGCCTGCAAAGCTCGGCCATTTGATTGTCGTGTTCGTCAAGACCTACCCATGTGTGTTTTGTATCCGTCTGCTTTTCTCTGTGTTCGAGCCACAACAGGGAGGACACCGTCTTGCCGAAACCGGCCGGTGCGTGTATGTATATAAACTGCCGTTCGAGAAGCTCGTCCAGCAGTTTCATCAATGTGTGTCTCGGCGCCTTTGATGTTAGTTTTGATTGTCCCATTTGCTTCCCCCAACTGGCAATCATTATAGTATATAGGCTTCATGAAGTCAATGAGAAGATTTTTTTATTATTACCCACCACGGGTATCAAATAAGCAAACGGAGTTTGCTACAATGTATTAAATAGCGCAAATAATAACGGGAGGTACGAACCATAGAATGAACAACCAAAAAAGAAAATATACGGCGGTGCGCGCCAACTTGACAGCATTTTCGGCTGTTTTGTTACTGCTCTTCGCCGGATGTGTCGGACAAACGGAGCAAAACAGCACCGGGGCTCTGCCGGAAGGGTTTGTGTATGTGACCGACGCCGTGCCGGACGCGATTCTCGAAATCCGCTACTACAGCACCTACAACTTTGTCGGGGCGCGCGTTGACGATTATCTCGCGCCGGTCGCCATTCTCAGCGAGCCGGCGTCTGAGGCGCTGAAACAAGCAGGCGCGGATTTACGAGCGCAGGGTTACGCAATCAAAGTGTTCGACGCATACAGGCCGCAGGGCGCGGTCGATCATTTTGTGCGCTGGGCGGCGGACATAGACGACGTATCAACAAAAGCGTATTTCTACCCCGATATAGAAAAAAGCCGCATCATCCCCGACGGATACATCATGGAACGTTCGGGACACTCCCGGGGCAGTACAATCGACCTGACCCTTGTTGAATTGCTGACAGGCAAAGAGGTCGATATGGGTTCTCCCTTCGATTACTTCGGGCTTGCCTCGCACCACGGGACTGACCTCATCACAGAAGAACAAGCAAACAACCGCCTGATTCTCAAAGACGCGATGGTGAGCGCCGGCTTCAAGATTTACGACGAGGAATGGTGGCATTATACCTTGGCTGATGAGCCGTATCCCGATACTTATTTCGATTTCCCGGTCGAGTAATCTTATTAAAGTTTAAGGAGAGTGAACATGAAAAAAATCACTAACGCGATTTTAGCGGTACTGCTGGTACTGTTGCTGATTCTCCCGTCAGCCTGTACCACTACGGACACGGCGGACGCTCCGCCGAAGTATGTCTTTCTATTCATCGGCGACGGAATGAGTATGCCGCAAATCACCGCCTACGCAAACTATATGGGAACGGTGGAATCTGATTTTACCGGAACGGTTGCGGACCCCACCGTTGATAACCGGCCGACGCCGCTTTACCCGTCTTTCGCCCGCTTTCCTGTGACAGGTATGACCGCCACACAGGACGCATCTTCGTTCATCACCGATTCGGCTTCGGCGGCTACCTCAATGGCAACCGGCGTAAAGGCGCTAAACGGGACATTGGGTGTAGACGCTTTCGCAAACCCGCAGCCTTCGATAGCCGAGCTGCTGCGGGAGCAAAAGGGCTATAAAGTCGGCATTGTCTCCAGCGTCTCCGTAGACCACGCAACGCCCGCCGCGTTCTATGCCCACATGATGGGGCGGCGGAGCTATTACGACATAGCCCTCAACATCATCGGCAGCGGCTTTGATTATTTCGGCGGCGGCGGTTTCAGACAGCCTAACGGCGGTGACGGTACTCTGCCCGGTATCTTAGAGCTTATGGCGGAAGACGGGTACACGGTTGCCGATACATACGAGACCATCGCGGCACTGAGCGCCGCCGACGGTAAGATCATCGCCGTCGCCCCCGAGTTGGACAACTACTTCGGCGACGCCTCGCTTCAATCCGCCATTGATATTTCCCCCGGGGACAGAGATTTGCGGCTGGCGGATTTTGTCCGCACCGGCATAGACGTGCTGGACAATGATAAGGGCTTCTTTATGATGGTGGAGGGCGGTAAAATTGACTGGGCGTGTCATGCCAACGACGCGGCGACTGCTATTTGGGAGATCCATGAATTTGACGCGGCCGTGGCCGTCGCGTTGGAGTTTATGGAAAGGCGCCCGAACGAAACGCTGATTGTCGTCACCGGCGACCACGAAACGGGCGGGCTTTCCAACGGTTTCAACCTGACCGGCTACGACACGCGGCTGTCGTTGCTGTCAACCCAGCGCATATCGTATTCCCGGTTTGCTTACGAGTACATTAACCCGTGGCGGGACGCGAATACCGATTTTGAAACCGCCATGCTTGAGGTGGAGCGGTTATTCGGGCTGACGCTCGGGGATTCTAACCCGTTACTCACCCTGACTCCGAGAGAGTTGGATGCGCTTAAAGGAGCGTATGAGCTCGGCATGGTTCCCTATGCCGAGCGTGATAACAAGTCGGAGGAATACCTGGCGGTGTATAGCTCGTCCACATACGAGCCTTTCGGACTGGCTGTGACACGCACACTATCCAATAAAGCCGGGCTCGGCTGGTCGTCCACACTGCACACGGCGCTGCCCGTGCCGGTCTTTGCCGCGGGAGCGGGCGCTGAGCGGTTCGCGGGGTTTTATGATAACACCGACATATTCCACAAGCTGGCGCACCTGCTGTCAATTGACAGTTGACAATTGTTTTTTCAATACCTTTATAACATCCAAAATCAAAATAAGGAGAGTTAATCATGGAAATCAAGAAGACCCAAAACGGCGGCGTCTGCGTACTGACCTTAACCGGGCGGGTAGACACCGTAACATCGCCCCGGCTGCAAGAGTCCTTGTTGGAAACCATTTCATCCTGCGAAAAAACCGAATAGCCGTAGAGGAGATATTCGTAAATATCGCGAACTACGCTTACCCTGACGGCGAGGGCAGCGTTACCATTCGCCTGTATGTCAGCCATGAAGTTTTTGCGGTTGAATTTCGCGACGGCGGCGTCCCGTACAACCCGTTGGAAGCCGATGAACCGAATACATCGCTGTCGGTGCAAGACCGGGAACCGGGAGGGCTGGGTGTATTCATGGTCAGAAAACTGATGGATCATGTGGAGTACCGATACGAAAACAACATGAACATCCTGCGGATCCAAAAGAAGCTATGATGATACCAGAAGATAACGGAGTTTTCATCAAAACCGTTTTACGCGGCGTACGCCGTTCTGCTGATGAACACCACCATTTTTTCATCCTATTACAACGCGTCGAAAAGGCTTGTACTGGCGAATACCATCCCGTTTTTGCAGGAGCTCGCGGCGCTCTGCGCGGGAGCGTACGGCTTTGAATATAGCGGAACGGAATTGAAGTTGAAGGGGGGTATCGTTTTCCATGGTAAGATATGCAGCAAATGAGCGCAGCGGCGTGCTGGTGGGCCGCAAATTCCGCGAATACTTAATCCCCACAATCCTGACAAACGCAGCGATTTCATTGGCATTTTTAATCGACAGCGTGATGGTGGGACACATACTCGGAGAAGACGCGCTTTCGGCGGCGGGGCTTGCCGTGCCGGTCATTTACGGGATTTACTCTTTGTTCCTGCTGTTTTCCATCGGCGGCGTCACCTGTGCCTCCATCGCGAAAGGAAAACGCGAAGAGAGCGCCGCCGACAGCATTTTTACGATTACCTTTGCCGCGGGTCTGTTGGTCATGCTGCTGTTCTCAGCCGCGCTTCTCCTGTTTACGGAGCCGATCACACGGACGCTGGCTCAAGGCGACATCCGCTTACAGTTGCTGACGCGGGAATACATCACGCCGGTCGCGTTTGCCGGACCTTTTATGATGCTGGCGATGGGCATGGCGCAGTTTGTGCGGGCGGACGGCAAGCCCGTCTTTGCCGCCTTAATTGCCGTTATCCCCAATGTGGTCAACATTATTTTAGGCTACATATTTATGAAGCACCTGAATATGGGGATCGCGGGCGCGGGGCTTTCCACCACGCTGGGTTACGCTTCAGGCGTATTCGTTCTGCTGCCCTACCTATTCTCCAAGCAACGCTCATTCCGGTTTATCAAGCTGTTAAAGCCTGATTTGAAGCGGCTTGGTAAGATTGTGAACGTCGGGCTGCCGGATACGCTGAGTCAGGTTTTTTCCTTTTTCCGCACCTTGGTATTGAATCTGCTGATTATGAACGCGCTGGGCGCGTCCGGCATGGCGGCCATGATGGTCTGCCTCAACGCGTATCTGATCTACTCCATTATCATAGACGGAGCGACCGATACGCTGCTCCCTATATCGGGTACGCTGTACGGCGAAAAGGATTATGCCGGCGTCCGCTTTACTATGCGCTCGGGGCTAAGGTTTGTCTTAACCGCCTGCGCGGCGATTATGGCGGTGTTCATGCTTGCGCCGGGTGCTGTCGGGATGCTGTTCGGCGTAAATTCCGCGGCAGGCGTCGCCGCCGTGACGCCCGCGCTGCGGATGTACGCGGCAAGCTTGGTCATAAGCGGCGCAAATTCTCTGTTGCAGAGCTTCTTTCAAACCACGGAACGGGAAAAATTCGCTTCGTTTATCGTATCGCTCCGTAAGATTGTGTATGTCGTGCTGTTTGCCGTTTTACTCGCAGGGCTGAACGGAAATCTTATTTGGCTGGCTTTTGTATTGTCGGAAGCGGTTACATTTATAACGATGGTATGCGTGGGGCGGCGTATCCGAAAAAAGGAGAACGCGAAAGGGATCCTGCTGCTGCGCGAAGAAGCGGACGCCGCCCCTTTCATTGATCTCTCCACCCCCGCCACAACGGAAGCGGCGGTCTGCCTTTCCGAGCGGGTCACAAGTTTTTGCGCCAATAACGGCGCGGACAGGTCCGGTGCAATGCGAATGGGCATCGCCGTGGAGGAAATGGCGGTCAATACAGCCAATTACGGTCATAAGAGCAGAACGGGCGCAATCGACGCTATGGTACGGATTACGGACGACGAGTTAATCCTGCGTTTCCGTGATGACGGGCTGCCTTTCGACCCGACGGAATACCGAGAGGCTGACAAGGATGTGTTCGATGTCGAAGGAATCCAAGTCATGCGGATGCTGGCAAAGAACGTGAGCTACACACGGCAGCTCGGACTCAATGTTACGATTATTACCGTTCCAAAGGTCTCGTTAAAAGAAATCCACGGAGAACCATAGAAAGGCGGCGCACGGACAATGATGAGCAAGTTAATGTGGAAGACAAAAACGGGATATGGGTTGTGTGCGGCCGCGGAGGCCATCCCCTATAATCTTTTCTATATTTATTTTATGTTTTTCCTGACGGATATCGTGGGCGTTCCGGCTATGGCGGCGGGCGCCATAGCCGGTATCGCGGCATTGTGGGACAGTGTTATCGACCCGTTTGTCGGCAGGTTGTCCGACGACTATGTGACAATCTGGGGCAGGCGGCTGCCTTGGATGAAAGTATGCGTCCTGCCGCTAGGCATTATGATTTATCTTACATTTGCGCCGTTCGAATTTGGAAACGCGGCGATCGGATACATATATTACACTGTATTGGCGATGCTGGTTTGGACATTTTACTCCGCGTTTGTGGTGCCGTATTACGCGTTGGGCTCAGAAATTACTAAAGACTACAATGAGCGTAATAAGCTCTGGTTTTTTTTGACACTGGGCGGCTACATACTATTCGCATTTGTCTCGTCGGGGCCGATGTGGATTTGGGATTGGGCCTCGAACGCCGGCTATGACGACCGGCAGGCTTGGGGCATTATAGGAATGGCATTTGCTGTTCTATTATTCATTTTATGCGGCGCCGGTATCCGATTGCTTAGAAACAGTGAAACAGAATCGGTAAAAACGGCGCTTGAAACAAGAAAAACAAGAGTGAAAGCAAACTATTATAAAGTATGGAAGTCATGCCTGAAAGTCAAGAGTTTTCGGAAGATTGCCGCCTGGATATTCGTATGCGAAATCGGTTTTGTCATGCTTAACTCGATTTTAGTGTATATGATGACTTACAACGCCGGAATGGACGCGGCGCGGCAGGGTGTAGTTTGGATTGTCCTCGTCGTCGTGGTGGTCGTTTCCCTGCCGCCGCTCACATTTTTCGGCAGCAAATACGGCAAAAAACCCGTTATGCTGGCGACCGCGATACCGGCGGCGGCGGCTTCGATATTTTTTTTCATTACCGGGATCAATTCTGTGGTTTCCATCTACATTTACGCAGGGGTTTGGAGCGTCAGCTCAGCCGCGTTTTACCTATTTTATATAACATTTGCTTATGATTGCATCGAAATCGACGAGTTTATTTCAGGCGACAGGAAAGGCGGTTCCATGACGGCGCTTGCCACTTTCTTTGACGACATCGGTGCGGCGCTGGGATTATATGGCGCGGGAATGGTTTTAGGACTTACCGGCTATGACGGCGCGGTGCATGAACAGACCGGCAGAGCATTACAAAGCATCCTTGCCGCAGGCGTTTTAATCCCGGGTATTTTTATCATCATATCCATGTTCATCCTTGTGACGTATCGGGTGTCCAAGAGAAAATACAATTTGTTGCGTGACGCCATTGAACATAAAAACGCCGGAAGGGAATATTCCACGGAGGGCTTTGACGATATTCTTTAATAAAAAATCAGGAGGACATTAAGAATGGAAAACAAATTATTCCGCAAGAGCGCGCTGGATAAAATATCCTCGCCCGAACAGCTCAACGAGACCATGAAGGTCGCGGGTCCCGGGGTATGGTGCATACTTGCGGCGCTTGCCGTGACCTTCGCGGCGTTCTTCGCTTGGGGCGTCTTGGGTTCCATTCCCGAAACGGTTGACGTCACCGGCACGGCGCTTGCTTTGGATGATTCCCCTATAGCGGTGTACTGCTATCTGCCTATCGACGAAACAAAACCGCTTGCCGTGGGTATGAGTGTCCGTGTTTCACCGGGGTACGCCCCGCGGGAACAGTACGGCTATATAGTCGGGACGATTAAGAGCATAGGACACTCACCTGTTACAGCCGAGGGGCTTGCGGCGAAGCTCGGAGGCGATGTTGAACTTGTCACCCTGCCTGCCGGTAATGTGATAGAGGTCGTCGTTGCATTGGAAACACGGGAAGACGGCAAGCCGAGGTGGTCAACGTCCAAAGGCGCGTCAGTGGACGTAGTAATCGGCTCCGGCTGTGTTTTGACCGTCATTACGGCGGAACGAAAGCCCTACGAGCTGATGTTTCGTTAGGAGGTGGCGGATTTGGCTAAAACGAAAAAAGCCCTGAAGGTTCCCTTTATCATGCAAATGGAGGCGTTGGAATGCGGCGCGGCGGCCCTTTGCATGGTTTTGGCGTATTACGGAAAATGGATACCATTAGAACAGGTACGCGCAGACTGCGGCGTCTCCCGCGACGGATGCAACGCCCGCAATATCTATCGCGCCTCCGTTTCCTACGGGCTCAAACCCACGGCGTACCGCATGGACCCCTCTGAACTCAGAAATATAAAACTTCCCGCCATCATCCATTGGAACTTCAACCACTTTGTAGTGCTGAACGGCTTTAAGAAAAAGTGCGCCGTCATCAACGAGCCCGGCAGGGGTACGACCGAGGTTTCGCTTGAAGAATTTGACAAAGCGTTCACGGGTATCGTTATGACGTTTGAACCGACCGCGGAGTTTTTGCCGGAGGGCAAGCCGAGGAGCGTTTTGGGCTTTGCAATGAAGCGGATGAAGGGTACGCTGACGGCGTTTGTGTTCGTGTTTTTAATGGGCGTGTTCGCGTCGCTCATTGATATACTTAACCCCGTGTTCACACGAATCTTCATGGACGATATACTGTCTGGCCGGACCCGCTCGTGGCTGATTCCGTTCATCATCGCCATGCTGATTGCGCTGTTTGTGAGATTGGTACTGTCCGTCATCAACGCAATCTTTCGTCTTCGTATGGAAGGTAAATTCGCCGTCACAGCCAACGCGGAATTTTTGTGGCATGTGCTTCGCTTGCCGATGGAGTTTTTCTCCCAGCGGTATGCCGGCGACATTATCATGCGGCAAAGCTCCAACGAGGGCATCGCCAGTATGCTGATATCCCAGCTATCGCCCATTCTGATGAACATGGGGCTGATGGTTTTCTACTTTATCATGCTCTTGCAGTACAACCCCATCCTGACGGCCATTGGGATTGCGTCGGCGGTGCTGAATATGGCGCTGTCGCAGTATATGGCGAAGAAAAGCGTCGCTTTCGCGAGACTGTCTCAGGCGTCGGGCGGTAATCTCGGTTCGATTACCATGTCGAGCATAGACATGATTGAAACAATCAAAGCGTCCGGCGCGGAGGGCGGCGTCTTCGAGCGTTACGCCGGGTATCTTGCCAAACAGCACAACGCCGGCATGGCGGGGCAGCGTTTTCAAATGAAATTCGGGTTGATTCCGCAAATCATCGGGCAAATACTGAACATCGTCGTAATGATGATCGGCGTCATGTTCATCATGGACGGGCATATGACCATCGGCACTATGGCGGCGTTCCAAGGTTTTCTCGGCTCGTTTTTAGCTCCCGTGGGGCAGCTTGCCGGCGTGGCGCAGAGCTTTACCGTGATGCGCACCAACATGGAGCGTATCGAGGACGTCATGAACTACAAGACAATGGACAATGGACAGTGGACAGTGGACAATCAAGACGCGGACAACTGCGGGAAGCTGTCCGGCTCCCTCAAAATCGACAATATTACATTTGGGTACAACAAACTCTCGCCGCCGCTGATTAAGAATTTTTCGCTTGAACTGCCGCCCGGCAAATCGGTCGCCATTGTGGGAGCGTCGGGGTCGGGGAAATCTACGCTTGCCAAGCTGATTACAGGACTGTACGAGCCGTGGGAGGGCGAAATTACCTTTGACGGCAAACGGCGGCAAGACATTGACGAATATTCCTTCCGCAGCTCAGTGTCAATGGTGGATCAGGAGGTTACTCTGTTTGAGGACAGTGTCGCCGAAAACATCCGTATGTGGGATCCGTCCATTGAAGATTTCGCCATCATTCTCGCGGCCCGTGACGCCGATATCCACGAGACGATTGTCACCCGTCAGGGCGGCTATAAACAGACAGTCGCCGAAAACGGCAAGAACTTCTCCGGCGGCCAAAGACAGCGGTTGGAGATTGCGCGGGTATTGGCGCAGGAGCCGACGATTGCCGTGCTGGACGAAGCCACCAGTGCCCTCGACGCCAAAACTGAGGAAACTGTGATGAACAACATCCGCAAGGTTGGATGCTCCTGCGTCGTTATTGCGCACCGGCTGTCCACGGTGCGGGACTGCGACGAGATTATAGTTTTAGAAAAAGGCGACGTCATAGAGCGCGGGACACACGAGGAACTGTATAACAAGGGCGGCAGGTATACCGAGCTTGTCGTTACGGAATAAGGGGGCGGGACGCATGAAGGAGCTAAACATATTCGACGAGCAGTTGAATACGCGCAAAACCGGCGATGAGATTATGTTCGAGGGCGCGTTTGACGACCTTATGTCGATACTGTCGGGGGGGCCGAAGCTGAAAGCAGCGGCGGGCGACGCGATCTGCGTAATACTTACCCACCTCGGTCTGAGGGTCCCGGAGGTTCCCGAGAACGTAGCCGGAGCGGAGGCGCGGATTGAGTACATGATGCGTCCATCCGGCGCAATGCGGCGGCGCGTGGAATTGAAAGGCGAATGGTGGAAAGACTCTGTTGACCCGTTTTTCGGTTGCACGGCGGACGGCGAGCCCGTCGCGTTGCTGCCGGGTAAAATGGGCGGCTACATATACCGGGATAAAGACGGAAAAAAGGTAAAAATTAACAAAGAGACGGCTAAACACATCGGCGAGGACGCCTTCTGCTTCTATAAACCCTTTGCGCTCAAAAAGCTGCGGCTGATAGATTTAGCGTTGTTTATGGTCAAGAATCTCCGTGTTTCAGACTTTATCTACGTTATGGTTATCAGCCTGATTGTGTCCTTGCTCGGTCTGGCTACGCCCTATGTGAACAGTCAGCTCTACGGCACGGTCATACCGTCGGGCATTAAGACAAATATACTGGCGGTCGGTTTTCTGCTAGGCGGCACGGCCATTGGCGCTATCCTGTTCGGGCTTGCCAGAAGCCTTGTACTGACCCGGTTTTCCATGTTGTTTATCCGTGTGCAGAACGCGGCGATGATGCGGGTGCTGTCACTTCCTGTCACGTTTTTCAAGGACTACGCCGCAGGCGAGGTGGCCAGCCGTATGCAAAGCCTGACCAGCCTGTGCCAGACCATTTCCAATACCTTCATGTCCACCGGGCTGACGGCGTTGTTCTCCTTCGTGTACCTGTTCCAGATGAACCGCTACGCCCCGGCTATGGTGGCACCGGCGTTTTTGATTATCTTCACCATGCTGACCGTTTCCATTCTGACGACGGTGCTGAATATGAAAATCTCCCGCAAGCGCATGAAGGCGGGAGCAAAGCTGTCGGCACTGCTGTTCGCGCTGATTTCGGGCATACAGAAAATCAAGCTGACCGGCGCGCAGAAGCGGGCATTCGCCAAGTGGGCGGATAAATACAAAGAGGTCGGACGGCTTACGTATTCCCCGCCGATGTTCCTGCGTCTGCTGGAACCGATTAACCTCGTGATTTCCCTCGGCGGCTCGATATTACTTTATTACGCGGCGGGAGCGTCGGGTATCGGCGCGGCGGATTATCTGGCGTTTATGGCGGCATACGGCGCGTTGTCCGGGGCGATTATGATGCTGTCAAGTTTAGCGCACACCTTTTCGGATATAAAGGTCAACCTTGAAATGGTACGCCCGCTGATGGAGACCGAGCCGGAAACCCAAGAGAACAAGAAGCAAATCGCCTCACTGTCGGGGCAGATGGAAATGAACAATGTTTCCTTCCGGTACAACAAGGACGGCCCTCTCATTCTCGACAACATAAATCTGAAAGTCCGTCCGGGTGAATACCTCGCCATTGTGGGCAAGACGGGCTGCGGAAAGTCCACCCTTCTGCGGATGCTGCTGGGCTTTGAGAAGCCCGAAACCGGCGCGATTTACTACGACGGTCACAGCTTAGAGAGCCTTGATCTGCGGGCCTTACGGCAATGTATTGGTGTGGACTTGCAAAACGGCAAGCTAATGGCGGGTTCGATATTTGCCAACATCGTCGTCACCGCGCCCTGGAAAAACCTTGAGGACGCTTGGGAAGCCGCCGAGATGGCGGGCATCGCTCAGGACATACGCGAAATGCCGATGGGTATGCACACCATGATAGCCGAGGGCGGCGGCGGCGTGTCCGGCGGTCAGCGTCAGCGGATTCTTATAGCGCGGGCGCTTATTTCCAAACCAAAGCTCATTTTCTTCGACGAGGCGACAAGCGCACTTGATAATATTACGCAGAAGCACGTCGCCGACTCGGTCGCTTCGCTGAAAGCGACGCGTGTTATCATCGCGCACAGGCTCTCCACCATAAAAGGCTGTGACCGCGTGATTGTGATGGACGCCGGAAGGATCGTTGAGGAAGGAGCGTATGACGAGCTGATGGAAAAGCAGGGTGAGTTTTATGAGCTTGTAAAACGACAGACGGTATGAGACAGGATGTTTTCAAGCAGCAAGAAAAAATATCCCTGATCGAGGTGTTGATAGAGCTTCCGTATTTCGCCGCTGTAATCTGTTTGCGTGGAGTGACAGCTTGAAAACACGGCGCAGGTTGATTGACAGGTTTTACTGCGTTTAACTGGAGTTTGCGGGCGGGTGGTATCACTACGCGCCGCTGGGAGGCGTGGAGGGCTATGAGAGCGTACTTGAAATCATTTGCGCCGGTAAAGAGATTGAGCTAATCATGGTGCCCGAGGTTTTTTTGCCGGCATTACGTTCCTTCAAACAGCGCCTTGCGCCCTTTACACAAGTTCACAAATACAATGTGGTTTTGACGCGAACCCATCATGAAGCGAGAGGAGGCTAACAGTTATATGGGACACAAAGATAAGCGCGTAACAAACCTGAATGAAGAAACTCTGGAAGCTGTGACAGGCGGGGATGGAGACGCAAACGATTACTATGACCCGTTTCGGTGCTTCGTGCCGATGCCGGACAGCAGCCGATGCTATAACAGAAGCAGCGGCGTCCGTTGTAAGCATTTGAGCATAGAGACTAAAACCGAAGACCAAACAGAAAAACACCGCTACGTATGCGCGAAAGGTTGCTTTGACTATCTTTCCAATTTCAAATTACATTAGAATTTATTTAAAACTACCCACCACTGGTATCAAATAGGCGAGCGCTTTGGGATATGATAATTATACGGAAACAAAAAATTGGGAGGTCAACATGAATATCAATCAAATCATCGAACGCCTCAGCACCGACAAGGCGTTAGCGGAGAAGTACCGATATGGGTATCCGTAAAACCCTAAATTTTGGAAAAATTCTATAAGGAGGCTATTAAACATGGAAGAAAAAACAAAATGCAACGACTGTCAGCAGCCATTCGAGCTGACCGAGCAGGAGCTGGAAGGAGCATCGGGCGGCTGGACCGAGAACCGATGGGACGCGGAACGGTGCGGAAAAATCACAAAGGCTTCATACGATTGCGCGGGGCTTTTAAGCATAGTCCGGTGCGACCATTACCGCTTTGAAAAACGCTATGGAGCCGATACCATCTACCAATCATACAAATGCGTAATGGGGCGGTTCAACTATAAGACAGAAGAGCCCTACGACCCCAGCGACTTATAGGCTTAGGCCAAAATTTTAAGGAGGTTACGAACATGGAACAGCTCAAAGCGTTTATGGAAAAAGCAAAGACGGACGGCGAGCTTGTGGAGAAGCTGGCAGAGCTGGAACTGAGCGAAGCGGACCTTGACAGCGTGTCGGGCGGTTGGACTAAGGACCGCTACGATGAAGGACCTTGCAAAGCCGTTGGGAAGCCGGTGAATTCTAACGGGTATACCACCATAGAGGGGCTTAGATGCACGGGCGGGAACTTTATCCCCTGCGATCACTACTCCTCTACCAGATACGATAACGACACGAGGCTGAGGGTTAGGTGCGCAATGAATGTCTTCCCGGAATATTCCACTAATTATACCCCTCCCAATACCAATTAAGCAAGGGAAAGTAAAAAAAATAATTGTTTGGAGGAAACACACTATGAAATCGTATGTTATTACCATCACGGAGGTTGACGACCCGCAAATCGCGCTTGAGGATTTGAAAGCGCAAATGGCCAAAACCGAGCTTTTGAAAAATTCCATCGGCATTGTTTCGGTGAGCCCTGATTGTATTGATTCGGGAGTATACGCCGCCGTTGCGAATGCTCTTCCGTTCCCGCTCGCGGGCATGACCACGTTTTCACAGACAGCGAACGGAGTGAATGGGATGTTCCTTTTATCTATTCTTATCCTAACCTCCGATACCTGCGAGTTCGCCTGTGGGCACAGCGCAGCGATCACAGGCACCGCAGATGTTTCATCGCTGATGCGCGAATGTTACGCGGACGTCAAAGGAAGGCTCAGCGGGGAACCGAAACTGGCCCTGCTTTATCCTCCCTTCCCTGAAGACAGTCTGACCGGGCCCGCTACCCATTGCTTGCGGGCGCTGTCCGCTGAAAACGAAGATCTGCCTATATTCGGCTCCCTAGCTTGCCGTGAGGTTGAAAATCTGCCGGAATCAATGGCGATTTTTGGCGCGGACGCTTCTAGTGAACGCTGCGCCTTGGTTCTTGTGAGCGGAGATATATCTCCCGAATTTTACGTCGGTGCCGTAACGGATGAAGCGACGGTGATCTCTGTCGTTGGCGTCGTTACAAAAGCAAGTGAAAACCGTGTGCTTGAGATAAACGGAATGAATGTTAAAAAGTTTTTCGAACAAATGGATTATTTTATCGGCAAAGATATCAATGAAACTGCCTCATCGTCCATCCTTATAGCGGAAACAAAGGATGAAAACGGCAAGATACTCTCGTCTTTGGCGCAGGGCATCCTGCTGTTGACCGATGAATACGCCGCATTGGATAATTTTATCGAACCCGGGACAGTCCTGTCATTGGCAGCGCTGACAAAAGAAGCGGTCGTTGCCACAACCGGCAAGGCCGCCGCGTGGATAAACGGGCATGAACACGGTAAAACGGCTTTGATTTATACCTGTTTGAGAAGGTGGTTTGCGGCAGCGGACGCAAGCTTGAAAGAGCTTGACATTATAGACCAATCGCTGGCTGGCGTCAATTATCAGGCGTCGTATTCGAGCGGGGAAATATGCCCGACATCGGCGAAAGGAGAAAAAATACTCAATGCCAAACATTCCTCTTCGATAGCAGCGTGTGTGTTTTAGCGGGTGATAATGTGAGTGATTTAGCTGATGAACTAAAAGCCGCGCTCAGGGAAAACAAACGGCTGCAGCGTGAAATAAGGGAGCGCGACCAGGTAATTTCAGCGTTTAAGCGCCGTGATACGGAGCTGGAAACGCTTTATACCCTGTTAAAGCGGCAAAAGGGCGAACAGGATATTTATCTGCGCCTTATGCTTGACAACGCGCCCGATATGACCGTGCTGATGGACGCGGATCGTAAATTTATTTTGGGGACAAACCATCATCTGCGTACATTTGGTCTTGACGCCGACACCTTGATGGGCAAAGACTTTATCGAAAGCTTTACATCTGTTTTGAAACCTGAATCACGTGATAAGCTGTTCACAAATTTGCAGGAGTTTTATGCAAGCGGCGCGTCAATAGAATTTAATGCTCAAATGTCGTTTGCTAACGGCAAAACGCATCATTGTGAAACAACAATAGTTCCGTTAAAAAACGACGACGGCGGCATTATTGGCGCGCTGCTGCAAATTCAGGACATAACGGAGCTTCAAAATGCCGTTCTTACAGCGGAGAAGGCCAATGAATCCAAATCCCGCTTCCTCGCCACCATGAGCCACGAAATCCGCACACCCATGAACGCTATTATCGGCATTTCAGATATTGAGCTGGAGCGTAATGAGCATCCTTCCGAAACAAGGGACGCCTTTGACCGAATCAACAACTCCGGCAAAACGCTGCTAGGAATCATCAACGACATCTTGGATTTATCGAAGGTCGAAACAGGCAAGCTTGAACTGGTTCCGGTTAAATATGACACACCCAGCCTAATCAACGATACCGCGCGACTGAACGTCATGCGAATCGGAAACAAACCGATAGAGTTTGTCATAAAGGTTTCCGAAACCTTGCCTGTGTATTTGATCGGCGACGAGCTTAGAGTCAAGCAGGTTCTGAACAATATACTTTCTAACGCGATTAAATATACCGATCAGGGAAGCGTCACATTTGAGATTGATTCTAAGCCGGATGAAAATGGAATTATACTTGTGTTTACCGTCCGCGATACCGGGCAAGGCATGACGAAAGAGCAGCTTGCCGCACTCTATGAGGAATACTCCATGTTTAATCGTGAAGCCAACCGCGGGACGGAGGGTGCGGGACTCGGCATGAGCATCACCAAAAGCCTTGTCGGGATGATGGGCGGCAGAATCATAGCGGAAAGTGAACCGGGCGTAGGCTCTACATTCACAGTTGAACTTCTCCAGCAGCCCGCCGGCGATGGTGTTCTGGAAAAGGAAGTAGCGGAAAAACTTCAAAGCTTCAAATTCACTCCCAGTATGCAGCGGGCTAAAGTCCTGCGGGAATATATGCCTTACGGCAGCGTATTGGTGGTTGACGATGTGGACGCCAATGTGTTCGTGGCGAAAGGGCTGATGAAGCCTTACGGCCTCGCGGTTGACACCGCCGAAAGTGGCTATGAGGCTCTGGATAAAATTCGCGCCGGAGCCGGGTATGACGTCATATTCATGGATCACATGATGCCGGGGATGGACGGCATCGAGACCACTAAGCTGCTCCGCGGGGAAGGCTATACACGCCCCATTGTGGCGCTGACGGCCAACGCCATTGCCGGCATGAAGGAAATGTTATGCGATAACGGATTCAACGATTTCGTTTCAAAACCCATCGACACAAGGCAGCTGAATCATGTCCTTAACATATTTATACGCGACAAACAACCGCCCGAAGTGCTGGAGGAGGCGCGGCGGCAAAGCGAAAGTGGCAAGTTCCCTGATTTATCTGCGAAGAACCCGGCAGAGGATGCCGGCTCTCTCACGCACTTGAAACAGGTTGACGGTCTTGACGTGGATTCCGCGGTAGAAGCGATGGGCGGATTAGAGGATGTCTATATTGACACAGTGAAGCTGACCGCGCGGCTGCTACCCGAAAGAATAGCTAAAATGGACAGGTTTATCGAAGCCGATATAAAGGCTTTTGCCATAGAAGTACACGGACTGAAAAGTGTGCTGAAAAACATCGGAGCGGCGGTGCTCGGGAATAGGGCTGCGCAGCTTGAACGCGCCGCAACAGAGAACAATCTGCCGTACTGCCATGAATGTTACCCGGACTTCAGAACGGGGCTGATCGAATTGCATGATCGCCTGGCCGGAGCGATACAGCCTGAAGCGGTTCAGCCGAAAAAGGCGGCGGATAAATCGGCGCTCATGCAGGCGATTGCCGAAGCGAGGAGTGCCGCTGAATCATTTGACCGCGACGCCGCTCTGGAGATTCTTGCCCCGTGCGCGGGCTATACCTACGGCGATGAAACGGATGGACTTCTGAATGAAATAATGAACGCCTTGGAAGCGTTTGACTGCGAGAAAGCGCTCACAAACCTATTGAGATTGTAGGAGAAAAAAATGGAAACGGAATTGTATGATGGGATCCAGTATTACCATCGAGTCCCGGGCTTATTTTGGCCCAGAGACGTCCGGCATGACCGGACAAACGCCGATATCAACCACTTTATTGACACCATACCGGACCTGACCGAGGAATTGGAAGATATTAGCGTGAATCTGGAAAGGAGGACTCATATATTCGTTAAAAATATGAACTCATTAACGACGCTTCTCGGCACTGTACGCGCGAGGGGCCTGGTGTTAAACGCGGAGCGGATTCTGTGCTGCATGGAGGGAACTCAAGATTTGGTGTTGGCGCGCAGGCTGCTAAAGCCGTTTATTACGGATGTACGTTCCCTGTCCATCGCCATGCAAAAGGCGCAAAAACAGGATACGGGAGCGCAAATAAGCGAAATAGAGATCCACGCGGACATAGAACGCAACGTGTTGTCGGTATGCAACCTTTTTTGCAGCGGAGACTATGAAAAAGCACAAGCGGTTATCGCGGAACTGGCGGAGCGCGCCCCGGAGGAGAGCGCTTACCTGAAGCTGCTGAATTTGATCGCGGCGCAAAAATACGAGGAAGCGCAAAACGCGTTGGACGGATTGTGCGCAAAGCATATCGAAACGATGGACAGGCTCATAGGAACAGATTTAACGAAAATCATCCTGGCTGTGGACGATATGCCCGAGATGCTGTCGTTTGTCAACAACACCCTCAAAAGCCGTTACAAGGTGATCGCCGTGCCGGGCGGGGAAGCGGCGCTCACAGTTCTGCGGACGCGAAAACCCGACTTGTTTATTCTCGATATAGACATGCCGGAAATGAACGGATATGAATTGGCGCAAATCATACGCGGCAGCGACGGTCACGCAAAAACCCCCCTCGTTTTCCTGACAGGCAATTCTACGAGGGCGCATGTCGCAAAGGCGATGGCGGTCGGGTGCGACGATTTCATCGTAAAGCCCACCAGCCATGAGCGGCTGTTGACCGCAGCGGGCAAGTATTTGGGATAATGGTTTTACTCGTTCCAAGTCGGCAGCGTAAAGCTGACTGCCGTTCCGCTCCCCGGTTCGCTTTGGACGCTGATTTCGCCGCCGTGCGCGTCGATAATTTTCTTGCAGATATATAAACCAAGCCCGGTGCCTGTCGATTTGTCGCCGGTGAAAAATCGGTCAAATATATGCTCCGCCTGTTCAGCCGGTATCCCGCGGCCCGTGTCCTCAACCGTTACCGTGACGGCATCCGTTCCCTCGACACGGAAAGCGCTGACGGTTATTTGTCCGCCATGCGTGAACCGCATCGCGTTATGGATCAGGTTGACCAGCACCTTCGCAATCGACCCCGAGTCGGCTTTTACTTCGGGTAAAGATTCGGGGCATTTAATCGTCAGCTTGTTGTTATGCTCATTGAGCGTCTGAAAATAATGAGAGGCGGTATCTTGTGTCAACCTCATAATATCAATCGGCTCAAAATTCATCTTCTCACCGGTCTCTTCAAGCCGGGCCAAATCCAGGATCTGACCCACGGTGAGTTTCATCCGGTCAACCTCGGCGACGGCTATGTCAAGTTTTTCCTGCACATAGTCCTCGGAGGTATGCAGCCGCGCTAGCTGCGATAAATTGGAAATGGCTGTGAGCGGCGTTTTCAGTTCGTGGGACAGGTTGCCGAGCAGCTCGGTTTTCGCGCGGTGTAGATTTTCAAGGGAAGCATTCTCCAACGCCAACCTTTGTTCGTTTTCGACGATTCTGTTGTTATGCAAAAACAGGGCCAGCATCTGCGCGATGATGAACAAAAGCAAGCCGAGAGTCGCCACGCGCGTCGTCTCGATTACAGTTAGGCTCGGAAGAAACCCTCGCGGGATTACGTCCACGCCCTGTATATATAAAAGCTCAACCAACCCTATCAAAATAAATAAAATCTGCCCGCAAAAGGATAGTATCTGTTCTTCCCTGAACCGCCTTATATGCCGGATGATACATACAGCCGATACCAGCGCGACCGCCGAAATCATAGCGGTATGAACCCATATAAACTCTGCGGTAACGTGTATGGGTAAAAAGATAAGCGCGGCCATCATCAGCGCGTTCACCGCTGTAACAATTCTTACAAGCAATTTTGGGATGCTGTCTTGGAACAGCGAGCGTATCAGGAGCGTGTAAAAGATAACGATTAACAGCAGCATACCGTTTTCCACAAAATAAGTAATGCGGTAATCAAGCTCGCCAAATATTTTGCTTACAATCTTGTCTGCCGCCACCATCCTGATGCCCAAGGACAGCGCGATCAGCGCGCAAAATAGGTTTGCCCGCGAGCGGGGTGTGAAAATATAGAATCCTATGAAAATCAGCGCACACGTAAACACGAATCCCAATACGATCAAGTTCTTGACCCAAACGGATATGTGCAAATGTAACACGACATCGTGCCGCCCAATATGTATACTGTAAATATTGGCATCGTGGCGTATTGCATCCGCGCTGTTTGTCACTACTTCAATCACACCGTCAACGGGATGCGCCGCGATTTCATATGTCGCGATTTGGTAGCGGTTATCCTCCGCGTTTTCGTATATCTCGCCGAAGGACGCCGCCAGCTCGCCGTTTACATAGATTCTCGACGCATACTCAGGGGATTTACCGAAAATCATATAATTCCCGTCGGGAACGATAAATCGCACCCGATGCGTCCTGTGTTCCGCGTATCCAACAAGGCTTTTGTCATCAGGGGAGTGGTCGTCTATTGCATACGGCGCAAGGAGCTTGTTGTGATAATATTCCCCCGCTTGCCGAAACCTGACATAAGCAATCGACGTGTCAAAATCAAAATCCGCAAGGCCTACAGCTGCGCCTTCCTCTGAAGTGATTTGGGGTATTCTCGGAGTATTTCGCGCATCGGAACTCAGGCTAAGCAGCGCAAACAACGCACAGACCGCGAGGGCGAAGAACGCAGCGGCTGCGAACAGCCGCGATTTTTTCATAAACAGCATCTTCATTGCCCGCTCTCCCGATCCTTAATTGCTTTCTTTCGCGGTCCCGGCTTTGTACGTCGGGTAATCGTAGGTTTTTGCGTATCAATTGGTATAGCCCAAGACCTGCCGAATCGAAATGCGTCGGGGATTTTCCCCTCGCTGCATATCTTCTGCACCTGACGTACTGTTATATCCCACTTGTGAGCCGCTTCCTGTACGGAAATGAAGTCTTCTAATTTCATATTGTCCCCGCTTCATCAAAGTGAAAAGCCGTTAAAAAAAAGACAACAACAGTATATTCGCATATGCGTCTCCTGTCAAGTTTTTCGGCACGTGGAGGCGTAACTACAAAAACGTGCAAAAATGTTATCTAGCCGAATATACATTGTAAGGATGTGCTCTTGGAAGGAGGCTGGGTAACGGCTTCCAGGGATGCGTCGGTTTTACTCCTGAATACGCAAAAATTTAATCGAGCCCGAAAAGCGATTTTCTCTGCTTTTCGGGCTCTTTTTTTGCTCCGGGTAATGGGGGACTACCCGCGCATGATATCGAGAAATGCTCTTACGACCTCATCTTTCCAACTTAGCATCTCCGCGTCGTTTAGCTCTATGGCGCGCGCCATAGCCTCCGCGACGGGGGGTATGTTGAACTCGGCGGGTACGGATATGCTGTCGAGGATCGGGAGCGTGCCGCTGCCTGCTATTATTTGCTGCGCGGCCGGCGTCATCAGGTAGTCTAAGAATTTTCTTGCGGCCCCGGCGTTGGGGCTGTCTTTAAAAATCGCAACGGGGCTGGGGATAACGATCATCTCCTGTGGGTACGCAATGGCTATCGGCGCACCGGACCGCGCCCTGTCGAATGTGATGTAATCCACCGCCAAACATGCGGCAAGTTCACCCGAGACGACGGCCTCAACTATCTGAGTGGCGCTTTGCCCGACACGCGCCCCGTTCGCTCGCAGGTCGCGGAAGAACCCCTCACCGAAGGCCTCCCTCAGCGTGACCACGCCCATCAGCGCCGTTCCCGACGTCTCCGGGTCGGCTATCGCGAATCTGTCTTTGTAATCAGGCCCCGTGAGATCGCTCCACGACTCGGGGGGCGTTTTGATTATATCCGTGTTATATGCTATGCCCATCGTACCCAGACGGGCGGGCAGAAAATATCCTCCCGTATCCTCAAGCGGGTTTAGCGCCTTGTCCGCGCCTGCGGGACTGTATTGCAGCAGCAGGCCCTCATCCCGCATGTAGTAGAAATCCGGTATCTCACTTGTCCATATGACGTCGGCAAGCACCCGTCCCGCACCGCGCTCGGACTCTATTTGAGCCATAAGGCTCCCCGCGCCGTCAATACGGGTCTCGACCGCTATACCGGGGTTTTTGCTTTGGAAATCCTCCGCCAACGCCATTATCAGCGAATCCCTCATGGACGTGTATAACACCAGGGTCTCAGGACTCCCGGCTATTTTGACATAAAGAACCGCTTCGTCAGGGTAGTCTCCGTCCCATCCTTCGAACGGTACGGTGTATCCGGGGTCTTCATAAAACTCCAGAGCCCATAGGGAAACCGGGTAAAGCACCGCGTTTTTCGGCAGGACATGGGTAATGACGTCCCCATCGGGCATTATGAACCTGACGGTCCGCGTCTCGCCGGGGCTTTTAACCTGCAATAAATACTCCGGTTCGGCGAAGTCATCGTCCTGCCCGTACGTCAGCCTGCTTTCCACGATCAGCCTCCTTGCGTCCCCCGATACCGCGTACACTCTCCTGCCTAACTGAAGCCCGCTTACGGCGTCAAGCTCATATACGCTCTCGATAAAGCCATCCTCTGCGCCGAAGACACCCGCTTGCTCCTCATCGGCGACGTCAATATGTATGACCACGACACGCACACCGTTTTCCACGGTGACAGAGACGATCCTCTCCCCTTCCGTCGGGAAATAGTCTATCCATTGCGTCAAATATGGGAGATAGTAGTTTTCAAAATACCCGTCACCGAAAAAGGCGTATTTTCCTATGCTCCCGTCCGAAAAACTGAAATAGACGCCGTCTAACTCAATTGTATACTCGTAACCGTCGTCAAATCCATCATGCCTAGATATAACGCCGTTTCTCCTGACAAAAACGGAGGTTTTGGTTAAGTCGGACGCGCCTTCCCCGCTGGGGTCATAATCGTAATACCCGGATTCCACACGCACGCTTGAATACATCGCGAAAACGGCGTCAATGCCGATACTACGCTTGAGGTCTTCCAGCGTAAAATCGTCCGCTTGTCCGCCACCCACCGAACCGGTTATCAACCTATGCATCATCGCCGAAAACTCGGCGCGGCTTGCACTGCTTAAGGGGTCGAAAACGTTCCCCGGTCTGCCATTAATGACTCCTCTCATATAGCAGAACATCACGCCTTCCGCCGCCGAGTCTGATATATCCGCAACGTCTTCAAAATCGAGCCTGACCGCCCAAACCCCATGCGGCCCCATATCGCTAAACAACGCGTATCGGTAAAGTATAGCCGCAAGCTGTTCCCTTGTAACAACACCTAATGGCCCAAACGTCCCGTCTGCATACCCCGGAATGATCCCATTTTCAGCAACCCACTGCACCGACTCGTGATACCAGGCACCCTCAACCACGTCAGAGAATTGTGAGTTGTCCTCACTCTCCACTATGCTCTTTTCCGCCAAACGGAAAAGAACAGTCGCCAACATGCCCCTCGTGACCGGCATATGCGGGTCAAACAGCATCGGATCTGTGCTTGTTCCGCTCATCAGGCCGTTTTCAACCGCCCACATGACACTCGGCATAAACCAGTCGCCGGACGAAACGTCCTCAAAGCTTACGCCACCGCCGACTATTGTGATGTTCAATCCGTCAGGGACTATAATAGCGTCACGGTTAGCATCCTTAATAAAAAGCGTGTCACCGGAGCTCACCACTCCCGCTTCATGCAGCACATTGTACAAGTCAGCCCGCTGTATCTCGAGATTATTCGGATCGCACTCACAATAGCCTTTTTCAGCGCAGTCATTTTCACACTCAACATCACACTCAATCTCGTTCACCACATGCCACACCTTCCCGATCGCTGCTGCGGGGAGTGTTATCACCGGTATTACGGCGAGCAACATTGCCAACGTGAGCGCCAAGGACAAGCCTTTGCATAAAATCGTTTTTTTCACTTTCATCCTCCAAATCTGTATTTCGCATTTGCGTAATTCCGCATTATGCATAATGCATTATGCACTTACTCAACCCTCAGCCCCGTGTCTGCTACGTACACTTCTTCCCTGCTTAGCATTTTTTCTGACATGATAAAATCTCCTCCGGTTTAATTTTTTATAACTCTTATTGACATCCACTTTGTTGATATGTCCAACTTTTACACCTTCTTGCGTTGACTCTACTAAATAAGAAGCATATCAACAAGCACCCGTGGGGGGTATATTCATAGAATTATTTCAACCAAGAGCGCCAAAGCGTATATATCACAACGCAGAGCCGCTTCACCGTGACGGATGACAAGACGGTGAAGCGGCTCTGCGGGCTAAAATGATTACACTTTCCTAACACGGACAAGCCGCAATGCAGAATGCAGAATGCAGAATGCAGAATGCAGAATGCAAAATTATAG
>Ga0099364_10002929_pt1 | contig 26946 bp, 18 predicted proteins | sample TergutTh196P3_FD_73070 | JGI IMG/M metagenome (GOLD analysis project Ga0099364, IMG submission 73070) | Microcerotermes parvus P3 segment gut microbial communities from Pointe-Noire, Republic of the Congo - Th196 P3 | ecosystem: Host-associated > Arthropoda: Insects > Digestive system > Gut ... | reverse complement strand
AATTATTATTTAAAAACGGGGCAACATTAGCACAAGCAGGCGAATTTACACAACGCGCCTTTTTGAACGGAAAAATGGACTTGTCGCAAGCCGAGGCTGTTGCCGACCTTATCGCATCAACTTCCGCATCGGCGCACCAAATGGCGCTCAACCAGATGCGCGGAGGCTTTTCCGACGAATTAACGCAACTGCGCGCGCAGCTGCTCAATTTTGTTTCGCTCGTGGAACTCGAACTCGATTTTAACGAAGAAGATGTAGAATTTGCCGACCGCGAGCAACTCACAGAATTAGCCGTCAATATAAAACAAATTATTTCGCGACTTGCCGACTCGTTCAGCGTTGGCAATGTGTTGAAAAACGGCATTCCCGTTGCCATTGTGGGCGAAACGAATGTTGGAAAATCGACCTTATTAAATGTATTGTTGAACGAAGAACGCGCTATTGTTTCGGATATTCACGGCACCACGCGCGATGTAATCGAAGATACGGTAAACATCGGCGGACTGATGTTTCGTTTTATCGATACTGCCGGAATTCGTGACACGACGGACACAATTGAAACGCTCGGCATCAAAAAAACATTTAAAAAGATGCGTGAAGCCTCCATCATTCTTTGGCTGATTGACAGCACACAGCTCGACGGTCGTGCTGAATGGATAGCGCAACAGGTTGCAAAATACGCCAAAAACAAAAAAATAATCCTCGTTTTCAACAAGATAGACAAAATCGGAAAAGAAGAAAACGAAGACCTCAAAAGTCTGTTCGCTGATATTGATGTTGAGAAAATATACCTTTCTGCCAAAAAGAAAATAGCTGTTGAAAAGTTAAAAAAGGCATTGGTAGAAAGTTCAAAAATTCCTGAAATCAGCAATAACGACGTTATTGTTACCAATGTACGCCACTACGAAGCGTTGAAAAAAGCGTTAAAAGCAATCGAAAGAGTTGTTGAAGGATTAAACGCAAATATTTCGGGCGATTTTCTCAGTCAAGATATTCGCGAATGTATGCATTATTTGGGAGAAATTACAGGAGAAATTTCTACTGATGAAGTGTTAGGGAATATTTTTGAGAAGTTTTGTATTGGGAAATAAAGTATAAAATTAGAATAAAACACAAAGCTCCATGTTTGACGACGAAGAAGACGATGACAGAGAAAATGTGAGAGAATTACCTCTTTTCAAAAAAGGTCAAGAAATTCAAGATGTAGTTTATTTACTTGCCGACTTGATACCGGAAGACAACGAGCATCTACAATTTTTAAAAGGCGAGATGATTGTTAATGCCGGCTTACTAACTGTAAAAATAGCTGGCGCGGAAGCAACAGGGCTTTATGATTTAAAGATGGAAGCGGCTACTTTTATCCGAAAAGCGGCGTGCGATTTGAAAGTAATGAATCATTCGTTAGAAATGTTCGGTTTCTCAGATGTAGAATACTTCCAAATTGTCAGAGATTTGATTGAAGAGTACCGTCTTTTATTTATTGCTTGGGTAGCCAAGTTTGATAAATGGAATTACCTTATCGACCGTTGGGGATTGTTTAATCCTCCCAGCGTAAGCCCGTTCGATAAAGACCTCGACGAAAATATCCCTTTTTATGGTTTTGATGATATAGATGATTAACTTTTGGAAAACCTCATTCTAAAATTAAAAAGGCGAGAATTTACTTCCCGCCTTAAATGTTTTCACAACGGAATAATCCTTATTGTGAATTCCTTACAAAATTGTACTGCAAAGATACTGAAATAATTTAATTTTCAAAACATTGCAAAATGTTTTTTTGTTTTTTATATTTGCGGAAAATATATTCGGTTTGATTATGAAGAAAATATTAGGGTTGGATTTAGGTACAAATTCCATTGGCTGGGCATTAATCGAAAATGATTTTGAGACCAAACAGGGAAAAATACTTGGGCTTGGAAGTCGGATTATTCCAATGAGTCAAGATATTTTAGGAAATTTTGATGCAGGAAATTCAATTTCTCAAACGGCAGAAAGAACAGGCTATCGCGGAACAAGGCGATTGCGAGAAAGAAATTTACTTCGTCGTGAGCGTCTGCATCGTGTGCTTAATGTTTTGGGATTTTTGCCCGAACATTATGCTAATCAGATTGATTTTGAAAAGCGATTAGGAAAATTTCTCGACGAGAAAGAGCCTAAAATTGCTTGGGGAGAAGATGAAAATGGAAAGTTTGAATTCATTTTTCAAAAATCTTTCAACGAAATGGTTGAAGATTTTCAAGCAAATGGACAAGACATAAAAATTCCTTATGATTGGACAATTTATTATTTGCGTAAAAAAGCACTAACACAAAAAATCGAAAAAGAAGAATTGGCTTGGATAATTATGAATTTCAACCAAAAGCGAGGATATTATCAACTTCGGGGCGAGGAAGAGGAAAAGACAAATGTAAAAGAATATGTGGAATCTCTCAATGTTGTTTCTATCGAAAAAGGAGAAATAGATAAAAAGAACGACAAGAAATCTTGGTATAAAATGACTTTGGAAAACGGTTGGGAATATTCTGCGACTTTTACCACAGAGCCAAATTGGTTGAATACAAAAAAAGAATTTTTAATTACAGAAGAATACGATGATGATGGAAATATCAAAGTCGTAAAAGATAAAAAAACAGATACAACAGGGAAAGAAAAACGCCGAATTACACCTTTGCCGTCTTTTGACGAAATTGATTTAATGTCAAAAGAGCAAAAAGACAAAATGTATAAGAAAATAAAGGCAAGGACTGAAATTACAATCAGCAATACAGGAAAAACTGTTGGCGCATATATCTATGAAACACTATTAGAAAGACCAAACCAAAAAATTCGTGGAAAATTAGTTCGTACCATTGAACGTAAATTTTACAAAGATGAACTAATCGCCATTCTCAAAAAACAAATTGAATTGCAACCCGAACTTTTTACGGAAGATTTGTACAATGATTGCATTCGAGAATTGTATCGAAACAACGAGGAACACCAACTTGTTTTGAGCAAGCGAAATTGTTTTTTGCATTTGTTTGTTGGTGACATTATTTTCTATCAACGACCATTGCGAAGTCAAAAATCAACTATCGGAAACTGTACGTTGGAATATAAAATTCACAAAATCAACAAAAAAGATGAGAAAGGTAATCCAATTAAAAATGTATTTGAAAAAGATGCAGAGGGAAAAGATATTGAAATTAAAGAGTATTTAAAAGCCATTCCGAAATCCAATCCTCTGTATCAGGAATTTCGTTTGTGGCAATGGCTTTTCAACTTGAAAATTTATAGAAAAGATGATGATATTGATGTAACCGAACAGTTCATTAGAGATAATGATGATTTAGTAAGTCTTTTTGAGTTTTTGATGACTAAAAAAGAAGTCAACCACGTGGATGTTTTAAAATATTTCATTACTCCAAAAATGACAGAGAAATATCCAAATGCAAAAGTAAAAGCCTTAAACAAAGAAATCGAAAAAGAGCTTGTAAAATATCGTTGGAATTATGTTTTTGATAATTCAAAAGAAAAGGAGGAAGACAAATCAAAAAAATATCCTTGTAATAAAACGGGTAGTCAAATTAAAACCAAATTGGGAAAAGATAAAAACGTACCTGCTGATTTTCTAAAAATAATTGACGAAAAAGAGGTTGAAATAAAAAAAGGAAAAGAAAAAGGAAAAAAAATAATCGTATCGTTAGGAACAAGGGAGTATCAACTTTGGCATATAATTTATTCTGTTAAAGATATAAATGAATTTAAAACAGCGTTAGGAAAATTTGCTCAAAAATACAATTTAGACGAAACCTCTTTTGTGGAAAATTTCAAAAACTTGGTATTTGAAGAAAATGATTACGGCTCATTTTCAGAAAAGGCGATTAAAAAGCTATTGCCTTTGATGAGATTGGGGAAATATTGGAATTTTGATGCCATTGACAGCAACACAAAAGAGCGAATTGAAAAATTACAAACCGCAGAATTTGACGAAAATATTAGAGACCGAGTTAGAGAGAAAGTAAATAAAGAGAAATTAGACAAAAACGAAGATTATCAAGGTTTGCCGTTGTGGTTGGCACAATATGTGGTTTACGACCGCCATTCGGAAGCAGAAGATGCCGGGAAATGGAAAATGTCTTATGACATTCAAAATTATTTGTACGAATTTAGACAACACTCATTACGTAATCCCATTGTAGAACAAATTATTACAGAAACTTTGCGTGTCGTAAAAGATATTTGGGAACATTATGCGATAGAAAATAATGTTGAATGTGTTGAAATCTATGACGAGAAGAAAAAGAAAAATGTAAAAAGTTTCGGCAAATTCTTTGATGAAATTCATATCGAACTCGGTCGTGAAATGAAAAATACAGCCGAAGACCGAGCAAAAATTACCAATCAAGTTTCTGATAATGAAAATACAAATTTGCGTATCAAGGCAATGTTGATGGAATTTGCAGAAGACGATTTCTTCAAAACCAAAATTGAAAAAGCAGACGGGAAGATAGAAATAATTAATCCCGTAAGACCATATTCTCAAAATCAACAAGATATTTTAAAAATATACGAAGAAGATGTTTTGCGCAAATATTCCGAACAGGAATTAAAGAGCGAAAAAACAGAATTGAAAGATAAAGAGGGAAAAGAGGTTACAATTTATAATATTGCGAAAAAATCTGCTCCAACCGATAAAGAAATTCAAAAATATAGACTTTGGTTAGAACAAAAATACTGTTCGCCCTACACAGGTGAAATGATTTCTTTAAGTCGATTATTTACAACCGATTACGAAATTGAACACGTTATTCCGCAAAGTCGTTATTTTGACGATAGTTTAAGCAATAAAGTGATTTGCGAAGCGGCAGTTAATAAATTGAAGGACAGTTGTCTTGGACTTGAATTTATAAAAAAACATGCAGGCGAAAAAGTTGAATGCGGAATGGGTAATATTGTCGAAATTTTTACGGAAGAAAAGTATAAAAATTTTGTACAAGAACATTACAAAAACAATAATGCGAAACGCAAAAAACTTTTGTTGGAAGAAATTCCCGACAAAATGATTAATCGCCAACTCAATGACACTCGCCATATTAGTAAATTTGTGTCGAAACTTTTGTCAAATATTGTTCGAGAAGAAAAAGACGATGACGGTGTAAATTCTAAAAATCTCATTTCCGGAAATGGAAAAATCACGACAAAATTAAAACAAAGCTGGGGTTTAAACAATGTTTGGAATGGGTTGATTTTACCTCGTTTTGAACGAATGAATGAACTTACAAATTCAGAAAATTTTACCTCAAAAAACACAGAAGGACATACAATTCCTGCAATACCTGTGGAACTTTCAAAAGGTTTCCAAAAAAAGCGTATTGACCACCGCCACCACGCAATGGATGCTCTGGTTGTTGCCTGTATGACGCAAAAACACGTTCAATATTTGAATAACGAAAATGCCAAATCACAAAAATTTCATTTACAAAAGGGACTTGCCAAAACATTACGCAAGTATGAAACAATAGAAAAAACTTTACAGGAAAAAGATGAGAACGGAATTTGGCGAATTAAAAAAGATGCAAACGGAAAACAAATAACAAAACAAATAGAAGTCCCCAAAGAATATTTTATGCCTTGGGATAATTTTGTTGAAGGGAAAAATTTTATTGAACAGGTAAAATCAGAACTTGAAAAAATAATAATCAGTTTCAAACAAAATTTGCGGGTAATCAATAAAGCCACAAATAAATACAAGAAAATTAAAGATGGTAAAAAAGTAGAAATTAAGCAGGAAGGTATCAATTGGGCAATTCGTAAGCCATTACACGAAGAAACAGTATCAGGAATTATAGATTTGCCTTGGGTAAAAGTCGGCAAAGGAGAAATCATTACGGCAACTCGAAAAGCATTAGATAAAAGTTTTAATAAGGATAAAATCAAAAAAATTACAGATACAGGTATTCAAAAAATTCTTATCAACTATCTTGAAAGTAAAAATAATGATACTGAATTGGCATTCTCGCCCGAAGGAATTGAAGAAATGAATAAAAACATTACTCAATACAATGATGGAAAATTTCATCAACCGATATTTAAAGTTCGTGTGTACGAAAAAGGAAAAGGAAGATTTATTTTAGGAAATACTGGTAATAAAAAAAGTAAGTATGTGCAAGGTGCGCCAAACTTGTTTTTTGCGATTTATGAAAGGAAAGACAATAAAGAAAGAATGTTTGATACAGTTCCACTAAACGAAGTCATGGAACATCAAAAAGTACAAGCTCCGACTAACATAGAAAAATCGGAAAGAACAGATATTCCTGTGAAAAACATATTGGATTATAGAGGAAAAGAAGTTGAGGTTAATTATTTGTTTCATTTGTCGCCCAACGATTTAGTATATGTGCCTACGGAAGACGAACAAGAAAATATTCGTGCGATAGATTTTGAAAATTTGGACAAGGAGCAGTTGAAAAGGATTTATAAAGTTGAAAAGTTTTCTGGTACAGAATGTTATTTCGTTAGGAATGATATTGCTTTTTTAATCAAGCAATATGATGCAAAAACAAAGTTAGGTGAATTGGAAAGTCAAAATAAGCTACAAACAACAATGTGTAAAGAAAGAATTAAGATTGCTGATGTTTGTATCAAACTCAATATTGACCGTTTAGGAAATATTAAACCGAAAAAACAATGATTAAGAAAACCCTCTATTTCGGCAATCCCACTTATTTGAGTTTGAAAAACGAACAATTAGTTATCAAATTGCCAGAAGTGGAAAAGAACGATACGCTACCCGAATCGTTCAAGCGGAATAGTGAAAAAACTTTTCCAATAGAGGATTTAGGCGTGGTAGTACTCGACCATAAACAAATTACCATCACGCACGGATTGATTGAAAAATTGTTGGACAACAATATCGCCATTATTACCTGCGACAGCCGAAGAATGCCTGTTGGATTGATGCTTCCGCTTTGTGGAAACACAACTCAAAACGAACGATTTAGAGACCAACTTTCGGCAAGCGAGCCGTTGAAAAAACAACTTTGGCAACAAACGATTAAGGCAAAAATAACCAATCAGGCAGAAGTGTTGAGCCGTTATCGTTCGTGTAATATAAAAAATATGATGCGTTGGGCAAACGAAGTGCGCAGTGGCGACCCCGATAATTTTGAGGCTCGTGCAGCGGCTTATTATTGGAACGAAGCCTTTCCGCAAGTCGAAAATTTTACTCGTGATAGAGATGGCATTGCACCCAATAATTTACTCAATTACGGTTACGCTATTCTTCGAGCAGTTGTGGCACGAGCATTGGTCAGCAGTGGATTGTTGCCAACTTTGGGAATTTTTCATCACAACCGTTACAATGCTTATTGTTTGGCAGACGATATAATGGAGCCTTACCGCCCGTTTGTTGACCAAATTGTGTTTGCTATGGCAGACAAAGGCATAATTCCCGACGAATTGACCATTGACCACAAATCTGAACTTTTGAGATTGCCCGATATCGATGTGATGATTAACAGCAGAATGAGTCCGCTGGCGTTGGCTGTGGCACAAACAACGGCATCGCTGTATCAATGTTTTAATGGAACGACACGGAAAATAAGATATCCGGAATTGCCGTAGAAACTAAAAGGCTTACGATATGGAATTATCTTCACGCCTAAATCAATATAGAGTTATGTGGGTGCTTGTGTTTTTCGATTTGCCTACAGAAACGAAAAAGGACAGAAAAACTGCTTCCGATTTTCGTAAAAAACTGATAACAGATGGCTTCACGATGTTTCAGTTCTCTATTTATTTGCGCCATTGTCCGAGCGTCGAAAATGCCGAAGTGCATATTAAACGAGTTAAAAACGCTTTGCCCGAAAGAGGATATGTCGGAATTCTTTGTGTAACCGATAAGCAATTTGGCAGTATGGATATTTTTTATGGCAAAAAGGAAGAGGAAAAACAAGTTGGCTGGCAACAGTTAGAATTGTTTTAAATTAAAAAATTATGCAAAACTACATCAATCAATTAATTGAAATACTTGAAGAAGCACAACATAACCGACCGTCACCATGACATTTGGAGCTTCCCGAAGAAATAGAATGCCTTCGAGATATAATCGACTTGGAAATGTCGCTCGAAGAAGATGAAAAAACGATAGAAACAGTCTTTGGCGTATCAAAAATTTATTTTCCGCCCGAAAACCGACTTTCAGATACACAGGTCAGCCAACTTATTGTCGGCATAATTGCGTTGTGGCGAGCATTTCATTATGAAGTAGATTTTCGTAAAGGCGAATTTACTGAGCGCGAACAATATACAAAATTAGTTGATTGTTGGGAAGAAACTCATCCTGTTTTTAGAGGTACAAATGGTACTTGGCATATCGGAATGTACGATTACGAACAATATTGAGATGAAGATGAAATGCGTTATCTGACAGAGGAGGAATATTTTGGGAAGGAACCTATAATTACAGATTTTGAGTTTGATGAGAATGAAGAACTGCCGTATTAAGATTCTAAAAAATATTTTAGAAACGAAAAATCCCGATTTTAGTCGGGATTTTTCAATTAAAAACAGTCATTTTTTTAAGTCCTAAATTTTGAAATAAATTATTGAATAACAAATATATAATTAAAGGTATACTGTTTTCAATACTTCAAAGATACAATTTGTAAGGAATTCACAACTTCTTGATTTCACACTGAAATCGCCAGCTTACTGTTTTCAATACTTCAAAGATACAATTTGTAAGGAATTCACAACGCCATTCTTGCAACGGACAACCGTCGGAGAACTGTTTTCAATACTTCAAAGATACAATTTGTAAGGAATTCACAACACGCAACGCTCGAAGCCGCCTACATTATGACTGTTTTCAATACTTCAAAGATACAATTTGTAAGGAATTCACAACGTGAAGATGAGCTATCGATTCAAAGGGAAGACTGTTTTCAATACTTCAAAGATACAATTTGTAAGGAATTCACAACAGGCAAAATGAAGTTTTAATTCAGGATACGACTGTTTTCAATACTTCAAAGATACAATTTGTAAGGAATTCACAACGACACGCCAGAACATTTGATTGAAAAAGAACTGTTTTCAATACTTCAAAGATACAATTTGTAAGGAATTCACAACCAACTCAGCAGACCTTCAAAAGACACAACAACTGTTTTCAATACTTCAAAGATACAATTTGTAAGGAATTCACAACCGCCTTGCTCTCGCACTAATTTTTTGCTAACTGTTTTCAATACTTCAAAGATACAATTTGTAAGGAATTCACAACTTATAAATAAAGAGATAGAGATTCCTTTAAACTGTTTTCAATACTTCAAAGATACAATTTGTAAGGAATTCACAACACTGTATCATAATTTTATTTTTTAAATTATACTGTTTTCAATACTTCAAAGATACAATTTGTAAGGAATTCACAACCGCTTTCATGATAATAAGCTATACTTGCTAACTGTTTTCAATACTTCAAAGATACAATTTGTAAGGAATTCACAACTACAAGGGTAAATTTATGTAAATTTTTGACACTGTTTTCAATACTTCAAAGATACAATTTGTAAGGAATTCACAACCGCAGACACCGGCAAACGTAACGCCATAGAACTGTTTTCAATACTTCAAAGATACAATTTGTAAGGAATTCACAACCGGCTGTGCCGTTCTTTTCGTCAAATTGTACTGTTTTCAATACTTCAAAGATACAATTTGTAAGGAATTCACAACACGACAACGACGATGTCTATAACAACGCAAACTGTTTTCAATACTTCAAAGATACAATTTGTAAGGAATTCACAACCACCAGTTATAAATTTATCCCAGTTGTCCAACTGTTTTCAATACTTCAAAGATACAATTTGTAAGGAATTCACAACCCCTTATGTCTCGCAAACCAGGCATCGGCGACTGTTTTCAATACTTCAAAGATACAATTTGTAAGGAATTCACAACAAAAATGGCTAAGAAACAAAACAATGCCGAACTGTTTTCAATACTTCAAAGATACAATTTGTAAGGAATTCACAACACACTTTGCCAGCTCTTCCGGTGTATACGTACTGTTTTCAATACTTCAAAGATACAATTTGTAAGGAATTCACAACCGTAATTTGTTGTTCCCACCAAATTTTAGAACTGTTTTCAATACTTCAAAGATACAATTTGTAAGGAATTCACAACTACTGGGAACAATGAATACGATTCTCTCGCACTGTTTTCAATACTTCAAAGATACAATTTGTAAGGAATTCACAACCGTAATTTGTTGTTCCCACCAAATTTTAGACTGTTTTCAATACTTCAAAGATACAATTTGTAAGGAATTCACAACCCCTGCTGATTCGTAATCTGCTGCTGTTTACTGTTTTCAATACTTCAAAGATACAATTTGTAAGGAATTCACAACCTGCAATGATATTGGCAGAACCCAAGTCCAACTGTTTTCAATACTTCAAAGATACAATTTGTAAGGAATTCACAACGCATTCACACTTGCTATTCCTGCTATCGCAACTATTTTCAATATTGCAAATATACAATTTTAAGTTTAAATTTATTTTTTATCTCCAATATTTTTTATAATTTTATACAGCACTAAAAACAAACTCAAAATATGAAAAAAATAGTCGTACTATCAGGAGCTGGAATCAGCGCCGAAAGCGGTATCAGTACTTTTCGCGACAGTGGCGGACTTTGGGAACAACATCGTATAGAAGATATCGCTACTTACGAAGGTTGGCTCAACAACCGTAAACTTGTGCTTGATTTTTACAACCAACGCCGCAAACAACTTTACGACGTACAGCCTAATGCAGGACACTATGAATTAGTGCGGTTGGAGCAGAAATATGATGTGCAAATTATCACTCAAAATGTTGACGACCTGCACGAACGCGCTGGCTCCAAAAATGTTTTGCATTTGCATGGCGAACTCAAAAAAGCTCGCAGTACTGCCGATGACAGCTATGTAGTAGAAATTGATGGTTGGGAACTTAGCGAAGGAATGCTGTGTCCACGTGGTGCGCAATTGCGACCGCACATTGTGTGGTTCGGCGAAGCTGTTCCGATGATAGAACCCGCTGCAAAATTCTGTTCGCAAGCCGATTATCTCATTGTTGTCGGCACTTCGTTGAATGTTTATCCTGCCGCAGGCTTAATTAACTATGCTCCGCTGCAAATACCCATATACTTGATAGATCCGAATGATGTTCGGACAAACGCTGCAAACATCACTTACATAAAAGAACTCGCAAGCATCGGAGTAAAAAAAGTAGTAGACGAATTGTTGCAATATTAATTTATAGTCTTAATTTTGAGCCGAGAAAATATATCGGAATGAAAAAATTACACATAATATTATTACTCCTATTTTTTGGAACAAATATTACTGTTCATTCACAAAAGTTCGTGTGGAAATCAGGGTTACATTCGTTTTTCGACAATAATGAATTTGCAGGTTCGGAAGTACAAATATCCCAAACAATGGCAGGCGTACACGTTGTACCACAAATCGGGTTAAGTTTTAATGACAAGCACCTTGCATTTGTCGGTGTTGATGTGATGCACGAATTTGGCAGTGACAAGGCAATCGGCTACTACGATCCTATTGCATACTATCAATATGACGGCAAACCGTTTACTTTTTATATGGGCGCATTTCCGCGCAAGCCGTTGCTGAACCATTATCCGCGTATGTTTTTCAACGATTCTATCCAAAATTACCGTCCAATGATGAACGGACTTTTTTGGGAATACTGCTCCGAAAAAGACGATTATATTAACGTGTGGCTCGATTGGACAGGCAGGCAAACGACCAACGTAAACGAAGCCTTTTTTATGGGCTGGAGCGGACGGTATAACCGCGGTATTTTCTACGGTCAGCATCTCGGATATATGTATCATTTTGCTTCCAAAATGAATCCCGAAGTACCCGAAGGATTGCACGACAACGGATTGGTATTGACATCTATTGGAATTGATTTTTCATCAAAAACAAATTTTGAAAAACTTGAAATCAATGCAGGTTGGTCTGTTGCGCTCGAACGTGATAGAAGCCTTGGCGATTGGCACGTGCAACAAGGATTATTGTCCGAAATCAATGTTGAATACAAAGGTTTGGGATTATTCAATACTTTATATTTAGGCAACAGACAGCAGTTATTTTATGGCAACCACGGAAATAAACTGTATTGGGGCGATCGTATGTATCAATTGAAACAATACAACCGCACCGACCTTTACGTTTGCTTTTTCAAGACTGATGTTGTTGATGTTAAATTGACCTGTTCTTTTCATTTTGCCGAAAGCAACGTTTTCAACAGCCAATCGCTTTATGCACGATTTAACCTCGATAACTTGCAACGGAAAAAGTACAAACCATACGAATATATTTGGAGTAATTGGTTTTAAAATTCCTATTGAATCAGCATTTTTAACCCGTTTGGAACAATGCTGATTTCTATTTCTATACCAGCTTCACTTGCTTCGCCGTCGAAATGAAAAGCGCCTGCTTGCTTTCGTTGCAACGTAATCTTATTCGCACGCAACGACAACATAAAGCGGCTTTTATCTATGTGTTTTGTGAATAATTTGAAGGCAAGTACTGGCGCATTTACCAACGGAAATTTACTCAATATACAAATATCCATCATGCCGTCTTGCATACTAGCGTGAGGAGCGATGTAGGCATTGTTGCCATATTGCGAAGCATTGGCAAAAGTAATCAGAAACGCTTCCCGTTCTATGTTAATCGTGTCGCTCTTAATCCAGTATTTCTGAGGTTTATACGTAAAATATTCTTTTATAACCTTTTCAGCGTATGTTTTTAGTCCCCTTTTATCAGCCAACGCGAACTGCCGACTGATGTGTGCATCAAAACCAACACCGCAAACGCAAAAGAAAATATTGTCGTTTGCTTTACCGTAATCAACATCAACGACCTGCGCGGTATTCAAATATTCAATAGCTTTCCGTGCATTCATCGGAATTTTCAAGTGCCTTGCCAAGCCGTTTCCCGACCCAAGCGGAATAATACCTAAAGCGGCATTAGTGTGAATAATTCCTCGACCGATTTCATTTACCGTGCCGTCGCCGCCTACAGCAACAACGTATGGAAATCCTTCTATGCTTAATTGATAGGCAATTTCCGTTCCATGTCCTACTCTTTCCGTATAAAACAAATGAGGTTCAAACCTGTTTTTGTCAAGATATTTATCAACAAGATGCGGGATCTTGTCTTTATTTTTGGTTCCCGCAACGGGATTTATAATAAAACCTATCTTCTCTTTCATTTTTTCAAAAGAATTTTTAATTTTGTTGCAAATGTAACAAAAATGATATTAGAATCGAAAAACATTGTAAAACAATACGCCGGGTACTTGGCACTTGACCATGTGAACATAAATATTCTCGAAAACAGCATATACGGAATATTAGGTCCAAACGGTGCCGGCAAAACAACATTTATACGAATTATCAACTGCATTACTGCTCCCGATAGCGGCGAAGTTTTTTTCAACGGAAAAAAACTGCAACCTTTTGACGTTGATTCTATTGGATACTTGCCCGAAGAGCGCGGCTTGTATAAAAAAATGAAAGTTGGCGAGCAAGTACTGTATCTTGCCCGTCTAAAAGGATTATCGAAAAACGATGCGCTGAAACGGCTCAAATATTGGTTCGAAAAATTTGAAATACAGCCTTGGTGGAATCGCAACGTAGAAGAATTGTCGAAAGGAATGCAACAAAAAGTACAATTTATCACTACTGTGCTTCATGAGCCGAAACTATTGATTTTCGACGAACCTTTCAGCGGATTCGACCCGTTGAATACCAATTTGCTCAAACAAGAAATATTAGAATTAAAGAAAAACGGCGCAACAATTATTCTTTCGACGCACAATATGCAGTCGGTAGAAGAACTTTGCGACCATATTTCGCTGATAAACAAAGCAAAAGTAGTGTTAGATGGAAACGTGTCTGAAATAAAAGAGCGATACAAACAACACATTTTCAGCATAAAAACGTTGGACAGCAACATTAGCATATCCGACAACGATTTTTTTCAAGTTATTGCTGTGGAGAAAAATCAAAATATAACCGAAATAATCTTGAAATCGGAACTGTCAAACAATGAACTGTTGAAACAATTATTACCTTGCAGTTCCATTCTTTCTTTTGAAGAAAAACTGCCGAGCATGAACGAGATTTTTATAAAAACAGTAAGAGAGATTTAAAATTTACGATTTTGGATTTACGATTTTAGATCGAATTTAAAATCGTAAATCTAAAATCTAAAATCGTGAATATTTATGAACAAAATATCTATTATCATTCAGCGCGAATACTTGACAAGAATAAAAAAGAAGTCGTTTATTATTATGACGCTGCTTACTCCCGTATTGCTCGCTGCGCTTATTCTCATTCCTGTTTGGCTCGCCGGTATAAAAGACGGAGAAATAAAGAACATCGCCGTTATTGACCATACGGGAAAATATGCGCCTGCTTTCGTATCGAACGAAACTTATCGATTCAATATCGTAAGCGAACCTATGTCGTATGTAAAAGCAGACGGTGGTTACTATGCACTTATTCTTATTTCGGACAACTTGGCAAACAACCCTAATGCTGTTTCCATTTATGCCGAAAATCAAGTAGGGTTGGAATTCAAGTCTTATGTAACAAGTTTACTGACCAACTTTGTGGAAGATGAAAAATTGGCACAGCACAATATTCCGGGACTGAAAGAAATTATCGCAGCATCGAAAACCACCATTAACGTTAGAACGATTAAATGGAGCGACGATGGAACGGAAACCGAAACATCTTCGGAAATGGCGTTGATTATTGGTATGATTGCCGCTTTTCTGATTTACACTTTTATTCTCGCTTACGGCGCACAACTTATGCGCGGCGTAGTCGAAGAAAAAACAAACCGCATTGTCGAAATTATTATTTCGTCTGTAAAACCATTTGAACTGATGATGGGAAAAATTATCGGTATTGCTCTCGTTGGACTTACGCAATTTATGATATGGATAATATTGGTTGTAAGCATCTTTGCATTTATGGGCAACGGACTGCACGGCATATCCGAAGCGCAAGATATAATAGCGACAAGCGAACCGGCGGCAAACCCAATAATAAATGCCTTGCTTAACTGTAACTTTGTAGAAATAGGCATATTTTTCCTAATTTATTTCTTAAGCGGATACCTGCTTTATGCTTCTTTGTTTGCTGCCATTGGCGCGGCGTCGGACAACGAAACGGACACACAGCAATTTATGATTCCGGTGATGATACCCGTTATGTTTGCGCTCTATGCTGCTATTTACAGCGCCACAAATCCCGATGGTCCGCTGGCTTTTTGGGCATCGATGATTCCGTTTACGTCGCCCATTGTGATGTTGGTACGCATTCCGTTGGGAGTGCCTGCTTGGGAACTCGTGCTGTCGGTTGCTATATTGATTAGCTCGTTCATTATCTGTACTTGGCTGGCTTCCAAAATATACCGCACAGGAATACTTATGTACGGCAAAAAGGTAAATTATAAGGAAATTTGGAAATGGATAAAGTATAAATAGTGATTATTTATGTAGTAATTTTTATTAATATTTTGGAGGAATTAGAGAAAAATGTGTATGTTCACAAGTTGGTTATACTGAAAAACGATATAAAGCATGGATTTTAAAAAGGATATATTGAACTACATAAAGGGCGAATTGGAATATTTTAATATAACTTATTCTCCTTCCTCTGATATAACAAACGACTTACTTAAATTATTTACTATACAAAGGAAATACATTTATCAGTTCAAACGAAAAATTGAAATTTCTAAGGAATTACAACTTAAAATTGATAATAATTATAAGCATAAAGACGAAATTCTAAGGCTTAAAGACTTTTTACAAAATGGTATTGATGTGAACCCTCACCAAAGTAAGAATTTATTCAATTATCATGTTCATGATGATTTAGCCTATAATTGGAAAATCTACCACTTTCATTTAGCATTTGATAAAGAAGATGAATATTTTACAAAAAGGACAAAGGAAGTTCTTTTTGCTTATATCACAAAAGACCGAGCACTTTTTTTAGATGTTCTAAAACATCCTCCACATAATATTTTTGCAAATAAAGCACTCTTAGAAATTATAGACAACAATTGGAATGATATATTATTAGAAGTAAATGGAGTAGTCGGTCTTTCTCATAGCCTAAGCACTGAAGAAAGATTCAAACTAAGAAAACATAATATAAATGAAGGAGTAATTGAAGTTAATGGAAAATTTATTTTTTCACCGGGTTTAGGACATGTTTCATCAGGACACAGTGCAGAAGAAGTAATGAAATTACAACGTCTTAACAAGTGGTTGAAAGCAAATGAAGAAGCAATTATTCAAAAAAAAGATATTATTGATGCAATGTTTATGAAATTACATAATCTGATGAAAAAGCCTAAATACATAATTCTTTTTACAAAACAAGGATCTCAAATTTGGGATGATAATACTCGAACATGCCTTGTTAAGTATAACGAAACAATACAAATGAATAAAAGCGTAAATTGCTAACAGGCAGTTTTTATCCGTTCACGCTGTTTTGTAATCGGTGTATTTTTGTAAACTTATTGACGAAAACTGTAAACACATGAAAACAATACTTCCACTACCATTAAAGTTAAACGACAAAATCGCCATTGTTTCGCCATCAGGCGCGATTGATTCCGCATATATTGATGGTGCGATGGTGCGCCTAAAAAAATGGGGATTTGAACCCATAATATTTCCTCATGCCAAAAATATATACGGTCGTTATGCCGGTACTATCAGCGAAAGAACCGTCGATTTACAACAAGCAATTAACGACCCAGAAATAAAAGCTATTTTGTGCAGTCGCGGTGGTTACGGTGCCGTTCAGATTATCGAGAATATTGATTTCACGCCATTAATTGATAACCCAAAATGGTTGATTGGATTCAGCGATATTACTATTTTTCATGCTGCATTATCAAAATTAAATATTGCTTCCATTCACGGAATAATGGCAAGAAACTTAACAGAGAATAATCTCGAAAGCGATTCCGTACGATTGTTATACAATATATTGATAGGAAAATTTCCTTCCTATTCTTTGCCTTCACATTCTTTAAATAAAACGGGCGAAGCAACAGGAAAATTAATCGGCGGAAACTTATCTGTTTTATACGGACTTCGAGGTACTAAATACGATTTCGTTCCCGAAAACAGCATTTTATTTATCGAAGATTTATGCGAAAAACCGTATCACATCGACCGTATAATGCGCAACCTCAAAATCGGCGGAATGTTGGAAAAACTTTCGGGTTTGATTGTCGGGCAATTTACAGAAATAGAAGAAGATCAATCAATGCTCAAAACCGTCTATGAGATGATTGCCGATGCTGTTTCTGAGTACGATTATCCTGTTTGTTTCAATTTTCCGGCAGGTCATATTTCCGAAAATTTACCATTGACAATGGGAAATTTGGCAACATTGAGCATAATGGAAAAAATCGTAAATCTAAAATCTAAAATCGTAAATTAATACTTATCTTTGTTGCCGGATAGTAGGTTGGCTTGTCGCTGTTTCGCAAGAAAGAGAGGAAAGTCCGGGCAACACAGAGCACCATACTTCCTAACGGGAAGCCATTCGCGAGGGTGGAGTAGCGTAACAGAGAATAACCGCACTTCTTTTCTTCTCTCTCTTGTGGAGAGAGGTTGGGAGTGTAAGGGTGAAAAGGTGGAGTAAGAGCCCACCGGTCTGCGTGGCAACACGTGGAGCCGTACGTCTTATGGGTTGTAAGGCTATGTATATCGACGCATTAGGATTGCTCGTCCGATGTCGAGGGGTAAGCTGCTAAAGATTATTGGCGACAATAATCGTAGATAAATGACAAGCATTTTCGGTTCGCCGAAAATACAGAACCCGGCTTATAGACCTGCTGTCTTTTTTTATGGAATCTTGAATTTTAAATCTTGAATCTGAAAGTTATGAACCTAAAAGAACCCTTTTCGCGCTTAGGTAAATTCTTGTCCATCGAAATTTGGCGCGTTACAGAAAACGAAGTTACGAAGGGAAAAATCCGTTCATATAATGCATTGCGCACGCTTATTCTCACAGGGCGCGGTTTTGCGCGCGACGGCTTGGGCATGAAAGCTTCGGGATTGACATACATCACATTGCTGGCGATTGTTCCTACATTAGCGTTGATTTTTGCCATTGCCAGAGGATTCGGATTTCAACAAATCATAGAAGACCTGCTGGTAAACAATATATCTGCCCAATCAGATGCGCTTGTTATTGCTTTCGATTATGTTCAATCGTACTTAGAATACGCAAGCGGCGGTGTTTTTATCGGAATCGGGATTATTATTTTAATGTTTTCTGTGATGAATCTTTTTATCAGCATAGAAAGCACATTCAATGAAATTTGGCAAGTCGAAAAATCACGTTCATTGGGGCGTCAATTTGTTAATTTTTTGGCATTTGCAGTAATTATTCCTGTAGTCTTAATCGTAACAAGCGGACTTTCTGTATTTATCAGCGCACGAGTTTCGTCTATCCCCATTATCGACCTTTTCAGTCCCGTAGTAAGCGTCATTATGAAAGTTACGCCTTATGTAGTAAATTGCCTATTGTTCAGCATATTATATCTGATTATCCCTAACACAAAAGTAAAAGTCGGAAGCGCTTTTATTGCCGGAACTCTCTCGGGGCTTTTGTTTCAGCTTTTCCAGCTGTTGTATATCAACGGTCAAATGTATCTTACTGCCTACAATAAGGTTTATGGCGGTTTTGCGGCAATACCGTTTTTATTGATATGGCTGCAAATATCGTATATCATTTTTCTTTTTGGTGGCGAGTTGGCTTTTGCTTCCCAAAACAATAAGAATTACGATTTTGAAACAGACGTAAAAAAAGTTACGCGGCGATACAGAGATTTTTTATCTATCGTTATTTTGAGTCTGATTGTCAAACGATTCCAAAACGAAGAACCACCGCTTACGGCACAAGAAATAGCATCGCAAAACCAAATACCGCTCCGCCTTGCCAGTAGGCTGATAATCGGAATGCTTGATGCTAAAATTATTACCGCAGGTGCCACCGCCAACGAAAAAATAATCACTTATCTGCCTGCTTTCGATACCAACAAAATGACCGTTGGTATGGTGCTCGAACGAATGGAAACACTCGGTTCAGAGAATTTCAAAGTGGATAGAAAAGAAAAATTTAACAATATCTGGAACGTGATAACCGGCATAAAACAAACGGAAATAAACGCAGGGAAAGATATTTTGATAAAAAATTTGTAAAATGAGAGAAAAAGAAATGATTTTCGGCTTGCGCCCTGTGATTGAAGCAATTGAAGCCGGAAAAGAATTGGATAAAATCCTAATCAAAAAAGACCTTAATAGCGACCTTGCCAAAGAGTTGTTTACCGCAATGAAAGGCTCGCAAATTCCTTTGCAAAAAGTACCTGTTGAGAAACTGAATCGCTTGACGATGAAAAACCACCAAGGCGTTGTGGCGTTTCTGTCTTCCGTTACCTATCAGCATATCGAAGATATTATTCCCACTATTTACGAAGAAGGGCGTACGCCTTTTATCGTGGTGCTCGATGGCATAACCGATGTTCGAAATTTCGGAGCCATTGCGCGTACTTGTGAGTGTGCTGGCATAGATGCCATTGTGGTGCCTGTGCGCGGCGGTGCGGCTATTAATGCCGATGCCGTTAAAACTTCGGCGGGTGCATTGCATACCATTCCTGTGTGCCGCGAAAACAGCTTGACCGAAGTGTTGCGTTTTCTAAGAGCTTCGGGACTTACGGTTTTTGCAGCATCAGAAAAAGCAACGGAAAATTACACGGAAGCCGATTATACCGTTCCGACGGTTATCGTGATGGGTGCCGAAGATGTTGGTATCTCGCCGCAAATATTACGCCTTTGCGACAAAATGGTAAGCATTCCGATTTTGGGCAATATCCAATCGTTGAATGTTTCGGTTGCCACAGGAATTTTAACATACGAAGTTATTAGACAACGAAAATGACCGTACTTTACGAAGATAATCATATTATTATTGTAAATAAAACTTGCTCGGAAATTGTGCAGGGCGACAAAACGGGCGACACGCCGCTGTCGGAAACAATAAAAGCTTATTTAAAGGAAAAATACAATAAACCGGGCAATGTATTTGTGGGTGTTACGCACCGCTTGGACAGACCTGTGAGCGGCGTAGTGGTTTTTGCACGGACAGACAAAGCATTGTCGCGCCTTAACGAAATGTTTCGTACACAGCAAGTTAAAAAAACATATTGGGCAATTGTAAAAAACAAACCACCAATGCCCGAAGGCGAACTTGTGCATTATTTGGTGCGCAACGAAAAACAAAACAAATCGTATGCGCACGACAAAGAAGTACCCAATTCTAAAAAATCTATCTTATCTTACAAACAGATTGCGCAGTCGGATAATTATTTTCTCTTGGAAATAAACTTGCAAACAGGACGTCATCATCAAATACGCTGTCAGTTGGCAAAAATTGGTTGTCCGATTAAAGGCGATTTAAAATATGGTTTCGCACGTTCTAATCCAAACGGCGGCATCAGCTTGCATGCGCGCAGTGTGGAGTTTTTGCACCCTGTTTCAAAAGAACTTATCAGCGTATCGGCACCTGTGCCCGACGATAAATTATGGGAAGCGTTAAAATAAATTCAATTTATTTTTCTTTGCCTCTTCAAAACTAATAAGTTTTGCCTTGTTTTGCTGCTCTTCTTGAATGTTGGTATATTCCTTTTGTAATGCCTCTACAAAATTGTATTTTGTTTTTTCGTTGAGCAGTTGCGACGCGATGTATGAGTTAATAGACGCGTCTTTACAATAAACCACAGGTCCTTTGTAGTTGGGTGCAATTTTTACAGCGGTATGTACTTTTGATGTTGTGGCGCCACCGATTAGTATTGGCACTTTCAATCCCGCTTTTTCCATTTCGGTTGCTACAAGGCACATTTCTTCCAATGATGGCGTAATTAATCCGCTCAACCCAACAATATCTACTTTTTCCTCAATAGCCGTTTTCACAATCGTTTCAGTCGGAACCATTACGCCGAGATCTATCACTTCGTAGTTGTTGCACGCTAAAATAACGCTGACAATGTTTTTACCAATATCGTGCACATCGCCTTTTACGGTAGCAATGAGAAATTTACCTGCCTTGTTGTTTTCGCCGTCTTTTTTATTGGCTTCGATGTGTGGTTGCAAAATAGAAACCGCTTTTTTCATCGTGCGTGCGGTTTTAACCACTTGTGGTAAAAACATTTTTCCTTCGCCAAAAAGTTGCCCCACGGTGTTCATACCGTTCATCAGCGGTTTTTCGATAATCTCTACAGGATTGTCGTATTTTTGCAATGCTTCAGTTAAATCTTCTTCAAGATAATCGCCAATTCCTTTTATTAAAGCATATTCCAAACGCGCATCAAGGTTTTTGACGCGCCATTCATTTTGAATAACTGAATGATTGACTGATTGAGAGTTTTGTTGTTTAAGATTTTCGCTAAATTCAATCATTCGCTCTGTTGCATCGGGACGGCGATTTAGCACAACATCTTCCACATATTCGAGCATATCGGCAGGAATTTCGTCATAAGCAGGAAGCACACCTGCGTTTACAATGCCCATATCCATACCAGCCTTGCGTGCGTGATAAAGAAAAACGGCGTGCATAGCTTCGCGCACAGCATTATTGCCTCTAAATGAAAAAGATAAATTGCTGACACCGCCGCTAACTTTGGCATACGGCAGATTTTCTTTTATCCAACGCGTTGCATTAATAAAATCAACACCGTAATTATTATGTTCTTCGATGCCTGTGGCGATTGCCAAAATATTAGGGTCGAAAATAATATCTTGCGGCGGAACTTGTACCTTATTAACTAATATGTTGTATGCACGTTGGCAGATTTCTATTTTGCGGTCGAAAGTATCGGCTTGTCCCTTTTCGTCAAAAGCCATTACCATAATTGCCGCGCCGTATTGACGTATTTTTTGCGCTTTGCGAATAAATTCTTCTTCGCCTTCTTTTAGGCTGATGGAATTAACAATTGATTTTCCCTGCACGCATTTCAATCCTGCTTCGAGCACTTCCCATTTCGACGAATCAATCATCAACGGCAGACGCGCCACTTCGGGTTCGGAAGCAATGAGATTCAGAAACGTAACCATTTCTTTTTCCGAATCCAGCATTGCATCGTCCATATTCACATCAATAATCTGCGCGCCCGATTCTGCTTGTTGGCGCGCAATTGAAAGCGCTTCTTCGTAATTTCCTTCGTTTATAAGTCGAAGAAATTTTTTGGAACCTGCTACGTTGCAGCGCTCGCCGATGTTGCAAAAAAGACTAGCCTCTTCCTCCGCCCTCTCCCAAGGAGAGAGAACCACCTGACGGTCGTTGTCCAAATCCCTCTCCTCGAGAGAGGGATTTAGGGAAAGGTAGGACATCGAACGACGTAAAGGCGTTTCTTTATTATCTAAAAATGTTTTGATATTTTGAAAAACAGCATTTACATCTTTTAAAACTTCATCATTTGTAAAACGAATGACATCATATCCTTGTGTATTTAATACACGGGTTCGCTCTTTATCTTTTACTTGTTGCTCTTTTGTCAGATGAACGCCACCATCCACCTCAATTATTACGCGTTTTTCAATGCAAATAAAATCTGCAATATAATTCTCAACTACTTGTTGGCGTTTTATTTTGTACCCTGTGTTTTTTCTTCTTAAAATCTGCCAAAGCGCGTCTTCTGCCTCGGTTGGATTATGGCGATATCCTTTGGCAAAAGGTTGAAGAAACTTCCAACTTTCGACATCTGTTGTATAATATTCGGGACGATTCGACCTCTCTCCTAACCCCTCTCCCGAGGAGAGGGGAATATTGGCAACTGTTGCCTCTTCAGCTCCCTCTCCTTGGGAGAGGGCGGGAGGAGAGGTTGACTTTATCACGAATTCATCTAACCCCGAAAGCCACAAATCCGTACTTGGTTTTACAACAACGTGAGGTGCGGCATCTTTTATTAATGTTTGATAAGCGGCAATGTGCGCAGGACTTGTTCCACAGCAACCGCCGATAATATTTACCAATTTTTCGTCAAAATATTCCTTAATTTGTGCCGCCATTAATTCAGGCGTTTCGTCGTATTCGCCAAACTGGTTGGGCAATCCGGCGTTTGGGTGTGCGCTAATGTACCAAGGCGCATTGCGGCTCAATTCTTTCAAATAAGGCTTTAAATCACGCGCGCCAAAAGAACAGTTTAGTCCGATGGATAATATATCGGCGTGACTTACGGAAGCAATAAACGCTTTTATTGTTTGTCCCGAAAGTGTGCGACCGCTCGCATCGGCAACGGTTGCCGAAAGCATAATATCTACTTTTTTTCCGCATACTTTCATTGCCTTTTCGGCTGCGTAAATCGCGGCTTTGGCATTCAATGTGTCGAAAATAGTTTCAATTAACAACGCATCAACGCCGCCTTCTATCAATGTTTCCATTTGCTCTTGATAAGCATCGGCAAGTTCGTCGAATGTAACCGTACGAAAAGCAGGATTGTTCACATCGGGTGACATCGAAGCTGTTTTTCCCGTTGGTCCGATAGAGCCTGCTACAAAACGAGGCTTGTCAGGATTTTTGCGGGTATATTCGTCGGCAACGTCGCGTGCCAGCTTGGCGGCAGCCAAATTTATTTCGCGTACATATTCGCCCATTCCGTAATCTTCCATCGAAATGCGTTGCGAATTAAATGAACAGGTTTCGATTATATCAGCGCCCGCCTCCAAATATTGCGTATGAATTTCCTTGATTATTTCGGGATTGGTCAGACAAAGTAAGTCGTTGTTGCCTTTCAATTGTATTTCCCAATCGGCAAAACGTTCGCCGCAATAGTCTTTTTCTTCGAGTTTGTAGCGTTGAATCATCGTTCCCATCGCGCCGTCGAGAACAAGAATGCGCTTGGAAAGTGATTTTTTTAATACTGAATTAGTTGAATTCATAAGTTGTTTTTGAAAATGGCAAATCGTCAATCAATTAATTTCCTCGTAATTCTGATACAAAAAATCATTAAATGGAAAGCGTTGTACATGAATTTCCTTTACTTTTTGATACAATAATGCCTTCAGTTCTTCGATGTTCGTTTTTTTGCGAGCAGAAATAAAGATACAATTTTCGTTCAGTTTCGACATCCACGTTTTTTTGAGCTCTTCTAAGCTAATGTTTTCGCGCGTTAAAGGCGTTAAATCGTCTTCGTCTTTTGGCTGATACGAAAAAGCATCTACTTTATTGAAAATGAGTATCGTTGGTTTTTCTGATTTGTCAATTTCGTTCAGCGTGCTTTCCACCACAGCGATTTGCTCCTCAAAATTTGGGTGTGAAATATCCACTATGTGTAGCAAAATATCGGCTTCGCGCACTTCATCAAGCGTTGATTTAAATGATTCTATCAAGTCGTGAGGCAATTTACGGATAAAACCAACGGTGTCAGTAAGCAAAAACGGCAAATTATCTACCGTAACCTTGCGAACAGTAGTATCGAGCGTGGCAAAAAGTTTGTTTTCGGCAAAAACTTCAGATTTGCTCAACAGATTCATTATCGTAGATTTACCCACATTGGTATAACCCACAAGTGCGACACGCACAAGCTTTCCACGATTTTTGCGCTGTGTTGCCATTTGTTTGTCGATGTGCTTCAATTCTTCTTTGAGCAGAGCAATGCGCGTGCGGATAATTTGTTTATCACTTTCAATCTGCTTTTCACCCATACCGCGCGACGTTACACCGCCGCCTCGCTGCCTGTCTAAGTGCGACCACATGCGCGAAAGTCGCGGAAGCATATATTGCAACTGCGCCATTTCCACCTGTGTTTTGGCATAAGAAGTTTGCGCACGTTGTACAAAAATTTCGAGGATAAGAATCGTTCTATCCATCACGCGCACCTCTAATGCTTTTTCGATATTGCGCAACTGGCGGGGTGAAAGTTCATCGTCGAAAATAACCAACGGAATTTCGTTTTCCTTGATGTATTCTTTTATTTCTGCTAATTTTCCTTCGCCGACATAAGTGTTGCTGTGCGGAGTATTTAGCCGTTGTACAAATCTTTTGACGGGCAAAATCGACGATGTTTCCGCCAAAAAATCCAATTCATCTAAATATTCGTTAGTGCGTTCTTCGCTTTGCGTTGGCAAGATTAATCCCACCAACACCGCTTTATCTTGAGATATTTCTGTTGTATTTTCTTCCATAAATGTTGAAATGATTTGCAAATATATTACAAATTAATTTAGAACGCAAATGATGTAAAAAGCGCAAATTCTCACAGCTTTTTTGCGGAAATTTGCGCTTTTTGCGTCATTTGTGTATTTTGAGAACTAAAGCCTAAAAGTAATAGGTATATTGAACTTCACTTTCACAGGTTTATCGAGTTGGTATCCCGGATTCCATTTTGGCATCATAGACACAACCCTAATGGCTTCTGCATCAAGATGCTTGTCAACGCCTTTAATCACGTCAATATCTATTAACTGCCCGTCTTTATCCACTACAAAACCTACGGTTACTTTTCCTTCCATCCGATTGTCTATACTTATTTGAGGATATTTTAGATTTTTCTTAAGAAATTCTTTCATTTTGGCATCTCCGCCCGGAAACGAAGGTTGTTTGCTTAGATGGAAAGGAAAGTAAATATCAATCTCCTCTTCGGGCACATCAACAGGTTTTGGAACTGGCGGAGGCAGTGGATTTATCGCAGTTTTAGGGTTGTCTTCGGAGCTCCTAAATAAGTTCTCTCCGGTATCTTCTTCATTTCCTACTACTTTCAGCTCCGGAACAAGCGGGTCTAACGGTTGTGCTTCCGGTGGCGGTGGCGGCGGTGTTTCTTCTCGAATTGTGATGGGAGTCATTCCTTCAGTATCGTCTATCGACCAAATGGCTACAATGTCGTGCAGCGTTAAATCTCTCTTCGACCACTCTACTGCAATATATACCACGGCAAGCGTAATAACTAAACCTATAAGAATAAAAGAAAGCCGTTTTTTTTCAAGTTCGGCTTTGGGTGATTTTTTCGCTTCCATTAGAACAATTATTTAAGGTTAACAATATGCAAGACGGAAACACTCTTTTATATTGTAACGATAATGGACTTTTGTTTAGTATAAAAATGGCGAACAAAAAAGCCGTCTTGCAAAAACAAAACGGCTTTTTAGGAAATTTATGTTGAGATTATAATTTAAACACAACAGGTAGTACATATTTTACTTTAACCGGTTTTCCGCGTTGTTCGCCCGGAGTCCATCTTGGCATAGCGTTTACCACACGGATAGCTTCAGCATCTAAGTGTCTGTCTACGCTTCTCATTATTTCAACATCTGTGATTTCGCCATTTCTACCCACAACAAAAGTTACCACAACTCTACCTTCAACACCGTTTTCTTCGGCAATTTTAGGGTATCTGATGTTGCTGCTGATGAATCTTCTCATTGCTGCTTCTCCACCGGGGAACGAAGGCATTTTTTCTACCACAATAAAAACAGTATGCTCGTCCGGGTCGTCTTCAATTGGTGCAACTACTATAGGTGGTGGAATAACGATAGGTGCATTGTCATCAGAACTGAACGAAGGAGCATCGCGTACATCTTGCGAGTCGTCTACAATTTCAAAAACTTCACTCACAACGGGCGGTGGCGGTGGAAGATCAGGTGGCGGTGGCGGTGGAGTAGCGTCGTGTATCGTAATAGGCACCAACTCATCGTCTTCCTGTATTTCTACTATGCCTGAAACCTCAACTACTCTAATGTCTCTGTTTGTCCACTCTACTGCAATGTAAACAATAGCCAACACAATTACCAATCCGAGTAGTGTAAAAGACAACTTCTTATTCTCCAA
>Ga0099364_10002928_pt1 | contig 26946 bp, 20 predicted proteins | sample TergutTh196P3_FD_73070 | JGI IMG/M metagenome (GOLD analysis project Ga0099364, IMG submission 73070) | Microcerotermes parvus P3 segment gut microbial communities from Pointe-Noire, Republic of the Congo - Th196 P3 | ecosystem: Host-associated > Arthropoda: Insects > Digestive system > Gut ... | reverse complement strand
GGCTGGAGGCCGTCACCATCGCCAGCGTGGACGAAAACCGCCGTCCCATCCCCGGCACGCAGCAGCGCGTGGACTGCGACCTGCTGCTGCTTTCCGTGGGCTTGATCCCCGAAAACGAGCTGTCACGCAGCGCGGGCCTTGTGATAGACCCTGTTACGGGCGGCCCCCGTGTCAATCAGCACCGGGAAACCGAGATCCCCGGCATCTATGCCTGCGGAAACGTGCTCCACGTCCACGATCTGGTGGATTACGTCACGCTGGAGGGCCAGCTGGCGGGGAAAGGCGCGGCGGAATCTCTCAATTTTCAATTCTCAATTCTCAATTCTCAATTACCGCCGATTGCCACGGAGGGCAAAAATGGCGTGCGCTATGTTGTTCCCCAGCGGATCGAACGCGGCGGCGGCGAAGCGGTGAAGCTCTATTTCCGTGTGGGGGAGCCGCGTAAAAACGCCGTTGTGCGCCTGCGCTGCGGAGACAGGGTGCTCCTGGAACGCAAACGCCCCCGCCTCGCGCCGGGGGAAATGGAGGATATTACGGTTACGCCGGAGCAGCTCGCGGGTCTGCCGGCGGGCGCCGCGCTGACGGTTGAGCTGGACTAAAAAACAGCGTGATTCAAAACAAGCGAAGGTGGGGGTTACATCGCATGAAGAACATGAAAATATTGGGCGACAGCGCCTGCGACTTGACGAAGGAATTGGAGCTTGAGCTGAACGCCAGGCGGGCCGTTCCCTTTTTCGTTGATATCGGCAATGAGACTTTTGTGGACGACGAGAACTTATCTATGCCTGACCTCATGGCCAGCATGAAGGCCTGCACGGGGAAAATGGGCTCGGCCTGCCCCTCTCCGGAGCAATGGATGGAGGCTTTTATCAAAGAGGGCGGCGGCTTTGGCGTTACCATTTCCAGCAAGCTTTCCGGCATGTACCAGACGGCGCAGATCGGCCTGGAAATGGCGAAGGAAAAGGCCGCCGGCTTGATAGGGCATGTATTCGACTCGAAATCGGCCGCCTGCGGCGAGGTGCTGGTGGCCTTAAAGCTGCGGCAGCTGATCGAAAGCGGCCTGCCCTTTGAGCATATCGTGAAAAAAACGGAGGCTTTCATCGAAGAGATGCGCACGATTATCCTGCTGGAGGATGTCAACAATCTGGTGAAAAACGGACGAATGAGCAAGATAAAGGGAACCCTGACAACCGTGCTGGGCATAAAGCCGGTGCTATGCGAGCAAGACGGTGAAATCGGGCTTTACGCCAAGCTGCGCGGCTCGCTGAACCTTGCGGGAAAGCTGCTTGACTGCGCCGCCGATTTGATCCGGAAAAAAAAGGGCGCGGACATGATCGTCTCGCACTGCAACAATCCCTCGCTGGCCAACGAGCTGCGGGAGAAAGCGCGGGAAAGGTTTGACCTCGGCAGGATAATCGTGCTGGAAACCAGGGGGCTGACGTCGTTATACGCAAGCGACAGGGGAATTGTTTTCAGCTTTTGATTCTGAAATGCTCTATAATAAAGCTGTATAAAAAAAAGAGGGTGAATTCATGTGTTTGAACGGCGAAATCCGCTCGCGGGATCATACCTTGGGCGCGGTGCGCGACAGCCGGCTTGCCGAATGGGACGAGGCGCGGCTGCCGCTGTATTTGCTGCGGACGAAGGACGTGGAGGCCTGGCTGCGGGGCAGGGCGATTGACGCCCACCGCACCAATTCCCGCCTGCTGAAAAAGGCCCTGCGCATCGCCGGCGCGGACGACATGGACGCGGTGCTGCGTGTCCACGCCGCAACCATTACCGACACTTACTGGTTTTGCCCCGAGGGCGAGGCGCTGGCCTATGACGATATATGTTTTAAAGAGAACCTTTTCGCGGCCCTGGCTCTGCGCGGCGACCCCGACAGCTTCAACCAGCCCTGCTCCCGCACCCCGGAGCTGACCAATATCGGCTCCTACGAAAAGTGCTGGCTCCAGCGCGATGGGCAGTGGTGGATGGTCAAGCAGGGCAACAGCCTGGAACGCTTCTCGGAGATATTCATCAGCCGCCTGGGGCAGGCGCTGGGTTTCCCCATGGCCGAGTATCTGCAGGAGGACGGGACTGTCCTCAGCCCGGATTTCACCCGCTTCGCGTCTGTAAACTACGAGCCGGCGGAGGGCATTGTTGGTGACGACGAGGACTACCGCCGGAACTTCGAAGCGTTCTACGCGCTGTCTCCGGCGCTCGCGCGGCAGTACCTCGAAATCATCTACATGGACACCCTGTGCTTCAACATGGACCGCCACACAAAAAACTATGGCGTTTTGCGCGATGTCGCTACTGGCGGAATTCTCTCCATGGCGCCCAACTTCGACAACAACGTGGCCCTGTTTTCCCGCGGCGTTCCACGGAATATGAACCGGTCGAACGACAAGCTGATTGCGTTATGGGGCGAGCTGTTGGAGCGGGACGAACGCGCCCTGAAGCTCGCGCGGGCCCTGCCGGCGCCCACATGGGAGATGGCAGAGCACTATGTCCGCAATGCCGGCATCCCGATAGACGCCGGAGATGTATGTGAGTTTATCATGAACGGCAGCGCACTGATGCGCGGGCAAATCGAAAGACTAAAACCTTAAGAACCGCGAATCGCCTCCATCAGGCCGCCCTTTTCGATGATATCCCGCAAAAACGGCGGAAAAGGCTCGGCCTCATACGCCGTGCCCTGTGTGAGGTTTTCAATCAGGCCGGCGCTTAAATCCACGCGCAGCTCATCGCCCGCGTTGATCTCGTCCGCCCGGGGGCATTCCAAAATGGGCAGCCCGATATTCAGCGCGTTGCGGAAGAAAATCCGGGCGAAGCTGCGGGCGATCACCAGCGATATGCCAGCGGCCTTGATGGCCAGGGGCGCGTGCTCCCGGGAGGAGCCGCAGCCGAAGTTTTGCCGTGCCGCGATAATATCCCCCGGCCGCACCCGGCGGACGAAATCCGCGTCGATGTCCTCCATGCAGTGCTTCGCGAGCTCCCCGGGGTCGGCGGTGTTCAAATACCGCGCGGGTATGATCACGTCGGTATCGACGTTGTCTGCATATTGATGCACAGTGCCCTGTATGGTCATGCTGTCAATTCCTTTCGATATTATATACATGCTTTGCATATATTTTCGCATATATTTTTGCATATATTTTTTTATATTTTTCTATACTTTCGGCTGCGCGATATAGCCCTGTATGGCGCTTTCGGCGGCCACGGCGGGCCCGGCGAGATAGACCTCGCTTTCGGGGTGCCCCATGCGGCCCACGAAGTTGCGGTTGGTGGTGGCCACCGCGCGCCCCCCCGCCGCGAGGATGCCCATGTGCCCCCCCAGACAGGGGCCGCAGGTGGGGGTGCTCACCGCCGCGCCGGCCTCTATGAAGATTTCCAGCAGGCCTTCCCGCAGAGCCTCCAGCCAAATCTGCTGCGTGGCGGGGATGATGACGCAGCGCAGATCCCCGGCCACCACGCGGCCCTTCATGAGCGCCGCCGCGATACGCAGATCCTCCAGCCTGCCGTTGGTGCACGAGCCGATCACCACCTGGTCCAGCGAGATACACTCGCCCTTCGCCTCCAGATCATCCACCGTGCGTGTGTTGGAGGGCAGATGGGGGAAGGCCACCGTGGGGCGGAGCGTGCCGAGATCAATTTCAATCACTTCATCATAAACAGCGTCTTCATCGGCCCCGAAAATGCGCCAATCCCGCCTGGCCCGGCTTTTCACATAAGCCAGGGTCAGGTCATCGACAGGGAAAATCCCGTTTTTCGCGCCGCATTCGATGGCCATGTTGGCGATGGCCAGGCGGGAGTCCATGGAGATGCCCGCGATCGCCGGGCCCGTGAATTCCAGGGAGCGGTAAAGCGCGCCGTCCACGCCGATGCGCCCGATGAGCTCCAGGATCACGTCCTTGCCGCTCACATGGGGCTGGAATGAGCCCGTCAGGACCACCTGGACCGCGCCGGGTACCTTGAACCAGGCCTTGCCGGTGGCCAGCCCCGCCGCCAGGTCTGTGGAGCCCACGCCCGTGGAAAACGCTCCCAGCGCACCATAGGTGCAGGTGTGGGAATCCGCGCCGATCACCGCGTCGCCGGGCACGACCAGGCCCTGCTCCGGCAGCAGCGCGTGCTCAATGCCCATGCGGCCCACGTCGTAGAAATGCCTGACACCGTGTTTTTTGGCGAAGGCCCGCACCTGCCCGCAGTGCTCCGCGGACCGGATGTCTTTATTCGGCGTGAAGTGGTCCAGCACGAACACCGTTTTTTCGGGCGCGTGCAGCGAGGTAACGCCCGCCCTTTCGAGCTCGTTGACGGCCACCGGCGTTGTCACGTCGTTGCCCAGCATGAGGTCGAGCTCCGCCTCAATGAGCTGCCCGGCGCGGACCTCTTCCAGCCCCGCGTGGGTCGCCAGGATTTTTTGCGTCATTGTCATCGCCATGGTTTGATCTCCTTTACGTATGCTGAGCATATTATACGCTGTAAAACAAAAAAAAGCAACCGGAAAATCATAAAGATGTTCCGGCTTCGCCCTAAAACGCGTTCCCCCGTGGCTCCTGTAGTGCCCGTGGCACCGGTGGCCGCGGGGACGGTGTGACAACGCGGAGATAAAAACCCCGTATAAATTTATAAAATATAAAAAATATTGCGCGGCGCTTCATTCCGTGCTATAATAAAAATGCCAACGGAGTAAGCCAATAAAACAAACCAAAAAGAAGAAAGCGAGTGATTCGAATGCTGGGGAAGCCGTATATCTACCGGCCCTTGTTCGTCTTGATCGCCGTTTTGACGGCAATCGCCTATATACCCATGACCGCGCTGCACTGGGTCGCCCCCCATTGGGCGGAGCTGGCCTACGCGCGCGAATTTGTCGGGCGCCTGACCAGCGCGGCCAAGGAGCCGGGGCACAAAAAGCCGAACCCCTACTTCCAGCCGGGCGACGCCGTGTTCGAGTGGGAGCCCGGTGAATGCTGGACCCTGGGCTTTGCCAAGCAGAACCTCACCGACAGCCCGCAGGTGCGCGAGGGCATCGAAAACGGCCGTTATATCGTGGCTGGCTACGTGTTGAATATTCCCTCCGAGGGCATTGCCGACGACTTGTACGCCAAGGCGGTCTGGCTGGACGACAACACCGGGCGCGGCGGAATCTTCTATGCCGTGGTGGACTGCATCGGCCTTTCCAACACCGACACGAACAAAATACGCGCGATTGTATGGGATTGGGCCCGCGCTGAGGATATCAGCGTGCGCAGCGTGCAAATCGCGGCGACGCATACCCACGCCGGTATCGATACCACCGGAATGTGGGGCTTTCCGCCTTTTGACGGAAAGGACGCGGCGTTTCAGCAGCTGATGATCGAAAAAACGGCCCGGGCGATGATAGAGGCCTACGAAAACCGCCAGGACGGGCAGATGTTTCTCGCCGGGGCAGAGTCGGACGACCTGATCCGGGACGGGCGCGCGCCTTATGTGTTCGACGATATCATTACCCGGTTCCGCTTTGACCCCGCCGCGGAAGGCGAGGCGGATGTCTACCTGGTCAGCGCGGGCTGCCACCCGGAAATCGGCGGGTCGCGCAATCCCATTGTTTCCGCGGATTTTCCAGGCTATATGGCGGAATACATTATGGAGGCCACCGGTGCGGAAACCATATTCATCCAGGGCGCGCAGGGCGCGATGATCACCGCGAACAGCGAGAGAGGCATCGATAAAATCAGGCCCTACGGTGTAAAATTCGCCCAGTATGTGCTGGGGGAGCGCGGCAGCGTGAGCGAGGAAACAGAACTGCCCGCCCTGCTCAATATCGCCAGCGCGGAGGTCGAGGTGCCCATCGAAAACATTCTGTTTCTTGCCGTGCACCGGGTGGGCATGATCAACCACACGGCCTACCGCGTGCATGGAAAACCATATCGCTACGCGACGGCCTGCGAGCTGAGCTATCTGCGCCTGGGCGACCGGGAAAACAGCGTGGACATCCTCATCGTGCCGGGCGAGCTGGCGCCCGAGCTCGCCATGGGCGGCTTTTCAACCGAGGAGAGCTCCGCCCGGGGCGGGGAATACCCCCGCCGCGCGCTGTTTGATATTCTGCAGGACTATCCCTTCGCCTCGGAGCGGCAGATCGTTTTCGGCCTGGCAAATCATTTTACCGGCTATATCCTGCCGGACAACGATTATGTGGTGCACGACTGGCTTCCCTATGTTCTCGAAGGGGTGGACCGCTTCGGCAAGGGCCACTACGAGGAGACGAATTCCGCCGGGCCGCGAACCGCCGGGGTGCTCACAAAGGGATGGCAGACGCTGCTGGATGGGGTTGAGGTGGAGGAGTAAAAGCGGAAGACGGTTTTTTTGGCAATACAGATTCCGTAAAAGCAAAATCGATCTCCACATCCCCGCCCTCGTGGATGCGAATTCCACTGATCAAATCCGCCACGATCCCCCGGTTGAGCTCCCTGAGCCCACGGTGCTTACGGAAGGCTTCGAAGCAGGGATTCTGGCTGGTCATGCCCTGCGCCGCGATGCGGATCTCTTCTTCGAGGCGGGAGATGTCGCGCTTGAGCACAGTCTCTTTCTCCTCGTACTTCCGCTTCATGCGTTGATATGCTTCGAGAGATATCGCCCCGGATTTCCAGTCGGCATACAGGCCGTCATAGAGCGTGTGCGTTTTTTCCAGATCCGCCCGGCGCGTTTTCAGGGCGCGTTCCAGCCGGGCGGATTCCGCGCGCCGCGCCGGGGCCGCGTTGATGCTGCCGATCAGCTCGGCGAAGCTGTCGATCAGCTCAATTTGCTTTTGGAGCGCCGCCAGTACGATTTCCTCCAGCTTGTCGTGCCGGATGGAGTGCCGTGTGCACAGCCCGGTGGTGATGTTCGTGCGGCAGGCATAATAGACATTTTGCTTTGATGGCCTGCGGCACATGGCTTTTCCACAGTCGGCGCAGCGTATGAATCCCGCGAAGGGGTAGAGCGTCGATTTGCCCGGCGGCGTACATGTATCGCGCAGCATTAAATTCTGCGCCATGCGGAAAAGCTCTTGATCAATGAGCGGCTCGTGGGTGTTCTCTTTGATAAACCACTCTTCCTCGGGCAAATTCACCCGCGTGTGAATTTTATAGCTCTTGACCTTTTGCTTGCCCTGCACCATGTGGCCCAGGTACATCTGGTTCGAAAGCATCTCCGACACGGTGCGCGCCGACCAATGCGGCTCGGTCTTGACGATCATCGGATTTTGATAATTCATCCCGTTTTGCCGCTTGTAGGCCGTGGGGCATGGAATGCCTAGCTCAACCAGCCTGCGCACGATGCCGTTTTTGCTCATGCCCTCGCGCACAAACCAGTGAAAGATATCCTTGATGACAGGAGCGGCCTCCTGGTCGATGATAAGCTTGTGTTTATTCTCCGGGTCCTTCAGATAGCCGTAGGGGGCGAAAGCGCCGATGAATTCCCCCGCGCGTCTTTTCGCGTTGAATGTCCCCCGCACTTTGATCGACGTCTCCCGGCAGTGGTTTTCGTTGTAGGCGCTCTGCATGGTCACGCCTAAATCGTAGATCTCATCGGGCCGCTTGTAGCTGTCCAGGCGCGGCAGCTCAAGGGAGATAAAGCGGATGTCCTTTACCACAAAAAGATGCTGGAGGTAACGCTTGCACTCCCAATCGTTTCTGCTCAGGCGCGATAAATCCTTCACGATAATGCAGTTGATTTTGCCCTCGTCAATATCGGAAAGCATGCGCTGAAAAGCGCCGCGGTCACTGTCGGTGCCCGTGCAGCCGTCGTCGATATAGACATCAAAAAGCCGCATACCTTCTTCTGACGCAATCGATTCGAAAAACGCCATGAGCCGCTGCCGCTGGTTTTTTACGCTGTAGCTCTCGTCGCCGCCGTCCTCGCGGGAAAGCCGGATGTATATGGCGGTCAGCCACTGAAATTGTGCTTTCACTCTTCGTTACCCCTGCTTGCAGCTGATGAAATAGTTCTTCAAATGCGTCTTTAGGTCGCCGCCCTCCGGGTTGAATTTTAAACATACAACCGCCCCATTGCAAAGAAAGCAATAGGGGTTTTTGATCTGTTCTATATACTGCGCCGCCCTTTCGGCTGGCGGCAGGGCCGGGTCGATATGCACCGTATTGATATCCACCAGCAATCCGCGCTCTTCTTCAGTCAACAAAAACCGCCTCCCGCATATTGTGTCAAAACAGCTATATGCGGGAGGGCCTGGACGTTATTATAGGGAATGGCTGTACTTTTTGCGTCTCATCCAAAGCAGTCCCAACAGAAATATAGTAAGCAAAAGCGTTATGAATAGCCCGGGCTCGCTCATTGAGGCGGCGGACGCGCCGGAGGCCTTGCCCTCCAAAAATTCCTTGTTTCTGCGGTTGAGCTCATCCTCCTGCTCTTTTGTTTCCAGCACGATGAAGGAATTGTTTTTTGTCAAGAGCCGCCGCGAAATGCCGTCCCTTACCGTTTCGATGATCTGATCTTCTGTGGCGGCTCTCTCGACTTTTTCGCTCAGGAGCAGTGCGTTTGTATAATCGTCGTCGCCATATGAGATATCAGCAAAGCTTGTTGTGTTATGAAATGAGATTTCGTTTTGCCCGTCATCCCTGAAGTAAAAACCGTTGTGGGACAACCGCTTGGCCTGCGGCGACGCGCTTGCCGTTTCGTCCATGTGTCCGTCGGCCAGGTGGTGCGGCGTTAACGCGCCCACGCTGCTCAACAAATAGAAATGCTCAACTTCAGGGAAGTCGCGCGTGAATCTCCGATTGTCGGCAATGGCGGCGGTGTAGAGATTGCCGGAGGCAATAATAATTACAGGGTAACTGCCGGGATGTGTTTTTGCGTCCTCATAGATCATATCCATGGCAAGCGCCAGATGGAAGCCGCCGTCGCCATAGTCAACTGCGTCTAAATGAGCCAAATCTGTTTTTTGTACATTGTAACTGGTCAGATAAACGTCAGCGTCCGTAATATCATTGCTTTTCGCGTAGTTGTTAATTAAGGCGAGTCGCTGCTCCAGCGTTGGTTCTTCATCCCACAGCGGCTTGCGGATATCCGCGATAAAATAATATTTCGGCGTTCTTGTTGAAACTGCTTCGAGATTTTCTTTGTACGAAGCGGGCATGAAGCATGTGCCGCCCGCGACGATGGGCACCGAAAGCTCGTCGCCTTCCAGAGTTATCGTGTGCCCGCCAAGCGTAAAGCTGTCGCTTTGCAGGAACATCAGCTCAAGCCCGGTTTCCCTGGTTTCGCCCGCGCCGAAGGGGAACACCCGCAGCTCCACTGTGCTGCCGCTCTCATAGTAGATGATGCCGGGGTCGCGGCTTCTGTTGACGATGCTTTGATAGAGCGACTTTGCCGCGTTCTTTTCCGAGACGATGCCATATTTGCGCTCTCCGTACACATCAAGATAATAATCGGAGACAAATACGCCCTCGGGCAGGGTGAATTTCACGGCGTATTCCTGATTGAAGTACGACGTTTCGTTTTTCAGCGTCAAGTGAACCCAGGCCTTGTATGCGCCGGCGGCTTCGTCAAAGCGGGCTTCTGTTTTTATGTCCTGCAGCTTTACGCTTTCTGGCGCTGAAAATTCAAAGCCCGGCGGCTGGTGCCATGCGGCGGCCCGCTCCGGCAAAAAGATTCTCTGGAGATGTTCATAGCTTTCGTCGCTGAGCATTTGCCCGCCAAAAATGACACGGTGATAAATCTCGTTCAGTATGGGCGCGCCCTCAAGATTTTGAGCGCTGCTGCCGAACCAGCCCCAAAACTGATTGGAATACCGCATGTATCGCAGCGACGATTTCAGCATGGAAACATTGATCGCCGGCTGCTCCCGCACATCGCCGTCCAGATAATACAGCGCTTTATCGAAGTTGACTTTCTGAACATAGCCGTTCCCGGCAAAGCCCGCGCACAAAGCCAGCATGCCGCAGGCAAATAGGACAGAGATTTTGTAAAATGTAAAATGCTGTTTTAGAAATTGAAAATCGTCGATGATCTGGAACAGCTCCGCCGCGAACAGGGCGACCGGCGTGAGCACAAGCAATGGTACAAGATAGGCGTAAAACGCCACGCCCAGCGGCGCGTAGGGAATCATCGTCACCACGAAATAGATTACATAGAGAAAGCCCGCCGACTTGAAGAAGAGCGTTATTAAAGTCAGCCACTTGTTTTTTCTTGGAACGAGCATGGCGATGCCGTTCATGAGGGCCAGAATATAAAACCACTTGCCGGAAAAATCGCCGAGAAACCCGCCGAAGGCCTCGTTGTTCAAAAGCAGGCAAAGCAGCGGGAGCACCAGGGCCAGAACGGCGATAAAGACATAGTAGCCCGCCGGGTAATTCTTCACGGCGCGCGTTTCTTCCGAAGCGTTTTTTTGGGTTCTGAAATGATACAGGATGCTTGCCACCAGGCAAACGAAGACAAAGAAGAGCGCGAACAGCAGAATCAGGATAATACTGGCGGCGCTGTGCAGCCAGTCAACGTTTTCCGCCCAGTTGAACACACCGTCAAACAGGCCGCTCATAACGATAAGCGGGGCGACCGCGAAAATGAGGGGAACGCAGACGCAGATAAGTATCCTGGTCTTTATTTTTATCAATGGAATCTCGTTATGGTGAAGAATCGACGTGGCAATATAAATCAGCGGGGTCAGGCAAAGGACGCCGTAAATCGCCTCCGGCGACAGCGAGGTGGCGAAGTCGAATTGCTCCAGCAAAAAGGGCGCGGCGGCGCTGATCATCGCGATAAAGCCCGTCAGCTGGAGCATGCGAATGATTTTCCCGCCTTTGTTCAGCGCGGCGCAGACAATGATGAAACTGTTTAAAAGTGCCTGCGCGCCGAAAATGATCATCAGCGGCAGGCTTGGGGTGAGCTCCGCGCTTTTGTAGGCATAGAACAGCGCGGCGGCCAGAAGCGCCTGAGGTAACGTAATAAACAACAGGGAAAACCTTGGGCTAAACAGCTTCTTCAATTTTATGACCTCCCTTAAGCAATTTATCTGTTATGGAATATACAAGCAGTCCCGTTCCGAAAAACACGCAAAGCGAAATGATCGTGTGTATCAGCTTAAAGTGCGGGCTTTCGCTGAACGGCAGGCTGACGATGATACGGGCAAGCGTGGCGAGAAAAGCAACAAGAACAGAGCTGGCAAAAAAGAGAACGGAGAAAAGCAGCCTTTTCTTTGCTTCAAGAAAGCGGTGTAAAAATCCAAGCACAAGAATGGCATAGAGGCTCAAAAACAGATTGACTCCGCTGCAGGCTTTCGTGATGACCACATTGCTTCCAATGGCTTCGTAGGCGGCGTCAGTATAAATAAACGCAAAGCCAAACAGAAGCTCCAGCGCTTTTGTGTAGGGGAAGAGCGTCCATTCTGTCTGGATGGACAGAAAAACATAAGCGGCGGCGGCAAGCGCGGCGCACAGCAGATAGATTGGCAGGAGCTGTCTGGCTTTCATGAATGGATCCTCTTTGTCGCGCTTTCTGAATAAAGTATAGCATATTTCCGGCGTTAACACAAGCTTTTTTGACAGAATCAAAAGCTCATGAAGCGTATGAAGCGGTCACTGAAGCTTGGATGCGCCGCAAGCGATATGGTTTCGGCTTTCGTGAGCTCGTCCAGCCCGCCGCGAAGACCAGGCTCCTTGAGCAGCTTCACCGCGCCGGCCAGAGAGGCATTGCCCAGGGGGAGGATCCTGTCCTCCCATTCCGCCGGAAACAGGCCAATGGCCAGGGCGCCGCGCAGGTCCATGGCCCTGCCGAAGCCGCCGCAGAGGTACACGCGCTCCGGCGCGGGCCGCCCCGCTGTGTCCAGCAAAATCTCGATTCCCGTGCGCACCGCCGATTTTGCCAGCTGGATGGCGCGGATGTCGGCCTGGCTGAGAACGCTTTCGCCCAGCAGTAGCCCGGTCTCGTCCAGGGCGCCCCGCGCGCGCAGGCCGGCGACGCTGTCCAGCGCCTGTGAGCCGTATAGCCCGTGCGCGCCGCCTTCAAAGGCAGGGCCCGCCGCCGCCGAGGCGCATAACAGCCTGCCGCCGCGGCGCAGCGCGATTTCGCCGTTGGTACCCAGGTCCACCAGCAGCAGGTCCTCGTCGAAGGGCAGGGCCGACAGGCCCGAGACGATGTCCCCGCCCACGAAGGCCGAGATCCATGGCACGATGAACGCTTCCCGGCCAAACAGCGTATAGGGGTTTTCCAGCCGCGCTTTCAGCTCGAAGGGGTAGAGGCCAAGCGGCCCGCAGTCGAGGCCCAGCAGCAGGTGGATCATTGTCGTGTTGCCCGCAATCACCAGTTCCACAGGATCATATTGGCGCACGCGCGTTTCAATGGCGTCGTGGATCAGCGCGCGCAGCTGTTCGCCATGGCCGTGGCCGGCGGCGTCGACGCGGGAGATCAGGTCCGCGCCGAAGGCCCGCTGGGGATTCTCAAAGCCTTGGCTTTCAAGAGATTCTCCTGTCGCGAGGTCGACGAGCTCCATGGCGACGGTGCTGGTGCCCAGGTCAATCGCCAGGCCGAGCCCCTCGCGGGCCTCCAGCGCGTGCCTCCCGGGGAGCTCATATGCGCTGAGCGCGGGCACGCGGCGCCGCTCCGGCAGCCGGACCTCGCAGTCCTCCTCCAGCCGGAGCTGGCAGGCGAGCCGCGGCTGGCCATCCACTGTGACCGCGCATTTGCCGCAGGAGCCTCTGCCGGCGCAGTCCGTCCGAAGGGGAAACCCGTTGGCGCGCAGCAGATCCAGGAGCTTCGCGCCGCGCGCCGCCTGAAAGACATGGCCGTTGATTGTGATATGAAGCATGTGGAGCATCACCTTTATGTATGGCTTTTAGACTGTTATGAACCGTGTAAGAATGATAGCACGGCGGGGGCGGCGCTGTCAAGCTTGGGCAAAAATTCAAATTTAGGATATCGCTTGCAAATTGACCTGATTGGTGTTATAATCTTCTTGCGCCGGGATAGATGTTAAGTTCTAAAAATTTGGCTCTTTCAGACAATTGTAGTGATATGCTGTTCTTTTCCCGCGGCGAAGCGGAACGGTCCTGGCCACATGCGCTCGCGCGCAAAATTCCTCCGCCCCTTCGGGGCACCTCCTTTGCTTTCAAAGGAGGCTTCCGCGGCTTTCTAAATAGCTTAAAATTTAAATAAAATAAAAAAACGAAATATCAGGAGGCGCTGCCATGGATACCTTCCCGATTCTTTTTTCACCCGCCCGAATCGGCAAATGCGAGATCAAAAACCGTATTGTTATGTCGCCTATGGTCATGGGCACGGGCACGCCCGGCGGCGGTCCGGGCGAGAAAATGTGCGCCTATTACGAAGCGCGGGCCAAGGGCGGCGCGGGGCTCATTATCACCGAGTGCTGCCGCGTAGACGATCATACGGGCCCCCTCGCGCCCTGCCAGATATCGCTGACGCACGACCGTCATATCGCGCCCCTTGCCGCCATGATCCAGCGCGTGCACAGGCATGGCGCCAAAATATTCTGCCAGCTGCACCATCCGGGGCGGCAGAACTACAGCATTCTTGTGGGCACGATGCGTTTGAGCCTGCTCGCGGGGCGCCTTCTGCCGCCCTATTGGAAGCTGTTTTTTAAAATCGCGGGCTTCACGCCGCAAATCGAAAAGACCGGGCTGCTGCCCGCCGTAGCCGGGCCCTCGGCCGTGCCCTGCGGGCATCAGAGGCAAAAGACCCGCGCGTTATCCAAAAAAGAGATTCATAAAATCGTCCGCCGCTTCGGCGACAGCGCCCTGCGCGCGCAAAAGGCCGGGGCGGACGGCGTTGAGCTCCACGGTGCGCACGGCTATTTGATCCAGCAGTTTTTGTCGCCCCACACCAACCGCCGCAAGGACGAATACGGCGGCTCCTTCGAAAACCGCCTGCGCTTTTTGCGGGAAATTATGGCGGACCTGCGCGCCAAATGCGGGGCGGGCTTCCCCGTCGTCCTGCGCCTTGGCGTAGATGAATTCTACCGCGAGATCGGGAAAAACCAAGGGCTGACGCTGGAGGAGGGCCTGCGCATCGCGAGAGCCGCCGAGAAAATGGGCGTGGACGCGATCGACGTTTCCAGCGCCACCTATGAGACGATGAATTATTGGCTGGAGCCGACGACCTTTTCCTGCGGCTGGCGGAAGCATCTTGCCGCGGCGGTGAAGCAGGCGGTGAGCGTACCGGTGCTGGCGGCCAATTTTATCCGCTCGCCGGAGCAGGCCGAGGCACAGCTCGCCGAAGGGACCCAGGATTTCATCAACCTGGGGCGTCCGCTGCTGGCCGACCCGGACTGGCCGGAAAAAGTCCGCACAGGCCGCGCGGAGGAGGTTACGCGCTGCGTCGCCTGCCTGTGGTGCTTCGAATCCATGCTGGCGGGCGGATTCACGGGGGAATCCGGGCAATGCGCGCTGAACCCGCGCTGCTGCCGCGAAAGCGAAATTCCCGAAACGGCCCCAAAAGACGGCGGCGGGCAGGCCGTCGCGGTCATCGGCGCGGGCGCCGCGGGGCTTACCGCCGCGCGGGTGCTGGCCGAACGCGGCTTCGCGGTCACGGTTTTGGAGAAAGCGCCGCGGGCGGGAGGTCAGATCAATCTTGCCGCCCGGCCGCCGCAGAAGGAGAAAATCCGCTGGTGCGTTGATGATTTGCTCGTCAAGTGCGAAAAGCTGGGCGTGGATATACAATATAACATCAGCGATCCACTGAAAGCGCTGCGCGGCATCAAGCCACGCGCAATCCTGCTGGCCACCGGCGCGAACGAAATCATTCCGAACATCCCCGGCGTCAGCGGCGCAAACGTGCATACCGCGGCGGATGTGCTCAGCGGAAAGGACGATCTGTCCGGTAGGCAGGCCGCGGTCATCGGCGCGGGCATGACAGGCCTGGAAACCGCCGAATACCTTTGCGCGCGGGGCTGCGGGGTTCATATTGTCGAGATGGCGGACGAGGCCGCGTCGGGCGCGTATCACCAGCATAAGGACGACATATTGCCAAAGCTCGGCAAAGCGGGCGCGGCTTTTTATCTGGGACACAGGCTCGAGGCAATCAACAAGGGCGGCATTGATATCTGTGCGGTGAAAACAGGCGAGCGAAAAACGCTGCGGGTTGACGATGTGGTATTGAGCGTAGGGCTGCGCCCGAACAATTCCCTTGCGGAAGAGCTGAAAGAGCTTGGCGTACCAGTTATCGCGCTGGGCGACGCGCAAAAAACCGGGCGTATTGCAAATGCCGTACACAGCGCGTATGGCGCGGCAGCGGAGCTTTTCCGGCTTGCCGGGCGCGCCTGACCCCGGCGCGCGGTTGTCGTATTGCGCTGGCAGGGGTGGCCCCGGTGGCTCCGGTTGACCCGGTGGCGCCTGTCGATCCCGTCGCGCCGGCAGATCCCGTTGCGCCGGCGGATCCCGTTGCCCCTGCCGGGCCCGCGGCGCCCTGCGCGCCGGGATAGCCGGGGAAGCCCATGGGGCCCATGAGGCCCATCATGCCGGTTGGGCCGGTCGCGCCGGTTAAGCCTGTTGGGCCGGTGGGCCCCGTCGCGCCCCTCTGGATGAGCGGGGTTGTGCAGCCAATGGATACAGGCAGGCAGCCTCTATGTGGAGACAGTGGTTGAAATTGCATTGTGTACCTCCCGGAATTCAATCTGGAAAAAAATATATATCGGGCAGACACAAGACGTGCCTGCCCTAAATTATATGTTAAAATAGAGAAAAAGCAACCAAACGGGATTCTGATTTTTAGCAGGGCAATCAAGATTCACCTGAACTTTTACAAATTATCCATTGCCTCTTCGCGAAAAACATGCTATACTATTGAATGATATATTTGAATAATATATTTGAGCGCTATAGTTGAATGCTATATGATCGCATAAAGATCTTCGAACGGAACAGAAAGGATATCGCCATGATTCTGGATCTGATTCTCCTGGCGCTGCTGGCGCTGGTTGTCTTCCTCGCGGCCAAACGCGGATTCATGGCCGTCGTGCTTTCCCTGGCGGCCTGGGTTGTGAGCATGGTGCTTTCCAGCGTGCTCAGCGCGGCGCTGGCCCCGCCCATCTATGAAGCCGTCGCGGGCCCTATGGTGCGTGAATTGATCGCGGGACATATCGATGCCTCGGTGAACAGCTCCGAGGCCGCGCAATACGCGCAGCAGGTGCTGCGGGAGCTCCCGGAGTCGCTGAAGGCCCTCGCCGAGGCGGCGGGGATTTCCGTATCCTCCCTGGCGGACGGCCTGCAAAACAGCGCGGTGCTCAGCCAAAACGCCGCGCAGCTCATTGAGCAGAATATCGCCGCGCCCATCGTTTTGGCGGCTATCCGCATGATTCTGTGCATTGTCATCTTCGTGCTGCTGCTCATCGCCACACGCCTGCTGGCGGGATGGCTTGGCAAGGTGACGCAGCTTCCGGTGCTCAAACAGGCGGACCGTCTGGCGGGCGCTGTGCTTGGCCTGGTCAAGGGCTTCCTGCTGCTGCTGGCTGTTGCTCTCGCGCTGCGGGTTGTGGCGGAGCTGCTGCCGGAAAGCGGTTTCGCCGCGTTTGTGGAGGGCTCCGTTATTGTCAGGCTCCTGGATTGGTTCCCCCTGCGAAAAAACATGTAACCATACGCTGGAAAGAAGGTCGCCGACATGAAGAAGATTTTGACCATCCCCAACCTGATCTCATTTGTGCGGATTCTCATGGTGCCCCTGTTCGCCTGGCTCTACTTAAAGAATTACCTGTTGGCGGCGCTGGTCGTGCTGGTGCTTTCCGCCCTCAGCGACACCCTTGACGGCACGATTGCCCGGCGCTTTAATATGATCAGCGACATGGGCAAGTGGCTGGACCCCCTGGCCGACAAGCTCACCCAGCTGACCCTGGCGGTTTTAATGTTCCTGCGCTTTCACGGCAGCACGAACGAGCTCATGCAAAAGTTCGCCTGGGTATTCCTGCTGTTTTTGGGCAAGGAGCTGCTGATGCTCCTGGTCGCGCTGGTCTTGATGCTGAAGAAAAAGCGCCCCTCCGCCGCGGAGATTTGGGGAAAAGCGGCCACGGTGATGTTTTATGTCATCATGGGGCTGATGTTCCTGGTGGGCCCCGAGGTGGGCGCGCTGCTCCAGTGGTGGCCCCGGCTGGAGCTCCCGATGGCTCCGGTTCCCGTGGTACAGATTCTAGTGATGGCGAATCTCGTGCTGACCTTCATCGCGTTTTTCAGCTACGTACCGGACACCTGCCGGAAGCTGTTCAAAGAGGGGAAAGAAGAGAAAGATGAAAAAGAAGAAAAAGAAGAATAGAGGGGCTTTATCCGTAGGGGCTCAAAAATTTGAGCCCAATCGTCTGCTTGCAGGGCTCAAATTTTTGAGCCCCTACGAAATTTTTGAGCCTCTACGTCGAGCCCCTACGAACACATAAAAAATAAAGTCGTATTTCCAGGCCTTATTTCGATAAAGGCAATCCACAGGAGGACTCCCATGAAACGAATTATCTGCTGCAAATGCAAGCGGCGGCCGGCGATGATCTTCATTAGCCGCATTATGCCGGGCGAGCAGACCTCTCAGGAGGGCTATTGCTTTCCCTGCGCGGTTGAAATGAACGTCGGCCCGATCAAACAGGTGATGCAGAATATGGGCATCCCACCCGAGGAGCTGGAGGCCGAAAACATCGGCGAGCTGCTGGAATCGGGCGGCGAGGAGATGCTGCAGCCCTTTTTGCGCTCCATGGGCGCGGCCTTCCCCGGCATGGAGGAGGTTTTTTCGCTGCCTGAGCCCGACGATGAGCTGGAAGGGGGCGAGGCGGCCAGCGGCACCGAGCCGGTAGCCGTCAGCGTCAGCAGGCGCGGCGAGCGCGAGCGCAAGGGCAAATCCAAAAAGGAGAAAGCCCGCAGGTTCATCTCGCAATATTGCAGCGACCTGACCGAAAAGGCGCGCGCCGGGCAGCTGGACCGCATCATCGGCCGGGAGGACGAGATCTACCGCACGATGCAGATCCTTTGCCGCCGCACGAAGAACAATCCCTGCCTCATCGGCGAGCCAGGTGTGGGCAAAACCGCTATCGCCGAGGGCCTCGCGCTGCGCATTGCCGAGAGCAATGTGCCCTCCCGCCTGCTGGATAAGGAAATCCACCTGCTGGATCTCACCGCCCTGGTGGCGGGCACGCAGTTCCGCGGGCAGTTCGAAAACCGCATCAAAGGCCTGATCGAAGAGGTCAAGGCCCTGGGGAATATCATTCTCTTCATCGACGAGGTGCATACCCTCGTGGGCGCGGGGGACGCCGAGGGCGCCATGAACGCCGCGAATATCCTCAAGCCGGCCCTGTCCCGGGGCGAGGTGCAGGTGATCGGCGCCACCACCTTTACGGAATACCGCAAATACATCGAAAAAGACGCCGCCCTGGAGCGCCGCCTGCAGCCGGTGAAGATTGAGGAGCCCTCCATCAACGATACCTGCAAGATGCTGGAGGGCGTAAAGGAATACTACGAAAGCTTTCACAAGGTGAAGGTGAGCGACAGCCTCATCCGCCGGGCGGTGGTGCTTTCGGAGCGCTATATCAGCGACCGGTTTTTGCCGGATAAGGCCATCGATCTGCTGGACGAGGCCTGTACCTGCGCCAGCCTGCGCAACGCCGCCATCGACGTGCTGGAAAAAACCAAGAGAAAGATCCAGCAAAATTTTGAGCGGCAGCAGGCCGTGATGGACCAGCAGCCCATCGACTACGAGCGCTACACGGCATTGAAGACCGAGTATATCAATTTGCAGGATCAGGCCGTGGCTCTTCAAAAAGAGGCCGTCGACAACCTCGTTACCGAGGACGACCTGGCCCGGGTGATCCAGCTATGGACGGGGATCCCCGCGCAGAAGGTCATGGAAAGCGACATGCGGCGGCTGCAAAGCCTTGAGGAGGCCCTGCGCAAGCATATCATCGGCCAGGACGAGGCTGTGGCGGCGGTTTCGGCGGCAATCCGCCGCAGCCGCGTGCAGATCAGCCCCCAGCTGCGCCCGTCGTCCTTTATCTTCGTGGGCCCCACGGGCGTGGGCAAGACGGAGCTGGTCAAGCGGCTGGCCGCCGAGCTCTTTGACAAGCCCGAGACCCTGATCCGTCTGGATATGTCAGAATTCATGGAAAAGCACGCCGTTTCCCGTATCATCGGCTCCCCGCCCGGCTATATCGGCTACGACGAAGCCGGGCAGCTGACGGAAAAAGTCCGGCGCAAGCCCTACTCCGTGGTGCTCTTCGATGAAATTGAGAAAGCGCATCCGGACGTGATGAACATCCTGCTGCAGATTCTGGACGAGGGCCGCATCCACGACGCCCAGGGCCGGGACGTGGGCTTTGAGAACACGGTGATCATCATGACCTCCAACGCGGGCAGTGAGCGCAGGGACAGCGCGGTGGGCTTTGGCAAGACCCGGGAGGCCGCCACGAAGGAGCGCTCGATGAAAGCTCTCAAGGAGTTCCTGCGCCCGGAATTCCTGGGGCGTGTGGATGAGATCGTCGCCTTCCGGGACCTGGACGCCGCGGATTACGCCACAATCGCGCGGCTCCAGCTGACGGAATTACAGGAATCCCTGCAGGACAAAAGCGTCCGCTTCACCTGGTCGGAGGAATCGCTCAAAGCGCTGGCTGAGCAGGCGGAGCGGGGCACCCGGGGCGCGCGGGACCTGCGCAATGTCATACGCCGCCAGGTGGAGGACCCCATTACCACCCGCATGGTGGAGACCGCCGAGGGCCAAAGGCTCGGCGCCGTGCATGTAAGCGCGGAGGATGGGACGGTTATTGTGACAGCGATGTGAGCACGTGGCCCTAATCTTTCGCGATTTCATTTGATGATTTCGATGAAGCCCCGTTTTACCTTGGTGAACTACCATTTTACCGGCCTTACGATATCATCTTAAACGTAATTTCCCCATCCGCCTGTTCCTCGGGCGGATGGATTTTTTTTTGCAGCGCCTCCGCCTTTTCCTGAATCTCCTGGAGCATGGCGTTGATGCGGGAGGGCAGCGCGCTGAGCTCGTCGCTGAGCTCGCTGTCGGCGGACGGGGTGGCTTGCGGATCTATTTCGCCCGCGCCGGCTTCCTCTGGCGCGGCCTCGTCGTCGAGAACGATTCGAAAGCCCTCCTCCCGGGGGGCGGCGTCCTCCGCTGGCGCAGCGATAACCGGCGGAATGGGGACGCTATGCTCCTCTTCTTCCGGCGGGAGGTCGAGGGAAAAGGAGGCGGGGCTGAGGTTGGCGGTGTCGAACAGCGGCACCACGCTGCCCAGGGGCGGCTGCGGCTCCGAAGCGCCCAGCAGACCATCGTCCATGGTTTTTATTTCTTTTTTTTGGTCGCCGCGCTTTTTCAGCAGGGTCGAAAGCAGCCCGCACAGCGCCAGCAGGATCAGCCCGGCGGAGGAGATCATCAGGCCCCAGCGCAGGCCCCGGGGTACGAAATGGAAAACCACCTTGTGCCCGCCCGCCGGGAGGGGAATGCCAAGCAGCCCGCCGTCGCCAACGGCGACATAGTCCGAAACCGGCACGCGTTTGCCGTCCACCGTCACCTGCCAGCCCTCGTCGTAGGGGATGGAGGTGTAAAGCAGGCCGTCAGCCGGCGCGGCGATATCGCCCGCGAAGGTGGTTTCGCTGTAGGAGCTCAGGTTCCAGCCGCCGGAGAGCAGCTTGTAGTAGCCCTCGGCAAAGGCAGCCATGTTCAGACCGTAGGTGTAGACCGAGAAGCCGCCGCTGGAGGCCGCGTCCTTGTGCAGGGTGAGCTCCAATGTGATAGGGTTGTCCGGCTCCACTACGCCAAGATCCCAGAGGGCTCGGTCGTCGTGGGAACGCTCCTCTGAAATCTCGCCGTCCGCGGTGTTCCGCTTGACGGTGATCTTGTGGTAGTCGCCCAGATTGGTGTCCACATAGATGTAGCAGTTCATGGCCTCCTCGGTGTCCAGCTCCAGCTTGACGCGCTGGTCGTCGCCGAGGCTGCTGTCCTTGCCGTAATAGCTCAGGTATTGGTACTCCAGCGTGGCGTTGACCCCGCTGTCAAAAAGACCGTTGTTTACCGTGGGCTCCAGGGGAAGGAAGACGTCCGGCACGCCGCTGGCCCGCTCCCAGTAGTCCATCTGGATGAGGAAGGGGTTGCGCTCGTTCATGGTGTCCCATTCCGCGACGCTGTCAGGCACCCAGTAGCCGATGGGCAAATGGTATTTGTTCTGGAAGACCGTGAAGCGGTCATGGGCCTCCTGCTGTTCATAGAGCGCCGGGTTGAGCACATGTAAAAAGCTGCTGCCCGCGCCCCGGTCATGGTTCTGGTTTTCGATGAGATATTTCAGGTTATGCATCGCGTTATATACCGGCGTCTGCGGGTTATAGGTGTAGGAGTTGATGTAATTTCCGCCCAGCCCCAGATGATACTGGAGGTTTGACGTGCGCTCATAGGCCATGGAGGAAAAGGTCGAAATGCCGTGGTAATCATACCAGGAGGGGTCCATCCGGGTGCGCAGGTCTGTCAGCTCGACGCGATAAAAATTCTGGTCGTGCTTTTTGATGTCGTTGTGCACCTTCTGAAAATCCGCCAGATCAATGGTATAGTTTTCTTTTATATGGGTGATCTCGAAATTTTTGGTGTCGGCGGCGCAGACCTCTGTCACCACGCAGCACAGCAGCAGCATCGAAAGCGCGCTGGCCTTCACCTTGCCGGCCTTGTGCAGCGAAAACAGCAGCAGGGTATAGATCGCCGCGAAGATGATGGTCAGGTAGATCGTGAGCTCCTGCACATTTTTGGAGCCGATTTTTTCCACGACGACAGCGAAGAATACCAAGGCCCCGCCGATGGCCAAAATCGCTTTCGCGCTGATCTCCTTGATGTGGAGGAACGCCCGGTAGCCCACCAGCAGCAGCAGGAAGGAATACAGGAACGAGAAGCGATAGGGCAGGTCGTTGGGGAAATGGAAGGCGTGCCAGATGTAGTTCAAATAGTTCGTGTTGAAGCTGAAGAACAGCAGCGCCAGCAGCGCCAGATGCAGCAGCTTGTCCCTGACCTTGATGGAGGGCGCGAAGAGATACAGCGGAGCCAGGAGCATCGCGGCCACGCCGGAATAGATATTGGGCAGCACATCCTCGCCGCTGCTGCGGATGGTGGGGTTGATATCCGCGAAATGATTGGCCAAAAAGTCGAAGATGGAAAAATAGCTCTGGTAGTCCTGGGGAAAAGAGCCGGAGGTGGCGGAGCTGCTCTTGAGGGCATAGTACACCGGAAGCAGCGCGAAGGCGGACAGCATCGCCGCCAGCAGGGAGCCAAAGGCGAACAGCGCCCCGCTTTGGAGGAAGCGGCTGTTTTTGACCCGGTCAAAGAGCTTCGCCTCTCCATTCAACGGAACCACCGTGTCATACAGCTCATAGGAACTGAAATAGCGCACGAGGTAGAAGAACGCGCTGAAAATGCAGACCATGAAGCCCATGTAGTAGCTGCACACCAGCGTGAGCGCCAGCGACACGGCGTAAAGCGCGAAGCGGCGCTTGTGTATGATATAGTCGATGCCCAGCGCCACCAGGGGCAGCAGCCACATGGCGTCGATCCACATTACATTCCAGTAGTAGGCGATGAAATAGCCGCAGAAGGCGTACAGGATGCCGAAGGCCGTGATGGCCGCGTTGTTTTTGCCGTACATTTTTTTGAGCATGTAGGCGAAGGTGCCCGCGGCGAGCGCCCCCTTGAGGAGAATCATCACGCCGACGGCCTCGGGGACCCGGCTGTGGCCAAACAGCAGAACGATGAAGCCGATCGGCCCCGACAGATAGTTGTAGTAGTTCCCCAGAAAGTTGCCGCCCAGCCCGGAATCCCAGGAATACAAGAGGCTTTTGCCCCCGGCTATGCGCTCATACAGCTCGGCGAAAAGCGGGCCGTACTGATGGTAGAGATCCATGCGAAAAATCGTTTTGCCGCCAAAGGGGATCATCCCGAAGCAAAACCAGACGAAGAGGGTCAGCAAGCCTGTGGCGAGGAAGGCGAGTATCACGTAGCCGTGGGCGCTCAGCCATCCCCCCAGGCGCCTTGCGGCCTTTTGGCCCGCGCTGAACTGTTCTGTCATAATACAATGCTGTCCTTTCCGCATTCTATATAGTATAAAATTACATATAGAATACCATAGAATGGCGAATAATGCAAGCTTTTCCTACTGAATTTTCCAGCTGGATTTTCCAGCTAAATTTTCCAGGGGACTGAATTTTTCCGGGGCTTTTCCGGGGCGGAATTCGGACTAGCCCGCATATCCCGGACAACGCCCGCATAGAAATTTACTACAGCGGGGAGGTGAGCGCGTGGAGCAGAGAGTATCCCCCGGCGCGAAGCCCTTCGATCAGGCGGCTTCGCGGCTGCCGGAGGAGCTGTGGGAGCTTCTTTCCGCGGTGCCGGAGGAAATCCGGGGAGAGACCCGTGAAATTCGTATGCGGGCGGGCGGCCCTCTTACGCTGACGGCGGCGGGCGGCACCATGTTTTTCACCCCCGGCGGGCGCGTGACGGCGCTCTATCAGGAGCCCTGCCTGCGCCTGGACGGCGCCGCGCTGGCCCGGGTCGTCCGCTGCCTGTGCGATTATTCCGTGCACAGCTACACCGAGGACATCGCCCGGGGCTTCGTCACCCTGCCGGGCGGCCACCGCGCCGGCCTCTGCGGAACGGCGGTGACGCAAAACGGCGCCGTGTCGGCCGTGCGGAACATCTCCTCCGTGAACCTGCGCATCGCGCGTGAAATTCCGGGCGCCGCGGCGGCGCTGCGCGAATGCGTGTCCCAGGGGAAGGGCTTGCCCGGTATCCTGATCGCAGGGCCGCCGGGCAGCGGAAAGACTACGATGCTGCGGGATCTCAGCCGCGGCTTGTCCTCCGGCGGGTGGGGCGATTTTTACCGCGTCGCCCTGGTGGACGAGCGCGGCGAGCTGGCCGGCGCCCGGGAGGGCGTGCCCTGCTGCGACGTGGGGCCAAACACCGACGTGCTCACCGGCTATCCCAAGGGGGAGGGCATTTTGCTCGCGCTGCGCTCCCTGGCGCCGGACGTGATCATCTGCGACGAGCTGGGCGGCGAGGCCGACGCGATGGCCCTGGCCTCCGGCATCCACGCGGGGGTGAATTTCGCGGCCTCCGTCCATGCCGGAAGCCTGGAGGAGCTGCGTGCCCGACCGATGATACAGCGCCTGCTGGAGCTGGGCGCGTTCGATTGGATCGTAGTGCTGGAGAGCGCAAGGCATCCCTGCAAAATCGCAAAAATAATCAAAAGCGAAGCCTGTGAGATCTAAAAAAGCATAAAATCTAAAAAGTATAAATTGAGCATTAAGAGTTGAGCATTAAAAAATTGAGCATTGAGAATTGAGAATTATGATAAAGTATGTCGCTTTGGGATTATTATTTTCCGCCTGCGGTCTGGCGGGGGCGTTCCTCACCCGCGCGATGCAGTGCCGTGTGCGGGAGCTGGAGGCCCTGCTGCGCATGCTCACGGCGCTGCGCACGCGTATCCAGTTCAGCCGTGTGCCGCTGCGGCCGCTGCTGGAGGAGGTGTGCGCCGAGGGGCCGCCCGCGTTTTTGCCCCGCTGCGTTGCGGGAATGCGGGAGGGCGAGCCTTTTCCGGCGGCGTGGCGCGGGGCGGTGGAGCGCCAGGGCGGGTTCGGCCTGCGGGAGGAGGACCGGCGGCTGCTGCGCTCCCTGGGGGAGCTGCTGGGCTCCACCGACGCCGAGGGACAGCGGGAGGGCCTGCTGCTCCACGAGGGCCTTGCCAGGCAGCTTCTGGAGGAGGCCCGTGCCCGCAGGGACAGCAAGGGAAAAGCCTTTTTCAGCCTGGGAATCCTGGCGGGGCTGACGCTGTTGATTCTGTTTATTTGATTGCCTGAGAAAAAGGAGTAGCTATGGACCTGATCTTTAAAATAGCCGCGGTGGGGCTGATCGTCGCGGTGCTGCATCAGATACTCACCAAGATCGGCCGCGAGGAATACGCCATGCTGACCGTTCTGGCGGGCATCGTGGTGATCATTATGATGCTCCTGCCCCAATTATCAAGCCTTTTGGAGACCATTCAGGGCATTGTGCCGATGTAATTTGCCTGTGTAAATAGAATAGAAAGAAAACTTCATTACAACAAAGTTCGACGCAATAGCGCGGTAAAGCGATTCAACTTGTCAGCGTGCGAAAACACAAGTGTTTTGGGATTTTAACAATTCAAATTGTCAAGGAGTTTACTTGCCACGAATTTATCGTAGGGGTTCAAAAATTTGAACCCAATCAACGCAGATTCAAATCGTAGGGGTTCAAAAATTTGAACCCAATCATGCAGATTCAAATCGTAGGGGTTCAAAAATTTGAACCCAATCAACGCAGGAAGGAAAACATAACCATGGGACTGAAACTGGCGGCGGCAGCTATCGTCGCGGCGCTGGCGGCGCTGGTCGTGCGGCAGGTGAAGCCGGAATTCGCGATGTTCGCGCAGCTGGGCGGGGTGATGGCGGTGGGCCTGATCATGGTTTCCATTCTGCAGGAGCTGCTTGGCCTGCTGGAAGGGCTGCTGGCCTCAACGCAGGGTATGGAGGGCTCGTTTTCTCTGCTGGCCAAGGCGCTGGGCATCTGCGTCACCACGCAGCTGGCGGCGGACCTGTGCTGCGACAGCGGCTCCACGGCCCTGGCCAACCTGGTGGAGCTGGGCGGGCGGCTGCTGGTGCTGGCGCTGGCGGTTCCGCTGCTCAAGAGCATCGCGGAGCTGGCGATCGGTCTGATACGGGGATGAAGAACATGAAGAGTATGAAGAATGGACCTCTTGCGAAATGGATATTGGTTGCCAGCGGGCGCACACAGTGCGCCCCTACGATGATCCTTCGTGATAGACTGATATCGAATTGGGGCAGAATTCATAGTAGGGGCGACCTGCGGTCGCCCGCTGGCAAAAGCCACCCATTTCGCAGGAAGTTTAGTATAAAAGCAGAGCCTGCAGGGGCGGATAGAAAGCCGTTTATCACTTTGGCATCAAAAAAAATCTGCAGTTTTCTCCTGCTTATCTGTGTTTTCACCATTCCGGTCGTCGCCGCGCCCGCGGAGCCCCAGGCGGAGCCGGATGTTTTTCAGCGGCAGCTGGAATCCAGCGGCGCCGATGCTCTGGCGGACGCCCTGCCCGGCGACGCCCGCGAGGCCCTGCGGCAGATCGGGGTGGAGGGCATCGACTTCTACACCGTGCTGGCGGCCTCCCCCCGGGACATCGTTTTGCTGCTGTTCAGCTTTCTGCAGGGCGGCGTCTCCTCCGTGCTGCGGGCGGCCACGATGGCGGGAGCCGCGCTGATGATGGTCTCCATGATGCTCAGCGCCCTGCCGGAGAACGAAAAAATCCGCCACATTCTTGAGGTGATGGGCAGCACGGCGGCGTTTTTGACGCTGCTGCCCGGTTTGGCGGAGCTGCTGCGGGGGGCCGTTGCCGTAGTACGGGCGGGCAGCGGGTTTACCCTGCTGCTGGTGCCCGTGCTGGCGGGGATCATCACGGCGGCGGGCAAGCCAATGCTGGCGCTGAGCTACCACTCCCTCACCTTTGCGGCGGCCCAGGGGCTTTCGCAGCTGTGCGACGGCGTGATCGTGCCGGGCACGGGCATCGTGCTCGGGCTCGCGCTGGTGGATTCCGTGGCGGAGGATACCAGGCTTTCCGCGCTGGCCGGTCTGATCAAGAAGGCTGTGCTGGGCACCTTCGCGGTGCTGGCGGGGCTTTTCGCGGCGCTGCTGAGCATCAAGAGCGTGATCTCGAGCGCGGCGGATGGCATGGCGCTGCGGGGCGCGAAGGTGGTCATGGGGAGCATTCCCCTGGTCGGCCCGGCTCTGAGCGAGGCCTGCGGCGCGATCTTTGCCAGCGTCTCCCTGGTGAAGGGGGCCGTGGGCGGCTTCGCGCTGCTGGCGGGATTGGTGCTCTACGCCCCGGTGCTGATGGAAATTCTGCTGTGGTCGGCCGCGCTGCGGGTTCTCAGCAGCCTGGGCGAGCTCTTCCATCAGGATAACGCCGCCGGGGTCTTTAAAAGCGCGCAGTACGCCGTGTCGATCCTG